>PPYE01311125.1_pt1 | contig 169104 bp, 136 predicted proteins | sample 1559881 | NCBI WGS metagenome assembly PPYE01 (sample SAMN08240022, study PRJNA423297) | Human gut metagenome, whole genome shotgun sequencing project. | reverse complement strand
CCACATAGGTGTCCTTGTCGGTGTGGACGTGGAGCTTCTCCTGCGGGTAACGCAGAACCTGTTCCGCGAAGGGATTGGATGACTGGGAGGCGGCCGGAAGGACGGACAGCAGAACGGCGGCCGGAAGAAGCGTGTGCACGAGCGGGTTCATGGGGCGGGCGATTTTTGGATGCGGCCCTTAAATATACGGATTTTTTTCGTATCTTGCAATACTTTATTTCATCTATTCTAATGCATTATGTATGATGAGTAAGACGGATCACTTATACATTATCGGTAACGGATTCGATTTGCATCACGAAATTCCAAGCAATTACAAGAATTTCCGTGAATGGCTCAATGGGTATCAGAATACAGCTGGAAACTATCCATTCAAAGCTGTTGTCATGCGTCTCGATGATATTTACGGTGCGGATGACGTTTGGTGGTGGAATTTTGAAAACAGTCTTGGAAAATTCGATTTCCATCGTTATATCGACGAATTGAAGGCGGAACGATATCCGGATATCGCAAGCGATGATTTCCGCGATCGGGATAGGTTCGTGATGCCAGATTCTGCTCAATATGAACTTTCCAATCTCTATAATGAGATGCGGAAAGCCTTTCACAAATGGGTGCAAAACCTACCACAAGGCAACGGCTCAAAAAAAATCCTCCTGAAAACACAGAATGCTTTTTTTATCAATTTCAACTATACTGAGACTCTCCAGAAACTTTATAACGTATCGGAAAATGAAATATACTATATCCATGGCAAAGCAGGTCGGGATGAACCACTTATTTTGGGGCATGGACGCAGCTATAAGGATTTGGAGCAGGAAACAACAGCCAATCCTCCGATTTCCATAACCGATCCCAATGAAATCCAAGCGTGGTATGACGCACATTATGATCCTATTCTGGCTGAAACGACGAAATGTGTGCTGGATCAAGTTGCAGCACAACGTAAAGATGTAAATAGCATTCTAAAATCTGCATCCTATCGCCAGGTATTGAGCCGAATAAAAAATGTTTCAGATATCCATATTTACGGATTGTCGTTTTCTCCGGTAGACCTTCCCTACCTCAATACCATAGTTGCAAATGTAGATAGATTAAAGACCCGATGGGAGATCAGTTATTTTTCGGATGACGATAAACAACGTGTCGGTCTCTTCCTTCAAAAGTACGGTATTCACGGGAATCTGGTCAATCTCGACGACCTACTCCTGCTTCAGCAAGGAACGCTATTCCCATAACGGCACAATTCCAGCATGCGGTATTCACACAGTAAATTACGCATTCCATATCGGAGTAGCGGAGATTCGGAAGAATAAACTCTGAATCTTAAAATAAATAATATGGGGTTGTCTAACAAGCTTTAGACAGCCCCGTCTCTTTTCTTCTTGGGCAGCAGCTTCTGAAGTTGCGGGTCTTTTTCAATTCGTGCGATCTCCCGCCGGATGATATCCCGGACTTCGGCCTTGATGCGGTAATAGTTCTCTTTGACGATCTGCTCCATGCGGTCTGTGCCGTCCTCGCCGACAAAGGACGATATCTCGGGAATCGGGACATAAGAAGATGTTTCGGCTTTCAAGCGGTCGTTGTCGATTTCGATTCGGGCGTGGAATATCTTCTGCTCGATAGGCTGATCGATATTGTCGGCCACAGCCCCGACGAAAACACCTTGTGTCAGGGTCGAGATTTTCGATGGCGGAATGAGCGTGTCGAGTTGCGTGCTGGTCGAGGTAGTCACGCTTTCGGTCGATACAGAGTAAGATTCTCTGCGCTGTACGATTTTTCCGAATCTCTCGGAAAGCGTTCGGGCCGTGTCACCCACGACCTGCCCGGAAAAGATGTTGCCTACGGTATTGATGATGACCTTGGCCTCCTTGTCTCCGTAGTCGCGTTCGAGCTGCGAGAAGTCCTGAAAACCCAGACATACGGCGACCTTGTTGGAGCGTGCCGTGGCTATGAGGTTGTCCAGTCCTCGGAAATAAATCGTCGGCAACTCGTCGATGATGACCGACGATTTGAGCCTACCCTTCTTGTTTATGAGCCGTACGATACGGGAATTGTAGAGTCCGAGTGCCGCCGAATAGATATTCTGCCGGTCGGGGTTGTTCCCGATGCAGAGTATTTTCGGGTCTCTGGGATTATTGATGTCCAGAGTAAAGTCGCTTCCGGTCATCACCCAGTACAACTGCGGGGATATGATGCGCGTCAAGGGGATTTTCGCCGATGCGACCTGTCCCTGCAACTGGTCCTGCGCATTGCTCTGCCATGCGTCCATAAAGGGAGAAAGGTAATTCTCCAATTCAGGATAGGATGCCAACACGGGGAATACCTTTTCGTAAGGCTGGCACAAAAGCTCGATGGCGTGCGGAAAGGTACAATAACGGCCACCGTCGTAGCTCTTCAGATACCAGATTATCGCAGCCAGTAACACGATGGCCGAGTCGGAGAAAAAATCGCCCTCTCGCTGTGCCCAGGTCTTATTGAGATTCAGAAGAATGACGTACGAACTTTCGAAGGCATCCGAGATGTCGGTCATAAACCGGGCATCGAGCGGATTGCAGCGGTTTGACCGTCGGGGGTCGTCGAAGTTGATGACGCAGAATTTGGGTTTGACTTCGTATTTGTCCAGATGCCGCAGCAGATGATTGTAGGCGATCGTCGAGAGGTCGTCGAACTTGAAGTCGTAGATGTACATGGCGAATCCTTTCTCGATATGCTGGCGGATGTAACTGTTGATGATGGCATAGCTCTTTCCCGAGCCGGGAGTTCCGAGTACCACGGTCGCCCGAAAGGGATTGACGACGTTTATCCAGCCCGTACGGCTCTGTCCGTCGTAGCAGAAGCGTGTGGGCAGGTTCACGGAATATTCGTTTTCGAGCAGGCGCGTCTCCTGCATAAAGCTTTCGTTTTCGTCGTTGAACGGGTCGTCGACGGAGGGTTTGCCGATACGTCGTCCTATCCACACGCCCGCTGCGAGCAGCAACAGATAACCTCCCGCGAGGGTCAGGACATATCCCCCAAACCGAAGCCGGAGATCGCCCGGCACGATGCGTGCCAGGTCGCATCCGAAGAAAAGAAGCGCTCCGGCGGTAGCTGTAATAGCTATCCTCCTGCCGGATACCTTGTTGTCCCGAACGCTTTTTGTTCCGTAGCAGCCTACGGCCAGCAGCACGAGGGCGCAAAGTTTCGTCGTCACGGCGTGCGAAAACAATCCGGTCTCGGCCTGGAACCGCCGTAGAATATCGTCTACAACGGCATTCGTCCATCCACGACAGACAAACCATTCGTAGCCGAACCAATATATATTCGAGAAAAGAAATATGACGCTGATGCCGCGCATGCATTGCACGACCTTCTCCAAGGCCCTCAAATCGTCCTCTTGCTGCATAAGTCCGGATGTTAAAGGCCCTAAAGATAGAGGCTCGCAGCCTCAGACGGAGGAAATGTCCGTTCCAGTCCGTTCCAGTCCTCACCGTCCGCAGAACCGGACGGCCTGCGTCCGGTTACTGCCGGCTGCTTTCGACAAGGTAGTTGCGCAGCAGATCCAGAAACCGCGTGAGGCGTAACTTACGGTTGACCACGGCATGCCGGCACTGCGCGGGATTGTTGATCCGAATGTTGAAGACCCGGGACAGCACACCGACGAGGGTCTCCCAATCGATCTGCGTACCGTCCATACGCCGAACGGCTCCGGTGAGTTGCAACGCCGTCATGAGTTCCATAAGGTCCGTAGCGGTGAACTGCTTCGACCAGTACAGCGGCGATTTCGGAGCTACGCACCCTCCGTTGTCCACCAGCGACGGATAATGGAGTTGCAGCAGGATGGCGCGTTTTTCGAAGTTCAGAATCGAGATTGCCGACTGCGTGTAAAGATAGCGGCTCGACGTCTGATCCCGGAGGTTCAGGCGTAACCGCTCCAACGTTTCGCCCGTACGGGTAAAGAGCCTCAGTTTTTCGAGCTTGGACATGGGACCTTGCGAAATCCGTTCCACACGGGCGAGGAAACGGTCATAGGCCCTATCCAACAATACTTGCTCCTGGTGTGTGAACTGCCTGTTCAATGATGTCCGGAGCATGACGATAAATTCGCAGTTCTCCAAGATTTTGGCCTTTTTCATATCCCTGTAGATTATGATGACCTGTTGAATTTAGCGAAATTTAACAGCGCCGGAGGTATCCGGAAGTCCGCATTTGCTATTGCAGACGCCTTTTTCGCCTTTTTCTGCGACGTTTTTGCGCCTGCTGTTCCTCAAAAGCCTGCATGTCGAACATCTCCCACAGCGACGTGGAAGGCCGTATCGGCTGAAGGACGGATTCCTCCTTCTGCCGCGGGAATTCCTCTGTCGGTTCGAACCGTACCTGAAGAGCGTTGGCCGCAAATTCCCGACCGAGCAGAGAGCCGTTGGCTACAACGCCGGTGCGATGGTCGATGAATGTTGCGCCGTAAATGCGATCCGCGGCATTACGCCGCAGCACGGCATCTATGCCGTCCGCTGCGAGCCTCCGGCGGAACTCCGTCTCGGATGCCGAGCTGCGCAACGCCTCCGCGACGACCTCACGGGTATGTTCGAGCGCCCCGGGCCTGCGTAACGCCGCCCGGGAATCTTCATAATAGCGCTGTAAGGCATCATAGCCCGTATCTTTTCCGAGCAGGCTGGATTTGAGCGTCTTCCCGACCCCTCGTCCCTCGTCGGTCAATGCACCGTAAACGATTCCGGCATACTCGCGTCCCGCGACGCATCCGACCCGCTCTTCGACAGAGACGTTGAATGTCTCGAGCAGTGTTCTGAATTCTCCGTACGAGGAACAGGCGTAGCGTTGTAGACACTCCCGAACGACCGATACGATTTGCCGCTTGAGATTTCCTTCCGTGTAATTCACCTTGCACAACAAGTGCTCCTCCCCTACTCCGCACCCTTTGACAGCCGGATGCAGACCGTATTTGCATTCTATCTCACGTAATACTTCCATCGAACGGCTGCGTTCGTGCGAATCGCGGATCTTCCGGCCGTTCTCATCGACCCTCAGCGATACGATATGGAGGTGCTCTCTATCTATATCTTTGTGTTTGAATACGATATACGGCTGTTCGCCATATCCCATGCGCTCCATGTACTCGTGGGCTATTTCCCCGAGTCGCGCATCGGAGAGCACATCCTCCGGCGACGGGCTGAGCGACGTGTGGAAGACCGTGTTCGTCGTCCTGCGATTTGCTTGCAGATAGGGACGGAAACTCTCCATGCAGGCATCGATATCCACCAGGCCCCGCCCGTCGAACGGATAACGCATCTTCTGCCAGAAGAGCACCTCGGCTTCGCCCTTGTCCGCCTTCTCCTTGTTGTAGTACAAGGCGCCGCCGGGCGAAGCTCCCGAACGAATGTTCGCTACCATTTCGAGGAAACCTTGCGGGCCAGCTCGAGAATCTCGATACTCAGGGCTTTCAGCTCGCGTGTGCGCTGTTCCAGCGCTGCGATCTGATGCGGGATCGCCGTCTTCGAGAAGTGCGTATTGACGGCTTTGACGATCTGGTTGTAGTTCGAACCTATGCGCTGAAACTGATAATAGAAGTCGTTGAGCCGTGCGACAAACTCCCCCTTCGAAGGGTCGCGGCGTACGACTTCGAAGCACTCCGCGAAGATACGTTTGACGATGAACCGACTGCGGTTATGCTCCAGCCCGGCTTCGGAAAGCATCCTTCCGAAGCGGATGTTCTGCTGCTCGTCGAGGCGGAACGAATATTTGTAGCTTCTCTTCCTCTGTCTCATGTCGTTTTCTTTTTTTACAGAATTCCGGAACGGCCGCGACTCGGGAGCGGCCCGGCCTCGCAGAGCAAGCGTTTTTGTCGGACAAATGCCAATTTGTCGGACAAAAACACAGCTTGCTCCCATCTGGCGATGGGATGGGTCGGAGACGACATTCTCCCCGGAAACCGATTCCGGAGTTCTTCCGGAAACACCTTCGGAGCCGCGGTAATTCCAGGTGCAATATTACGACCGTTCCGGAGCGCGAAAAAGCCTCCGGTGCGGACTGCGGCGGACTGGAGCGGACATCGGTGCCAAGGTGTTCCGATGGGGCGTATCTTGCGGCACGAACGAATGCAGGAATTCGTAAAACATGGAATTCCATCGTTCTCGAAGGATTTCACGCCGGAATTATTTCGACCGTTCAGGAGCGGCAGCATTCATTAAGCCCCGCATTCGCTCCTTCCCGAAATACCGGAATCCTTAAAACGGTCATTCCTGAATGAATGCATTCGTGAGTTCACGAGCGGCATCCATACCGATGGAATGCCTTGATGAACATAAGAACCGATGAATTCTTTAAATATATCTTTATGGAAACTACCCCTGCAAGCATCGCCGTCTGCAACCAGAAGGGCGGCGTAGGAAAATCGACATTCACGGTGCTCCTGGCCAGTTACCTGCACTACTTCGCGGGATACGACGTGTTGGTCGTGGATTGCGACTATCCCCAATGGTCCGTTCATGCCCAGCGCGAACGGGAACTGGCGGCCGTGGAGCACAACGACTATTACAAGCTGATGATGATGCGTCAGTTCAAGGCTACGGGACGCAAAATCTGGCCTGTCGTCCGGTGTATGCCCCCCGAAGTCTTCCGGGAGGAGGAACGCATCGTGCAGAGCGGCTATTGCCCCCGGATCATTCTCTACGATCTGCCGGGAACGGTCAATGCCGAGGGTGTCATCCGGATATTGTCATCGCTGGACATGATTTTTATTCCCATGAAAGCCGATAAGGTCGTCATGGAGAGCACACTCTCCTTTGCCCGGAGCATCACGCGGAGCATCGTAGAAAATCCTGCTCTTTCCCTGCGAAGCGTGCACCTTTTCTGGACGATGATCGACCGCCGGGAGCGTACGCCCCTTTACGACCGCTACGAGGAGATAATCCGCAAGCTCGGACTGCCGCTCATGACCACGCATATCCCCTACCGTTCGAAGTTCAACAAGGAGCTGCTGCCCGACGGCACGGGCATCTGCCGTTCGACGCTCCTGGCCCCGGAGCGCACCTTCGCCCGCGAAGCACAGATCGAGGCCCTGGCGGAAGAAATCCTCTCGCTCCTCAAAATCCGCTGACGATGGCAAAGAAACCGAAGGTCGAAGTAGACGAGGAACTCGTCCGTAAGATGATCGGCGGGCAAATACCCCTCACGACGAATGTCACACACGAAATATCGGATCCGGAACGACCGGAGCAGCAAGAAGAACCGGACCCCGACCGCAAAACAGGAGAACAGCAGGAGAGCGACACCCCATCTCCGGCGGAACCTCGACGGCGGAGGACTATGGTGGTCCCCGATTTCGAACAGACCTACATGACCCGCAACGACATCCGCATGCGTTCCGCCTTATATGTGAGCATCGACACCAAACGAAAGATACTGGAGGTCGTCAAGAAAATCGGCGGAGAATATATGACGGTAACATCCTATGTCGAGAATATTCTGCGTCAGCACCTCGAAATATACAAGGACGATATCAACAGAATTTACAAACAGAAAAGTACCAAAAACCTCATTTGAAATGAAACAGGACCTTTTATTCTCCCGGTCGAAACGTCCGCAGACGGAATCGCCGCGTACAGGCCGCGGTTCCCGACGCTTCCGGAACCGGTCCCGCGCCCCGGATCGTCCTTGCCCCGCAGACGGCCGTGTCCCGCAATTGCGGCACTTCGGGCCGCGCCATATTTTTCCGAGCCGCGAAATAACAACTTTCTAAAACCTTTCAAGTCATGTTTTACGATCTTTTTTATCCGTCCGGGATGTCCGGTATCGTCTTTTTCGGTGTGCTTCCGATCTGCTTGCTGTGTATCCTGCTCATGTGCATTGCCAAACGTCGCGGTAAAACCCGCAACAATACGGACGGCACATCGGCCGCCCAAGATATCGCCGGGCGGCATGTCACGCCGCAAACGAACGATTCCCGGACGGAAGAGTCTTTATCCGAATCCGGGGACTTCGAAGAGATATTCCTGCGACCCGTCGACATCCACGACCGAGCGGGTCTGTATGTCAGCGCCGAAACCAAGCGCCGCATTTCGGAGGTCGTGCACAATCTGGGCGGGAGGCGCATGTCCATGACCTCTTACGTCGAAAATATCCTGCGGCGGCATCTTGCACTGCATAGGGACGAGATCAACCATCTACACCGCAAACGCAGGACAAGAGACATCTTATAAACTGCGGCAATGAACGTCATGTTCCGGAAGAGGTCCATCAAAGGATTGCATCTTCTCCTGCGGCGTCTGCTCTCGCTTTCGAATCGCCGCAGGAAGCCTAACGCTACCCTGCCGTGTGCCGGGGTGAAAAGGATTCCGACACTCGCAGAGGCCGGTATCATCGTCTCGAAGTCCTATCGGTGCGGACTGGAGCGGACTGCGGCGGACGTGATGACGCCGCAGCCCGGGGACGATATTACATTTGCCCCGCAAGCCGGGATGCAGGACTGGGGCGAGCTTGTCGTGAGCCCTTCAATCGGTCAGGACGGCGAGCTCTCGGAGCCGGAGGCACCCGATGCCGCTGTGGTTCGTCCGCAGCTTCCGCCGCCTCCCACCGGCGCAGAAATCCGCGATGCGGAGATTCATGCGATGCTCGGGGAGATAGAAGCAGGCGAAAGCATCGTCACGGGCGACGTCACGGCCGAGGAGCGGCAGGCTATCGCCGACTTCGACATCCAGGCCTATGTTTAACGCCAAAAGAACAACACGGATGAAATGGAATAAGGAATACGGCTAATGCGATACATGACGATTCCGAGGATGGATTACCGCCCTCGTAACGGTCGCAGACTGCCTGCAAGGTTCCCTGCGGCCTTTTTCACACCTCGAACCGAAATACCTGAAAAATGAAAAAAAGAGCAATTCTCACGATTCTGTCCCTGGGCCCCGCACTCACTGCCTTTGCCCAGGGAAACGGACTGGCAGGCATTACCGACGCGACAGCGATGGTCGCTTCTTATTTCGAACCGCTAACAAGTTTGATTTATGCTATCGGAGCTGTCGTAGGGCTTATCGGCGGAGTACGGGTGTACTCTAAATTCTCATCCGGAGATCCGGACGTCTCGAAAACCGCAGCCGCATGGTTCGGGGCCTGCATTTTTCTCGTGGTAGCCGCAACGGTACTCCGTTCTTTCTTCCTGTAACCGATGGCCGAATACCAAGTGAACAAAGGCGCAGGCCGCAAAGTGGAATTCAAGGGCCTCACCTCACAGTATCTCTATTTGTTCGTCGGCGGATTGATGGGTGTCTTTATTCTTTTCGTAGGAATGCACACAGCGGGACTGCCACAGGGAATCTGCATCCTCACGGCCGTCGCTGCGGCGACACTCCTCGTTTGGGGGACCTTTCACCTGAGCCGCCGCTTCGGCCCGCACGGGCTTCAGAAGCTCCTCTCCTCGCGCCGGCATCCGCGGCGCATCGTCCACCGCCGGGCCGTCGGGCGGCTGCTCTGCATGGCCCGTACCCGTCGAACCGTAAAACCGTAATCCTATGCGCGGAACCCTGAGAACCTCGACCTTGGAATCGAAATTCCCGCTTCTGAAGGTCGAGAACCACTGCATCGTCTCGAAGTTCGCCGACATCACCGCGGCCTACCGCGTCATCCTGCCCGAACTCTTCACCCTCACGGGCGAGGAGTACGAAGCGCTGCACGGCGCATGGCTCAAAGCCCTGAAGGTGCTGCCGGACTACACCGTCGTCCACAAGCAGGACTTCTTTATCGAGGAGCGATACGAGGCTCCGGAGGACGGCTTCGAGCGGAGCTTTCTCGCGCGCTCCTACGAGCGTCATTTCAACGAGCGACCCTATCTGCGCCATTCGTGCTACCTCTATGTCACGAAGACCACGCCCGAGCGGATGCGTCAGACGAGCGCCTCGTCCGTGCTGTGCCGGGGTTTCATCGTCCCGCGGGAGATGCGCAACCCGGACGCCGTGACGCGCTTTCTGGAAGCCGCGGAGCAGATGGAACGCATTCTGAACGATTCGGGCCTCGTGCGCGTCGAACGGCTTACGGAAGACGAGATCGTCGGCACGGCGGACGACGCCGGGCTGCTGGCCCGCTACTTCGCCCTTTCGGACGAACGGCGTCCGGTCGTAAACGAGGATATCCGCCTCGACCCGGGCGTGATGCGCATCGGAGACAAATACCTCTCGATGCACACGCTCTCCGATCTGGACATGCTGCCGCAGAGCGTAGCGACGGATTTCCGCTACGAACGCCTTTCGACAGACCGCTCGGACTGCCGCCTCTCGTTCGCGGCGCCCGTGGGGCTGCTGCTCTCCTGCAACCATGTCTACAACCAGTTCGTCTTTCTGGACAACCACGACGAGACGCTCAAGCGCCTCGAAGCCACGGCCCGGAACATGAACTCGCTGGCGGCCTACTCGCGCTCGAACGCCATCAACCGGGAGTGGATCGAAATGTACCTCAATGAAGCGCACTCGCAGGGGCTGCGCTCCGTAAGGTGCCACTGCAACGTCATGACATGGGCCGAGAGCGAGGCGGAGCTCAAACGCCTCCGCAACGACGTGGGTTCGCAACTGGCTCTCATGGGCTGCACGCCCCGCCACAACACGGTGGACGTGCCGGTGCTGTTCTGGGCCGCGATTCCCGGCAACGAGGCGGACTTCCCCTCCGAGGAGTCGTTCCTGACGTTCCTTGATCAGGCCGTATGCCTGTTCAACGAGGAGACCAACTACCGCTCGTCGCTCTCGCCCTTCGGAATCAGAATGTCCGACCGCCTGTCGGGGATCCCGATTCATCTGGACATCTCGGACCTTCCGATGAAGCGCGGCGTCATCACCAACCGCAACAAGTTCATCCTCGGCCCGTCGGGTTCGGGAAAGTCGTTCTTCACCAACCACATGGTGCGGCAGTATTGGGAGCAGGGGGCGCATATCCTGCTGGTCGACACGGGCAACTCCTACCAAGGGCTCTGCTCGCTCATCCGCAGCAAGACCAAAGGCCGCGACGGAGTGTACTTCACCTACACCGAAGAGGCCCCCATCGCCTTCAATCCTTTCTATGTCGAAGACGGGGTGTACGACGTGGAGAAGCGCGAGTCGCTCAAGACGCTGCTGCTGACGCTCTGGAAGCGCGAATCCGAGGAACCGACGCGCTCGGAGGAAGTGGCCCTTTCGAATGCCGTGAACCTCTACCTCTCGAAACTCCGCGCCGACCGGTCCATTGTCCCCTCGTTCGATACCTTTTACGAGTTCGTCGAAACCGACTACCGGCGGCTTCTGGAGCAGAAGCGCGTGCGGGAGAAGGATTTCGACCTCGCAAACTTTCTGAACGTGCTGGAGCCCTACTACAAAGGCGGCGAGTACGATTACCTCTTGAACTCCGACAAACAGCTCGATCTGTTGGACAAGCGTTTCATCGTCTTCGAGCTGGACAACATCTCCTCGAACCGCACGCTGCTGCCGGTGGTGACGCTCATCATCATGGAGACCTTCATCTCGAAGATGCGGCGGCTGAAAGGCATTCGCAAAATGATCCTTATCGAGGAGTGCTGGAAAGCCCTCACCTCGGCCAATATGAGTGCCTATATCAAGTATTTGTACAAGACCGTGCGCAAATATTTCGGCGAGGCGGTCGTGGTGACGCAGGAGGTGGACGACATCATCTCGTCGCCCATCGTCAAGGAGTCGATCATCAACAACGCCGACTGCAAAATCCTTTTGGACCAGCGCAAGTACCTCTCGAAGTTCGACGGCATACAGCGTCTGCTGGGCCTGACCGACAAGGAGCGGGCGCAGATTCTCTCCATCAACCTCTCGAACGACCCCCGCCGCCGCTACAAGGAGGTATGGATAGGGCTCGGAGGCGTGCAGTCGGCGGTCTATGCGACCGAAACGAGCGTGGAGGAGTACTTGTGCTACACCACCGAGGAGACCGAGAAGATGCAGGTCATGGCCCTTGCCGAGAAACTCGGCGGCGACATCGAAGCCGCCATCCGGCAGCTGGCCCGCGAGCACCGCACGAAAACCGAATCTTAACTCGTCCAGCCATGAAACAGTTGCTTCGGATATGCGCCGGCATTCTGCTGGCTTTGGCCGCAACGCTCGGAGCTTTCCGCCTCTTCTACGATTACGAATACCACAAAATCCGTCCCCTGTACGGCGAATGGCATTCGACGCTCGACGACACGCGGCTCGTAATCGCGCCGTGCGGCGACGAATTCCGCATCACCCTCACGCGCTGCGGCGCCGGCACGGGACGGAGCACATCCGAGACGCACGTCCTGCATTACAGGGACTGCATCCACTACACGACCTACGGCGGACGCCGGGTCGACCTCTTTTACACCCCCGCGGCCGATGCGCTGCTTCTCGTGCCGGGCGGGACATTCGAACGAACCTCAAAATCTCAGCATCATGAATGACAATCTTTCGACGCCTGCTTCGGCCGTAGCGGCCTTGCAGCAGGAAATCAGGACCCGCACCGAGGTCATCCGCACCTTGGCGGACCTTCGGGAGCAACTCGACGCCGACCGCATCTGCGGCTCGTGGCTCTCGGCGGAGAACAACCTCTCGGCCTCGATACGCCGCATCGGCGACGGCATGTGGCGCATCCTCGTCTTCGACCATGCGCTCTGCTACAGACGGCTCGTGCAGGACGGCATCGTCTCGCTGCGCCGCCACCGCCTCTGGCTCGGGGCCGACGACGGCAACCGCGTAATCTACGACGCGGCCGCCGAGACGCTCACCGTCGGCTGCTACGGACGCTTCCTCCCCGAGGATGCCGTCCGCCGGCAGGAGGACGATGCTATCGCGTCCGAAGCGTGCGACTTCAACGGAGAGGAGGCGTAGATGGCCTGGTGGGATATACCGGTGCATTTGTTTCGCCGGAATTCGGAGATGGCGAACGTCCGAAGACTGAGCTCCGTCGTGTCGCAGGCCGAGGGGCTGCTGCAGGACGGAAATATCCGGGGTGTCGCCGGGCTTGTCGGGCAATACCGCCGCTCGCGCGTCCTCGTCACGGGGCTCGGGGCGACGCTCGCCGCATGGAAGCAGACGTTTCTCGCCGAGCCCCGGGATGTCGACGCCGAAGACACGAAGGCGCTGACGGAGGCGCTGCGCAAGACCTGTCTTGTCGAAAAGAACGGACGACGGCTGGCCGGCGCACCCGAGAATACGGACAATCCCGTTTTCGGAATTCTGGCCCTGTACACCCTGTTGCAGGAGACGGCGCAGACCGTGGCGTTCGACACCGGGCGTCCCACGCCGTCGCCGTCCGAGCTGGAGGCCGCCGTCGGCATCCTGCGGCGGCAATATGCCGACGAGATATGCGGACAGCTCTGCGACCTGGCCACGGCACGACGGATACCCTCCTGCTATGTCGCGGCCCTGCACGGCTGGGAGGTCGACCGCGACCGGATTCGGGAGATGCAACAGCGGCGGGAGACCGTACGGCCGGAGGAGCGCCGAGCGCTGGATAGAGATCGCACGGCTCGAAACCGACATGCAGCGAGGCGCCGAAAGGGCGCTGGAGCGGATGGAGGGAGTACGCCTGCCGGCGACCTACACGAGTAAGCTGGCCGACGAGCTGGAGATTCTGGCGTGGCTGGCGCACGCTCCGGAGCGCATCGACGACTCCCGCGTCAACCGGCAGCTGCTCGACAAGTACGACATCAACCCCGGGCGTCCCCGGGCCGAGCAGCTTGCCGAAGCGGAGGCCGCTTTCCGGGAGTTGGACCAACGGCTCGCACGCATCGCCGGGCGGCGCCCTTGCGCCGACCATCTGTTCGGGACATCGGACCGGGAACAGATCTCCGCACGGCAGGAATCCCCGTACCGGACACCGCAGCCGAATGCCCGGGAGCCCGCCTCCTCTCTTTCCGAACTGCCGGCGCCGGGCCGGCGGATGAAACGATGATGTTTTGAACACCGAAAAACATGAAAACGATGAAACCGAAAGTCATTCTGTTATGCCTGTGCCTGCTCTCGATGAGCCGCAGCGCATACGCCCAGTGGGTCGTCACCGACCCCTCGAACCTCGCGCAGGGTATCGTCAATTCGACCAAGCAGGTCGTCGAAGCCGCGAAGAACGGCTCCACTTTGCTGCAAAGTTTCCAGCAGACGGTGAAAATCTACGAACAGTCGAAGAAATACTACGACGCCCTGAAAAGCGTCAGCAACCTTGTCCGCACGGCCCGCAAGGTGCAGCAGAGCATCCTTATCGTAGGCGAAATATCGGATATCTACGTCGACGGCTACAAGCGCATGGTCTCCGACGAGAACTTCACCCCGGCAGAGCTCGCGGCCATCGCTGCGGGTTATGCCCGCATCATCGAGGAGTCGGCCGGCGAGCTCAAGGAGTTGCAGGACATCGTGAATCCCACGGATTTGTCCCTCACGGACAAGGACCGCATCGACGTGGTGCAGCGCGTCTACGACACGCTGCGCCGCCACCGCGACCTGGCACGCTACTACACGCGCAAACACATCTCCGTCTCGCTGCTCCGCGCCCGGGCCCGCAACGACCTCGACCGTGTGCTCTCGCTTTACGGAACCGACGACCAACGCTATTGGTGACGATGATGCGCATGCTCTCCCTCTCGGAGAATCTGCATCGGATTCTCCGGGTCCTCTACGACGACATGATGCTGCTGTGCTACCCGATGGCCAAGGTCGCCACGGCCATAGCCGGCATCGGAGCCCTGCTTTACATCGCCTACCGCGTCTGGCAGGCAATAGCCCGTGCCGAGCCCCTCGACCTCTTCCCGCTCCTGCGCCCCTTCGCACTCGGCATCTGCATCATGTTCTTCCCGACGCTCGTCCTCGGCTCCCTGAACGGCATCCTCTCGCCGCTGGTCCGGGCGACGCATTCGCTCATGGACGGGCAGACGCTCGACATGCGGGCCTGGCAGGAGGAGCGGCAGAAAGCCGAGAACGAATACCGCGAGCAGATGCCCCCGGACAGCTACTACGCCGAGGACGAGGAGATGGAGCGCGAGCTCAGCGAGCTGGGCGTGGACGACCAGACGCAGCAGACGCTCGACCGCATGAACGAGGAGCGCTCCTCATGGTCGGTAAAGGGACTCATCTTCAAAGGTCTGGCATGGATACTCGAACTGCTTTTCGCCGCGGCGAGTGTCATTCTCGACGTATTGAGGACTTTCTATCTGGTCGTATTGAGCCTGTTGGGGCCCATAGCCTTCGCCATCTCCGTATTCGACGGATTCCAGTCCACGCTCACACAGTGGCTCACGAAGTATGTCTCGATCTACCTGTGGCTGCCCATCTCGGATCTTTTCTCGGCGATCATCGCCCGCCTGCAAAGCCTCGCCATGCAGCACGACGCCGAACTGATAGGCCAGGATTACAACTGGTATTTCGACTGGTCGAACAGCGTGAACCTCATCTTCATGCTCGTGGCCGTCTGCGGATACCTCTGCATCCCCTCGATCGCCTCGTGGGTCGTGCAGGCGAACGGCTTCGCAGTCTACAACAAGACCGTCTCGAAGATGACCTCGCTGGCAAGCGGCGCCGCCGGGTGGATGGCCGGGAAAACGTGGGCCGGGACGAAGGGTGTCGGTAAAGCGGCATGGTCGGGCGGTAAGGCCATAGGCCGCGGAATCGTACACGGCGCACGACTCATTCTTCGCAAATAAATTCGAATCTATCATGGAATTCAAATCATTAACGAATATCGAAACATCGTTCCGGCAGCTGAGGACCTACGCCTTCGTCTTCGCCGGAATCTGCGCCGTCGTTACCGTGACGGCAGTCTGGATGTCCTACTCCTTCGCCGAGCGGCAGCGGCAGAAGATTTATGTGCTCGACAACGGGCGCTCGCTGATGGTGGCCCTCTCGCAGGACCTCGCGCAGAACCGCCCCGTGGAGGCCCGCGAGCATGTGCGGCGTTTTCATGAGCTCTTCTTCACCCTCTCGCCCGACAAGGCGGCCATCGAGTCCAACGTCGGACGGGCCCTGCAGATGGCCGACAAAAGCGCCCTGTCCTACTACAAGGTCCTGCAGGAAAAGGGGTTCTTCAACCGCCTGATCGCAGGCAACGTCTCGCAGATGGTCAAAGTGGACAGCATCCGCTGCGACTTCGACCGTTATCCCTACGAGGTGACGACCTACGCCCGGCAGCGCATCCTGCGCGAAAGCACCGTTACGGAGCGGTCGCTCGTGACGGCCTGCCGTCTGGTGAACGTCTCCCGCTCGGACAACAACCCGCAGGGGTTCATGATCGAAAACCTGAACATCCTCGAAAACAAAGACCTTCAGACCTATGACCGTTAGAACGCACACCCCGTGCTGCCGCATCCGGCGGGTGCGGCGGCGCATCTTCCGACGGCTCGGCAGCATCTCCCCGCAGGTGAAGGGCGGAGTACTGCTTTGGCTGCTCGTACTCATGATGGCTGCATGGCTATGGTATCTCTTCCGGGAAATGCCCGGCATCGAAATCGGACATATCGAAATTCCACGGTTAAAACTATGAAACGGATATGACAGAGACGAATAACCCGAGGCCGGAGCAGGATCCGGCGGCCGCATTCGAGCGGAGGCGGAAACAAAAAGTCTGGATCGCGGGGGCCGCAGCCGCAATCCTCGGCGTCCTTCTCATCGGACGAATCCTGAGCGGCGAAGAGAAGCAACAAGAGCAGAAGGGAATAAATACGACCGTGCCGGACGGCAAGGTGCAGGCGACCTTCGCGGACAAGCGCAAGGCTGCCGAGCAGCTCGACGCCGAGCGGCAGCAGAAGCGGATGCTCACCCTCGGGGACGATGCCTTCTCGCTTTTGGACGGCGGGCTCGAATCCGCCGGGGCGGAACGTCCCGCCGACGACCCCGCACGTCGGGCCGCCGAGGCCAACCGCACCATGCGGCGGCAGGCGCGGAACTTCTACGCTCCCCCGGCCTGCAATGCCGAGGTCGAAGCCCTGAAGGAGCAGCTTGCGGACTTGCAAGCGCAGCTCGACGCCGAGCGACGGCAACCCGACCCGCTGAAGCTCGCGGAGGAGCAGTACAAATTGGCACGGAAGTATCTCGGAGGCGGGGCGGCCGAGGAGGAGAAGGCTGGGCCGGAGCAGCCGCGGAAATCGCGGCTGTCCGTCATGCGCCCCGTGCGGGAGGGCGAGGTCGAAGCCTCGACGCTCGACCCCCGGGCGGATTTCACCGTCGAGCGCAACCTCGGGTTCCTCACGGCCGCGGGGACTGCCCCCGAGACCGACATCCCGACCATCAGGGCCTGCATCGCCCGGGCGCAGGTCATCCGTGCCGGCAGCACGGTGCAGCTCCGCCTGCTGGAGGACGTGCGCATCGACGAGATGGTGATACCCCGCAATACGCCGCTGTACGGCACGGCCTCCCTCGGCGGCGACCGCTTGCAAATCGTCGTGTCGTCCGTGGAATACGGCGGGCGCATCTTCGACGTCGAAGCCGCGGCTTACGATATGGACGGGCAGAGGGGGCTCAACGTCCCCGATTCCCGCGAGCGGACGGCCCTCAAGGAGGCGCTGGCATCCGCAGGCCAGACCGCCGGCACGAGCGTCAACATTACCCGCTCGGCCGAGCAGCAGGTCTTGTCCGAGCTGGCCCGCGGAGGCTTGCAGGCATCGAGCCGCTACGTCGCGGAGAAGCTCCGCGAGGTGAAGGTGACCCTCAAGGCCGACCACCGCATATTATTGATTTCAAAACAGCAGTAGCATGAAAAGAGAACTTGTTTATCCGGCCCTCGTCGTCGCTGCGATTGCAGTGGCGCGGGTCATGGCGAATCCGGCCGGAGAAGCCCCGCAGGAGATTCGCCCCGTGCGCATCGAAGCGGGATTCGCCAAGACCGTACATATTCTTTTCCCGTCGCCCGTGACGTACATCGACATCGGCTCGACGGACATCATCGCCGGGAAAGCCGCCGGGGCCGAGAACGTCGTGCGCGTGAAGGCCGCCGTGCGGAATTTCGCAGCCGAAACCAACCTGACGGTCATCACCGAGGACGGAGGATTCTATACTTTCGACATCCGCTATGCCGAGAACCCGGCACTCTCGACTGTCGACCTCACGGCGCAGAAACCGCAGCCGCACGAAGCGGAAAGGCCGTCTGCCGCGGGTGTCCCGCAGCCGGCGGCTACGGCACCGGAGGGGCGCGTGCTGCTGCGCGAAGTGGGGCGCGAGAAGCCCGCGACGGTGAAGCGGCTGCTGAGCGACATATACAGGCAAAACCGCACGGACGCGAAGGGCATCCGCACGAAGAAATACGGCATCGAAGTCGAGGTGAAGGGCATCTATGTTCACAACGACGTGATATACATTCATACTTGTATCTCGAACAGTACGAACATCTCCTTCGAAGTGGATACGCGGCGTTTCGTCGTCGAAGACCGCAGGCAGGCCAGGCGCACGGCGCAGCAGCGGACGGCGCTCGAAATACTCCGCGTATGCAACGACCCGGCCGTCGTGAGGGGACATCAGCGCCAGCGCACGGTATTCGCCCTGCCCAAGCTCACCATTCCCGGCGACAAGGTACTGCGGCTGGAAATCATCGAACGGGACGGGGCACGCCATCAGAGCGTGGAAATATCGGCCCGGGCGCTGTTGGATGCCAAGCTGCTGTAAGGAAATGAAGCGACTGAACCCGGCCCTGTTCTCATCCGCCAGGATGGACTGGGCGACCCCGCAGGCGTTCTTCGACGCCCTCGACGCCGAGTTCCGCTTCACGCTCGACCCCTGCGCCTCGGCGGCGAATGCCAAGTGCGGAAAGTTCTACACGGCAGCGGACAACGGGCTGGAGCAGGACTGGAGCGGAGAGACCGTATTCTGCAACCCGCCTTACGGAAGGGCGATTTACGACTGGGTGTTCAAATGCTGGCGTGAGGCCCGCAAACCCCGGACGACGGTCGTGATGCTCATCCCCGCCCGTACAGACACCCGCTATTTTCATGAGTTCATCTACCATAAGGCCCGCGAAATCCGGTTTATACGCGGACGCCTGCGATTCGGAGACGGAAAGGCCCCGGCGCCGTTTCCCAGTATGATAGTCGTGTTCTAAATACACGATAAATCACTAAAATTAAATAAAAGAGAATTTTAACAACTAAAAATTTATTAAAATTCTCTTTTAATATTATCTTAAACAGATCTCTAATTAAGCGTGTTAGGTTTAGCCCCTCTCTGTCCTAACACATTTTAATCTATACACAGTTCAATACTTATGACACATCCTACTGAAAGACAGGTATTACCGTCACTAATAGGACAATTTTCAAGTGTAACAGGTTTAATCGTCGGATCAGGTATTTGGCCGCATGTGTAATAATCTTCTGTCGGTCTACAATGATTCACTGATATGCAAATGCAATTGGATTGAAATGAACAATCGGCAGCTTTAGAATCATATGCACCACCAGATAAAAAATCATAAGAAGATAATTGTGTTATTACCTCTTTTTTTAGTTTTAAGGTCTTCTTTTTCATGGCTTCAGATATTAAAGATTACTATGATATAAGAGAGGGGATTCGTTAAAAATACCATTGATTTCGATATTATAATCGGGGATATTATCACTTGAAAAAAATTCAATATTGACTATCTTGCCTTTTTCAATCAAAATATTAGGATTCCAATAGAGCGTTGTTCGCAAATCGGATTCTGAAATATTCTTTTGTTTTTCTATTTCATATATTGGAGAATAAAATTCGGCTGGTTTTTGATAGCCTAACGGTGCTGCCACTTGCATATTTAAGATCGCCTGATGTTTTCCTGTGGATAATTCTGATCCATCCTTTGTCGTTACAACAGCAAGTGCGTTGAAGCCGACACGACTGCCAAATAAAGTAGTCATATAAGGCGGAATAAGGTCAACTTGTTTGACCATATCAATCGGAACAATGTCATAATTTGCGGTTGCAAGACCAGATCCAACTGTCAATGACTCTTTAGGATCAAACGTCATTGCGAAATCATCGAAAGGGTCCTTATTCGGGTCCATCCAGGAAGGCTTAGACAAATCGGGAGCTTGCTCTTCAGTCACAGTTCCTCCATCCGGCATAGATATTTCAATGATTCCATTTACCATCAGAGCCAGATTTCTACCTCGATATTTCAGTTGGCCTCCTATTTCAACCACCCCGTTCCGTGTAAGCAGCTCCGTGATGCTGGTGTAATTCTCCTGCTCGATTTTTTGATAGTCTACGGACTTGTTCGCCAATACTTCATAAGGCGTCTTGGGTAACGCCCGCCGTTTTCCGGAGATAACCACCTCCTCGATAAGGATGTTCTTGAGGCTGTCGGTGAACATTGCGAAGTTCTGGTTGTATCGCTCCATGCGTTTGGTCCAGTCGGGCCTGGGCAGCGGCTCTCCGACATTCGGGTAGTGTTCCTGGTCGAGCATGAGCTCTACGTCGGTCTTCTCGTTGGGTCCCGTTGCCTGCAAGACGTAGTACGTGCTGTCGGGATAGTCGAAGCCGTTCAGGGCGAATCTCCCCTCTTCGTCCACGTCGGCCGTGAGGAAGCTCCCGAAGCGGGGCACCAGGGCTGCGACCTTGTACCCTTCGAAATCCTTTCGCTTGAAGAGTCCCGTCTTGCGGATTCTGCCGGTAATCTCCTGCCCTATCTCCAGCGGCTCGCGGGGCTCGGCATAATGCCCCTTCAGTACCGCCGGGATGTCGTATCGTCTCCACCCTTGGGTCAGCATCAGGGCGTCGGCCTCGACCTGCCGCAGCCTGTTCTGCGGGTCGAAGTAGCTCGCCGGGTCCTCGATATACCCCCTGAGCTCCGATTCGAGCAAGAGGCTCGTGCGGATGTCGCTCGGACGGTACGGGTCCACCATGCGGTTGTCCGTCACGGCTACCGAGAAGTCCCCCTGCAACGGATTGCCCTCCTCGTCCCGGAATTGCAGCCGCAGGGTAATCTTCTCCCGCGGGCCGTAGCGCTCCTTGTCGGGAGTTACGGTCACCCGGGGTTGGTGTTTCTCGTCGACGTTCAGGAGCAGCCTTTCCGACAGGACGTTATTCTCACTGTCCAAAAGCAGCACTTGAAGTACTCCTTCGGGGAAGTCCCCCTTGTCGAAGTTCAGGGGCTCGTCCGCCACGGCGCCCGAGTAGCAGTACTGTCCCCGGCAATGGATAAGCAGCTGCAACTCCTCTTCGGGCGCCTTCGCTCCCCGCAGGGTCGTGACGGTGAAGCGTTCGGAGGAGGGCAGGATTTGCAGCACGCGAGCGTCGTCCGTCGGCTCGGGAAGGCGGAACTTCCGCTCGCTGCCGAATTCGTTCCGGCACTCGGCCGTATAGGTATGGCCTGCGCGGGGTGTGAAGCACACCTTGCCCATCCCGGCATGGAGGGTTTCGAAGCGTGCCACCTCCTCTCCGGTCCTGTCGTCCACGATGCGGCCTTCGACCTCCACCGACAGCCCGTCGGGCCGCAGGGCCTTGAAGCCTGTCCAGCAGGGGCGGCCGGCAATCAGATAACCGCCCTCGGGGTGGAACGTCACGTCGTAGCTGCGCTGCTGGCGGCCCCGCTCCTCGGGGCTGGAGTAACGCGTGCCGTAGGCTCCCACGCGGATGTTCTTGCGGAAGAAGTACGCCGGGGAGAGGTTGCGCATGTAGGACGTATAGGCCGTCAGGGTATAGTCCCCGCTCTTGGAGGTCAAAGGCAGCGGGAAGTAGCCGGCATAGACGCCCTCGCGCTCCAGGACGCGGATGCGCACCGGCGCGGGGCGTTCTTCGCCCGAGGGAGGCTTCTCGGAGCTCTGCAACTCGGCGTAGACGTATTTGCTCGCCCTCAGGGGTGCATGCGTCGAGGCGTCCACCACATAGGCGCGGAACCAGAGCGTGTCTCCGGCGATGTAGCTGTCCTTGTCCGTATGCAGGTAGACCTTCTCTTGAGGGAAGAGCATGAGCTGTGTCGAAAGGCTCTCCGGAAGGCTCGGAGGCGCGGCGTAGACTGAAAAACAAACTCCGATTCCGAAACTGAAAAATAATACATTTCTGATTTTCATAACGATATTCTTTTGAGTGCTCGATTATGATGAATTGGGACCGCAGTTTTGAAACAACCGTTCTTTGGAATCGATTGCGCTGGATGCAAGGGCGGGAATATGTGGCGGTCTTATCCCATGACTTCGACGCTCGGTCGGCTCGAATACCGATGCGGCACTGCAATATACGAAAAAGCAGGCAAAATTTAATATTTCTTCTTGTATTTTTTTTCACAATTAACAATTGATTCGGTTTAAAAATGTATTTTTAGGCTAATTACACAACCGTACAATCTCTATATCTTATTTCAAACTTCTTTACGAGGCGTAAGTCATCTTCATGCAGGACGATATTTTAAAAAACTCGTTCGAAATATCTTCGGAACAGACAGATGCGGCAAAAGTCGTTTCTTCCGAATGCAAATAAAAATGCCCTTGTCATTTATGGCGACAAGGGCAAATCGAATACAGCGACTCCCGACTTATGCGAGCCTTCGCGTGAATTCCGCAGACGGTTTGAAGGCAGGAATGTCGTGTTCCGGAATGACAATAGTCGTGTTTTTCGTAATGTTGCGGGCTTTCTTCGCCTTCCGGTGCTTCCGGAGAAAAGTGCCGAATCCACGCAAATAGACATCCTCGCCACCGATGAGCGATTCGCGCACCTGCTCCATGAGGTTTTCCACGACAGCCGATACCGTTTCGGCTTCGACATCCGTCTTCAGGGCGATTTGTTTTACAAGTTCTGCTTTAGTCATCTTTATCTGCTTTTATGCGTCGTTCTTTCAGTCTGCGAATCGGTTGCTCAGATCCATCCTCTCATGGAGGATACGCACGACCTCGATTCCGTCGTCTGACGGTATGCGATAAAAGACGATGTGCCGGTTTACCTTGAATCCGTATATCCCGTCTCCGAGTTTCCGGTATTCCCGGCCGAAGAGTTCGGGGTTGTCCGCAATCTTACGACAGGAAGCGACCAACATTTCATAGTAGTTGTCCGCCTGCCGTTCCGACCACATGTCAGCCGTGTAGTTCCAGATGTCGGCGAGGTCTTCGACCGCCTTGTGAGTATACCGGACTTCAGCCATTGGCCCGTTTCGCCTTCAGGGTTCGCAAATGCTCCGCAGGGTCGAAACCTTCGGCTACGCCGCTGTCCATTCCTTCGCAGATTGCGGCCTTCAGTTCCGTAAGGCGGCTTTCGTTCTCCTCCAGCAGCCGCAGCCCGGCCCTGATAACCTCGCTGGCATTGTTGTAACGCCCTTGGGCGATCTTCGCTCTGATGAAATCCTCGAAATAACTGCCGAGGGCTACCGATGTCGTCTTCATACATTCTATTTTTTTTGCAAAGTTACCAATATTTGATAATATTGCAAATTCCCGACCGAAAAAAAGGCCGGGAGTCGGATTATCCGTCCGGTATCATCGGGACATCGCCCGCGGCAGTCAGCTTGCACTCGAGGCTTCTAATCGCTTCGAAGCAACCGTCGAGCCGCGGCGAACGAATCCCCGCCTTTTCGGCGATATGCGTGACGGACAGTTCGTTTATATCCCGGCGCAGCACTCCGAGGGTGCGGGGATGCAAACGTACTTTATGTTTGGCGCACATTCCGAGAAAGACATCGACCCGCACGAACCGTCCGGCCCGAAAATCCGCTTCACCCTGCAAGAGCCGGCACTGCCAGCGAATCTGCTCCTCTCTGAGCCGCTGCTCCGCAGCTCTTTCCCGCCTTTCCCGATAGCTCCGCTTTATCTCTTCCCGTTTGCGAAGCACCCTTTCCCTGTGCGCGACGAGCGGCGCTGCATCCCATCCCAAGGCTTCGAATGCCGCGATGTAAGGCAGCGGAATCCATGCTCCGCGGTCGATGCGCTCCTGCATCCGCTGCCGCAGATGCAGCGCTTCGTCCGTCACCGCACGGATATGCTCGGGCGTCAGGGTATTCCGGTCGCGGACATCGACGACGAATGCGACCTCTCCGACCCGCTCTACGAGGGCGAGGGCGTCCAAACCGCATCGACCCTCTCCGGCGCGGCTTTCGACATACCATCCGGCCTGCGGGGTTTCGAAAACGACGTTTTCAAAGGCCGAGACGATTCTGTCGTCCCGGCCTGCGGCGTACCGCAATACTTTTATACGCATAAACGATGATTTTTAAGATTTACGATTCGGTTGTCAAGTGTGAGTCGCCCAGCCGTGAAAGGGCCTGTCGATGAAACAACACGACCTGTCCGGCAGCCCGTGATAGACCAGCCCGCCGACGACACCTACCCGGCCGTCGGGATAGCGTTCCTTGAATAAGAACGAATACGGTGCAAAGTCCCTGTAAAGTTCGATTTCGCACGGACAGCGGGGATTTTGCTCCCGGCATTCGAGCCGTTGCAGACATTCCCGGAGCGTCTTGTCACCGATGCTTTCGGCGTAGCGCACTACCTCGTCGTAGTGCTCCCGGCACATGATTTTCATGGATTTCGAGTTTTGGTTGAGTAAACTATTCAGAATACCGGTTTCCGGCCGGCCCGCAGTACCTGCTGCCGGAGGTATCGCAGCAGCGGCTCTCCGTCGCCGACCGAGACCGACAAGGTGTTCGTACAGAGTGTCGCCCCGAGCGTTCCCGGCACGAAACGACTTTCAGTGCGTTCCGCGTCGAAGTAGAGTTCGCCGCCCAGTTCGGTAAAGGTGATGCCGACGAGCTGCCCTCCGTCTTTCAGCCGGCCGAAAACGGAGACGGCGCACCGCAGTCCCATCGGGTGATACTCCTTATTGTGCTCCCATTCGATTTCAGGCGTCAGGTGGGCAATCTCCCGCATGACGGGCCGGAACAGCCCTTCCGTCCAGCGGAGTTCATCCAGCCGCTTGCGCTCCTCCTGAAGCCGTTCGATTTCATCGTCGATCTCCGCCCGGCGTTTGTCGCACGCGGCCCGATGCTGACGGTAACGCCGAACGATATTTTCAATCCGTTCCATAGCGGTTCTGATTTTCAGGCATACCAACTGCAATGAATAGGCTTTCCGTCCCATTTCCATGCAATGCGGTATGAGTCGATGCGGATGTAATTTTTCGATAGGCGGTGCGTATGGGTCTTGCCCTTGAAAACATCGGGCAGCGGGACGGTCGTTCCGCACATATAGCCGTCTTCGGTAGTTCGCTGGTCGAGCTGCCGCAGGTCTACCGCGCTGCCGCGGATCGCCACGACCTGATAGAAGTCGATATTGGTCTGCTCCCAACCCCACGACGAGTAAAGGATGTCGCCGACACGGAGCGATTCGCGGAACGCCGCGGCAGCCTTTTCCTGCGCCTCGTCATGGCGGCGGAAGCGCTCGGCCTCCTGCCGGATACACTCCATCGCTTTGTCATATTCTTCCGGTGTGCGGGCCTTGTAAACATACCGGGGGCGCTTCATTCCCGGCGTCCATGCCGCGATACAACGGCCGTTACGGCCCTGAAACCGGACAAGCGAGATATTATAGATCAATTCGGGGGCGAAGCCCGTCCCCTGCGCGAGTCGCGCGGCGTTCTTGTTGATGCGATAGGTTTTCATCGGATTTAGGATTTAGGGGTATTCGTGTCTTCTTCGACGATTTGGAACTCTTCGGGATTGCGGCCGGCTTCGAACAGGGCGACCCGGGCGTCGAGGATGCTCGGGAAAATGCGGTAGCGGCGCCGTGAAAAGAAAATGCCGCCGGCCGTAACCTGCCGCACGGGATGACCCCGGTATTCGAGACGGCAGCGGCACGGAACGGGACGGTAGTGCAGGAATCCGGCCATGCGCAGCAGCAGATGCCGCTCATACGCCTTGTCCTCCCGGCAGAGCCTCCAAGCTTCGTACTTGTCCACGTTGTCGGTAAACAGGGCGTACCCTACAGCCCGGGAATAGCGGCTTCGGCCCTGCCAGGTGCCGTAGAAGAAGAGCGACAGCAGTTCCCGTTCGAGTGCCGGACGGCCTTTCGTACGCAGAAGTTCGGTCAGCGATTCGACCTCGCCGTAACGGAAGTCGAGCGGGCGAAGGTTGTTCGTCGCCCTGCGGACCATTACCCGCAAATCGGAAGTAATGGTGATACGTTTTACAATCATGTGACTCATAGTTGCAGAAATAAAGAGCGCCGCGACCTTTCGGTCTCGGCACGGGTAAAAAAATGAATGCTATCCGTGAAATATCATTCATCGAGGATTTCATTGGGAATTTCCTCGCCGGAATAGGGATTGAAAATCCGGATTTGGGCCAGCGGCTCGGACTCCACGGCGAAAAGGCCCCGTTCGGGGTCGCAGAAAAGTTCCATACAGACCGGCGTGGCTGCGACGGCATGCCGCGCTTCCTCTTCCGGAAGTCCGCCGCGCATAAGGTCTGCGACACGACGTTCGAAGGCCGCAGGGGTCCGGTCTTCGGTCAGATGCAACACAAAGGTATCGCCTTCGGATTCCGAGACGAACAATTCGTTTTTTCCATTCGATTTCATATTATGTGCGACAAATGTCAAACGGCATGCTTCGGGCGGATGTAATAGCAGACCGTCGTATGCCGCTCGCGGTCTTTGACGAGTTTCACGGACTGAGGCGCATTGTAAAGGCGCCGTTCGGAGACGGGAGCCGCGAGTGCCTCCCACTCCTCGGGCGATACGGCCCGTTCTTCGTCCCGGTAACACCAGACAATGACGGACGCCGGGTCGGGAGCCGAAAATACGGTTCCTTCGTAATCGCGGAGGAACCGTCGGAACTCCTCCTCCGTGCGGAACGAAATGCAATCGCCGCGGTAGAGGTCGCCGTCCCGCCGTTCCGGGTCTTTATGAAGGCGGATTTTGCGCCACCGCTCGGTCGTGAAATCGCCGTAAAGAGGTTCCGGCTCCCGGTACTCCCACAGCGGCACCTCGGCGCAGAACCGGACAGCACCGTTGCCGCAGGCGCCGCAATGGCCCCAATCGCAGAAATCCCCCTGCACGGTTCCGGCCGGGTACAGCGCGTGCGGCGCCACGACCGTAAAAGGTCCGCCGCTCACCGCGCAGCCGATACCGCCGGCGGTCGCCCACACGAAGGGAACGTACGGACACAGACAGATAGAAAACGTGCCGTCCTCACGGACGGCCTCGAGCAGGGCGTTGCCGTAAAAATCGCCGTAGCGCGTGGTGTAACGTACCCGGTCGCCGACTTGCGGGATAAGCGGGTTTCGGGTACGTTCGATATGGCGCACCAACTTATTGGCCGTGTCCACGTCCTCTTGCGTCAGGCGGTGGTCATGGTGGTAGAGTTCATTCAACGGCAGCAGCGTTTCGAGACTGTACCGATTTTCGGAGTTCGTTGGATTCATAGTTGTAATAATTGGAGCGCCGCGGCCTTTCGGTCACGGCGCAGGTTGAACGATTGATTTCTGAAGGGTCTCAGGCCGCTTCGGCCGGAATCGTATCTGGAGTATCCGTTTCCCTGATTCCGGGAAGTCGTCCGGTAATCATCCGTGCGGCGCGGTTCACGTCCGTGAGGATGTCGAACAGATAGGTCGGTTCTTTACGAAACTCCGCCAGCCAGTCTTTGATATAGGCGGCGCTCTCCTCGCGGGGCATCGTGGCGAAGCCCAGCAGGGCGCCGCACAAGGCCGCCGTAAGTTCGGCGACCAGCTCCTCGCGCATATATTCGGGAGTCCTGCGTCCGTGTCCGAGTTTCCGGCCGAGGCGGTCGGAATGACCCGTGCTATGCGCCATCTCGTGCAGCAAGGTCGTATAGAAAGCATATCCTTCTGGGAACTGTTCTTTGAGCGGACAGATGATTCGGTCGAGAGAGGGCGAATACGAAGCCTTGTCGCTGTATCGGAGGTGAATCGGACACAGCCACGCATCCTGTTCAAGCATCCGGTCGAGAGGTTTGCAGAACATACCGTCCGAACAATCTTTCGGTTCGGGAGGAGTCGTAAGCGAGACATAACGTTCCGGCTGTCGCGCCTGTAAGTCCGTCTGGTCGATGTTGAAGACCGGGTAGGAACGCATCACCGGCAGCACGTCGTACTCCTTCTGTCGTTCCCGGGGCAGCCGGTAGTACTCCTCCGCTTCGAGCTTCCTGCGGGTTTCCTTATGACGGATGTAGAGTTTCCAGAAGAAGACCGGAAATGACCTGGAACCTTTGAGGATGTTCAGTCCCTCCTCTTTGGCCTGGCGGAAAGTCAGGAAAACGGGCGTACGGAAACCTGCGATTTCCGAGAGGAACAGCAGCAGCAGGATATTCCCGCCCCGGTAGGGCGTGCCGCGCAGGTTGCGCGGAAGTCCGTGCGTCATGTCGGCGATCCACGGCTTCTGCCAGTCGCCCGTAAGGGCCTCTATTTTCTTTATTACGAGCTCCGTCAGCCGCGGAGCGATGGCGTCGATAAGATTTTTGTTCATAGCAGTCGCAGTTGAATTATTTTTCTTTCGGAGCGGCTGCCTGCCGCCAGTGACGGATTTTTTCGTCGTTCGTCCTGCCGCGCCACCACATGTCGCAAGCCTCGCGGAAAGCCTTGCAATCATCTTTCGGGCTGAAATTATCCGGATTCAGGCCGGTAATGACTTTCCGTTCTTCCATCGTCGAGCCGTGCTCCCACCACGGTTCGACTGTATCGGATATCAATTCGCTTTCGCGGACCTGACGGGTATGTTCGGCACATTCGTCACACCACAGGTCGTCCTTGTCTTCTGTCACGGACTCTACTTCGTGCGTGTTGCTGTCCACCCAGACCTGGCAGGATACCCGCAGCGAACCGCATGCGGCGCAACGCCACGGGTTATAGGCGATTTCGCCTGTCGGATTTTCCGCGATGGAGTTACGTTCCGGAATATCTGAAATCTTGTTCATAGTCGTGATAATGAAAAGACGGAGCAGGTTCGAGCCCTGCTCCGTCGGTTGGGACTCTGTTCTCTTCGCTGTCATGCCGCCGTCTTCATTTCCTCCGGCATCCGGGTATCGGGTTCGATATCCGGGTCCATCGGGATAATCAGCGGCTGGGGCTCCGTCGCGGGCGTCTCCTCCGGCAGCAGGTCGGGCAGCTCCTCCGGTTCGGCATCCGGAGCATCCTGCACCGAAGCCGCTTTTTCGACGGCTTCGGCCTGTGCACGAAGATTGTCGATTTGTTCCTGGATGCGGGCCTTGCGTTTCTCGTAAACCTTCAGGTACTCCTGCTGCACCTCGCGGCTCTGCTTCTCGAAGTTCATATCCGCGAAGCGGCACATCAGCCGTGTCAGGAGCGTCTGGTCCGTGCAGCGGAAGTCCGGTGCTGCCGAGCGGAAATAGTCCACCAGATACGCGCGGGTCAGCGCCGCCTGCTGCTTGGCCGTGATGCGTCCCGCGGCGGTGAACCGCTCCTCGTCGGTCAGCCAGGTGTCCTCTTTGGGCCGGATGCCGCACTGACGGAGTTTCGAGTCGCTCATGATGCGCTGCATCATGGCATAGTAAAACATCTGCTGCTCCTCTTTCTGCAAAGGTTTGTTCGCAACCTTGACATCGAGAAACAGCCGTTTCATATCCGTCGTGATATGCTCGTAGCAGAGCTGCCGGTTGCGCAGGTCCTGCTGTTCGAGGGCTTCCAGCGGCGAAGGAGGCACGATTGTAACGAGCACCTTGCGTTCGCCGCCCTCGGGGTCGTCGACCGTAATCTCCCGCTCCTCGTCCTCGACCTTCGCGTAGCGAAGCTCGATATCGAGCGCTCCGAGGACGGCATATTTACGCACGCGGCCTTCCGAGACATCGAACTCCAGTCGCCGCGTCGCCTCCGTGAAGCGGGCCATCCGAACTTCATGCCGCTCCCGGGCCTCGGCGAAATCCTCCTCCGATATGTAATTTTCGGCTTTCGGAGCCTCGGGCATCTCGGGCGCTTCGTCGTAGTAATTGATGTGGTACTCCAGTTCTTCGACGTGGTAACCCTCCTCTTCGAGCGCATCGAGCACTTCCGAAGGGGTCTCGGCCGTCGAGGCGAGCGTCGTGCGCGGGTCGTCCCGTAGCAGCTTCAGGGCTTTCCCGACGAGAAACTCGGTGTTCTTGCGCATCATACACTCACGGTTCTGGCATCCGGCGCAGCCGTCCGTGCATTCGTCCCGGAACAGCACCTGGTTGGCCGTATTGTGGGCGCACGTCCGACATTCGGTCTTGTCGAAACGGTAGGTCTCCAGCTTGGTCATGTAACGTTCGTAGAGTCGCCGGGCGATCTCCTTGATACGGGCGTTTTTCCACGAGGTGCGGCACTCGTCGGAGAAGTGCTCCTCGTAGACCTCCTGCTGGATGTCGGAAGGATATTTGGCGATTTCCATAGCGACACCTACCGAAATTTCCTCCCTGTCGAGCTGCTCGGCCAGAGCGTCGATGAGCTCGCAGAGCTTCAGACGCGAGCGGATGTAGGCTTCGCTCTTGCCGAACTTACCCACGAGCGATTCGATCGTGTGCCGTCCCGACTGCAAGGCCCGTTCGTATGCCTGGGCCTCTTCGCGCGGCTTCACGTCCTCACGCTGGAGGTTCTCCGTGATGGCGGCGTCTTCGGCCTCGGCGTCGGTCATCTCCCGCACGAGGGCCGGGATGAATTTCAGCTCCGCCATAGCAGCCGCCCAGTAGCGCCGCTCGCCGTAGACGATCTCGAAGCCCTCGTCCTTGGGACGCACGCAGATGGGTTGCAGCACCCCGACCTGACGGATGCTCTCGGCAAGCTCCAGCAGCGTCTCCTCCCGGAAATTCTTGCGCGGGTTGTACTCCGCATTGACGATTTTGTTCAGGTCGAGCAGTTGAACTTGCGGCTCAGGCCGGGGTTTCGGCTCCTCTGTGGAAGCAGTTGCAGGAGCCGGAATAGCTTTCTCCGCAGCCGGCGTCTGTATCTCGGCAGGTATCGGCTCGGAGGACTGGCCGCAAGTCGCAGGTTGCGATTCCTGTACGGTGGATTCCAGAGCCGGAACGGCCGGTAGTCGGGTCGCGGTCTTGCCGCGCTTTCCCGTCTTCGCACTCGCTTTCGTAGTCTGCATAACATCGAACAGTTTTTACCGTGTGTCTCACGTGTTTAACTTGTGCAATCCTTGTCGTATGGATTGTGCAAGAACAATGAATGATTATGTTATGAGGACTTATTCCCGAACGGGTCGGTTGCCTCGGGAAGAGATTCAGGTGCGCGACGGCGGCGGAGCGGCGGAAAAATACCGCAGGGCGAGGTACATCCGAGCCGAGGACGATTTTTCCGTCCGACGCCGCCGAGGGCCGTTTCACGGCCCGGTCGCGTGCCTATCTTCCCCGACGGCAACCGACGGGAAGCAGGGAGCAATATGTTCGCTGTCGTAAAGCCGGAAGATACGCGTATCCTTATGAACAGGCCCGGTCGGAATTCTTTCCGGCCGGGCCTTATACCCCCAACATGTATTAATCAGACGGACAATTATTTATTGTATAGCATTCGTGCGTATATGGAGTCGTAATACTTGCTTATGAAGTTATAGATGACCAGCTCGTGCAGCCGGTTTCGGGAACGGAACCAGCGGTTCATCGTCATGTGTATAAGGCTCCAAAACAGGTGTTCCTCCTCCAGCGGTCGCTCCGCCTGCATGTTGAGTTTCCGGATAACAGCGGTTTGCACCGCCAGAGCAGCTTTGCGCCGTGCGAAAACTGGCTGCATATTTTCGGGCATCCACTCCGTCGTGTCGAGCGTCTCGGCTACGAGTTTCCGATGCGTACGGTACATATCGTTCAACTGTCCCGTAAATGCGGCACGTGTAAGGCCGAACTCTTTTCGGTACGACTCGGCCATCTTACCGAGCAAATCCTTTCTGCCTGCAAGTTCCGGAAGAAATGATTCGCACATATCGTCGACGAGCCTGATAGACATGCGCCAGCGCAACTGTTCCGGGTCGGCAGGTAGCCCCTCGGAGAGCAGATGAAGCAGTTCGAGCATATACAGGCTGTCGAGATGGAAGTAGCGCTCCACGGCCTCCATCGTATGCTCCCCGTACCGTTCCAGCTCACGGGCATAGGTGTCGCAGACGACCGAAGAGATCAGACCTTCGGCCAGCAATGGCCGGAGCGTGTCGCAGGCAGCGCACATGACCGGCCCGTATCCTGTATTCGGATTCGGAATATGAAGCCGTAAACGGATATGGTATCCCGGATCGGTGTAACGGATGAAAAAGAACGAGTCGATGTGCGCCCTCTCCAGCAGGGACGACACCAGTATTCTGAGAGGTCCCGAGAGCAAAGCATCCGCGCTTTTCGGCCCCGTATAGATTTTGAGAAACAGCCATTCGCTGCCCGGGATGAGGTATCGTTCGATCATATTCATTCGGCCTTATGGAATGCGAAAATCAGTTCGTTAGTGTAGGCGCGACCTTCGGTATCCCGCACCGGTGCGGTACGGTCGTCGAAAAGATGCTCCTTGAGAATCATCGTTTTGCGTTTGGCGATAATTTCTCCCAGCAGCTTCCAGCAGTCGGCGTCTTCCAGGTCGAGAAACAGCTCGTTGTCTCCGTCCGGAATGACTATATGAGATACCAGATGCCGGTGTCGGATGAATTCCGCGGCGGCGGACAGCAGCGCCTGCGGCTCGGACGCCCCGAGAATAGGCTTCAATTCCTCCTCTTTGATTCGCCAGCGCTGACGCGAAAGAATCGTATGTCCGTATCGTACGCGTGGCAGGTAATCCAGATGTTCGAAGAACGGATTCCACGCGAAGCCGACACCGCCCCGAACATGCGCGGTCTGGTAGTCGCAGAGGAAACGATAGACGGGGATGGGGCTGAGCGAATAGTTATGGGCGCAGGTAAGATGCGGCAAGATCTCCCGGCCGTAACGCTTCGAACGCAGGACGAGCCGTCCGTTACGATACGAGAGCAGCAGATCGTCCACGGTCAGGTCGTCGTCGGTCCGGTTATCGGTATTGGAGAGGTAGTGGAGAACATGCCTGCGGAACTGCGGGCGGGAAGCGATATTGCCGATACGCGACTCCGGCAGGTGGGATATTTCCACCGGCAAAGCCTCGGGATTCAGCTCCGCCTCCTTGTCGGCGATTCGCCGCACCAGGTCGTACAACGCAGGGTCGAGATGGCAGAAGCGCCCCAGCAGGTTGGCGGCCGAGGAACCTCCGGCCGACCGCAGCAGCACCCGGCAGCCGTCGTCCGTATCGTCAAGCAGCGTACACATCACGGCGAGCGTGTCCGGAAGCGGCTGCGTATTGGGCTGGAGACCGGGAAAATCGGCATCCGTAAGTTCGATCTCCGCCTCCCCGCGGCGTGATGCCTCGAGCAGTTTACGCAGCAGCACCGTGTCGAGCATCGACACCGTAACGGACGCTGCGCCGCCTCCGGAAGCCGGCAGCACGAGACCGTCGATCAAAGGACTGACGTCGCCCGAACTGCCGTTGCCCGCGGGATATCCGATGCCGAGTTCTCCGTCCAAGGCCAGTGTCAGCGGCACCTCCCGCTCTTCGAAACGCTTGTAGAACGCCTCGGCAAAGGCTTCGAGCGTTGCATTTCGGTACGGCATGGATATGCGGGCGAGAAATGACACGGCCTTCAGCAGTTCTTCGGGAACACGGGCCGAGACGGTCGCCGCTTCGGTCGTTTCGTACAAGTCTGTCTGAAACAGAAACTTGCGGTCAAAGCCGACCGGCAGCGTCTTCAACTGGGCGGTAATCTCGTCGTAAAGGGTATGCGCGGAGCCGGGCGGCGTCGTGTTCAGGCTCTCCAGCATCGCAGCGATACGTTTCAGAACCGCGAGTTCCGGCGGCGGCGTGCCGAGCCCGGACAATTTGCGGATGAGGGTCGTCAGCACGTCGTCGCCCACGACCGACGGATCGAGCTCGCTTTTCAGAATCTGGTTGTCGATGACCTCCTCGACATAGGCCGCAGCATCGCCGGTTGTAATGTCCTCGTCCACAAGCAGGGCGGAGAGTTCCGCTATCGTCGCGCCGTTGCGGGCTCCGGCAAGCAGGCGGGAGAGATATTCATCGCATTCCACGGCCGAGACCTTGTGCGACCGATGGGTGTTCGTGTAATGGTATTCGACATAGCGCAAGCGCCCGCCGAGTTCGTAGAGGCTGTCGTTCGGATAGAACCGCAGCCGGCTGCGAACGGCCGGAACACGTTCCAAGTGTTGTATCAGGGCGCAAAGATACTGCATGTCCAGACGGGTGCAGCGGCGGTAACGGCTCGGAGCATTCAGGACGATCCGGCTCTCCGCTCCGATTCGCCCGACGCTGCAACCGGCGAACAGTCCGAACGGCGTGCAGCGGGCCGACGCACGGGAAAGGTATTTCAACTGCGAAAAGTCCTGACGGTCCCGCTGCTTTTTACCGGATTTGCGGTCGGCACTTTCCGACAGCGGGATTCGTGTTGCGTCGTACAGGTCGGGAGAAGCGACTTCGAGCGCCTCCCGGAACAGCGGAGAAGAGAGAATTCCGGATTTGCGGGACGGACTGCCGAAGGGAAGCAACGGCGTCCGAAGTACGAAATCGTCCCATACGCGGTAATGAAGTTTCATGGTCGGGAATGGTTAGTCTAAACAAATATACGCAAAATATTCGATTTATAAATATCGCATCCAAGTTGGCTCCAATAAAATATATTTTACAAGAAAATAATTAGTATATCAGGTTTTTATTTTATACATTTACACATGAATTTAAATAATAAGCCATACAAGCGTCACTTCAGTGCACGATTCATAATTAATAATATTATTTAATAAAGTCGAATCCTAAAATTAGATGAAATCAGATTTGGAAAACAAGCTGCATCAGATCGCAGAGAGCATTTTCAGCGCCATGCGGCGGGGCGAACTCGATATTCCCGATTACGGACTCTATTCCGGAAGGACGGGCATCGTCGTTTTTTGCCTCTGCTATTTGAAGAGGTATCCTAATTCGGAGAAAGAGGCGGTTCTGGAAAAATATCTGGATGCTTTCATGGATTCGATAACCGCCACGGATATCGCACCCCTCTCCTATTGTTCGGGGGTAATCGGAATATTCGACGCTTTGAGGTATTTCAACGAAGAAGGACTGTACGAGGTGGATTTCTCCGACGTAGAGGACAATTACAGGCCGTTGTTGCAGGAATATGCCGTGACTGCCATCCTGCGCGGAAACTATGATTTTCTGCACGGGGGACTCGGTGTCGTCAAATATTTCCGCGACGACGCCGATTTCGCCAACCGAATCTTGGAGGTTTTAGAACAGACGGCGCACAAGGACGGGGACAAATACAAATGGCTGTCGCAGATCGGCATGGAGAAGAAGATAGGCTACAATATCAGTCTCTCGCACGGCATGGCGAGCATCGTGGCCGTACTGTGCCTGATGGACAATCCGGAAATCGACCGGGAAAAACGGAACCGGCTTATTACGAATGCCTGCAACTACATCCTGTCCCAGCAGATTGACCCCGAAAAATACGGAAGCTGTTTCCCTTCGACATCGCTCGAAAACGACCCGGAGGAACCGATTCACCGCAGCCGTCTGGGATGGTGCTACGGGGATTTGGGGATTGCCACGTCGCTCTGGCAGGCCGGACACACATTGCAGAACCGACAGTGGACAGATAAGGCGCTGGAGGTATTGCTCCATGCGACGCAGCGCAGAAATTTATCGGAAAATGCGATTCTGGACGCCGGATTATGTCACGGTTCGGCAAGTGTCGCAATGATGTATTACTATATGTACGGCCGGACCCGAAACGAAAAATTCCTCGAGGCTTGCCGATATTGGATGGACATCACGCTGAAGATGGCAACCCGTGAAAACGAAACGGCCGGATACGAGGTCTGGCATACCATAGATGTACCGGAATACGATAAATACAACCTCCTGTCCGGAATTGCAGGCATAGGAATGATGATACTTGCCTATCTGGCGGATAACCCGGACGAAGTATCCTGGATGAATTTCTTCTTGTTAAATACAGCTATAGCCGAAAGGACGCGCTAAAATTCCAGGTATAGAGTAAATACATCACTTTGTTATGAATAAATATTTGAAGATAGGCTTTGTATTAATACTACTTTTTTGTGCCGGTTGTGCCAAGCCGCCGATTTATTCGACGGAGTATAATCTCGATTTCGAATATGCCAAGAACGACTCCGTGCCGACGAAGTGGACATTGCGGAACTTTTCCTTCACCGGTTACGACCTCGCTCTTGACCGACGAATCAAACGGCACGGTCGGATGAGTCTGCGGGCACAATGGAAAGAACAGCCCGCCATGGTAGCCAGTTGGGGCGGGTTCCAGAACTTCCTGCCGGGCGAGCTGGTCGCCGGGAAAGAACTCGAAATCAGCGGATGGGTCAAAACGAAGGACAGTGTGAACATTTGTGCAGGATACGGTATTTTCGCTTATGTTCCGGGCAAAACCCCGATGGATTTTCTGTCCGGGATCGACACCATAGGCGGAATTCGGGGAACATCGGACTGGACTCGCTATACGACCCGGCAGAAAATCGACGACGACGCCTCCAGCGTCCTGATCGCTGGTTTTATCTCGGGAAAGGGCACCGTATGGTTCGATGATATGGAAATTAGAATCAACGGTCGGAAGTACGACGACCGGGAAATCCCGCTGATTTCAGAACTGTCGGATGCAGACAAGCGGGAGTTGCAGCGATACGTCTATCCGCTGCGAACCTGCGAGTCGGACGGCGGGGACACGCAAGACCTCTACATTCTCCGGCAGCTGGTCGGAGACTGCAAGGTGGTCGGACTCGGAGAGGATACGCACGGCACGAGCGAAGTTTACAGGCTCAAAAACCGTATGATACGCTACTTGGCAGAGAATGAGGGGTTCGACACGTTCGCGCTGGAAGCCAACATGCCCGAAAGCTATCGAATGAACGATTACACGGTCGGTGGTGAAGGAGACCCGAAACGGTTGATACAGGGAATGTATGTCTGGCCCTGGTGGACCGAAGAGATGCTGTCGCTGACGGAATGGATGAAAGACCACAATGCCTCGAAACAGAAAATCGTATTTACGGGTGTCGATATGCAAATGTATCCCACCCTGATGAAAAATCTGCAACTGCGGCTTGCCGGCTGTTCCGGTGCACGCCGTACTGCCGCGACGATTGCCGGCGAACTGCAACACATCTGCCCCAAGCCTTACGAAGTCGATTCGCAGCTCGCCGAAAGACTCGACGGAGACTTGCGCCGGCTGGCTGCCGACCGCGAAATCGCATCGCTTCCGGAAGAGGAAAGGGCTTGGGCATTACAATATATCGACATGCTGCGCCAATATCTGAGCCAGCGTTACGACTGGGATTGGCGCGACCGGGGAATGGCTGAAAACATGGCGTGGATTATGAATCGGCGTCCGACATCGAAAGCCGTGCTATGGGCTCATAATCAACATATCAATCTCAGAGAAGGAGCCGTGAAATTGATCCGCCCTATGGGATTTTATCTAAAAGAGCATTTCGGAGATGGATACTGCTCGGTCGGGTTCGTTTGCTACGAAGGAACATATACGGCATGGAAAAACGGGCTCCGGGCGTTCGATTTGCCCGTGCCTGCATCCGGAACGCTGGAATACGTGCTCGGACAGCTGGACGAACCGCTGTTTATTCTGGATCTGAAAAAAATGCGAGAGGAAAATTCATCCGTATTATTATGGCTTGACGACCTGGAATTCAGAGAAATCGGAGCAACCCCTGAAATCTTCTATCAGGCAGGAGTTTCCGAAGCGTTCGATTACTTGATTTTCATTCGGAAGAGCTCCGCATCGCACATCTTGAAGTTCTGAAGAGGAACCCGAAAATCTTTAAAAGAGTAGGGATTGTTTTAAACTTAAATATTATGAAAAAGCTTCAGCTGAGGAAAGAGGTAATCGCTCAATTGGACAACGATACCTCGAAGATGGTAAAAGGTGGAACATCAACAGACATGACATCAGCGATTCTATCATTAAATCCCAGTTGCTTGTGCCATCTAACCACTACATCACAGCCGGCAAATATTCCGGACGGTGAAAAGTGATGCCAATTAAATTAGGTGATCGGATTTCATCCTGAAATTCCGTAAAACGTATGGCAGATCTTGAGACTAAAAAGTAATATGCTTTTGCCTTTTCGGCTATAGTTATAGCCGAAAAGGCAAGTTAAAGGGTATCAAGTAAGTTATTTTATGAATAAATATTTGAAAATAAACTTTGTACCGATATTACTTTTCTGTGTCAGTTGTATCCAGCCGCCGATTTATTCGACGGAGTACAATCTCGATTTCGAGTATGCCAAGAACGATTCCGTACCGACGCAGTGGATCATAAGCGACCCGAATACGACCGGATATTCGGTTCATGTCGATACGCTGGTAAAACAGCACGGGCGCTCGAGTGCCCGCCTGCAATGGGATACGGCTGCCATGGCCCGTCAGGGCGGAATCCAACAATATTGGCCGGGAAGACAGTTTGCGGGGAAAGAGGTGGAAGTGAGCGGTTGGACCCGGGCAGAAGGTCTTTCCGACGACGGCCACGTCTTCCTTTGGCTGATGGTAGCGGACAGCACGGGAGGACTTCAGCTCCGGGCAGACACGTTGCGTACCACCCGGGGCACGGCCGACTGGACCCGGCTGGCTGCAAAACTGACAGTCCCGAACGATTGTACGAATCTTGCGATCGCAGGAGTGCTCGCCGGCCGAGGCACGGTCTGGTTCGATAATTTCGAAATCCGGACAGACGGCGCAAGATACGAGGACAAGGAGATTCCGGTTCTGAAAACGGAATTATCGGACAGGGACAAGGAAGAACTGCGCCGATATGTCCATCCGCTGCGAACCTGCGAGCCGGATGGCGGGGACACGCACGACCTCGACATTCTCCGGCAACTGATCGGGAACTGCAAAGTAGTCGGATTCGGCGAGAATACACACGGAACGAGCGAAATTTATCTCCTCAAAAACCGGATCTTCCGCTATCTGGCGGAAAACGAAGGATTCGACATCCTCGCCTTGGAGGCTGGCATGGCCGAAAGCCGACGGGTGAACGATTATACGGCGACGGGGACGGGCGACCCCAAACAATCGATACGGGGATTGTGGTTATGGCCTTGGTGGACCGAAGAGATGCTGTCTCTGATCGAATGGATGAGGACATACAACACGCCGGAACCGAAAATCGCCTTCACCGGGGTGGACATGCAGTTTCCCCAATTCTCCATGCGGGAGTTGCAACGATGCCTCGGAGCCTGTCCCTCGGCAGGCCGGCAGGTCGGGATGCTGTCGGACAAACTGCAAAACTATCTCTCGAAACCCGGTCCGGAACTGGCCGCCGAAATCGAAGCCGGACTGGACTCGCTGGCTGCTGACAAAGAGCTCGCGGCTCTTTCGGACGAAGAACACGCATGGATACGCCAATACATGACTCTGGTGCGCCGATTTCTCGACAAGAATAAGACGACGTACTGGCGGGACCGCGGTATGGCTGCGAACCTGCAATGGATCATGCGGCAGAATCCGAATTCGAGAATCGTACTTTGGGCACACGATCTGCACATCGGCCGAAGTGCCATGTTCCCGATGGGAACGTTTCTGAAGGAGCGGTTCGGAGATGATTACAAGACTTTCGGGTTCGTGCTCTACGAAGGTTCGTACACGGCCTGGAAAAACAAGCTGGATGTCTTCGCCCTGCCGGCTCCCGAGCCCGGCACGCTGGAATACGCACTCGGGCAGCTGCACGAACCGATTTTCATACTGGACCTCGAACGCATGCGGAAAGAGAACGCATCCGCAATGAAGTGGATCGACCACCTGGAATACCGGGAAATCACCTCCACTCCCGGCATATTCTTTCAGCGGCGGATTACTGAAACGTTTGACTATCTGTTCTTCATACGAACGGCTTCCGCATCGCATATTCTAAACTTTTAAGAGGCACCCGAAAATCTTTAAAAGAGTAGGGATTTATTTAAACTACCAATCCTATGAAAAAACTTCAGGTAAAAAAAGAGATTATTCTCAATCTCAGGAATGACGCAGCTGCTATGGTAAAAGGCGGAAAAATCGAGGAAAGTACGGATACCCTGAGTACCGTTTCCGGCTGGGGACCAAGCGAAGTAGCCTGTCAAACCACCACAAAGCAACCCGAGCCGTCCGATCTCGTTCCCCAAGAGTAGTATTGAGAAACAAGCCTTTTCAGCCATAATTATGGCTGAAAAGGCTTGTCAAAATCTCAGGTGTCAAAGTGTGTTTTATGAATAAATATTTGAATATTGGTTTCGTATTAATATTGCTTTTCTGTGCCGGTTGCACCCGGCCGCCGATTTATTCGACGGTGTACAACCTCGACTTCGAGTACGTCAAGAACGATTCCGTGCCGACGCAGTGGATAACCGTAAATCCATCGGGTTCCGGATATATTTCCGCTCTTGATAAACAGGTAAAACAACACGGGGCGACAAGTATTCGCATGCAATGGCAAAAATCTATGGGCATACACTCTTGGGGTGGAGTCATAAATTTCCTGCCTAAAGAATTGGTCGCAGGCAAAGAGCTCGAAATCAGCGGATGGGTCAAGACCAAAGACAGCATGAACGTATGTGCCGGATATAGTATATTCTCTTATAATCCGGACAAATACGACCCGGATTTCCTTCGGCAGGTAGACACTATCGGAAGCATACGTGGGACATCGGACTGGACTCGCTATACGGCCCGAAAGAAAATAGACAACGATGTCTCACACGTTATTATTGCCGGCTTCGTTACCGGCAAGGGCACCGCGTGGTTCGACAATATCGAACTCAGAATCGACGGCATAAAATACGAAGACAAAGCGATTCCGGCTTTGAGAACGGAATTATCGGACAGGGACAAGGAAGAACTGCGCCGATATGTCCATCCGCTGCGGACCTGCGAGCCGGATGGCGGAGACACGCACGACCTTGACATTCTCCGGCAACTGGTCGGAGAATGCAGGGCGGTCGGGCTCGGAGAGAATACGCACGGAACGAGCGAAGTGTTCAAAACGAAGGACCGGATCATCCGCTATCTGGCAGCAAACTGCGGATTCGATATTTTCGCGCTGGAAGCCGGCATGCCCGATTGTTACCGGATCAACAATTATACATTCGGAGGCAACGGGGACCCGAAACAAATGATTCGAGGACTGTCTATGTGGCCGTGGATGACGGAAGAGATGCTCGCAATGGTAGAGTGGATGAAAGTATTCAACGCATCCGAACCCCGAATTACGTTTACGGGAGTGGACATGCAAAACTACTATGGCCCGATACTCCAGTTGCAGACCATTTTCGAGAAAAATCCGTCCGATAAAAACCTTGTGAAGCAAATCAAGGATAAGCTGCATCGCATTTACGCCCGTCCGTTCCGGGTCGATGGAAAACTGGCTGAAGACATAGATTCCGATCTCAAAGAACTGGGGACACGGGTAGAGGCGAAAAACCGGACACCGATGCAGAAAGCCTGGGCCTTACAGAATATCGATTTATTGCATCAGTTCCTGAGCCAGAAGGAAGATCCCGACTGGCGTGACCGCGGCATGGCCGAAAACCTGTTGTGGATATTGCGGAACAATCCGGGGTCTAAAGCCGTAGTTTGGGCGCACAATTCTCATGTTAATTTCCTGAAAGGACCTACGATAATGTCACGTCCGATGGGGGGCTTTCTCAGAAAAAGTATCGGCGACGATTACCGAACTTTCGGATTCGTCGGATACGAAGGTTCATACACGGCCTGGAAAAACGGGCTGCAATCGTTTGAACTTCCAAAAGCACATCCCGGCACACTCGAATATGTGCTCGGACAGCTGGACGAATCGCTGTTTATTTTGGATCTGAAAAAAATGCGTGAGAATAATTCGCCCGTATTATTATGGCTCGACGACCTGGAGTTCAGAGAAATCGGATCAACCCCTGAAATATACTACGATGCTCCTGTTTCTGAAATGTTTGATTATCTAATCTTTATCAAAGATACCTCCTTTTCCCGAACACTGTAAAATAAGAGGTACCCGAAAATCTTCAAAAGAGTAGGGATAACGCTAACTAAAAAATAACCGCTATGAAAAAACTTCAGTTGAAGAAAGAAGTGATTGCCAATCTTGACAATCAAACTTCAAAGATGGTAAAGGGTGGTACGGATTTTACCACGATAACACACGTCCCAACGGTCGGTTCATGTTATTGCAATACGACATCAACCCAAATTGTAGGTTGTGTAGACACAATCGGTTCGGTTTGTTATTGCCCTGGACAAACAACTCCCGAAGCAGGTTGCCCTGCCAAGACCCAAGCCGGAGAAGAATGTCAAGCGACAGGTAAAGAGTGTGCGGAAACAGACAAATGTGCAAATACCCAAAGGTCACTTTGCGTAGTATGCAATTAGCATTTTAAAATCTCAGGAGGGATTTCGGCGAACTTATCGCCGAAATCCCCAAGATTTAAATAGCCAAAGGATAGAGCCGGATATGACGAAATTTCCCCACTACACCCAACTCGATACGATGGACTGCGGCCCTACGTCGCTGAAAATCGTCGCGCAGTTCTTCGGCCGCAACTACTCGCTGCAAACGCTCCGGGAGCGCTGCCACATCACCCGCGAAGGGGTTTCGCTGCTGGGCATCAGCGATGCGGCCGAGAGCATCGGGCTGCGGACGGCCTCGGTGAAGCTCACGTGGCTGCAACTGCGCAAAGTCGCACCGCTGCCGTGTATCGTCCACTGGTATCAGCGGCACTTCGTCGTCGTTTACAAGATAAAGAAGGAGCGGGGCGAGTGGCGGGTTTATGTCTCCGACCCGGCGCAGGGACTGCTGAAATACTCCGAGCGGGACTTCCTGAAGGGCTGGCTCTCCACCACGACACCTATAGACGAAGAACAGGAGCGCGACCTGGCACGCGACGATCAGGAATACGAAAAGCTGAACATCGAAGAACTCCTTCAGCCGGATGAGGACGCGGAGCCGCAGCCGGACATGCCGGACTCCGAAACTTACGGACAGGCCGGTATCGCGCTGCTGCTGGAGCCCACTCCGAGATTCTACCGGGAAGAGGGGGACGGCGACAAGCGCCTCTCCTTCCGTTACGTATTGGGCTACCTGCAACCCTACAAGGGCTATCTGGTACAACTGGGGCTTGCGATGCTCACGGCCAGTGTCATCAGCCTTATCCTGCCCTTCATCACGCAGTCGGTCGTCGACACGGGTATCGGTACGGGCGACCTCTCGTTCGTCGTCATGCTGCTCATCGCGCAGGTGCTGCTAACCGTAGGACAGACGGCCAACAGCCTCATCCGCTCGTGGCTCATGCTGCACATGACCACGCGCATCAGCATCTCGCTCATCTCGGATTTTCTTTGCAAGCTCATGCGGCTGCCCATCGCCTTCTTCGACTCGAAGATGGTCGGCGACATCATGCAGCGCATCACGGACTACAACCGCGTGCAGACCTTCCTCACGGGGTCGCTGCTGAGCATCGTGATGGCGGCGTTCTCGTTCGTCATCTACGGTGTCGTGATGGCCGGCTACGACCTGACGATTCTCGGCGTCTTCCTGCTGGGCAGCGTGCTCTACATCGGCTGGGTGCTGGTCTTCCTCAAACAGCGGCGTAAGCTCGACTACATGCGCTTCCAGGAGGCGGCCAACAACCAGAGCAACATCGTGCAGCTCATCGGCGGCATGCAGGACATCAAGCTGAACAACTGCGAGAAGCAGAAACGCTGGGAGTGGGAACGGATTCAGGCCAAGCTGTTCCGGGTCTCGATCAAGAGCCTGACGCTCGGGCAGACGCAGCAGGTCGGCGGCCTGTTCATCGACCAGACCAAAAACGTCGCCATCTCGTTTCTGGCCGCTTCTGCCGTCATCGAGGGCGACATGACGCTCGGTATGATGATGGCCATGCAGTACATCATCGGACAGCTCAACGCCCCCGTCTCGCAGTTCATCGGCTTCGTGCAGGCTACGCAGGACGCCAAAATTTCGCTCGAACGCCTCGGCGAAATCTACGACCGCGAGGATGAGGAGCCGGACGACGAGGAGCGTCTCCGCGAGATTCCCGAGGAAGCCGCCCTCGAATTCAAGGGAGTGACGTTCCAGTACGAAGGCCCCCACTCGGACAAGGTGCTGGACGGCATCGACCTCAAGATTCCGGCCAACCGGGTGACGGCCATCGTCGGGGCTTCGGGGTCGGGCAAAACCACGATGCTCAAGATGCTGCTGGGTTTCTACGCCCCCGTCGAAGGCGCGGTGCTGCTGGGCGACGTGCCGCTGTCGCGCTACAGCGAGAGCTGCTGGCGCAAGGCGTGCGGCGTAGTCATGCAGGAAGGCTACGTCTTCTCGGACACCATCGCCAACAATATCGGCGTCTCGGACGAGCGGCCCGACATGAAGCGCGTCCGGCAAGCGGTCGAAGTGGCCAACATCGGGGAGTGGATCGAGGAGCTGCCGCTGCGCTACAACACGCGAATCGGCGCCGACGGCCACGGGCTGAGCACGGGGCAGAAGCAGCGGCTGCTGATTGCCCGGGCGGCCTACAAGGACGCCAAATACCTCTTTTTCGACGAGGCGACCAATTCGCTCGACGCCAACAACGAGCGGACGATCATGGAGCGGTTGCAGCGGCTGTTCGAGGGCAAGACCGTCGTCATCGTCGCGCACCGCCTTTCGACGGTGAAGAACGCCGACAACATCGTGGTGCTCGACCGCGGACATATCGTCGAGCAGGGCACGCATGCCGAACTGACGGCCAGAAAAGGCTATTACTACGAGCTGGTGAAAAACCAGCTGGAATTGGGTAACTAAACCGACCGCAGACTATGCCGCAGAGAGACAATTTTTATAGTGAGGAGGCGCAGGAAATCATCGGCTCCGTGCCTTCGTGGGTCGTACGATGGGGAATCACGGTCGTGTTCGTGATTTTCGCAGGAATCGTCGTCGGCTGCTATTTCATCAAGTATCCGCAAATCGTCACGGCCCCCATTACCATTACGACCGTCAATCCTCCCGCCGACCTCGCGGCCCGCTACGACGGCCTGCTCGATACGGTCTGCGTCTCGAACGGGGACACCGTGCGGCAGGGACAGCTGCTCGCGCTCTTCGCCACGCCGGCCCGCTACGACGACATCTCCGCAATCGAACGTTCCTTGCAGAACTCCTGCGCAGAGCCACTCGCAGCGCTCGTCCGCCGCGAGTGGCTCGACGGAAACTATACGTTGGGCGACCTGCAATCCACCTGGGCGGAATTTCTGAGACAGTGCCTCGACTACCGGCACTACCTCGACATCGACTACATCGGCCGCAAGAAGCAGCTTCTGGCGGCGCAGATTGCCAAGAACACGGAGTATTACGACCGCCTGCAAGCCCAGAAACGGCTGCTGCTCAAAGACCTCGACTACGGCCGCCGCACGCTGGAGCGGGACTCGCTGCTGCTCTCCGAAGCGGTCATCTCCTCGGCCGACTACGAAGCCACGGCCCAGGGGTTCCTGTCGAAACAGAACTCCAAGGCGGGCTTCGACGCCACGCTGACCTCCACCGAACTGACGATTCTCCAGACCCGGCAGCAGATAGTCGAGCTCTCGGTGCAGGAGGAGAACGAGAAAGCGGAATACGAGCATACGCTCGACCAACTGCGGCAACAGCTTCTCGCCGGGATTGCCCAATGGAAAGAGCAGTATGCCGTCATCGCCCCTGCGGGCGGGCGCGTCTCGCTGCAAAGCTACTGGAGCCGGGGGCAGCATGTCTCCGTGGGCAGCATTCTGGCCAGCATCGTCCCCGAGGGAAAGACGGAGGTTTTGGGCCGGATGCAGGTTCCCTCGTCGGGCTTCGGCAAGGTGAAGGAGGGACAGACGGTGAACGTCAAACTCAACGGTTTCCCCTACATGGAGTTCGGCGTGCTGAAAGGCTCCATCCGCTCGATTTCGGCCGTGCCGGCGCAAACCGCAGCCGGAGTGGCTTATACCGTAGAGGTCGTATTTCCCGGGGAGCTGACGACGACTTACCGGAAAGAACTGCCGCTCATACAGCAGATGGACGGCACGGGAGAAATCATCACGGAGGACATGCGTCTTATCGAGCAGTTCATCCGGCCCGTCGTCTCGCTGTTCAAAAACCGCTGAGCCATGAAACTGCGTCCGTTCGTTCTCGCAACTGCACTTTGCGCGGGGTTCGCAGCTTCCGCCCAGGAAAAGAGGTGGACGCTCGAAGCATGCATCGCCTATGCCTATGAGCACAACATCGAAATCAAACGGCAGGAGCTCACGGCCGAATCCAAACGGCTCGCCGTGGCTGAGTCGAAATGGAGCTACGCGCCCAGCGTATCCGCCTCGGCCGGCTACTCGCTCTCCACGGGCCGCGTGCTCGACGAGACGACCTACGAATTTCTCGAAAACGAAACCGTCGCCGGCGGCAATGCTTCGCTCGGGGCGAGCGTGCCGCTGTTCAGCGGCCTGAGGAACCATTACAACCTTCGGCGTGCGAAACTCGACCTGCGCTCCTCGCTGCTCGCGGTGGAGAAGATGCGCAACGACGTGCGGATGAACGTCACGGCCTGCTACCTGGAGATACTGTGCGCCGAGGAGACGATACGCGATGCCGAACAGGTCGTGGCGGAGCTGAACGTGCAGGAGGAAAAGACCGCGAAAAAAGTCGAGGCCCGCAAGGTGACGATGGCCGACCTGCTGCAAATCCGGTCGCAGCTCTCCGATGCGGAGAACGACGTGCTGACGGCGCGGAACACCTACGACATCGCGCGGCTGAACCTCTGCCAGCTGCTCGAAGTCGACGACTATACGTCCTTTCGGGCCGTGGCGCCCGATACGGCCGAACTGGCCCGCTACGGAGTGACGGAGGCTCCCGCCGCCGTATTCGACGCGGCGCAGGGGCTTCCCGAGCTGGAAGAGGCGCGCGTGGGCATCGACCTCGCCCGCCGGGATTTGCAGATAGCCCGCTCGGCCTACTATCCCACATTATCGCTCTCGGCAGGCTACGGTTCGAGCTATTCGGACGCCCGGCAGAGGATGTTCCGCAACTCCGACGGCACCTACCGCTACGAGGCTTATCCGTTCTTCGACCAGTTCCGTGACAACGCCAGCAGCTACGTGTCGCTGTCGCTCAACATTCCCATTTTCAGCAAATTCACGACCCGCAAGAACGTGCAGCGGCAGAAACTCGCCCTCCGGCAGGCGGAGTATGCGTTGCGGACTACCGAGAAGCAGGTGGAAAAGGAGGTGACGCAGGCGCTCATAGACGCCCGCACGGCGTGGGAGAGGTATCTCGGGGCGCAGAAATACGTCGCCTCGGCCGAAGAGGCGGCCCGGCAGGTGGAACGCAAGTACGACCTCGGGGCGGCCTCCGTAACGGATTACAACGCCGCGGTCTCCGCACGGGTCAAGGCCCGCTCGCAGCTTCTGCAAACGAAATACGAATACATCTTTAAAACCAAGATTATCGACTACTATATGCAATGAATACGGGCTGTCGGAGCCATGCAGGAATCGAACGGGATGGTTCAACAGTCGGAAATTATGCATAAATTTACACGCGATTGCCGAGCTTGTCCCCGTATCCGAACGAAACGGGACAACATGTCTTCCGGTATTCCGTTTTACATGTATGGATAAAAAAATACCGAATATTCTTTTTTACACACCCGATACGTCTACCCGCCGGGAACTTCCCGTCGCCGGAGGCGAGGTCAAGGCCGGGTTTCCGTCTCCGGCGGACGATTTTCTCGATACACCGCTCGACCTGAACCGCGAGCTGGTGCATAATCCAGCCTCGACATTCTTCGTGCGTGTGGCGGGCGACAGCATGACGGGCGACGGCATCGACGACGGCGACCTGCTCATCGTCGACAAGTCCGTCGAAGCCTACGACAACTGCATCGCCATCTGCTATGTGGACGGGGAATTCACGGTCAAGCGCGTGAAGATGGAGCGGGACGGCGCCTGGCTTCTGCCGTCCAATCCGCACTACAAGCCGATTCGGGTCGACCCCGGCGACGATTTCATGATTTGGGGCGTCGTGCGCCACGTCGTCAAAACTTTCCGGTAAGGCCATGTACGGGCTCTGCGACTGCAACAACTTCTTCGTCTCCTGCGAGCGGGTCTTCCGGCCCGACCTTGCAGGCCGCCCCGTCGTGGTGCTCTCGAACAACGACGGCTGCATCATCGCCCGCTCGAACGAGGCCAAGGCGCTCGGCATCGGCATGGGACAGCCCTACTACCAGGTGCAGCAGCTCATCGCCCGAGAGCAGGTTGCGGTGTTCTCGGCCAACCACACGCTCTACGGCGACATGTCGCGCCGCGTCATGGAGACGCTCCGCACGCTCGTGCCCGATACGGAGGTCTACTCCATCGACGAGGCGTTCTTCGACCTGCACGGCGTCGCGGAGCCGCTCGACGAATACGGCCGTCGCATCGGCCGTACCATCCGCCGCAACACGGGCATTCCCGTCTCGATAGGCATCGCCCCGACGAAAACGCTGGCAAAAATCGCCTCGAAGCTCGCCAAACGCTATCCCCGCCTCGACGGGTGCTGCTACATGCACCGCAAGCAGGACATCGAGAAGGTGCTCACGACCTTTCCGCTGCGCGACATCTGGGGCATCGGCCGCCGCTACGGCAAAATGTTCGACGGCATGGGCATCCGGACGGCCCTGCAATTCGTGCAACTGTCCCGAGAGTGGGTGCATGCCCGGATGGGCATTACGGGCCTCCGTATGTGGAACGAGCTACAAGGCGTGGAGTGCATCGCCTTCGAACAGATGCCGCCCCAGAAGCAGCAGATTACCATATCGAGGAGCTTTCCCCGGGAGATATGCGAGCAGGAGCCGCTGGAACGCATCGTCGCGGAATTCGCCTCCATGTGCGCCGAGAAGCTGCGTAGTCAGCGGTCGGTATGCCGCGAAGTCCGCAGCTACATCTACACCGACCGCCACCGCGACGACCGACCGCAGCGTTATGAAACAGGTCTTATGACGCTGCCCGAGCCGACGTCGAGCACGTTGGAAATCGTTCGCTGCGCGCGTGCAGCCCTGCGACAGATTTACCGCCGCGGCTACGGATACAAGAAAGCCGGGGTCATCCTCTCCGAAATATCCCCGGCTGCGGAGACGCAGGCTTCGCTCTTCGCTCCGGCCGATGCACAGAAGCATCAGCGCCTGATGAAGGTGCTCGATACGGTAAACCGGGAGTGCGGCAAGGGCAAGCTCGTCGTGGCGGCCCAGGGCACGGAACCGTTCCGTATGAACCGTGCGCATCTCAGCCGGCGCTATACGACCGACTGGCGCGAACTGCTCGTCGTAAAAGCGAAATAAGGGAATGACACGCCTCGAACGGGAGAAAGAAACGCTGCGGCGCATGATTGCCCTCTACTGCCGGCACAAGGAGGGCAACAAGGAACTATGCGACGATTGCCGGCATCTGCGGGAATATGCCTGCCGGCGGTTGGAACATTGCCGCTACGGAAATGGAAAAGGCGCCTGCAAGGATTGCCCGACGCACTGTTACGCCCCGGCCTTTCGGGAAAAGATTCGGGCCGTGATGCGCTATGCCGGGCCGCGGATGCTGCTCTATCATCCCGTTGCGGCTATCCGACATCTTTTTCGGACAGTCATGCGGAGCCGATTCCGGCAATAGGGATATTTCAACCACCCGCAGCCGGTTTCAGCCGCTCCTTCAGCCGGGTGTTCCGCTTCGACACGGCCGTATTTCTCACGGCGCAGGCCAGCGCCTTCGGCGAACCGATGAGAACGCATATCTTTTTGGCCCTTGTGATACCCGTATAGACGAGGTTCCGCTGGAGCATCACGTAGTGGGTCATCAGCAGGGGCATGACAACGATGGGATACTCCGAGCCTTGCGCCTTGTGGATGGTCGTGGCGTAGGCCAGCGACAGTTCGTCGAGCTCCGTCACGTCGTATTCGACCGCCTTGCCGTCGAAATCCACGGTCAGCGTCCTGTCCTCCGTATCCACCTCCCGGATATAGCCCAGATCGCCGTTGAAGACATCCTTGTCGTAGTTGTTGCGCAGCTGCATCACGCGGTCGCCTTGCCGGTAGGTATATCCTCCGCGGCCGAGGCTCGGGCCCGAAGGATTCAGCGCCTCTTGCAGGGCGAGGTTCAGATTCGCAGCCCCCACAACGCCCCGCTGCATCGGCGTAAGCACCTGAATCCGCTCCGGACTCTCCCTGTAAGCACGCGGCAGGCGCTCCTTCACCAGCCGGACGACGGTCTCGGCGGCCCGTTCGGGATCGTCCTCCTTCATAAAGAAAAAGTCGGTATCGCGGCCGTTGCTCGTATCGGGGAATTTCCCTTGGTTGATGGCGTGGGCGCTCATCACGATACGGCTCTTCTGCGCCTGCCGGAAGATGCGGGTCAGACGCACGACAGGGATGTGCTGCGAGTCGATGATGTCGCGCAGGACGTTTCCTGCCCCGACGCTCGGCAGCTGGTCGATGTCGCCCACGAGTACCAGCCGCATACCCGCGGGAACGGCTTTCAGCAGGTTGTTCATCAAAAGGATGTCGATCATCGAGCATTCGTCCACGATCAGCGCATCACCCTCGAGCGGATTCTCGTCATTGCGCTTGTAGCCGTCCTGCGGGTTGTATTCCAGCAGCCGGTGGATGGTCTTGGCTTCCATGCCTGTCGCCTCGCTCATACGCTTGGCGGCACGGCCCGTAGGCGCTGCCAGCAGGACGCGCAGCCCGGCTTTCTGCAAGGCTGCGATAATTCCCTGCGTCGTGGTCGTCTTACCCGTACCGGGGCCGCCCGTCAGCACCATTACTTTGGATGTTACGGCCTGCCGGATGGCTGCGACCTGAATTTCGTCGTATGCGATGCCGGTCTCGGCGGTGAGCGTCGACGGGTCGAACGGAGTGTCGAACAGCGAACGGCCTGCGGGTACTGCCAGATCCCGCAGGCGCCGTGCCGTGCCGCATTCGGCATGGTAGAACGGCGGAAGGTAGATCGCCTTTCCGTCGAGAATCAAATCTTCGGCCTGAATCATCTGCGTCAGAACCTCCCGGATAGGAGCTTCGCCGGCTTCGAGCAGCTCGCCCGCGGTCTTCACCAACTGCTCCTCTTCGGCATAGACGTGCCCTTCGTCCGAGAGTTGTCCCAGTGTATAGAGGATACCGCTCCGGCACCGCCGAGGGTCTTCCTTCTCATAGCCCATTTTCCCGGCGATGCCGTCGGCGGTCTTGAAGCCGATGCCCCAGATGTCGTCGGCAAGACGGTAGGGGTTTTCCCGCACCTTCTCGATGCTCTCCTTGCCGTATTCCCGGTAGATTTTGGCCGCATAGGCTGTACTCACGCCGTAGCCCTGCAAAAAGAGCATGACGTTCTTGATGTCCTTCTGTTTCTCCCAGCTCTCGCGGATCTTCGCCACGCGCTTGCGTCCGATGTTCGGGACTTCGTAGAGCCGTTCTATATCGGTCTCGATGATGTCGATGGTCTCCGTTCCGAACCGCTGGACGATGGCCCGGGCGAACCGCGGACCGATGCCCTTGACCAGTCCGCTGCCGAGGTACTTCTCGATGCCGTACACCGTGGCGGGCATCGTCTCCTCCCATGTCGCGGCGACGAACTGGCTGCCGTAGCGTTTGTCCACCTTCCACTCGCCACGGCATAAAAGGACGCTGCCCACGGGAACTTCCAGCAGGCTGCCCACGAGTGTAACGAGGTCGCTGTAGCCCTTCACCCGGACCTTCAGCACCGAGTAGCCGTTCTCGGGGTTCTGATAGGTGATGCGCTCCACCACGCAGCGCAGGTTCGTTGTCGGGTTAGCGTTCATTCGAAAAATCAGTGAATTTCGAGTAAAATTACGAAATAAATCCACCAATTGCAATCGAGTTTCGATTTAATGGATAAATCATTTATATAGCCTATATGCAATTGCGTACTCCTGGCAATAGAGATACGACCTGTTCCAATACCACTTGTCCTCTGTTTCGTAGCGCCCCCCCATGTCGGAGCACAGCTTTTTAAATATGATTACACTATGGTATCCGACAGAGTTCTCATCTTCGGAGCGTCGTTTAACGATGAATTTCATTAAAACAGCAGATAAATATGCAATCGAGCGAAAAGAAATATTATAAAGCATAATTTTTGCACAGAATGATTAAATTCTTAAATTTGCTCAAATTTATTGATTATAATGGCATCGATATCTATCAAAAATATCGGACCGCTCTCGGAAACAGGGACGATAGAATCGGGACGATTCAATATTATCGTTGGCAAACAGAGTACGGGAAAAAGTACGCTGATGAAAATCTTGTGCTTCTGTCAATGGCTGGAGAAACAAATCATGACCGGAGATGAGAAATCGCTGTATGCTTATACGCATTATTCCCGCTTTTTGAGAGAGCTGAAGCAATTTCATCGACTCAACGATGCATTCTTCAAAGCGCAAAGCGAAATTCATTACAGCGGAGAATGCATCGATATCGATCTTGTCGGGAATAAGAATGTCCGGATCGTGCGCCATGCGGACTTCGAACAAAAGCGTCACAATACCAAGTTGAGTTTCATTCCATCGGAGCGGAATTTGGCATCGGCGATAAAGAATGTAGACAGGGCCTATCGTTCCAATGATTACGATGTGCTGTTCAATCATATTTTCGAATGGGGCGAAGCCAAGGAGTACACTTCGGAAAAACAACCGGCCGATTTGAGTGTCGTCGGTAATATGGAATATTATTACGATGCGAAACTCGATACGGATACCATCCGTTTGCGAAATTCACGCGAGACCTTTTCTCCATTCTATGCTTCGAGCGGGGTACAGTCGGTATTACCGATCGTGGTGATGACCGATTATTTCACCGGCCCTGTTTTTTCGAATATGATAGATTTGAGTAAACAGAATATTGCCAATTTTTTCAAACAGTTAACGAGCGCCAAGACTCAAAACGACCGAGATATTGTATCCGTGATGAACCAGGCAGCCCGAGTATTCAAATACCGGAACACTCGATTGTTCATCGAGGAACCCGAACAAAACCTGTTTCCCGAATCTCAACAAGCTTTGGTCGAGCATATTGTAGCACGTATCAACGAAGCGTCTCATAAGACCGGAGTTTCCAGTTCCGTTATGATTACAACGCATAGTCCGTATGTCGTTACGGCTTTTAACGTACTGATCAAAGCCTCGCAGGCCGAAAAGAAAAATCCTGAAGATACTTATAAAATCGTCCCGAAAGGACAAATTATTCCTATTGATGAAGTGCGAGCGTACTATATTCACGAGAATGGCACTTTGTCCGACATTCGGGATACTGAAATCGGAATGATAAGCGGTATTGAACTCGACCATGCATCCGATGTGGTCGAAGACAAACTGACGCAGCTAACCGATGTGATTTATACAGAATAACCCGAACGACATGTACCAGACTCTTTCTACTAAATATACTCCGGAAAAACCGCTGGGAAATTATAGAATCATTACAACGGAAGAAAACGGAGTCTGTTATAGGGCAAAACTTGTTCCGCAGCGTCCTGCCGCCGTATTTCAGGTAGACGGCTGCATCATCACGGCGGGCAGCAAATGCGACAAATTAGTATTGTCGCAGAATCCATCGGATCCTTCGACATGGTTCGGGCATTTTATCGAACTGAAAGGAACAGACGTCGGACATGCAATAGCCCAACTCGAAGCGACCCTCCAACATTCCATATTCAGACATAAAACATTGGTCCGGAAATGTGCACGGATCGTCGCCCGATCTTTTCCGTCAAGCAAAGGAAATCCTGCGGTCGAACGGGCCAGAGAACGTTTCAAACGGTATGGATGTGAATTGAAGACTTTGAAATCGAATAATCCGGAAACGATTTAAAATCAGTTCAAGAAACAAGGAGAGACGGAACAACTTTCCGTCTCTCCTTGTTTATCAGCAGTAATTGCTTGTAGATTTTCGCTCCAGCACGACGATTTCCGCACGACAGGCCGTCCTTGCGAATGATTCCTGCATAGGCGTCCGATAGAGAACGCTGAAGCGCCGCACGACGTCCTGCACCGTCTTGGGCCGTTGCTTGTCGATGAACCCCACCGGCAGCAACAATACGGTCTTGTCACCGGGATATTGCACGTCGCCCAGCCACCGCAGAAACTCCGCACATTCGGCCGTTTCGAACGGCGGGTTGGCGATGACGTTCTCGCAGCGGAAGTCTATCTTCTGAAACAGACTCCGCATCACGGTCGCCTCGGGATAAAGCCGTCCATAGATAGCTGCCATGTCCGTATCGGCATCGAACGCTACCATCGACGAAGGATGTGTTCAACGCCCGCGTGAGCTGCCCTGTGCCGCAGCAGGCGTCCACAATACGGCTCTCATTGTCGAACGACCGCACGGCCAGCGCCGCCATTTGCCGCGCTGTGCGGTCGGGTGTCAGGAACTGCGATGCAAAGACACCCTGACGGCGCTGCCGCTCGCACATCGCGTCGTAGGGCCAGTTATCGCCGCCGTACAGAAACGGCAGTTCGTCGTGCTGTCGCAGGTAGTCGAAGATTTCCGGCAGCGTGTCGGGCCAATGGAACTTACGATTCAGGTAGTAGTTCATAAGCGCCGGGCGTTTTATGATTTTCTCGAATGGTTTCATTGCGATTTCTGTTTTTTGTTATTCCCGATATTTCTTCCAAACTGCGATTTTTTCGGTTTCGGAATGGCTGTTCCACCATTGGATGCAAGCGGCAAGGAAATCTTCGCAATCCTTTTCCGTGCTGAAGTTGGAGCGCCGAAGCCCCGTTATTCGCTCCATATCCTCGGCGTCGAGCTCCAGCCACCACGTGTTCCATCCCGCTCCATCCCGGTTTTCGGCTATCATCCGGCCTCTCCGGGGCGTTCCGGAATAAATCTCCACTGTCGCCTCTCCGTCGTTTTCCTCGGTGGAAAGCACCGAAAGGGTGTCGAACAATAGTTCGGGTTCCCCGATGCGGATATGTTCATCCTCCGGTTCCGCATCGAACTCTCCGTCCTCGATGAGTGCGGCGGCCTTCCGTATCGCTTCTTCTTCGGTCGGCGCCTCGACCGTAAAGCGGGTGCGCTGCCAGATCGTGTGTTTCGTGTCCTGATAAAATTTATAACATGCCATAGTTTTTGTCGTTTGAGGTTAATACTTCATGACACACAATCCTTTCTCAGTCATCGAAAGCGAAAAGCCTTCGTCGTGGAGCTGTTTCAGCACGGCGGCGTTGCTCTCGTGAATGAGAATCGGATAGGTATTTGCATAGTTGTCGTCCACCGGCGTGTTGAACGACACGGTGATGCGGTTGTTCGTGGTGATGATTTCCAGCGCACGGCGAAAATCTTCGGGTTTCATGGTCATAGTAAATGTTCGTTTTTTGAATTTGCAGTTCACTTGCAGCGGAACCGATTGGCCGGACGTATCCCTGCGTTCGGGGTAAGCATGAATGCGGAGGTCAGAACTCCTCCCACTGTCCGCCGCAGTAAAGGTATGCCGCAAGGTATCCCAGTCCCGGCTCGAACGAGACGACCTCGAAATAGAGCGTTCCTTCAGGTGCGAGCGAAGCTAAAAGCCTCCGGAGCGTCTCGATAGGACATTCCCATTTTGAATCGAACTCGCCGCGCATCCAGTTGTCCCGGCCGTCGAGCCCGAAGAGTTCGAATTCCTCGTCGAGGGCATACATGATTTTCTCGTAGTTCGCTTCGTTGTTCGTCGAACAGTAGAAGCGGTTGATACAGATATTCGCCATATTTTCGTTTTTGGGTTGTAAATAAAACAGCGACGGCTCCGAATCCTCGGAGCCGTCGCATCAGAGCCGGATACTGTGCCATCGTCCGCGAAGGTAGATATGCCCCTCCAGATAGAGCGTGTGCAGGTCATAGGAGACGACATGCACCTCCAGCGTCTTGTCGCCGCGCAGTCCGTAGCACAAGTCCCGGAATGCCGCCCGGGGGAAGGTCGGCACGGGAGCGATGAAACGCCCCCGAAATCCTGTCGGCAGGGGTTCGTAGCTGTAGACGGGAAATGTCCGGAACAGCCAGCGGGCGATTCGTCGCCGGCTCTCCGGATTCGTCGTACGGATACGGAACCGGTTGTAGCAAACCGCCGCCATCGCTTCGGATTCAGACGGCCAGTGCCGCAAGGAAGTATTCGACACAATCGTAATCCAGCCCCAAAGAGGAGCAGGCCGTTTCCAGGTCGTCGTAGCGCAATTCGTTCCGAAGCTGCAATTCGCGCAGGTTGCGCAGCTCGGCGTCGAGATACTCCCCGGCACGGCGCTCGCCGCAATGGCACGCCATGCGGATATTTTCAATCACGCTGTTTCGATTCATGGTCGCAGATTTTTATTTCAGATTATACATCCGGGCGAAATGGTTATTTACGCCCGAAATGCGTTTCTTATAATAGGGCTGATTTTCGCGGCACCAGTCAGCCAATTCCTGTTTCGACGCAAATGGGCGGTGCCGGCTTCGGCCGGTCATAATCCGGTCGATTTCCGGAGCCGGACTGTCGATAAAGTCCCCGACAGTCCAGCCTTCCCAAACCTGTTTCGTCCGATTTCCCGATGTCATCGTACTCATGGCGGATTACTGTTTGTGAGGTGCATACTTGTTCTCCGAAAGCCGCAGGAAATCGTCGAGCGTCCGCGGGCCGTAATCCAGTGATATTTTCTCGCTGTAACCCGTCGCGCGGATTTCGAACGAATAGGCCAGGCCGTTGCGCCTGATGCTGCCCCGGGATTGGTCGTGGTTCCATGCCACATCGGGCAGCGAGTCCAACTGCCGGCGGAATGACGTGATTTTTCGCTCGTTCTCCGCATTGATTCGCTCCAAATTCCGGTAATAGTCGGTTTGGTAGGCTATCCAGTCGTTGATTTTACGCTGCGAGAAAACGCCGATGTAGTTTGGACGTTCCAGACCGTCTTGCGCCAGGTTCTCGGAATAGTGGTCGACGTGCCGGAACATGGAGCAATCGCATGTGATATCGTAATGTACTTTCGGATAATTCCGTCCGCTGACGAAAAACAGAATACCGTTACGTCGGAAGCCCGGATACACTCTTTCGACATGGTTCGTATGTTCGGATTCGTCGTGGTAGATTCGATAGAACAGACCTGCTTCCGGAACGAATCGACGAATTGTATCCAGCAGCGGGTTCGCTCCGTCTATCATACGTTCCAACGATGCTTCCGCATTGGTGAGAATCATTTCATCGAAGGTCACCTGGTCGATCCACCGTATCATCGCAAGGATACCTGCCTGCGGCAGGATTCAGTTTCCCGCAAGTAATTGTTCAACGTAGGGGTAAGAATCATGCATTCCGCATCGGGCCTGCGAAGGAAGCATTTGATTTTGACCGAGGCTTCCACGCCGTCGCGGGCGTAGGTCTTGAAGCGGTAGTCGTAGCCTGCCACCGCAATCTCGAATTTTCGGATTTTCATTTTTTGAAATCTTTTCGGTTCGACATACGGCCGGTACACCCACATGAAAGTGAGTCGCCGGCTTCGGGGCAGAATTTCAGCGGCAGGAGCAGCCCGGATGCGCTCTGCGGCGGACAATACGACCCGAAGGGTGGAGATTGTCCGCCGAAGACGCGAAGGGCGTACGCGCCTGCCGCTATCTTGCCCCGCAGCCGGCGATCATGGATTGTTACTCTTTTTTAAAAATAAGGAAGTAAAAAGACCGTTTTGAGAGGTCTTTTCAATAGAATGAATTTAACTGATGACGGAAACTCATCGAATCGAAAAGCGCGGCAAACGAGATAATTTGCGTTGGAGTTTTCGAAGATTCAGCTGTTCCGAAAGGCGAAGCAGATCATAGGCATCGTACATGAACTGTTGTTGGAAAGCACGGGCTTTGATAAGACGTCGCTTGCGGTATTGTTCGAGTTGATTGCTGTCGATATCCAACACTTCACAGACCTTACGTGCCGAGAGGAACATCGGGCGATCGCTTTGACTGCATAAATGTTGAAAAAGGAGCGTGCTTTGGGCCAACAGATAATTAGTCCGCAGAAGATGCTCGAATTCGTGTGTCCCGACAAGATAATATTCGGGAACAGGCGTTTGGGATGCACTCATAATCACAGTTTATTTAGTTGTTGTTTCAGTGTACGTTTCCTTCGGGTAGCTTCTGCCGTTCGTTCTACAAAACGGGTAACTTCCGAGGCTGAAAACAGTAACCGACGACCGAAATAAAAACCCGTGAGCAATCCTTGCTCATGATAACGGCGAAGTTGACGATCACAGATTTTCAGCAGGTCGCAGACTTCTCCGACCTCCAGGATCGGAACTCCGCAAAGCAAATTACGATGGCGTTTCATATAGGAAATATCCGACCGGATCTCCCGAACGATTTCTAAAATCTCTTCCGTACGTTCCATTACATTCTGCGTTTGATTGACATGGCAAAATTGGGAACGACTCTATCGAATTTCATATAAGTAAACGTTTACTAATGGAAGATTTATTATAAATGATTATATGCCAATTGATTGTGTGTAATTATTGATGAAATGCTACTCTCTATTGTTTTTAATTGTTCGATGAAGTATTCCAATACTCCGTTAATTGGGCCCATACGTTGTTATTGAAATCGAATTATTCTCTTAAAATTTGCACATTAAAAGAATATTTCATACCTTTGCACCTGAAGAAGTCCAAAAAGGCTTGTGAAATACGGCGCAAACTGGTAGTGGCCAATTCGGTGTTCCAAAAATGCGCTTCGCAAAAAGGGCCTTGAAGGTCAAGGTAATGTGCAGGGAGTTCTGTTCCCCTACGCACCGCCCAACATCAAAGCAAAAAAGCGAAAAGCCTTGTAAATAAAACATTTGCAAGGCTTTTTTCTTTTCCCGGAAGTGCAGGAAAATGCAGTTCGGGGCATGGTATGGACAACGTGGCCCGCGAACGATTCGAGCGGAAAACGGGCGTTAGTTGTATCGCCATCGAATGCAAGACAAGTCTTGCAACTCAGAAACGACGACGAAGAATAAAATCGGAAAGAGCGACCGGAACAATCGCTCTTTCCGCTTATCATGAACTTTTTATTTTCCGGACACGGTCGGTTCGCAGTAGATTCGTTTTATAACTCTATGGCAAGAAATGTCCACTGGCATTGATTTCAAACTGTTCTAAAATTCCCGTTCGGAACCATGTCCGAACGGGAACGATAGAATTGCAAAACAGCCAAACGACCTTATTCCTTGTCGCCTGTTCCGGCCAGGTAGTAATCCGCGATCTTCAGCTTGCCATCCTTGTCCACCGTCACGATCGCGACGATATTGCCACCCCATTCGGAATCGTAGTTCGTCAGATATTCCAGCGTCTCCGACTCCGTATCGCCGTCGGCGAACGTCAGCTCTTTGTAGGAACCCGAAATCGAGTTGGGATAGTCGGCAAAAGCCGTTTTCAAATCCTCCTCGAGCGTCTCCTCGTAGGCCGTGCTGGCCGTGCGGATACGGTAGGCCTTGACCGTATTGGCGCCTTTGGTCACGGTGTATTCGATATTCGTCGAATATTCGTCTTTCTCGGTCTCCGTAACTTTGAGCGTCGCTTCGCCCGTGCCGTCGAACTTCACTACGATCTCCTCCTGCTCTTCGGGCATCGTCTTGAACATCGCATCTTTGTCCTCGCTTCCCTCGGCGAGCTGCACCAGGTTCACCGGATAGCTCACGTTGCCCTTCGCATCGACCGTGGCCCCGTAGATGCAGTAATCGTCCCCGGGATGCAGAATGCTCAGAGACAGCGTTCCGGAAAACTCATCCTTCGCATACTCGTCCGTCCACGACGCATTGTTCTCGCGGTCGTATATCGCCCACTCCAGTTCGGCCGGGTCGCCGACGATATTGTAGCACTCGTTATACGACCAGCAGAAGACGCGCACCTTCTCGACGTCGCCGCTCGTCGTCAGTTTCAACTCGATGGCTTCGGGAGTCGTCTGGGAGAGTTCGGCGGAAACGATCCCGCCCGTACCATCGAAGACCGGCTTCTTCGTCGTGAAGTCCTCGTAGGTCACCTTGCCGATCGTACCGTCCTCGGCGATAGGCACGGCATAAAGCCGCCACGTCGTATTAGGCGTCATGTTATGCGTGAAATCCACCTTGTAAGGCTCCGTATAGGGAAGCACCTGCCGGTTGTTGCCGAGTACCGTGAGCAGTTCCTTCCGCTTCGCCTCGTCGGTGATCTCGTCGAAAGGATCGTAATCCGACGCCCCGATCAGGGAAGTGAAAATCTTTTTGCAGCCCGCGCCCGCCGTGATGGTCGCAGCCACCGACGTCAGCGTGATGTCCTCGTCGGCGATGTCGATCTGCACCTCGATCGAACCGTCGTAATCGGAGGGTTCCGGAACGGTGAAATCCTGAGTAAAGACTTCAGCCTGCCCGTCGCCTGCAGGCAACGCATAAACGCAAACCACCATCTTGTTCATATCGTCGTCTTCGCTCGAAGTGAGCTTAACGCCTTCGCTCTCGGGATCATCCGCCATCCTATTCTTGACCAACGTATGTTCGGTGAACGTCGCGCTCTTGTCGCTCCAGTTGAACGGCTGCATCGGATAATCCGGATTCGGACTCAGCGACGTTTCGGCCGACTGGATGAAGTACTCTTCGTTATAAGAATTCTTCTGCATGGCTGTGATCACGTATTTGGAGCACTTGATGCTCTTCTTCACATCCACGTCCAGCGAAAAAGCCGTCAGGTTCTTCACCGTGAGTTCCACCAATTCGCCCTTCAGCTCTGCCGAGCTGATCTTAAAATCTTTCGTGACGACATCGCTTTTCCCGTCCGCATTCTCGGCATAGACCGAAACGACGTAGTCCACATCCACCGTCACGGTCAGGTCGAGCGTCGTCGCCTCGTTTCCGGTCACCGATTCGTAATCGGCCTCCTCCCCGGCCGGAGCGCATTTCCAATACCAGGTCTCGGTGTTTTCGGAGGGACGGACCTCGACTTTGGCCGTGCCGTCCTGTTCGGAGAACGAAACCTCACCTACCTCGATGGAAGGAGGATTTTTACCCCCCCCCTCGCCGTTGTCATCGTTGCAGGCACTCCCCAGCAGGAGCATCAACGATGCCATCGAAAGCAAAAACTTTTTCATAGGAACATTTTTTTAAGGGGGAATTTCGGATTCAAAAACTCCCGACACCGGGGATTCCCCCCCCCACGGAGTCGGGAGCATCGTCAGAAAATGACGGATAACTTTACAGCGTCTGCCTCCGTATCGGATTTCGCTTCGTCCACGATCTCGTCGGGAACCTTCTCGCAGCGGACGAAACGGTGCACGTCTCCGGCATCGTCCTTCGCCGTCCATGTCATCGCGTCTTCGAGCCGATCGGAGACGACGTATTCGCGGGTCCAGTCGCCGTTCTCGTAATCGTAGTCGCCGCTGATGACATAGCCCAGTTCCTTGTCCTCTTCGACATTGAACGAACCGGTGACGAGCCGGGCGTACATGCTGTCGAAATTGTAGTACATTTCATAGGTCCTCTCCCGACGGTTGAACGTAATGTAGAGGTAAAGTCCGTCGGCCAGGGGCGCCCCGTTCCACTCGGCGAGCGTCCAGGTCCCGTTCAGATAGGCCGGGGTGACCTCGATCTCCGGAGTCCGGGATTCGTCATCGTCGCACGCGGCGAAACAGAGCAGGCAGGAGGCCAGCAGGGCGATCTTAAAAAGATGTTTCATATCATTCAGTCTGTTATGTTCTTGTTTTTTCGATTTATCTTGACGGTCAGGGTTCTCTCCGACGGCCTTCCGTCCACGCCTGCGACGATGACGGGAAACGAGAAATCCGTTTCCCGCGCGGGAGGAATTTCCGAGGCGTCAACCGTAATCACGATGTCGGCCTCGCCGCCCGGCGGAATCGTTTCCGGCTCCGTGCGAAACGCCGCGAAATCGGGAATCAGCTCTGCCGACAACCGCAACGGCCGTTCGCCGGCATTGCCGCAAAGGATACGTTCCGTAGCCTTCGCTCCGGATTCCAGTCCGCGGAACTCCGCGCCCTTCTGTTTGAGCCGCAACGCCCCCATCGCATGCGGGAAGCGCGCCCAGGGATTCGCCGCAGGCAGTACTTCGCCCGTGAACGTCAGCCGCGCAGCGGGCCTGCGGTCCGGTCCCGATACATAGACGAAAGCACTTACGTCGATCCGTCCCGGATGGTTCTCGGGGTCGTACGTCAGCTCGACCGCACCTTCGGCTCCGGGGGCGATGCCGCCCTTCGGCCACTCGGCCGCGAGACACCTGCACCCGACGCTGACCCGGACGATGACAACCGTTTCGTCGCTCCGGTTCTTGAATACGAACCGCCGGCGTACGGGGGTATCCTCCTCGCGGAGTGTCCCCAGATCGGCCGTCGCGCGTTCGAAGCGCAACGGCCGGACCGCGGCGAGCGGAGGATCGAGCAGCGAATCGACGGCTGCCTCGGAACGGTCGGGAAGTCCCTGCGCAAAACCCGCAGAGGACATCGCGGCCGCCGAGCAAAGGGCCGCGACAAGCCATATCTTTCGAATCCGCTTCACAGGCCATTCAATTCTACATCCAACCGCTGTCGCCGGCATTTTTCCGCACGGTGACGATCATCGTCTGCTCCTGTCCGGCGGAGGGTTTGACGGTGATTTTCGTCGATCCGGCAGCCACGCCTCCGACCGTCAGCATCGTTCCGGAAACCGACGCTTCGGCGATCTGCGCATCGGCCACCGAGACCGTATAGGTCAGGTTGCGGCCGTTCTCGAAGTAGAACGCCAGATCGAGCGTCGCCGATCCGTCCGTCGAGACGTACATGTTCGGGAGCTTCATCTCCAAACCGGCCCCCTCGACCGCTTTCAGCAGCTTCCCCGCATCGACCATACCCGTACCCATCTTACCGCGGTAATCGGCCAAAGCCATCTTGGTAGCCGGAGCGCTCGCATAGTTGTGAGTGTAGTAGTAGAGTTTGTTGCCTTTCAGGTAGGTGTCGTCGATCTCCTTAACCGACTGCTTCAGCAGGGAAACGAATTCGTCGGCCTTGAAATGGCGCCGCTTCTGCACGGCATACGACAATCCCAGCGCCGCCACACCCGACACATGCGGGCAGGCCATCGAGGTGCCATCCATATAGCCATAAGCCGGCTGGCCGTCGATGAACCACGTAGAAAGGACCGAGCCGTAGCCCATGACGGGCGTACCGCCTTCGTCGAGCCACCCTTCGGGATCCTCCTCGCCGACCTTGCCGTAGTACTCCATGTCGCCGCCCGGAGCGCTCACGTCCACCCCGACACCGTAGTTCGTAAAGCTCGAGGGAGTGAACCCTGCATCCAGCGCTCCGACGGTCACGCACTTGGAATAGGCTCCCGGGAAGGAGGGGGTGGCGGCGTACTCGTTGCCTGCGGCGAAGACCGCAATGCCACCCTCGATAACACCGTTGGGCGATCCGGCATTTTGGATGAAGTAGTCCAGCGCCTCTTTCTCCAGCGGATAGGTCGCTTCCCACTCCTCCTCGGTGGCGGGACCCAGCACGGTGCCGAAGATCGCCTGGTTGGCATCGGCCGAGATATATCCCCAACTGCATTGCAGGATGACCGCGCCGTTGTCGGCCGCATACTTGATCGCTTTGGCCTCCTGGTCCAGCGTGGAGCTCATGTCGCCCGCAAAGACCTGGCACGACATGATCTTCACACCGCTGCCGCTGCCGTCGTGTCCGCCGGCGATGCCGCAGACGCCCCGGCCGTTGCCGTTGACGGCGGCGATGGTTCCGGCGACATGCGTGCCGTGGCCCGTGTTGCCCTCGCCCGTCCAGGAAATCAGGCCCGTGTCCTCCACGAAATTGTAGCCGTAAACGTCGTCCTCATAGCCGTTGCCGTCGGCGTCTTTGCCGGCATTGAGCACCTCGCCGTCGTTCTTCCACATATTGGCCTCCAGGTCGGGGTGGGTGTACATCACACCCTCGTCGAGCACGGCGACGACGATCGAAGGATCGCCCGTGCACATCTTCCACGCCTCCACGCAATTGACGTCGCAACCGGCGACGACCTTCGCGTCCGGATTGTTCTCCTTGAACGAATAGTCGCCCGTATTGTTGTAATGCCACTGGTATTTCAGCGCGGGATCGGCTTCGAACGGCAGTCCCAGCCCCGAAAAGTCGATGTCGTCCTCGGCAGCGCGCGTCGCGGAGAGGCGCTGTGCGGCGGCGTTGCTCATGTAGGTTTTCAGCCGCTTGGCGTCGTAGGCGCGCTTGATCCGGTGGTTGCCCTGCACGGCGGAGATTTCTCCCAGCAGGCTCAGCCTGCGGGCAGCTTCATGCAGATCGGCATTCTCGTCGAATTTCACCTTGTACCAGAGATGGAGCCCCGCTTCGCGGGTCCGCGCCTCGTTCCGCTCGTCGCGCGGGAAGATACGCTCGAAATGATAACCGCCGAGAATATCCAGAATCTCATCGGTCGAAGGAATGCCCGAACGGGTCATCACACCGCTGCCGCCGTTACGGGTAGCCCGAGTGAACGTCCGGTCCAGAATATCCGACATCTCGGGTTTGAATTTGATCAGCAGCTCCCCCGCTTCGGCGTCGGCCGGGAGCTTCACTTCCGTCCCGGGGGCCGGAGCAGGGGTTCCCTGCTCCAGATCCTCCTTGACGCACGACGTCAACGCAAAGGCGAAGAGCGCCGCATATACATAATATCTCTTCATCAGATCCATTGGCTTTTTATCGTTCTTTACTGCTGGTCGGGCCACGTGCCGCCTTCGTCGCCGCCTCCCACGTACTTGTTGTAGTACATCGGATAGGCCGCTTCGCTGCGGTTCGCCTCCTTGCCGTTTCCGTAATAATATCCGTATCCGAAATCCGGGTTGTTCTTCACATTGTCGAAACCTACGGAGTTGCCCTGCGTATCCTTGCCGTCTTCCCATTGGTTGAAGATCATCGAGTCGGGATTCCACTCCTGAAGATAAGGATGGAACAGAATCCAGTCGGGTACGTCGCCCGTCAGGAAGTTCAGGTTGATGGCGAATACTTTGGCGTAAGGCAGTACGCACAGCACCTCGCTGCCCTTCACCTTACGGTTCATGCCGGGAAGTGCCACCTCGCGGTCGGTGAGCAGCCAGCGGCAGGTGTCCTGCAACAGCGGATACTTCTCTTCCGCCTGCGGCGTCTCCTTGTAGGTCACGAATCCGGCGGCGGCCATCTCTTCGTCGGTCGGCAGGGAGCCTTCGAAGAGTTCGTACGACAAGCTGAGCTCTTCCAGCGCATCCCACTTCAGCAGGTCGATGAACGCCTGTCTGTCCGTAGTCAGATTCTGATACATTCCGAGTTCTCCGCCGGTAAGCTCTTCCCGGTTTTCCGTATTCAGTTCGCCGGTCGTATCGTTGCGGCGGTTGCCGGAAAGTTTCAGCACCTTGAGTTTCGGGAAGTTGGTCTTGTTCACGACCGTCGTGATGTCGGTCAGCTTCGCGAAGTTATTGGCGCCCAGATCGAGTTTCTCCAACGTCTGTCCCAACCGGACGAAGTTCGCCGGCAGACCCTTCAGACCGTAGGAATTCACCGTCAGGTTCTTCAGGTGTTCCAGTTCCCCGATCTCCTCGCCGAGGTCCATCTCCCGGATCTGACGGTTGGTGTTGCTTTGAAGCGTAACCGATTCGAGGTATTTCAGATAACGTATCTCACGCGGGAAAGTCTCGCCTTCCTGAAGGTTGAACATCGAGAACGTCACGGAACGGACGCGGCCCACGGCCTCTTCGGAAGGTTTGTCCTCGTCGGTCTCCTCCCAAAGCGTCACCACGTCCCAGTTGGTCATGTTCTCGCTCGTATCCCACGAAATCATGCTCTGGATCTTCTCGTTGATCATCACCACGGCCAGCGAGTCGCCCGCACGGTCGTCCGTAATGCGCTGTGCGGATTCCTGAGTCACGGTAATATATACCTCTCCGGTCGGATTGCCGTCCTTATCCACCAGTTCGACATCCGGATCGGTCGGGACCAGTTTGATCTTCGCGATACGCGTATAGGGAATCGTGTTCATCTCCCACGGAATCCGGATGTCGAACGACCGCGGGCGATCCTTGCTGTCCAGTTCGGCATTCTGTTCCTCCGCGCTGGGAATCTTTATGCCGTCCATGCGGATCCAGTTCTTCAGGTCGCTCTCCGACAACGACGCCTGGTCCTCGGGCGTCAGTTCCTCGCCCAGTTCATACTCGACCGTCGGATCGACCTCGAAAGCCACATTGGTCGTAATCGTGGCGTCGATGTAACGATCGTCATAGGACGCCGAACTCTCGATCTGCACCTCCGGCTTTCTGGGCAGAATCTGTTTCCCATAGCCGAACTGCGTAATATTGATGATTTTCCGCTCGCTTTCGTCGTTGCGGTTCATGATGCGGACCTGCGCCGTGCGGGAGCCCGCCTCCAGCGTGGAGTCGATGACGAACGTCACCTCGGCCGACCCCGTGCCATTGGCAGGCGTCGTGGACACGAAGAACCTGGAAGAGCTGGTAACCCATTCGAGATCGTCCGATGCCGTGACCAGAACCGTCTCGTGAATGCGGTCGGGACCCACGAGGATCTCCTCGCGGTCCACTGTCAGCGAATCGCCGGAGATCGTCGGCCCGTCCTCGTCTTTCTGGCACGAAGCCAGCGCAAATGCACCGAGGACCAGACCATACACTATCTTATTCTTGAATTTCATCCGATTCAGTTTTTATGTTATACGTCCTTACCGCTCGATATCCAATGCATCGCAGCCTTTGATATCCTGCGTCTTGTCGTAGATGAGCAGCCACATTCCCTGCTGGATGAGCGAGCAGACCGCCGACACGTCGAGCGAGATGTTCGGGTTGTCCTTCACCTCGACGATCCACAGTTTCGAGGTCATCGCCTCGTTGACCTTGCGGATGTCGTTCCCTCCGATCTGCAACTGCAACAAACTCGGACAATTCGTAATACCCTCGGGCCACTCGCGCAGGATGCGGTTGCCCTGCTCGTCGCGCTGGTGGCGGACGCCGATGGCCTGGAGCTCGTAGCAGTTGAGCACGTTGGTCGGGAACTTCGCACACCGGTTGTAGCTGATGTCGAAACCCTGTAGGTAGGGAATCGTCGTGGCCCGGAAATCGTCGGGCAGCTCCGAGAGCCGGTTGAACCGCAGGTCGATCGAGGTGATCAGATGCGTGTTCTCGCCCTGCAGATCGCCTTCTTCGATCTCGGCCAGCATATTGGCCATCAGGTTCAACGTCGTGATCGGAGATCCCGTCGAGAAGAGCTGCTTGGGAAAAACGCTGATCCGGTTGTTCGAAAGATTGAGCTCGCTGGTATTGATACCGTTGAAGTCGTCATCGAACGCCTTGCCGTCCGTCGCGCCGAGCTGGTTGTTCGAGAAATCCACGCTGCCCATCACGTATTTGGATTTGGCGTCGAAGATGTTGGGAATCTTCTTCAGCTTGTTGTGCGTGAAACTCAACGTCTCGGTTTCGTTCGTGAACCCGCAGAACTCGGAGGGAATCTCCTCGATTTCGTTGTAGTCGAGGCTCACCTGCGCCAGCTTGATTTCCGTACCGAAAGCATGCAGTTTCTTCACACCGCTGTGGATGCAGTCGATCATGCCCAGCTTCTTCATCCTCCGCAGCACGTCCGATTCGGGAAACTCCGGCAGGTTGTTGTAGCTCAGGTACATCATCTGAAGCTTGGCGGCCACGGCCGTCTGGGTCTCGTTGTCGCCCATGACGAGACGGCGCCACTCCCTGCCCATGTCGGCGATTCCCTTGTTGCACGCCACGTTGAGCACCTGCAGTTCGGGCAGCTCCCGGAGGAACGCCGGCAGCTCGGTGAAATTCGGGTTGTTGTAGAGTTCGATATCCGTCAGATCGGTCAGGTCGCCCCATTTCCAGTTCTTCGACTCCTCGGCCCACTGCTCACGGTAGGCCGTATTCTCGCCCTGCCAGTCGGTGAAGACATCCCCGGCCTCGATCGGCGCGTTGGCGATGAAGAGCTGCTGCAAATTCTTGAGCCGCATCACGGCTTTCGAGATGGCCGTAATGCCGTTGGTCGTATTGCCTGCCGGCACGTCTTTCGGCTCGATACGGCTGCTCTTGACGATCTTCTTCTGTTTCGGATCGCGGTTGATCACCCACTGCAACATTTCGGAGAGATCCTCGCGCGAATCGCGGCGCACGAACATATCGTAGTAGTGCATCCGCATCTTCTGTTTCTGCGCATCGGTCATGTCCGGATGAATACCGTTCGGACCGAAAAGCTGACCGCCGCCTTGCGCGCCGCCGATCTCTTCGTCATGGGAACCGAACGACAGAATCCGCAATTCGGTCAATTGGCCGATGGCATCGGGGACGACGCCCTTGGCTCCGAATCCGGCCAGCGACAGCGACGTAACACGCCCCTCGCTGTTCAGCCCCACGCCGGGCTGGTCGCCCCACATGTCGATCTCCTTGTTGAAGTTCCAGTTGGCGCCGGCCGGAGAGCCCTCGCCCCGGTAGCTCCAGTTCTTGCCGTCGAGCGCCTCCCATATTTCGCGCAGCGCCTTGTAGTCCTTGATGTTCTCGGCCTCCTCCGAAAGCTGCACCGGAATCTCGGCATCCTCGGTCAGCTCGTTGTCTGCGACCGTGAACTCCTTGCCCTGAAGCCCCATACGGGTATCCAACGCCGTTTTCGTGCTCCCCGATTTGGAATAAACCGTATACGCCGTTACCCGGTACGTTCCCGTCGGCAGCCATACGACGGAATCGCACCTGGCCGTGCCGACATCCCTGTATTTGTCATCGGGATCATCCGCCGAGGGCGACTCTTCGTATTGCTCCTCATAGGTCACTTTCAACTCCTCGAAATCAATCTCGTCCTGCGTGAACGTGTTTTTCACAGTAACGCTCACCAAAGCGATATTGCTGAACAGGAACGATTTGTCCCCGTCGTCGGCAGCGAGCGTCGCAGCAGCACGCCCGATCTCCGGCAACCCCTCCTTCGTCAGGCGGAACTGCACCATGCCGCGGGCCTGCACGTCGGCCGTCAGGTCTTTCACCGTCAGTCCGTTCGCCACGACCGTGAACGCTTCGTCGATGGGAGCCGCCGCGTTCGGTATCTCCTCATCCAGTTTGTCCAGAAGCCGGTAGCCTACGATCCGGTACTCGCCGGCGAGCAACTGCAATTTGTCGGTCCGCAGGCCGAACTCGGCGTTTTCCTCATTGTAAGAGTTCAGGATCAGCGTCTGCGTGATGCTGGTCTCCCCGTAACGGAGCTCGATCTCCATTTTCCGGATATCGCCCAGCTTGTCCGCCCCGGCACGGGTAAACGCCTGCGAAGTCTGCCGCTGCGTCGTCTCCCCGCCGGTATCCTTATCGTAGGATGCCAGTTTGTAGAGCTTGAACTGCACGTATCCGTACTTGCCCGGCTGTAACCCGTCTTCCTCATCGGAACAACCCGATGCCACGACACCCCACAGAAGTGCGCAAAGCGGGAAGAGGAACAGGCGGCTCACTATATTTCTCATTCGATTCATATCGTTCATTCAATTCGGTTTTCCATTCGTGCGGATCAGTCGGTGACCTCCACCACGCATACAGCCTCTATAATCCCGCTGTTCTGATTCATGATGACGACCTGATATCCGGAGGGTTTCCCGCCGTCAGCGATATAGACGCTCCAGAGCGAAACCGTCTGCCCGCCCGTCGTCGGGGCAGAGACCGCTTCGCCGGTGATGCCGCTCACGGGGAAAGCCTCTCCCAGCATCGCACCTTCCGGCATGCCGACGGCCGCGATACCCAGGCGGTTGCTCGCGTCGCCCATCATTCCGGCCGGAACGGTCGCCTTCCAGACGTTCTTATTCGGCATCACGGAAAGCCCGTAGTCCGAAAAGATCGCGTCGCCTTCGGGAGTGTCGCTGATGTTCTCCATCTTAGGCTCGAGTCCCGCACCCATACCGGCGACCTCTTCGAAAGTCATCGCCATGGCCTCCCCGTCGAAACTGGTGTAATAGTAACCGGCGAACGAAACGCTTCCTTCGGGCTCCGCACTCTCCGATCCCTGCGTGAGGTTGGCCATGATATACGTGTTGTAGGCGGACTTGATGTCGTGGGTCGCCTGGTCCCCCTCACTGTCGATGATATTACCCTGGAGATCGTCCTTGATCTCATCGTAAACGGCCTTCGGGAAGATCATCACCGTCGCATTGCGCGGCTCCTCCCCTTCGGGAAGCTCGCTGACCGTCAGCCGGACGCGATTCTTGACGTTGGCATCGGTCTCGCCGGCGATCTTCGAAGTCGTGACCCAATCCAGATCGCCGTTCGCCGAGAAATCATAGTTCACCTCCGTCGGAGTCCCCCACTGGTCGTATGTCGCCGTGTAGGCGATCTCCACGATCTCAAACGCATCGTTGCGGGTCGTAACGGTGGAAATCAGTTCACCGCCATAATCGACGCTCTCACTGCCGCTCACACCGCCTTCACCGGTCATCGTCCGCCCGTCTTCGCTCACCGTTACGCTCATGTAACTGGGGTCTAAGATCAAAGCGCCCTCGGCATAGCCCTCATAGTAAATGGGAATGGCGACCTCGGCGACGGTACTGCCGTTCTTCTGGGCCGCGAAAGTGATTACGGCATTCTCCTCTGCCGGGATCGCGTATTTCGGGTTCTTTCCGTCGGCATTGTCGTCCTTGAAACTGACCGCATAGTCGTTCGTGCCCGTTAGCGCCGTAACCGTCACCCACGAAGCGGTTTTGTCCGTCAAAACACCGAGCTGGGCACTTGCGTCGTCGATCTCCAGCGTGACCGTCGTCTCGACCGGCGAAGTGATATTCCCGCCCTTGACGAGCAGCGGATTCTCCGCATCTATCACCTTGCCGCTCTCATCCTTCACGATCAGGGACGACGCTCCCTTGCGCGGCCGCGTGATCTCGTAAATCACCTGCGACTTACCGCCCATCGCCATTGTAATCTCAGCGACATCGTCCTTCTCGGAATTTTGGTTGTCATCCGAAACGCGGATCGTAACCGACTGGTCGCCCGCTTCGCCGCTGATCGTGGTCTGCACGAAATCCCCGTCCACGAAACGGCACCAACTGGCGTTGCTGGTCAGTTTCCACTCCGCATCGGCGGAGAACGTCAAAGTCCGGTCCTGCCCGGCATCGACCGTTATCGCATCCTTCTCGGGAAACGTCACATCGCCCGGGCCGTCGTTGTCGCTATCGCTGTCCGAGCAACCGCCGACGCTCAGCGCCATCGCCAGCATCGCCGTCCAGGCCATCGCCCGGCCTATCATTCCATTCAACGTTTTCATAGTCGTATGATTTTTATGATTAATATCCCTGTTCCTTCAGTTTTTCGGCCTCGGCGTCGCTGATCCACTCGATGATATTCACATAGGTTCCGAGCGAACCGTAGATCGAGCCGTCCTTGTTACGCACGATCATCGTGAAATACTGCAATACGAAATTCTCGCACGTGCTGTAATAGGAGGTATAGGTCGTCGGCTGGTACATCACCACCCTGCCGTCGCCGAAGAGCGATCCGATCACCTCGCCGGTCGAACCGCACGCCTGCTCCTCCATATTCACAGCAGGTTCCAGCACGTCGCTGCTGTCGAACGAAATCTCCACGTCGTAGCCATCGTAAAGGAGGTCGTGCAGCACGACCGTATTCTCCTTGCCTTCGACCGCATCCGAAGTGATCAGACGCATGGTGTTGGTACTTTGCACGAAGTCCGACATGAAGAACGTCGAGGTGACCGTACAGTAACCCGTGAAATTGTTGATGTCGAACGGGCAGACTTTCTGCATCACCACCTTGGTACGTGTTCCGTAGTGATCCCACTGTTTATCCTCCGGCACGATCAGGTTCAGCGCGAAGCCCAGCGAATCCGTCGCACCGATATTTTCATAGATGCCCTGTACCGGCACATCGACGGCGAGCCGCCCCGCAGGAATGGTCACCGTGCTGGCGAGCAGCCGGAAATGACGCCCCTCCACGGCGTTGCTCTCGCGGTCGACGATCTCCACGCCGACCTTGCGGTCGTAATCCGCCGCCCGGGTAGCGGATACCCGGACGTTGAAGATCTCGTTGCTCTGCTGCACCCCGTACCGGTACATGGTGTCGGCGAACATGAGGTAATCGGGACCCGTATAGGTGAAATCTCCGGTCTTGCAGCCGACGGACAACGCTGTCACCGCAGCCACGACCGCATATTTCATGAATCGTATATTCATCGTATTCATATTCCCAATGTTTATTTGTTACTTTCGTTGGGTTCGATCTCCGAGCCCGGAGCGTCGAGTTCGTGCTGCGGGATCGGCCACACGAACAGCGGATCGTCGGCCTCGACCTTCAGGCTGCTGCCGTTGGAGAGCGACTGTTCCTGCGGCTCGCGCTCGAAGCCCTTGTGCCAGCGTTTGAGATCGTGCAGGCGGAAACCCTCCATGTAAAGCTCCTTCACGCGCTCCTGCTCGATGATGTCCATGGCGTTGTCCGCAGTCATGGACGTCGAGCTGCCGTAGCTGGAGTAACGGGCCGTCCGCAGTTTGGTGATGTCCTTGCCGGCGCTGTTGTAATCGCCCTGCTGCACATAGGCCTCGGCACGGATCAGGTATTGCTCCGAAAGGCGGAACACCTTGGGCATCGTAACGCCGTAGATATTGTTGCTCGTAAACGACAGATTGCCGAAATACTTGGTCAGCAGCGGCCATGTCAGCCCGTGGCTGTAACCGGTGGTCACCTCGCCGAAAATCGACGTGGCACGCAGGTCGTTGCTGTCGTACAGATCGTAAAGGACCCAGTAGGCCGGCACGTAGTCGGGACGGTAGCTCGTATTGTCGTAGTTGGCGAAAACCGTTCCCAGGGCACCGCCGTAGGAGTTGATCGTAAAGGTTATCTGCCAGATGGTTTCGGTCGATACGTCCATCGCCCACATATACTGGTACAGATTCACCTGCGAACCGCTGACCGTCGTATACTGATTGCAACTGGTGAGCGTGTAATAACCGCTGTCGATTACCTCGGTGGCGTATTTCACGGCATCCTCCCAGTTTTTCATGTAAAGGGACACGCGCGCCCGCAGGGCATAAATGGTGTATTCGTTGAAATACCCCGTGCTGTAAAGCTGGGTGTTCGAGGGAGTGAAGTCGTCCTCCAGCTTCAACAACTCCGCAGCCTTGTCGAGATCATCGAGCACGAACTTGTAGGAGTCCTCCAGCGAGGCGCGCCGCATCGGCTCGTCGCCCTTGTAGTGCTTCGTAAGCACGACTCCCGGACGTTCGCCGTCTTTGCCGTCGTTCTCGTAGGCTTCGCAGAAGCATTTGATCAGTTCCGAGTATGCCAGCGCGCGGGCGAAATAGGCTTCGCCGCAACATTGGTCCAGCAGGTCCAGCTCCTCGTCGTCCGTAGTCGCCGCACGGATGGCATCGACACGGTCGAGAACGAAGTTACAGCGGTTGATAACGGTGTACAGAGCTCCGTAAACCGACTCGATCTCCGGATTGGTGGAGAGAATGTCGTTCCAGCGCCAAACGTCGCCGTAAACGCCCGTATTGCCGTTCACGCCATAGACCAGGTCGGTCTGGATATCGGGAAGCAGCGTCAGGTTCCCGGAATAGAGGGAGCTGCTCATGAAGGAGGCGTAAATGCCGATGATCGCCTCGTTCACCTCGCTGACCGTCGTAAGCGCACCGTCCGACGGAATCGAATCCTCCGGATACTTGTCCAAACAGGAGGAAAGGGTGAACGCCGCGGCCGTCAGCACCGCATAGGTTTTTATTTTCTGAATCATCATCGTATGTCGCAGTTTAGAATGTGATGTCGATTCCCATCGTGTATTGGCGCGTGGCCGGATACTGTCCGATGTAGACGTTGCCCGCATACTCGGGGTCCAGTCCGGTGAAATCGGTAAAGGTCAGCAGGTTCTGTCCCTGCAGGTAGATGCGCACGGCCGAGAGGAAGCGGGTCTTGCGCAGCAGCTCCTTCGGGAAAGAGTATGAGATCGTGAGGTTCTTCAGACGTATGAACGACGAGTTCTCGAGGAAACGGTCGTCCTGCTGCGCCACCACGCCGTAACGCGGAATGTCGGTCACGTCGCCCGGCTGCTTCCAGCGGTCGTACAACAGCCGTTTCGACTGGTTGTAGCCCGAATAGTTGCCGTTGTTCTCCTCGAAATAGCGGTCGTTGTTGAAGACCCAGCGGTCGGCCATCCACGAGAATTGAGCCGAGAGCGAGATCCCTTTCCACGAAAGCGTCGTGCCGAAGCCGCCCATCCACGGGGTATTGTACGACTTGCCGGTCATCACCTTGTCCTCCTCGCGGTATTCGGTGGTGATTTCGCCGTCCTTCGTGTACCAGAGGGCATCGCCGTTGGCGGGGTTCACGCCGGCGAAGCGGTTGAAGAAGTACTCGCCGACCTCGTGGCCCACCTGATACTTCAACCCCGTCGTCGAATTGACGTATTCCGTCACGCCGCCGTAGAGCTCCGTCAGCTTGTTGCGGTTGTAAGAGACGTTGGCGTTCAGATTCCAGACGAAGTTTTTCGTACGGAATACATCGCCGTTCACGTTGATCTCCACGCCGCGGTTGACCATCGCGCCGATATTATCCCAATATTGGCCCTCGCCCGTAACTCCGTAGGACTCCGGCACCAGCATCAGCATGTCGGTCGTCTTCTTGTTGTAGAACTCCACTTCGAGATTCGCACGGTCGAAGAAGCCCAGACGCAGAGCCAGGTTCGTGGACCAAGTCTTCTCCCACGTGAGGCTCTCATTACCGCTCTGCGACGGATACGTACCGGCGCTGCCGTCGTAGTTCGGACCGCCGCTCACCAGCGCCAAGTGGTCGAAATTCGGAATCGAGGAATTACCCGACGTACCGGTGCTGAAAGCCACCTGCGCGTTGGTCAGCCAATCGACATTCTGCAGGAAGCGCTCCTGACGGGCGTTCCACATCAGACCCAACGACCAGAAGCCCGCCCAGCGGTTGTTCCTGCCGAAACGCGACGAAGCGTCGGCGCGCACCGAGAAGTCGGCGTAGTAGCGGTTCCGATAGTTGTATTCGGCACGGCCGAAGAACGAAAGATAGGCATACGACGTGGTGACGTCGTTCCAGCTCGAAGCGCGCGTGCCCGACGATACGTTCGTGAGGTGGTCGTTCGTCTGACCGGCGGTCCAAACCTGGAACCCTTCGGAGGTATAGTCCACGCCTTCCTGTCCCACCATGAAATTGAAATCGTGATCTCCGTTGATATTCAGGCGGTAGTTGATCGTCGTGGTTTCCGTGAGGTTCAGAATGTCGGTGGAGCTCCGTCCGGCGCTGCCGTCTCCGTTGTTGATGATATAGCTGGGATAGGATTGCCCGAATCCCGTCGAATGGGAGAAGTCCACACCCAGTTGGGCACGAATCGTGAGGTTTTCGACGGGAGTCACCTCGCCGTAAATCGTCGAGATCAGTTTGTACTTCTTATTTTTCACGGGATTGTTCGCCATGTACTCCAGGGGATTCACGCCCGTTCCCGTCCAACTGCCGTCGCCCTGCGAAGCGATCGAACCGTCCTCGCGGTAGGGATTCCAGTAAGGAAGCATCAGGCGGCAGGCGAAAATGGGGCTCGACAAGGCGGGTTCCCCCTCGTCGGCCTGCTCGGCCTCCTCGTAGGTCAGCATGGTGTTGGTCCCCATCTTGAGCCACTTGGCCACCTTCGCATCGGTATTGGCCCGCAGCGTGTAGCGCCGGAACGAGGAGCTCTGGGCGATGCCCTCGGCATCGTAGAAGCCGCCCGAGACGTAATAGTTCAGGTTTTCCGTGGCGCGATTGACCGACACCTCGTAACTTTGCAGCGGGGCGCTGTCGTTGAAAACGGCATCCAACCAGTTTACATCCGTACGCGAAAGCACGTCGTAGTCCTGGCCCGCGTCCAGCCCGACTTCTTTCTCGAACCGGATGCGCTCGGCGGTATTCATCATGTTCCATTTCGCACGCGCCAACTGCGAGAAACCGTACTGCGCACGGAACGCCACCTGGGCCTGATCCATGGAATGCCCCCGCTTGGTCGTAATGACCACAACGCCGTTGGCGGCACGGGCGCCGTAGATCGAGGTCGATGAGGCGTCCTTCAGCACCGTGATGGACTCGATATCGCCCGGGTTGATCGCATTGAAATCCGAACTCTCGATGGGCACGCCGTCCAGAATGAAGAGCGGCGAGGTCCCCGAGTTGATCGAGTTCGTTCCGCGGATCTGGAACACGGCCGCCTTGCTCGGTTCGCCCGAATTGGAGATGACCGACAGACCGGGAGCCTGTCCCTGCAACGCCTGATCGAAGGCCGCCGTGGGGGTATCCGCGAACTTCTCGGCCTTGACCGTGGACACGGAGCCCGTGATCGAGCCTTTCTTGCGCACGCCGTAGGCGATGACGACCACGTCGTCGAGCGTCTGGGTGTCGCTCTGCATCTCCAGATTATAGGTCACACTCGTCTTCCCCTGCGGAACGAGATATTCCACGGGCTTGTAACCGATGTACTGGAACGTGAGTTTGGTGCCGGGGGCGACCTGAATCGAATACTTTCCGTCCGCAAGGGTCGTGACGCCGCTCGACGGGCCGGAAATCACACTTACCCCGATAAGGGGTTGCTTGTCCTCCGCGGAGGTGACTACTCCGCTAACGGTGACGGATTTCCCCCCCCCCCTCGGTCCGGACGGCCGCGGAGCTTCGGGAAATCGAGAATACCGTAAATGCAAGCAAGCTTAGTTTGAGTAGAATTCTTTGCATGTAATTAAATTGCTTACGCGGCAAATGTAGAGATTTTGATTCACATAAAAAAGCAGGGGCCTATTTCAATTCTTAACAGAAAATCATGCACACAGCGGCATATCGCGGCGTTTATCGTCCGTTGCGTTTCCGCATCTTTCTAATAAACAGAAAGAAAAATCCGGGTTTCAGTTTTCGGCGGATTCCGGATTTCGGAACTACTTTTCCGGAGATGCGTTATAAAATATTGATCTACCCCCCCCGAATATTTTAACAAATTTTAATAAATACTTTGCCGCGATTTTATCCAACAATTCGTAAGATGATGAAAAAGCCCGTCAAAACCGGAATTTTGCTTTCCCTATCACAAGAATATCCTGAAATCGACCCGTCGTTTTGAATAAAATGTTAATCGCTGTCCATTCAAACCGCTGACGGCCGAAAATACGCATCGGAAAACACGTTCGTACAATTTGTAAGCATTATCGCAGAATTTAGTTACTGTTTTTAACATATTTTCTGGAATTACACCGGAAAAAATCGCAAATTTCGCCTCTCAACGAAAAAATAATTTCTCCTTTCCCCCGTACGACGCGTAGAATTCCGCAAAAATCGAACGATTGCAATTTGAAACCGGATTGTTCCCGTATCCGGATCAGCGGACACCGGCGAACTCCAGACGGTCCGGTTTTTTCCAGGCTCCGCGCGTGAAGCCGGGAATCTCGACGGACGGCTCCCCGCAAGCACCGACGGCTCGCACAACTGCTTTCAGCCGTCCGGACCCGTACACTCCGCAGCCTCCGGCCTCGACTTCTCCCGGAGCACGGCCCGGCTGCGTGCGAGATTCGCCTCCTCCGGATCGCAAAAGGCCGCGGCCTCCACGCTGTCGAGGTACATGAACCGTCCGACGGCGCCGATGCCGCGCATACCCGGCCCGATGAACCCGACCCGGACGACAGGTATCGGATCGCAGGCGAAGGCTATGACGTCGGACTGCCCCGCCGGGCGTCCCTGCGTACGGTCGCAGCCGGCCGAACAGCCTCAGAGACGGCAAAAGGAAACCGGAGAATTGACAAATTTGTTTTCCGGACGTAAGGGTGACAGATATTTTTCGTGTCATTATCATGAAACAAATGTCCCGCATCGCCGTCCGAACCACGGTACTGCCGGCATTTGCGCAACTGCGACGGCCGTGCAGAAACCATCCCGAACCGAATGAAACGAATCTGAAAACTTCGAGCCTATGTAGAACCGCAATACGATTCCGAAACTTCCGTACACCGGAGCCAGCGCATCCGCGGCCCCGTAAAACGACCATCACGACAGCCGGAACGGAGCGAGCGAACGAACGATCGCTCGTCCCGGCGCAAGTCAAACCTTTAACACGAAACTTTTATGAATTTCAGAAAACTGGGAACAATCCTTCCGGGACTTTCGGCCGCACTCATGCTCTCCTGCTCCGACAGCGACACGGGCGATGGTCCCGCAGCCGGCGACGGACTCACGGTCAGCCCCCTGACCATCGAGGCGGTGGCAACGGCCGAAACATACGACATCGAGATCAAGACCAAAGCCCCCTGGGAGGCACAGGCGAACAAGGATTTCATCAAAGTGAGCCCTTCGTGGGGCATCGGCAACGCCACGATGGTCATCACCGTCGAAAAGAACCGCACGCAGGAGGAACGCAGCGCCGTCGTCGTGGTGTGGATCGACGAAGAGAACGCCCGGGAGATCACGATCACCCAGGCCGCCGGGACCGAAGCCCCGGCCGGCGAACGCAAATTCTACGTGACGGAGAACGGTTCCACCGACAATTCGGGTCTCCATTGGGACGAACCCACGACCCTCGAATGGGCGCTCGGGGAGGCTGTTGCCGGAGAAGAGATCCACATTGCGGCCGGAACCTATACCCCGACCAAATTCCTGACGGGCACCGAAACCTCCGGCGACGACAACAACAAAACGTTTGAAATCGACAAGAACATCACGCTCATAGGCGGCTATCCTGCCGCTCCGGAGGAGGGCGCCACCGCCGATCCGGCGATCAACAAGACCATTCTCAGCGGCAAACTCTCGGAAACGGCGAATGCCTACCACGTCATGGTGATCAGCGCGCCGCTCGCAGAGGGCGAATCGGTGAAAGTCAAAGGACTATACATTCAGGACGGCGTCGCGGTGGCAAAACTCGGCCCCACGGTCAACGGAGAAGCCTGCCAGACCCGCAACGGCGGCGGACTCGTCGTGCAGGGAGCCACCAGAGCCGAACTGGAGGACTGCGTCATCGCCAACAACACGGCAGAGACCCACGACGGCGGCGGCGTGTACCTCAAAAAGGCGACAGAGGTGCGATTCACCCGCTGCCGGATCCGTGACAACAAGACGAACGGCGCCGGAGCTCCCGCAGCCGGCATCTGCAACGACTGTTCGGTAGTTTACCTGTACGACTGTACGTTCGAGAACAACCAGGCGGGCGGTAACAGCGCAGCCATCCAGGCGGCAGGAGGCGGAGGCATCACGGCTGAAACCTACGCTTTCAACTGCACGTTCAACAAGAACAGTTCGGGAGTCCTCGGAGACAACCGGGATGCCGCCGGATATTACAGCCTGTGGACCGCCAAAGCAGCCTTTGTGAACTGCACCTTCTACGAGAACAAGGTCATCGGCGGCCAGCGGGGCGGCGCCCTGAACGTGAACTCGGGCGATCTCGACGTCATCAGCTGCACCATCCACAAGAACGACGGAAAGAGCACGGGCGGAGGTGTCCAAATACGCACCGCCGACGCGAAGGTGCGGATCTACAACTCGGTCATCGCGGGAAACATCGCCACGACGGCCGGAATGGAGGATATCGGCTACGACAACGAATCGGCCGCCAGGGCCGTGATCCGCAACTCGGTGGTCGGCGCGGCGGTTTACGACGCCGGCGGAAGCATCGCCGAGGGAGCACAGTTCGATGCGGCGACGATGTTCGGCTCCTTCGGGGACAACGGCGGCCACACCAGCACGATCGCCCTGACCGGTTCGGACAACCCGGCAGTCACGGGCGGCATGAGCGCCAGCGAACTGAGCGCACTGGCGAAGGACACGCTCGTACCCGCGGCCGACGCCGGCCTCGTCACCAAAGACCAGACGGGAGCGGACCGTTCGGGCAGACAAATGGGCGCCTGCGTCCGGTAAGCAAACGTCCACGGGCGCACTACGCCTGTGCCCGTGGACCGTTTCGCCCCGTTCGTATCCCGAAGAACGAAAATTTTGATATATTTGTATCGTTGCCCTTCGCCTGAACGGAAAGCGAAACGATGATATTCACGAATCCGAATACCCGAACGTTTTGAAAAAGTTCAACGATCGCCTGTTGCTTGAACTGCTTAAAAAGGATGACGAAAAAGCATTCAGCCTCCTTTTCGAAAGCTATTATGTTCCCTTGTGCCGGTATGCGAGACTGATTCTGAAATCCGAACAGCCGGCAGAGGAGGTGGTGATGAACGTCTTCATCCACATTTGGGAGAACCGGACCCGGATCGGGATCAAAAGTTCGTTGTGCGCTTATCTGTTCCGGTCGGTTAGAAACCGGTGCATCAATTACCTTCGCGACAACGGTCCCTCGGTATACCTGAGCGACGTGATGGTCGAACTATGCTGCGAGGAGAACCGCGACATGGAGGTCGAAGAGCTGAACCATTTCATCGAAGAGGCCATCCTGTCCCTGCCCGACAAATGCCGGGACGTATTCCTGAAGAGCCGCAACGAGGAGATGTCCAACCGCGAGATCGCCGAACAACTGAACATTTCGGTCAAGACGGTCGAAGCACAGATCACCAAAGCGCTCAAAGCGATTCGCAGCTACATAACGGACAAGATGATCCTTTTATGTATGTTTTTTTGAAATATGCGGCTTTTCGCGTAAGGGTTGCATCTGTTTTTCGTGTCCTACCTGTATATTATGGATAAGATGAGTATCGGCAAAGACATACCTTGGGATGAAATAATCGCCCGCCTGAAACGAACCTCCACCCCCGAACAGGAGGCCCGCCTCGAAGCCTGGCTTGCGAGCGGCTCCAACGCACGCATCTACCGCGAGCTGACCGGGCTGTGGGAGGGCATTTCACGGCAGGCGGCTTATGAACCGGATGTCGAAAAGGGTTGGCGCGAACTCTCGGCCCGTACGATCGGTACGACAGCGAAAAAAGCATCGGAACCCCGACTGCCGGCCAGACGCTCCGGAAAACTGCTCCGTCGGACCATTGCGGCGGCCGCCGCAGTCTGTCTGATCGCAGGCGGACACGTGCTGTCGCAACTCGCCGGCCGGTCCGCAGCGGAAGAGGAACTCCGCATACAGCAGTACTCCACGATCCGCGGGAAGTCCGAAATTCTGCTGTCCGACGGAACCAGAATCTTCATGCGCAACAACACGACGCTCACGCTGAACACCGGTATCGGGAACGGCGAACGGGTGGTACGGTTGTCGGGCGAGGCATTCTTCGACGTGGCGAAGGACGAAAAACGACGTTTCGTCGTGGAGACCGAAAACCTGACGGTTGCCGTACACGGCACGGAGTTCAACGTCCGCACGACCGAAGTGCCGGGCAAAACGGTGGTCGGTCTCATCGAAGGATCGGTATCGCTGAATCGGGCCGGGAAAGAGTTTTTCATGGTCCCCGGCGAGATCGCCGACTGCGACTCCGCAGGACGCATCACCATCTCGCAGGGAAATGTCGAGCTCGAACGGTGCTGGTCGAAGGAAAAGCTGGTCTTCCGGGAAAAAGACCTGCAATACATCAGCCATTACCTTTCGCGGTGGTACGACATCCGGATAAGCGTCGATCCCGCGATAGCGACCGAATACGTTTACACGTTCACCCTCGGCAACGAACCGATCGAAGAGGTCCTGCGGATCATGGCCCGTCTGAATCCCATAGAATACCGCTTTACGGAAGACAACTGTCTTCGCATATCGAAAAAACGGGGTTTGTAACTCCGCGATGCGACATATCGAATCTGCAATCAGGCAGCTGTCGGAAAAGCCGGCAGCCAGCCTCCTGCAACGCTAACTTTAACCTTAAAAATATGAAGTCAAGACTTTTCCTCGTTACCTTTCTGCTCGTCTTGTGGGGGGGGGTAACATTCGGCCAGGGCCGGGGGACGGAGAAGAGGATCACGGCCAGTTTCTCCGGAATTCCCCTTTCCGAAGCCATCGGCACCATCGAAAAAACGAGCGGATACACGTTCTTCTACGACGTCAAAAAAACGGATCTGACCCAAAAAGTCTCGCTCTTGGCGCGGAATATGCCCGTCGCGGAAGCGATCGGCCGCATGCTGAAGACGACCAATCTGGGATTCGAAATCGCCAACATGCAGGTCGTGCTTTTCCTGAAAGAGAAGAAACCCGCGGCTCCGCAGTCGAAAGAGATCGACGTAACGGGCAAGGTAACCGATCACGAAGGCAATCCGCTGGTCGGCGTCACCGTCGTCACGGAGACCGGCAACCGCGGCACCACGACGGGAAACGACGGACGCTTCTTCATCCGCGTACCCCAGGGCGCATACCTCATCGTCTCCTACCTGGGCTATGAGAACCAGGCACTCAAAGCCGTACCGGACATGTCGGTCACACTCAAAGAGGACAGCAAGAGCATGGAGGCGGTCGTCGTCGTGGGTTACGGCACGCAGAAAAAGGCCAACCTGCTGGGCGCGGTATCGCAGGTAACCTCCGAAGAGCTCAAGGACCGGCCGGTATCGTCGCTGGGCAAGGCCCTGCAAGGCGTGATCCCCAACCTCAACATCACCTACGGCTCCGGTCTTCCGGGCGCCGAGACCAACCTCAACATCCGCGGCGTGGCGTCGATCAACGGCAGCGGGGCCCCGCTCGTGCTCATCGACGGCATCGAGGGCAACATCGACCGGGTGAACCCCAACGACGTGGAATCGGTGTCGGTGCTCAAGGACGCCGCCTCTGCGGCGATCTACGGAGCCCGCGCCGGCTTCGGCGTGATCCTGATCACCACGAAGAACAACGCGGACGGCAAAATGCGGATCAATTACAGCGGCCGTTTCAGCGTCTCGGCCCCGACGGCCTGCACGGATTTCATCACGACCGGATACGATGCGGCCGTCCTTGCCGACGAATTCAACAAATCCTACAACGGCAGTCCCTACACGCGCTATGACGGAGAGGATTTCCGCCAGCTGTACCAGCGCCGCAACGACCGGACCGAGAACCCCGACAGGCCCTGGGTAGTACAGAAAAACGGCAAATACATGTACTACGCCAATTTCAACTGGTACGACTACCTCTTCGACTACACCCAGCCTACGTGGGATCACGACCTGAGCATCAGCGGCGGCAACGAGAAGTTCAACTACCTGGTCAGCGGCAACCACTACACCAAAGAGGGTCTCTACGCCCAAAACACCGACAAATACACGACCAACAACCTGAACATGAAGTTCGGCGGGAAGGTCAAACCGTGGCTCTCGATAAACGGAGCCGCCCGTCTGTTCCATTCGAACTACCGTTCGCCGGGTTACGACTTCGAGGACGGCGGCAACATTCCCAACTACACCTTCCACGCAATGCCTTTCATCACGCCGTACAACCCGGACGGCTCAAGCGTATACACCACCGAGGTCACGGGATCGGCTCCTGCCGACGGCATGGCGGCTGCGGTAGCGCAGGGCAGAGCCTTCTCCCAACTGAAACAGACCCAATACACCACGACGATCGGAGGCGTGATAACGCCCCTCGAGGGATGGAGCATCGTCGGGACATTCAGCTACAAGCGCTATCAAAGGGAAAAGACGTTCCGTTCGGCCAACATCTCCTACTCGGACGCCTACGGCGAAATGAAAACGGCCACGACCGGGTTTTTCAGCGACAAGCTGCGCGAAAACTCGGCCGTCGAGGAGCACTACACCTATGATCTCTACACTACCTACGAGCACAGCATCAACCGGCACAATTTCAAGGTGCTCGCCGGTATGAACCACGAGGCATACCGCTACAAGCTCATCTACGGAGCCAAATCCTCGCTCCAGTCCGACTACCTCAACGACCTCAATCTGGGAACGGGCGTGGCCGAGGCGTCGGGCGGGCAGAGCCGCTGGGCGCTGCTCGGCTTCTTCGGCCGCGGGACCTACGACTTCGCCGGAAAATACCTCGCCGAGGTGAACTTCCGCTGGGACGGTTCGTCCCGCTTCCCGAAACACGACCGGTGGGGATTCTTCCCCTCCGTGGCCCTCGGATGGAGGATCAGCGAGGAAAACTTCATGGAGCCTTTACGCAAGGTGATCGACAACGTCAAGCTGCGCGCCTCGGTCGGATCGCTCGGAAACCAGGCCATCGCCGACAGCTACCCCTACATACAGTCGCTGAGCCCCTCGCTCTCGACCTCCTACCTGATGAACGGCAACAAGATCTACATCACCAGCCTCGGCGCCCCGCAGTCGGGCGACCTGACCTGGGAGACGATCATAACGAAAAACCTCGGCCTCGACCTGGGATTCTTCGGGAACCGTCTGACGGCCACCGCCGATTTCTACATCCGCGACACGAAGGACATGCTCATCCCGGGCAAGGAGCTGCCGGGCGTTTACGGCATGGCATCGCCGAACATGAACGCCGGCGACCTGCGCACCCGGGGATACGAAATCACGCTCGGCTGGCAGGACAGCTTCAGCCTCTGCCGAAAGCCCTTCTCCTACAACGTAAACTTCACGCTCGCCGACAGCAAAGCCAAAATCACGAAGTTCGACAACCCGACCAACTCGCTGCGGACCTACATCGTCGGCCGTGACGTGGGCGAAATCTGGGGTTACCACATCGAGGGCCTGTTCCGGACCGACGCCGAGGCTGCCGGCCGCAAGGTGGACCAGAGCTTCGTGAACCCGAACATCTACAACGAAGCGGTGGGCGCCTACCGCGGCCTGCAGGCCGGCGACCTCATCTATGCCGATCTGGACGACAGCGGCGAAGTCGATTACGGCGACTACACTTCCGACGACCCCGGCGACCTGCGCGTGATCGGCAACTCGCGGCCGCGCTACCATTACAGCATCAACGCCGGATTCTCCTGGTACGGATTCGACTTCTCCGTATTCTTCCAAGGTATCGGCCGCCAGCATATCTATCCGGGCGCCAACAACATGCTTTTCTGGGGCCCCTACGCCCGACCGTACTCCTCGTTCATCCCGACCACATTCCTGACAGACGTGTGGACCGAGGACACTCCCGACGCCTACTATCCCAAGGCCCGGGGTTATGCCGCGCAGGGTTCGCGTTCGCTCGCCCAGATCAACGACCGGTACCTGCAAAACCTTGCCTACTGCCGTCTGAAGAACCTGACCTTCGGCTATACGCTGCCCTCGTCGCTGACCTCCAAGGTCGGGATCGAGCGAATCAGGGTCTATTTCAGCGGGGACAACCTCTTCACATGGACCAAACTGAAGAGCGATTACCTCGATCCCGAACAGATGACCTCCGATGCGAACGGACGCGTTTACCCGTTCTCGAAGACCTACTCATTCGGCGTCGATATCAGTTTCTAAACAACCCAAAGTCATGAAAAAGACATTCTATACCCTATGTATCGCCGCGGTGTTCGTTTCGTGCAATCTCGATGAATTCCCGCTGGACAAGCTGGCTCCCGAGAACTATTTCAACAACGAGGCGGAACTGAAAACCTTCACCAATACCTTCTACCAGCAGAACTTTCCCGAAGCGAGCAGCATCTACTCCGAAAGTGCCGACGTCATCATCGTGACGACGCTCCAGCCCGAAGTGTCGGGTACGCGCACGGTCGTCAACGAAGGCGGCGGCTGGGACATCGGAAGCTGGCAGCCGCTCACCTACATCAACAACTACCTCCACTATTCGCACCGTTGCAGCGACACGAAGGCCCGCGAGCGCTATGACGGCGTGGCCCGGTTCTTCCGCGCCTACTTCTATTTCGAGAAAGTGAAACGCTTCGGCGACGTGCCCTGGTACGACCGGCCCCTGAAATCGGACGATCCCGATCTATACAAGGCCCGCGACCCCCGCGAACTGGTCATGTCCAAGATTCTCGAGGACATCGACTACGCCATCGACAAACTGCCGCAGGAACAGAACGTTTACAGCGTCACGCAGTGGACCGCCCTCGCCCTCAAGTCGCGGATTTGTCTTTTCGAAGGCACATTCCGCAAATACCACGGCATAGCCGGTCACGAGGAGTACCTGGACGAATGCATCGAGGCGGCCGAGCGGTTCATCGACGAGAGTCCGTATCAGATATACAAGGGTTCGCAGACCCCCTACCGGGACCTCTTCTCGTCGAACAACGCCATCTCCACGGAAGTGATCCTGGCCCGCGACTACGAAATCGGACTGAACATCATTCATAACGCCAACAACTACACGCTCTCCAACACCTACGGTATGCCGGGACTGAACAAGAAGATCGTGGACAGCTACCTCAAGGCGGACGGCAGCCGTTTCACGGACGTTCCGGGATACGCCACAATGGAGTTCTATCAGGAGATGCAGGACCGCGACCCGCGGCTCACGCAGACCGTCCGCGGACCGGGCTACACCCGCATCGGCCAGACGGACCGACTCTCGCCCGACTTCTCGTGCTCGACGACCGGATACCAGTTGACCAAATGGGTGACCGACCCCAGCCAGGACGGTTACAATAAGTCGTACAACGACATCATCCTCTTCCGTGCCGCCGAAGTTTACCTGAACTTCGCCGAGGCCAAGGCCGAACGCGGAACGCTGACCCAGACGGATATCGACAAATCCATCAAACCGATCCGCGACCGGGTGGGCATGCCGAATCTCGACATGGAAGAGGCCAACGACAATCCGGATCCGTATCTTACCAGCGACGTGACGGGGTATCCTCATGTCAGCGGCGAGAACAAGGGCGTCATCCTCGAAATCCGCCGCGAACGGACCATCGAACTGATCGCCGAAGGACACCGCTACTACGACATGGTGCGCTGGAAAGAGGGTAAAATGTTCGAACAGGAGTTCAAGGGCATGTACTTCACGCCCGGCATGAACTCCGACGGATACCGCATCTATGACCTCGACGGCAGCGGCGACGTCAGCGCACTGGATGTCTGCCTCTACACGACCTCTTCGGCGCCGAAGGCCGCGGACCATCCGGAACTCGCCGTCATCAAGACGTTCCTCAAGATCGGCAGCGCCTTCGAACTGACCGGAGCCGCCGGAGGCAACATCATCGTCCACAACACCGAGACCGAACCGCGCGAGTGGCGCGAAGACAGGGATTATCTCTATCCGCTGCCGCTGTCGCAGATTCAGTTCGCTCCCGACAAGATCAAACAGAATCCGAACTGGTAAACCGCGTGGCATTCGGCGGTACGCAAAGCCGCACCGCCGCATGCCACCGTTCAAAGAAAAACAGCGCAAACAAGAATCTTGTTATGAAAAATTCAGGCAAAATCATCCTCGCCGTCATGCTCCTCGCGGGCATGCTTCCCCTCACCTCGTGCGGAAAATCGGAGACACCGAAGCTCAGCACCGGAGGCATCGGCGGCAACGAAAGCGGCACTTCCGAAGAGTACAAATACCCCAAAACCCCGCAGTCGGCAATCCGGCTGATGACCTACAATTCCTACTATTGCCGCAGCAACACAGGGACACCGGCCGTCTCGCAGACGAACACGGAAAACTTCGCCCGGGTGATCAAGACGCTCGACGCCGACATCGTAGCGATCCAGGAACTCGACAAAGGGGCGCTGAACCGCAACAAACGCGACCTGTTGCAGGAAATCGCCGACGCGACAGGCATCGACTATCAGGTCGTTTTCGCCCCGGCGGCGGACTACATGGGCGGCAAGATCGGCCCCGGGGTCCTCGTCAAGAAAGACCTGGGGGTTCAAAATGTGGAAACGGTCGAACTGCCGGGCGACGAAGGCCGCATGCTGATCGTCGTCGAAACGCCCGATTTCGTCTTCATGGGAACCCATCTCGACCTGAACGACGACGCGAGACGGCGGAGCGCCTCCATCATCAACGAAGTGTCGAACGGTTACCGGAAACCGGTGTTCCTCGCCGGCGACCTCAACGACTCCCACAGGTGGTCGGGCGGCGGCGCGGCCTTCCCCATCCTCACGAGCGAATTTGCGATCAAGAGCTCTACCGAAGGAACTCTTCCGGGTCAGCCCAACGAAACCATCGACTACATCCTGTTCGACGGCAACGACCAACCGTCCGCGGTAAACTTTCTCGAAACCGAAGTCGTGAAAAAACTGAATTTCAACGGCAAGGTCGAGGACCTCGACACCGTATCGGATCATTTCCCGGTCTATCTGGACATCGAACTGAAATAAAATGCTACGCCTGACTTCATTTTGCCGGACGGGGCTCCTCGTCCTGTCCCTGTCGATTCCGATCCTGGCCGGAGCGGCTCCGGAGCAGCCGGATTTCAGCGGCGTCGCCCGGCTCGTGGAGCGCCGCATCCCCTTTCTGGCCGGCAAGGTCGATTTCCGTCCTGCGTCCGATGCCGCAGGAAGCTGCGACGCATTCACACTCTCCGCACGGCAAGGACGGCTGACGATCGAAGCGTCCTCGTCCTCCGCGGCAGCCACGGCCGTCAATTACTACCTGAACCATTACTGCGGGATGAGCCTGTCGCACAACGGCGACAACCTGCACGATCTGCCGTCGCTTCCGGAGGTCGTACCTTCGGTAACGGTCCGCTCTCCGTTCCGCTACCGCTACGCCCTCAACTACTGCACATACAACTATACCTATTCGTTTTACGACTGGAACGACTGGGAGCGCGAACTCGACTGGATGGCTCTGAACGGCGTCAATCTCATGCTCGCCCCCCTGGGGACCGAACTCATCTGGGCCCGAACGCTGGAAGACGCCGGATTTACCGAAGAGGAGATCGGCGACTTCATCCCGGGGCCGGCTTTCACGGCATGGTGGCTCATGGGCAATCTCGAAGGATGGGGCGGCCCGATGAGCCGCGGCATGATGGAAAGCCGGGCCCGGATGCAGCGGCGTATCCTGGCACGGATGGCCGAACTGGGTATCGAACCCGTATTGCAGGGCTTCTGGGGCATGGTTCCCAACAAGCTCCGGGAGAAATACCCCGACGCCCGGATCGTCGATCAGGGACTGTGGGGCCGCATCTTCCCCCGCCCCGCGATCCTGCTCCCCGAAGACCCGCTCTTCGACCGGATGGCCGACCGCTACTACTCCGTCCTGCGGGAACTCTACGGCGACTCGGTGAAATACCTCGGCGGCGACCTCTTCCACGAGGGAGGCGATACGACCGGGATGCACGTGACCCGCACAGCGTCGCTGATCCAGGCCTCCATGCAGCGGCATTTCCCCGGATCGAAATGGATGCTCCAGGGATGGAGCGGCAATCCGAAAAAGGAACTGCTCGCAGGGCTCGACCCGGCATTGACCGTGGTCATCGACCTCTTCGGGGAGAGCGGTTCGACGTGGCGAAACACCGGGGAGTTCTACGGCACCCCGTGGATCTGGGCCACCGTAAACCATTTCGGCGGCAAGACCGATATGGGCGGCCAGCTTCCGGTGATCCTCGCGGGACCCCACGAGGCCCGTTCCGAATCCAAGGACCTCCTCTGCGGCGTGGGTATCCTGCCCGAAGGCATCGCCGCCAATCCGATCGTCTATGACTGGGCCCTGAAAACGGCCTGGGAGCCCGGAGCGCCCGATCCCGACGACTACCTGCGCCGATACATCGCCTATCGCTACGGCACATGGAACGACCATGTCCACGAAGCCTGGCGGCTGTTGCTGAGGTCCGTTTACGGCGAGTTCGCCATCAAGGGGGAAGGGACCTTCGAATCCATCTTCTGCGCCCGCCCCGGACTGGACGTCACCAGCGTTTCGACATGGGGCCCCAAACGGTTCCAGTACGACCCGGCAAAGCTCGTCGATGCGCTGGTCCTGTTCCGCAAGGCGGCGGAGCAGTACGGGAACTCGCCGACATACCGTTACGACCTGGCCGATCTGGCACGCCAGGTGCTCGCCAACCACGCCCGGGACATCTACCAAAGGACCGTCAAGGCATACCGTCGCGGCGATCGTGAAGGGTTCGGTCTGCTTGCGGCCGATTTCCTCGCGCTGCTCGGACTTCAGGACCGTCTCACGGGCACGCAACCGGATTTTCTGCTGGGACGATGGCTCGACAAGGCCCTGCATTACGGCAACAACGAACAGGAACGCCGTCAGTCGTTGAAAAACGCCAAGACGCAGATCACCTACTGGGGACCCGCCGATCCGAATACCCGCGTGCACGACTATGCCAACAAGGAATGGAGCGGCCTGCTCGCTGATTACTACCTGCCGCGCTGGAAGGCTTTCTTCGAGTATCTGAGCGCCGATATGGAGGGCCGGAAAATCCCCGAACCGGACTATTTCGGCATGGAAAAGGCATGGGCCGATTCCGGAAAGGAGTACCCGACCGAACCGCGCGGAGAGCTGCTCGCCAAGGTGGATTCGGTGCTGCTTGCCGTGCGTCCGCCCTACAAGGACCGGAACCTCACGCCCCGGGAGCGTGCGAACGACCTGCTGGGACGGATGACCCTGCGTGAAAAGATCGCGCAGATGCGCCACATCCATTTCAAACACTTCGACGACGGAGGAGAGGTCGATCTCGAAAAACTGGCGTCCTCCACCGGCGGGGTCGGCTGGGGATGCGTCGAGGCGTTCCCCTACTCCTCCGAACAGTACATGAAGGCCATGCGGCAGATACAGGCGTACATGCGCAGCGACACCCGCCTCGGCATTCCGGTCATTCCCGTCATGGAGGGGCTTCACGGTGTCGTGCAGGACGGCAGCACGATCTTTCCGCAGGCCATTGCGCAGGGCGCGACCTTCAACCCGCAACTCGTCGGCGGAATGGCCGGCCATATCGCCGACGAAATGGAGGCCATCGGTGCAAAACAGGTGCTCGCCCCCGTACTCGACATCGCCCGGGAGCTGCGCTGGGGACGCGTCGAAGAGACTTTCGGCGAAGACCCGCACCTGATCTCACGCATGGGCGCCGCCTACATGCAAGCCATGCACGCCAAAGGCATGATCACGACACCCAAGCACTTCGTCGCACACGGCACCCCCACGGCAGGGCTCAACCTGGCCTCGGTGAAAGGCGGCAAACGGGAGCTGATGAGCCTTTACGTGAAACCCTTCCGGGAACTGATCGCCGCGACGAAGCCGCTGTCCGCCATGAACTGTTACAGTTCCTACGACGACGAGGCGGTCACGGGTTCGAAATCCCTGATGACCGGACTGCTGCGCGACAGCCTCGGATTCAGGGGATACGTCTACTCCGACTGGGGTTCGGTCAGGATGCTCTCGCATTTTCACCGCGTAGCCGCTCCCGGAGGCGCCGCAGCCCGCATGGCCATCGAAGCCGGCATCGACCTCGAAGCCGGGAGCGAAGAATACCGACATGCGGAACGAATGGTCCGGGAAGGATTTCTCGACGAAAAATACATCGACCGGGCCGTCGGCAACATTTTATTCGCCAAATTCGCTTCCGGCCTCTTCGACGGGGAACCGGCGGACACGCTCGGCTGGCGGCGGAAGATACACGCTCCAGAAGCCGTGCGCCTCGCCCGGCAGATCGCCGACGAAAGCGCCGTACTGCTCGAAAACCGCAACGGCGTGCTGCCGCTGTCGCCCGGCAAACTGCGGTCGGTGGCCGTCATCGGCCCGAACGCCGACCGCGTACAGTTCGGCGATTACAGTTGGAGCGCGGAGAAGGACAAGGGCGTCACCCCGCTGCGCGGAATCCGGGAATACCTGGCCGGCTCCGGCGTGCGGGTGAACTATGCGGAGGGATGCGATCCCTATTCGCAGGACGAACGCGGGTTCGGCGAAGCCCTGAAAGCCGCCCGCCGGAGCGACGTCGTCGTGGCATTCGTCGGGTCGCAGAGCGCCGTACTCGCCCGGGCATCCGAACCGGCGACCAGCGGGGAGGGCTACGATCTTACCAGTCTGCGTCTGCCGGGCGTGCAGGAGGAACTCGTCGAAGAACTCGCCCGGACGGGCAAACCGATGATAGTCGTGCTCGTGACGGGCAAACCGTTCGAACTGGCCCGCATCCGGGAACTGGCGGATGCCGTGCTCGTGCAGTGGTATGCCGGCGAGGAGGCCGGAGCCTCCGTCGCAGGAATACTTTTCGGGAAAACGAACCCTTCGGGCAGGCTCCCCGTCTCGTTTCCGCAGAGCGCCGGACACCTGCCGTGCTACTACAATCACCTGCCCACGGACAAAGGCTACTACAACAAGAAAGGCTCCCCCGACAGTCCGGGGCGCGATTACGTCTTCTCGGACCCCGAACCGCTCTATCCGTTCGGATACGGATCGAGCTACACGCGGTTCGAATATTCCGGAATGGAGGCTGTTTCCCGGGAGCTCACCGCGACCGACACCCTGAGGGTGAACGTCCGCGTGAAAAACACGGGCAGCCGGACGGGCCGCGAAGTCGTGCAACTGTATGTCCGGGATCCGATAAGTTCCGTTGTGACCCCCGTCAGACAACTCCAGGCATTCGACAAGGTGGAGCTGGCCCCGGGCGAAGAGCGGCAGGTTCGTTTCTCGATACCCGTCCAACAGCTCGCCCTGTACGATGCCGGCATGCGGAGGGTCGTCGAACCGGGCGATTTCGAGTTGCAGGTCGGGGCCTCCTCCCGGGACATCCGGCTCCGCGACACGGTAACCGTGGCCGGTCGCGCAGACATCCCGGCCCCCAAGGCGACCGGTGCGGAAGCAGGCGCCGTCCGGAAGCCGGGAGCGGAGGTCGAGATTTCTGGAACGGTGCGCAACGTGCAGGCGGCGGTCATGCCGAACGTCAGGGTCTGCGCCGCATCGGCCCCCGCACGTGCCGTCGTGACAGACAGACACGGAAGATACGCCCTCCGCATCCGGACCAACGACCGGGCCGTCTTCGAACTGGAAGGCTACGAACGCCGGGAGATAGACGTCACGGAGGGCGGCAGCCTCGACATCGAGTTGGAACCGATCATGAACTGACCCAAAACCAGTAAGACAAGCTATGAAACCGTACCTTTCTTCGTTGTTATTGTCCGCAGGGCTCTCCCTGTCGCTCGTCTCGTGCGACAGCGGGACCGTCCGGAAAATCTCATCGTTCGACGAACTGCCCGACCCCACGGCCGACACGCTCTCCGACTGGTCGGAGGTTCCCCGAGGGCTCCACGCCTCGTTCGTGAGCACGGACGCCGTTTTCAGACGTTCGGTCGCCCCGGACGCAGCGCCCGCGACATCCGCCCGGCTGGAGGGATGGCGCGGCGAACGGGTGTCCGCCCAACTGCTGCTCTGGACCGCCTCCGGTGCGGAAGGCGTAGAGGTCGAGGTGGAGCCGTTCCGATCGGACGGGCACACGCTTCCCGAAGACGCCGCCCGCGCCCGATTCGTCCGCTATGTCCTGAGCGACGAGTTCGGCAACAAATGCGGCTATCACGATCCGGCGATCTACCCGCCGCACCTGGTTCCGGACATGCTCGACGACATCGAGGTTTTCGACATAAAGGCCCGAAGCGTCCGTCCGGTGTGGATAACGGTCTCCATCCCGGCCGACGCCCCCGCCGGAGAGTACGCTTCGACGGTAAAAGTGTATGCAAAAGGGCGGCAGCTCCGAACATTCGACATCGGACTCACGGTCATCGGCCGGGAACTCCCGCCCCCTGCCGAATGGAACTACTACCTCGACCTCTGGCAGCATCCTGCGGCCGTCGCCCGCGTCGAAGGGCTCGACCTGTGGAGCGACGCCCACTTCGAGGCCCTTGTCCCGTACATGCGACTGCTGGCCGACGCCGGCCAAAAGGTCGTCACGACGACGTTGAACAAGGACCCGTGGAACAACCAGTGCTTCGACGCCTATGCCGACATGATCGTCTGGACAAAGAATGCAGACGGATCGTGGAGCTACGACTACACGGTCTTCGACCGGTGGGTCGAACTGATGACGGGTCTGGGAATCGACCGTACCATCAACTGCTACTCGATGCTGCCATGGAACAACGAACTCCACTACCGGGACGGTTCCACGGGCCGTTTCGTCGATGTGACGGCCGATCCGGGCACTCCGGCCTTCGAAGCGCTGTGGGTGCCGTTCCTCACCGACTTCACCGGACACCTCCGCGAAAAGGGGTGGCTCGGACGGACGAATATCGCCATGGACGAACGTTCGCCGGAGGAGATGACCGATGCGCTCGACCTCCTGCGGAAGACGGCGCCCGAACTGGGGATCGCCATGGCCGACAACAAGAACAGCTACCTGAACTATCCTTTCATAAACAGCATGTGCGTCAAAGTCCGCGACCGGGTTCCGCCGCAGCATATCGCCGAGCGACGCGCCCAAGGCTTCATAACGACCTACTATGTCTGCTGTTCGGACCGCTTTCCCAACATGTTCACCTTCTCCGCCCCCGCCGAAGCGGTCTATGCCGGATGGTATATGGCCGCCTGCGGTTACGACGGATTTCTGCGCTGGGCCTACAATTCGTGGGTCGGGGAGCCGCTGACCGACTCGCGTTTCAGGACCTTCCCCGCCGGCGATACATACATCATTTACCCCGGGGCACGCTCTTCGGTCCGGTTCGAACGGCTGGTCGAAGGAATACAGGATGCCGAGAAGATCTCGATTCTGAAAAAGGAGTTCGCGGCCAAAGGAACGCCGGAGGCCACGTCACGGCTCGAACGGCTCGAAACGCTGCTCTCCGGATTCGCCACCATCACTCCGGAAAAGGGATGGCCCGACAGACTATCCCGGGCCAAACGGAAACTCAACGAACTGTCTCGATGACACCGACGGAACAAGCCACTCGCAACGAGCGGCTTGTTTTCGGCGTGAATAAGCGGTCCTGACGGATTTCATCACATCGGAGTCAGGCCGGAAAACACGATGCCGGGAAAGGCGGCAGGGAAAAGGTTAGAAAAGAGGTCCGGACGGACCGGGGGGGGGAGCTGTTACGGCAGCGTCTCCTCGTCCTTGACGGGACGGATATATCCGTCATCCAAATCCCCTCCCCGGGAAGGAATCGCACCCAGGGTCAGGTCCCGCGGATTCATGCGGAAACCTCCGCCCTTGCCCAATTCGCTTATTCCTTTCCGGCTGAAATCGGTGATGGTCATATAATACAAATCCAAGTGCATGTCTGTCGGCATAAAATTGTCGCTCTTATCTTCCGCCCGCTTCACCCATGCATCCTCCGGCAGACGGGTGGCCATGATAAGCAATTCGCGAAAATTGGGTATCCTGTAACCTCTCTGTACGACAGTCTGCGTCTGATAATAACTCCAATAGTGAGAGTTCCAACTTCCGAAAAGACGATCTCCGGAATAATCCGGTTTCGGAGAGATACCGTCATTATTCGCAGCCGTCACCCGAAAGTATTTGTAAGGACGGTTCTGCGGCGACAGGTCGTCATGGGTTCCCAAAGAGGGTCCCGCTTCGTAACTGTTGCGACGCGCCTTCTGGCTCAGATTGGAACAATCGACCAGATACGTGCCGTCGTCCTCCGCAGCCGTCACTTTGGGAATCAGGGGGCTCGGCTCCTTTTCGGGATTCTCCAGGTCGATGCCGAGATTACGCACGCAACGGTAGGCGAACTGTCCGCCCATATAACCGGAAGAGGAGCTGTAACTGCCCAGAGCCGCACACTCCTCGGACCAAAGTATCCACGGTCCCCCGTCGTTCGCGTTGTACGAGCTGGAGGTATAGTGCCAGCGCGTCATGTTGCCGCGGTCGGCGGGGTTCTCCGGATAAAGGCGCGAATCTTCGTCCAGCGCAGATTCACCGATATAGAGATCGACCAACTGGTCCTTGGCGGCCAGATACCACCGGATTTCATTCGCATCCACTTCGTTGTCCCCGTCCAGATCCCGATTGCGGATCAGCACGGCGTGCAGCGCATCGCGGTAAGGATCCTTCAGGTTGTAACGTTCGTCGGGATCGTTGATATTCACATCCAGCACCGCCGTCCAATAGAGCGTCTCATTGCCGCCCAGCAGACAGTCGATGGTGTTCTTGCGGCCGTTGCTCGCGGACGTACCGCGCCTGACATCGCCCGGCGCCCAACGGTAACCGCCGTTCATCATCGTCTCCACGCCCCATGCGGTAGGCAGCTCCTCGGCGCTCTTCTCTCCGAGGTCGGTGTTGTACACCGTGCGGATGGAGTGCTGGCGGAAGGTCTGCACGGCCTCCATCACGCTGGAGTTGCCGTCCGGGCTGTACCGCGAATTATCGCCGTTGACGAAATACATCTGCCGGTCCTCCGCCTCGACGTAAGTCCGCCACTGGTCCAGCATGTTCTCTCCGGTCACCGGATGCGTGACATACACGTATTCGTCCACGAAGGCCGTGACCGCCACAGTGCCCTCAGTCTTATTCTCCGTGTAATACTCCTCTCTGAGCCTCTTCAGCAGTCCGTGAATGTCGTACATACGGGCATCGGGATAAAAGCCGCCCTCGCCGCCGTTATAATAGGGCGACGGCCGGCCGCCGTTCCCGTCGTAAAACTCGTAATTCTGGTCGCCGGGATACTTCACGTAACGGTCCGGCTCCGTCACCCCGTAGTCCCCGTTTATGGCGAACTTCACCCATTTGTAGTCGTAGATGCCGCTTTCTTCCGGGGCGGGAACGGCGGACGCCAGGAAATCGTCGTCGCCGAACAGACCGACGTCGTATATGCCCTGGCTGAAAGGGGTCTGCACGCCCCACGTCAGCTTCGGCACGAGGCTGCGGTCGATAAGGATGAGCTGACGGTCGTAATGGGCGTCCAGCTCATAGACGTCGGCCGAACTGAAGATCACGTCGCCCTCGTAACCGGGACGCTCCTCCTTTTGGTCGGTCACCTCCACCACGATCTTATCGACACCCTTCAGCGTGACGTTGTATGTGTAGTGGGTGTTGCGCAGCGTGCGGTAATCGTTGGGATCGCCGTCGGCATAGCCCAGATGGACGGTGAACGTCACGTCGGCATTGACCGTATGGCCGGAGGGATACGCCTCCGACGACGGGATTCTGTAGGAGAGCGTGCCCGTCATCTCCACGTAGGCGGCATAGTCGGCGGCGTATTCGAATGCGCCGTTCTCCTCGGACTGTCCGGGCTTGTCGGGAAATGTTCCCTCTATTTTCTCGCACTTCTCGCGCAGGGCGTAGGCATCCTCCGGACCGAGGGCCGCCGCATCAATGGACTTCTTGGGCGCATGACGGCTTTCGGGCATGTAGAAAGTGAAGCCTCCTTCCTCGAAAAGATAGTTTTCGTCGCGCTTGTCCCACTCGAAGGCGGTCGGCCGGGTATCGAAATAATACGACTCTCCGACATCGGGAGACTCCTCGTCGCCTCCGTCGTCGTCGGGCAGCAGGGGCGACCGGACGGGGACGTTCACCACCCGCCAACTGCGCGGACGGAAATCGAAATCCGTCCACGTATCCCGAAGCGGCTCGGTCTTCACGTTGAACGTCACCTTGGCATCCATCCGCCTGGGGCTGAGAATACAATCGACCTCCACCTCTTCGGTGAGGTTGTCGGGAATCGTTATGGAGGTCTGCGTCTTGTCGGGGTTACCGTCGCTGTCCTTCCGGTAACCGTACCCCGTCATGAAGAACTGGGTAGAACGTTCCACGGTACGGTTGCTCAGCGGCGCCCGGAAAGCCTCCAACTGACCGAACGTCCGGATTTCATCCATCTGCGCCGGCGTCACATCGTAATCGGTGTGCACGGCGGAAGTGGTGAGGTTGGCGATGCAGACCACCCGAGCGTCATTGAGCGAAGTGGTCGTTATCGTAACGGTTCCCGATTGATTCCAGGGTTCCGTCGATTGATCGAAGAAAAGACCGCCTTCGTCATGACGGTTTCCGTCTTTGTCGAAGATCAGGACATAGAGGTTGTACACGCGACCCTCGTTCGCCGCATTCTGTGCGGCGCGGGTCTCCACGCGGTTGTCTTCGGTGCGGAAATTCAGATTGACGGTCACCGGCACGCCTTCGCGCACGGTGTCGCGGCTGCCGTCCGCGAAAAGGTCGTCGTCGGTGCACGAGACCGCGGCGGCCGCCACGGCGGCGGACAGCAGCGCCGGGGCGAATCGTTTCAATAGCGTTGGCATACTATACGGCATATTTTCGGAACAAAACACGATCAACTGAACGGAGGAACGGTAATATCTCCAGGCTCCGCCCAATCCTCCACCCGGAAATCCAGCACAAGGTTGGCGTCGGTGTGCAGCACGGCACGGATACGGACCTGCGTGTTGCGGGCGATGGAATTGCGGGAGGCTCCTCCGCCGATGAACGCCTTCAGCGGATACAAAGCGTTGGGCGTGCGGAATCCGATGGTGTAGGGCGAATCTTCCGACTCATCCTTCCACGCATAGGAGGGATAGATATAGAGCACGAGCGTGCGCGACTCCCCTCCGCCGATGACGATATTCAGCCGCTCGGCCTCGTTTTCCTGACTGCCGTACGACCGACCGCTATACTCGGCATCGCCGGGCACGTCGAGGTTTCCGTCCTGGAAAAGATAGAACCGGTCGGCCATGAACGCGCCGAAAGACATCTCGTTCACGGTGATCGGCCGCGTAAGCTCGTTCACCATCTCGATCTTCAGTTTGGCGACGGCGCGGACCAGCGCGATCTCCACCGCATTCGTTCCGGTCCCGACGGTCAGGTCGCGGTCGTACGCGCTCATGGGCAGGGCGGCGCCTGGCTCAGCGGTCATCTCGGAATAGCGTTTGGGGAAAATTTCGCGTCCCGGGTCCTTCACGAGGAGCTTTTTGAAAGCAATGCCTTCATCGTCCGGAACATCCACCAGGCTGGGTTCACCGAGATAGTCTTCGTTGGCTATGACATAAAGCTGCGCACTGCCCGCGGGCAGGCCCTCCACCGTGAAGGCATAGCCGTCGGCCACGGCGGCCCCGGTCAGATCGTCGCCGGAAAAAAGCCGGTTGTACAGCTCCTCGTTCTCCGGCGAGAGCAGCACGATACGCAGTTGTTCGATGCGGTTCTCCAATGCGGCATAATCCTCCTCGGAGACGTCGGCACGCGTCGCGGGAACCGCCACATGCAGGGCGAGCGAAGCTCCGCCCGTCCCGGCGGGCGACGTGCCCGCCGCATCGCCGGTGCATGCGGCCGCCGCCACGGCGAGCGCACCGGCCGCCCACGGACGGAACATGCGGCGCAAGAAATTCATATTCGGGAATCGGTTCATATCGCCATGAATTGATTACGGTCAGCGGTGCCGGCCGGGGTGCTCGGTTTCCAGTCCACTTCGGCATCCTCCTCGATCCACGGTCGTATCGTCACGGTCAGCACGAGCGTACCGGTGCGCAGATCGAGGGTGTAGGCATAGCTCTGTCCGGCCTGCCACTGCGTGACGGAGGAAGTGCGCAGCGAGGCGGAAACGGTGTGCGAGGTCGCTTCCGGCTCGCCTGCCAACCTGTAAACCAGCGTCAGTTCCGGTGCACCGGTCTCCTCCAGCGTCTGGGGAGGAACGAGCACGTCGCCCAGCAGATCGGCCACGTCGGAGGCCCCGACGGACAGGTCGGATACGGCGAAAATGCCGTCGTCCGCCACGGTCCTTTCGCAAAGGGTCCACGTCGCCGTCTCCTCCGTCCGCACAAAGTCGCCCGCATAGCCTGCGCCGTTCACCTTGAAGGAGACGATTTCGACCTCCCGGCCCTGCGTCCGGACCCTGAAGGCGAGGCGCGCCAGCTCGTGAGCGAACTTCAGCGAGACCGGAGAGGGCCCTTCAGCCGCATCATACGTCACCGTCCGCCGGGCCGTCATCAGGTCCACGGCCCCTTCGCCCGTCTGCCGCGCATCGAATCCGGAAACCGTCAGCCGCACACCGTTCTCACCGGGCACGCACGAAACGGCCCCGGCCGCCGCCTCCAATGCCTCACGATCGGGGAAAAGCGCATGGAAGGCATAGGTCCGGCCGTCGGCCCAATACTCCGTATGCTCATAGGTCCACGCCGAGCCGTCGCCGGTGTACACTCTCTCGGCGTCGAATACCGGAACCGGTGTGTCCTGCGCGTCCTGCGCCGAACGGCACCAGGCCCATACGGAAAAGGCGTCGCCGGCAGCGAATCCGTTCACGGCGGCACGGGTTTCGGGAGCGCCGCGGAAGCCGATGGCGTCGCGGTCCCCGCCGCCGGGACCTCCCGGAAGCGTGTCGGAACATGCGGCGAGCGACACGGCCGCGACCGGCACGCACAACGTCTTGAGGATGTTCGTTCTTCGTATCATAGTACCTCGTGTTTATAAATTCCGCCCGGGGGAATGTGTCCGGCGGAGAAGTGCGGAAAAGCCGTCTTCCGCGTTTGGACCCGGGAGGGGGACATTCAACCCCGCCCGGGTGGTCGTCGCGTCTCAGCCGCCGCGCAAAGCCGGGGCAGACGGAGCGGAGAGAGGGTTATGCACCGGGAACTACTTTGATTTCGCCGTTCTCAATGTCATCTTCGCCGCCATTACCCCACTCGGAATCTACGTCGATCTCATCGAACTGGATGGGTTTCAAACCGAACGTGGAACCGGAGATCGTCAGCTTGTAGTTGTAGGCATAGCCCGGCTTCCACTCAGTTACCACATCCTTCGGAATAACAACCTCCTTTACGACCGGATAGCCCGCACCGGCTCCGAGATCGGGACCCGTACCCTGGCTGTTGGTCACCAGAACGGTGAATGTCAGTTTCATCTGAGAGTCATTCAGCGCTGTGGGGAGTAAGAAATTCTCGAACTCATAAGATTCTCCATATATACTCGTATTCATTACGTCGTCCGGTTTGTTCTCATAATCGGCCATACCCGTTTGACCGCTCCATGCAGACAACTGTATTTTATCACTCCCCTGCGCCATGGTTCCGGACGTCGTCAGCGAACCCGTATCCTTGACATTCGACAATTTGATATTCGTGATTTTCAAGGTCACGGCATTGCGCCATCCGTTGATGAAAGTGAACTTCACTTTCGACAGGGCATGATAGAATTTGAAACCGACAGGCTCCATTTGCACCGGTTCTGCCGCAACAAGATATCCCTGCGGTTTGCCCTCCGCTACGACGAGGTCGGTCTCGCCGTCGGCGGTGAAAGTCCCGCCGTCTTTCATCTTCAGTTTATTGTCTGCATAATCAATATCGAACAGATCATCCTCCTGCAATTTGGCGGGGGCATAGGCGACAAACTTGTACGTCTTGCCCTCCAACCAATAGTTGATGGGGCTATATTCCCACGATCTCTTGTTCCATGTTATGTGGGACCCGGTCTCATTCGTTCCGTCGAACACGGGGACATAAGTCTGATCATCCTCATATCCGCCCAATACGATGAACCCTGCGCCCTCGTCCTGCAGAGCAGACAAATCGGTGTCTTTGGCTGCGGCCCGGGTGGTGTTGCCCACATACGGGTCGAAGCCGATGGCCCGCGTCTGCGGGATGTCGATTACCTCGTTCTGCGCACAGCCGGCCAGAGCCGCGGCCGCCGCTGCAAGTAAAAACATTCTGGTTTTCATTGTGATTAACAGTTAATAGTGAAACATTGAGTGAATTTGTCTTTTCCGTTCGTACCGGGGACGGGCGTCACAAAGGGATCTCGACGTCCTCGTAGTCGCCCCAGCCGTCCACGTCGGGATCGAATGCCGAGCCGCCCTCCGCGGCGTCCTCGTCGGAAATCCGGATGCCGTCCACCTCGATCACACCGCCGCGGGGCTGCCGCTCCATCTGCGAAGTGATATCGAAATCGAAGGTCACCAGCTTGCCGTTGTTCAGCATGACCTCGAGATTCAGCCCGTAGCGACGGCCGCCCTCCTCCGCCTTGGTCGGCTCGTAATGGCTGTCGGGGAAGGAGGGTACGCCGAACGACAGCACGCAGGCTTCCGCACCGTCGGCCGTCAGCGTACAGTCGTAAAGCAGCGTCGCCGCCTCGTCGCCCGTGCGGCCGTCCTGCAGATAGACGCTCTCGGCCATGCCCGCCAAAGCGCCGCGCGCCAGAGCGATATGCTGCCGGCCGTATTCCACCCTGTAACGCACGAGGTAGGTGTACACCAACGGCTGCATCTTCACCGGAAGCTCCTCCCAGCCCAGATGCATCTCGGCCCCGTAACGCTCCACGAAATGCCCGTAGAGCATGTCGGGAGTGTTCACCGTCCGCTCCTCCGCGTGGTGTTCGCTGTACGAGCCGCGGGTCCGCGTGCGGGTAGTGGCGCTGGCCGACGGCAGCGACGCCATGTCGTTGAAGACGATGAACTCCGTGTCGTCGTTGTAGAACAGCAGCGAGTAGCTGCCCTCTTTCAGACTGACCTTGCCGCCCCCGGCGGACAGGTGGAACTCGTCGCTCACGGCGGTTCGACTCTCCGGATCGCCGTACACCACCATGGCGATGCCCTCCGCCGCATCGGGTCGCAGATCGTCGTAGGCGCGGCCATAGGCTGCGGCATCCCACCCCGCGAGCCATCCCAGGCCGTAGTCGCGCTCCCACTCCCGCTCCCACACGGCGGTCACCAGCGCACGGCAGCCCGGCGAATGGGCGTCGTGGTCGTAGCACAAATCCTTGCGGCAGCCCGCAGCGGAAACCGCAAGACCCAACAGAGCGAGCTCCACGCCCGCATAGCGGAATTTCGCTTTCATCGCACGCCTCCTTTCTTTCCGTCGGTATTCCACAAACGCCACACGAGGGCGAATTTCAGCTTCAGCGGGCCGAAGTAGTTCATGCGGCTCGTCTGCTGGTAAACGTAATGCCCGTCGATGGGGAGATACTCCTCGTATTCGCTGTGCATGTAACCGATGCCGATGCCGGCCTCGAAGGAGAGGCTCCGGCCGACGGGAAACATGTAGCCGTAGCTGAGCCCCACCGTCTCCGCTTCGCCCCGATAGCCCCGGGCTCCGTTCTCCAGATCGTACCACGAGAATCCGCCGAACACTCCGACGTAATGCCCGTGCCAGGGTTTCCGGATCCCGAACCAGTAGCGGCCTTCGGGACTGACGGTCGCGAGCTGGTAATACCGGTGTCGGCCGTCGTTCTTCCACCAGGCGACGTCGCCCTCCAGATTGACCGACCAGCGGTCGTCGATACGGTATTCCACCTCCAGCGAGGGCATCAGCACCGCATCGTATAGCAGATTGGTCTTGACGGCGAGGCGGTGCAGCGGTTCGCGCTCCGCAACCGTCGTCTCCTTCCGGACTGCCGGATCGGTCCGGGAGGTCTCCATCTCGGACGAAGGGCTTTCCGCCGCACCGGACCGCGACGCATCCGACGGTCCCCCGGGCGAGGAGGTATCCGGTATCTCCCGCGACGGCACGGCCGCCGCTTCGGACCGCGACGTGCACCCGGTCCCGGCCGCCGGATCGGCCTCCCGTCCGTCCGCACACGCGGCAGCCGTCGGAACGGCGGCGGAAAGGGACTCCGCCGGAACGTCCGGCCCGGACTCCAGCCGGATCACGGCGGAAAAACCGGTGCGCAGCCCGGGAAAGAAATGTTCGGCCATATAATTATAAGGTACGCCGCCCCGCAGATCCATCAGACGCTTCTTGCGGCCGTCCACGATGCGGCCCGCCCCGTCGAAAATCCACAACGGGGTATTGTCGAGAATGTCGAGCACCTCGTCGCGGCAGCGCATGTCCGACGACGCCACCATCCCGCGGAGTAACTCCCAGGCGACACCCTCGCCGCGCGCCCGTATCAGTTCGCCGGGAATCCCGGCACGGCGCGCGATGTAGGACGCGAGCGAATCGGCACGCCGCCGGGAGAGCGTTTCGTTCAGACGGTCCGTCCCGTCCGGCGAGGCGTAGGAACGGATTTCGACGCCCTCGAGCCGGCCGGTTTCGTACACTTCGCGGACGCAACCGATGAAGCGTTCCAGTTCGCTTCCGTTCTCCCGGAAACGGATATCCACTTCACGGTGTCCCCGCCGGTAATAGATTCTCGCCGAGTCGGCGGCCGTCTGTCCATGCAGTTCCCCGGCCGCAAATGCTCCGAACAAACCAGCCAGCAGCAGTTTCCTCAGGGACGAACCAGATAATATAAACCTCATTATCAAGCAATAAACAATTAAGCCACAACACATAACACATCCGACCGACATAAAAAAGAGACCGGATATCGGTATTTATCGTTGGTTAAAATCCGTATCGGTTTAAAATCCAGATATAAAGCCTCAAAACCGGTATCCGACGAAAATATATGTAATTGACACTAAAAATTTTATATTCCGGGAGACGGGCGTATTTTCTTTTTTTGTATCTTTACCGCAGAAAACCAACGATTTAACCAACGATTTTTTAGCAAAATTCCGGAGCCGCCGGGCGAATTATTCAAAACGGCCCCCTTTTCCCCGTTTTTCCGCTTCCGAAACGGTTCCGCACGGCTCATGTCGCTCCCCTCCCGGAAGGCGGAATCCGCCCGGTCGCACCTGGACGGATATGTAACCGACACTGCACCAAACGGATAAAACACGAAAAAACGCCGTTCCTTCCCGAATTCGGATTCGGAAAGAAACGGCGCATCCGTCTCGTGAACGGTCTTATGCCCGAAAGAAAAACCGGTATGCCCGGCGCCGGAAACGGAAGGTCAGATCAGGTCGGCCGGATAGACCACCCCCAACTGCCGGCGTACCTCGTCGATGATCCCGATGGTGGCCAGCGAATTTTCGTGACTATTGACGGACGACTCCCGGCGGCCCTGTTCGACGAGGTCCAGGAACTCGGCCACTTCGTAGTAATACTCGTCCCGCTCCGTCGGACGGGACAGATCCTGCGGTTCCGCAGGACGCTCCAGTCCGGAGGCCGCAGCCGGCCGCGGCTGCCACACGACACGGCCGATGCGGTTGATGCGGTCCAGCGTCAGATTGCCCGCCTCGCCCTGAATCTCGGTCGGCAGCGAGGAGTTGGCGATCTTGGAGTAGAGCACCGTGGCGTTCATCTCCCCGTAATCGAAATCGACCGTACCCTGCGCATCGACACCGCTGCTCAGCAGGATGCCCGACGCCGAAATCCGCCGCGGGCGGCCGAACAGCACCACCATCGGATAGATCGTATAGATACCTATATCCATCATGGCGCCGTTGGAAAGCTCCGGACGGAAAGCATTCAGCACGATTCCCTCCTTGAACTTGTCGTAACGCGAAGAGTATTGGCAGAAGGCGGAAAAATAACGCCGGATCGTCCCGGCCTTCGGCAGCGCCTCGCGCAAGGCCATGAAATTGGGCGTCAGCGTCGTCTTCACGGCCTCCATCAGCGCCACGCCGTTCCGGCGCGACGCCTCGATCATCACCCGCACCTCCCGGGCATTGGAGGCCATCGGCTTTTCGCACAGCACGTGTTTGCCGCGCTCCATGCAGCAAACGGCCTGCGCGGCGTGCATGCAGTTCGGCGTGGCGATATAGACCGCGTCGATCGCATCGCTCGCAGCCATCTCCTCCAATGAAACGAACGTGCGGGCGATCCCGTACCGGACCGCGAACTCCGCAGCGCGCTCCCGGGTGCGGGAACAGACCGCCGCCAACTCGAAACGGGGGTCCTGACGGGCCCCGGCAATCACCCAGTCGGTCACGAAATTGGTCCCGACGACTCCGAAACGGATTTTTCGCATCGTATCTCTGTTTTTTATCATTCCGCCCGGATTTTCCGGCCGGCCGCCCTCCGGGCCGTGCGGCCAGAGGTCTCCGGCCGCACCGGCGTTCTTCCGGACGGGAATCGGCCGCTCAAAATTAGCAAGATATTCCGAACGATCCAACTCCCCGGCATCCCGGACTTCCCGCAGCGCTCCGGATTCACTCCGGAGACCCGGAACGCCGGAGTGCGGCGGATTGCAAACGGTGCGTTAGTTCAGCCGGTTAGAATACGTGCCTGTCACGCACGGGGTCAGGGGTTCGAGTCCCCTACGCACCGCAAGACATCAAAGCAAAAAACCTTGTAAATAAAATATTTACAAGGCTTTTTGCTTTTTCCGGAAGTGCAAGAAAATGCAGTTCGGAGCATGTTGCATGTGGCCTATTCGGTGTACTTTTTACGGCGCCGAAAAAGTACACCGAATTAGAGTTCACTCCATTGATTTGCAGCGTATTTCATCTTGACAACGAGGACTTGTGGAATTAAATTTGCAACCTCAAAAAATGCGATGTATGGAAAAACCAACATTCGGCATGACGTTCTACATTCGTAGGACGAAACTCGACAAGACAGGAAAGGCTCCGGTTTTTTTGCGTATCATAATGAACGGTCTGCGTGCCGATACGAGTATCAAGTATCACATATCCCCACAACTTTGGAATACAGCCAAGGGCCGTGCCCTCGAAAACAACCGCGAAGGCAAGAAGGTGAATCGTATGCTCGAAGCCGTCGGTTTCAATATCATGCAGGTGCGTCGTCAACTGGAATCCGAAGGAGTAGCTGTTTCGGTCCAAAGCATACTGTCCCGTTATCTTGGGAAAGACGCACCCCAACGCCAATTGATTTTGCTCCGACTACGGTTCAGCGGTATGAAAGTCTTTTCCGGATTACGGCGGAGTTTCTTCGGGCCAAATACGGACAAGATGATTTTTATTTGGATGACCTGCCGGAGCAGTTGATCGAAGATTACGAGTTCTATATGAAAACCGACCGCAGGTGCGCTCATAATAAGGATATTATTGAAAAATAATAATATACGAGTTATTCCGGGGTTCATGAAAATTCACTATCTTTATGGCAAACCAACCCCGCCTGCCTTATGCTCCGCCATTTCGTTTGGACCGTATCCGTTCTGTTCCCGCTGCTCTCTTCCGCCCAGTCGAATTCCGCACTGCCATCCGCGGACAGCATGGCAGTCCGTTTGCGTCGCCAGCTTGCGCTCTATCCTCAAGAGAAGATCTACCTGCATACGGACAAACCCTACTACATGGCCGGGGACACGATCCGTTTCCGTGCACATGTGGTCGATGCCGCAAGCCATGCTCCTGTCCATGCGAGCCGTTATGTCTATGTGGATTTCCACCACGTGGACAAGCCTCCGGTGGGCCAGGAGGCTCCGGCACCGCAGCGCTTCCGCATCCTCGAACGAAACGGGGTATATGCAGGCTATATTCCCCTTCCGATGACCTTCGAAAGCGGAAACTACGAAATCACGTGCCATACGCATTTCATGCGCAATACCGGCAATGCCTCGTTCTACCGCCAATCGGTCTACGTCTCGGATTACGGGAGGCGCTACGAATACAGGAACCGCAACCACGATGCGTCCTCCGATTACGACGTTTCGTTCCATCCCGAAGGGGGCTATCTCACGGCAGGCGCTCCGTGCACGGTGGGTTTCAAGGCACTGCGTGAGGACGGGACGTCGGTAGACGTGACGGGCGAGATCGTCGATAACGGGGGAAATACCGTCGCACGCTTCGCAAGTCTGCATGCCGGCATGGGCAAGTTCCTGTTCACGCCCGACGCCGCACAGCGCTATTACGCCGAATGCCGCACGTCGGACGGCATGCGCCGCCGGTTCCGCCTGCCGGACGTGCAGTCCCGGGTCTGCGTGCTCCGGGTCTTCCCGACCTCGGAGCGGTTCACAGTGCAGGCCTCCGCGACGCCCGGCTACGACCCGGGTGTACTGCATCTGCTGATCCACTGCCGCGGAGAACTTTGTTACTACGGCACGCTGAATCCCCGGATGCACAAGGCGTCGTTCCGCTGGAGGGACTTCCCGCAGGGAGTGTTGCAGATACTGCTGCTCGACAACCGGTTGCAGACATTGAGCGAACGGCTGCTGTTCCATTACGATCCCCGCGGAGAGGCCACGGCCCGGGTGCAGCCCGACCGGAAGGAGTACGGACGCCGGGAAAAGGTGAGGCTGGAACTCGACTTTCACGATGCGGAGGGGCGGCCTCTCGAAGGGAATGTCTCCGTGTCGGTGACCGACGACAGGATCGTGGCCCCGGACATCATGCACCGTGACATTCGCACGCAACTGTTGCTCGAATCCGAACTGAAGGGATACATCGAGGAGCCCGACTACTACTTCGGGGAGAGAACGGCAGAGAGAATGGCCGCAGCCGATGCCCTGATGCTCACGCAGGGATGGAGACGCTACGACATTCCGCAGGTCGTGCGGGGCCTGTATGAGGAGCCTGCGATTCCTCTCGAAATCGGGCAGGAGATTACGGGAAGGATCGAGAAAACGGGGATTTTCCGCAAACGGAATTTCAAAGGATATACGGTATCGGCTCTCGTGCCTCGATTCGGGCGGTTCTTCCGCACGGACGTCGACCACGAGGGGCGCTTCGCACTCAACGGATTCGACTTCCCCGACAGCACGCACTTCGTGCTCCGGGCCGAAGGCCCCGGAGGAAAGACGGACGTGCTGCTGCTCGTAGACGGGCCCGCATACCCCGCAGCCGACGAACCCCGGCCTCTGTACGACAGATCCCGGGAGATGAAACGCTACGACCGGAACGTCGCCGCATTCACAGACAGCCTCAAACATATACTTATCGAAGAGATCGTGGTGGCCGCTTCGCAGGAATCGCTGAAACCCATCGAAAATCCGTACCAAGTCCTCGCCAGAAAATCCGTGGATTACAGGGAAATCGAAAAAGGATACTATGCCGACCTGGAGGAGCTCCTCATGAGACAGCATGGCGTACATATCAGAAATAACGAAGTTTACGCCTACGGCAATCCGGCCAGATATATGATCGACGGAACGTTTTGGATGCCTTTCGGCGAAAAAGTGCCGTTCGTTCCGGTCGAAATGATAAAACGGGTCGATATTATTCCGGCGGTGAATACGACTTTGTTCGGTATCAACAGGATGAATCGCAGCTTACCCAAGAGAATTCAGATAAACAGTTGGTCGGTCATCGCAATCACGACTAAGGACGGGTCGGAACTGTTGCGGAGCGGATATCGGGACCCGAACCAACAGTACATGCAGGTCGTTCGACCTCAAGGTTATCAAACGCCTGCTGAATTCTATTCCCCGAAATACGAGACGGCAAGACAGAGAAATGCTCCCGAGCGGGATTTGAGAACCACGCTGTATTGGAACTCAGCACTTGAGATCTCTCCCGAGGGCAGGGCCGAAATCGAGTTTTACACGGCGGACGAACCCGCAGATTACTCCGTCCGCATCGAGGGCATTCTGCATAATGAAAAATATTCGATCCTTCACCGGACGATAAAACTGGAGTAAAACAAATATTCAACATGCTTAAAACCAATACCTATGAGAAAACTAAAACTGAAAAAAGAAATCATCGTCTCTTTGGGCAATATCCAAAAGGCAGGAGGAGGCGACACAAATATTACAATACCGACCTGGGAAACCCTCGATGAAGAATGCATAACGGCGGCTGGTACTCAAGAAACCGATTGCGCTTGTCTTACACTGGCAGGCTGCCAGCAACCTCAATCCGTTCAATGCCCGTCCGAACCCATCTCCGGAGGTTGCGCTTCGCAAGCTTGCGGCGTAACCGGACATTGTTCATTTTCTTGTGCTACCGTCGAATATACTCAATGCGAGTAGTGCCTTCTCCAGTTATTAGTACAAGTGATTGGGTTATAAAACACCCGTCCGGTGAAGGCCGGGGTGTTGTAGGTAATAGAAAGAGCATAAAAGAGTAAACATCTTGTTTACAGGTGTTTAACTCTCTATTCTACATCTGTTCCGAGCAATAAAAAAGCATAATCAGGCAGGTTTAACGGTGAGTTCAGTTACTTATCCGTTACCTGCCTGAAATGCCTCGTTTTGCATTTAAGGTATTTACTTTTAGCTTCTTGCATCGAATTTCCGCATAACAAATAACTTGGCTTAACGTTTAACAAACCCTCAAAGTTCAAGTTATCATGCAACGCAGCACTTTCAAAGTCCTTTTCTACGTGAAAAGGCAGTCCGAGAAATCGGGTCAGGTTCCCGTTATGGGCCGTATTACCATCAACGGTACGATGTCGCAGTTCAGCTGCAAACTCACCGTCCGTTCTACCCTTTGGGATGCCAAGGCGAACAAGGCTTCCGGTAAGAGCCTCGAAGCTCAGCGTCTCAATGAAAAACTGGAAAATATCAAGACCAATATCGGCAAGCAGTACCAGCGTCTCTGCGACCGGGATTCGTACGTTACGGCCGAAAAGGTTCGCAACGCCTTTCTGGGAATGGGCGATGACTGCCGCCTGCTGTTGCAGACCTTCGACGAATACCTTGCGGGGTTCCTCAAACGTGTCGGCAAGGATCGCGCTTATTCCACCTATGAGGATTACTGCCTGCGACGTAGGCGTCTTGCCGCTTTCCTCGAATACGAATACCATGTCAAGGACATTGCGTTCAAAGAGCTGAAACGGGATTTCATCGAAAAATTCGTCGTTTACCTCTCCACGGTAAAAGGTCTTGCTTCCGGAACGATCAGCACCGGGGTCAAGAAACTGCGTCTGATGACCTATACGGCGTATAAGAACGGTGGATTCCCGTCGATCCTTTCGCGGGCTTCCGTGTCAAACCGACATACGCCGAACGTCGTTACCTTTCTGCCTCGGAATTGCAGGCCATCATGGACGTCCAACTGCCCAATTACCGAACAGGTATCAACCGGGATGCCTTCGTCTTCTGTGCCTTCACAGGCCTGAGCCATGCGGACGTGGTGAAACTTACCCATGCGGACATCCATACAGACGACAACTGGGATCGTTGGATCATCAACAAACGGCAAAAGACGGGTACGCAGTTCCGGGTCAAACTTCTTCCCGTCGCTGAAATGCTCTACAACCGTTATAAGGATACATACCGCATAGGCGAGAAGGTTTTTCCGCTTAAAGGCACTTATAAAACGCTGAATATGTCGTTACGTCATGTTGCCAGACATGCCGGTCTGTCGTTCAATCCGACAATGCACATGGCGCGGCATACCTTCGCCATAACGGTTACGCTCACGCAGGGCGTACCTCTGGAAACCGTCAGCAAGATGCTGGGACAGAAACGGATCACCACGACTCAAATCTACGCCAAAATCACCAATGACAAGATCAGACGGGATATGGCGGCATTGAGCGAGAAACTCAACAGCGTCTTCAAGGTCGCACAGTAACCCGGTAGTTAAATTTATGTAATTTTCCGCCGGCTGGGAATTAAATACCGGAGATGAAAATACGCAAGGCCATGCAAATTGTCCGAGGGCGAGCTATTTCCCTCCCCGTCGTTTTGCTGGTCGCTACCGTCGGAATAGGCGGCATTCTGCGGCTCGGACACTACCCAACGGGCTATTGACTCTACGACACGCATATCAGCATCCCAAAGTAATCGGTTATCGCATTATCTGTTCAAAACCGTCGTCTGTTGTTCTTCTTCTCGTGGAGATAATTCAACTCGTCGCTGTAAATGTCCATGACAAGGCGCAGTATATTGTCAGCCAAAGCCGTTAATCTTGTATTATCGTTTCCAAGAGGTGTCGGATTGCCGGCACTTTGCACTTGGTTTGGGTGCGAGTTTGTCTTTTTCTTTTAATGAATCCATGGTACAACATTTTTAAGATTGAATGTTCGTTTTGCAGTCGTAAAGCATGTGGTTTGGTTTTATGTTTTGAACCATTCAAAATACCGTTTTCTATTTCATGCGATTTATATCGGAATAATGAACGGAATAAGAAAACCTGCCTTTCATGCTGCAAGATACAATCGACTGAAATACCTCGGTTCCGATGTTCGCTCCAGTCCGCACCGAGGGCTTGTTTTGGCGCCTACACGGTTTAATATTGCACCGGGAACAGCCCTGTTCTCGGCAGTCGCAGCGAGGCATCCCGAAAACTTCGGTCAGAGATTCTCCGGCGCGGATTTTTGTTGTAGCCAGACAACAGCTCGCTCTGCAAGGCCGGATCGGAGTATAACCGCAGCCATTTTATAATCAAACGCATTGTCGCCGAAGAGTTCGTAGTCGTCAGACGCGACCCTTCGAAAGTGCAGTTCGTCGCCCAGCTGAACGATTTTTACTTCCAGTTTCAGAAACTCGCCAACAACTACAATCAGATTGTAAAGGTCATCAATGCGCACTTTTCCAACGTTGCGATTCCGCATCAGATCGCCCTGTTGGAACAACGGACACGCGAATTGAAAACCCAGAGCATCGAAATTCTCAACCTCGCCAAACAGGCTAAGGAATGGTTGCGAATATAAGATCGGGCTCCTCGCCCGGAGGGGCCTTGTACTACAACAAGGAGAAAGTGGATAAGAATGAGGCAGAAGTGCTCCTTTGGCAGAAGATGTTGGAGCCGTTCGACAAATATGGACGGATGGATGTCGATGCCTGCATGGAGAGCTTCATACCGTATCTCGAAGCTAACAGAAGGATGACCAATACGGTCTTCCATGCCTCGCTGAACCCTTCGCCGGAAGATAAACTGACCGACGGACAGCTCCGGGACATCGCGCAGGAATACATGGAACTATGGGTTACGGCAACCAGCCCTACATTGTCTTCAAACATTAAGGACATCTCGCGCGAGCATCTCCATATCGTGTCGCTGCGGGTCGACGAGCGGGGGTGGAAAATCAACGATTCGCATGAATACGACCACTCCATGTCCGTATTGCGGGAATTAGAACGAAAATACGATCTGCATCCGAGTATCAAGGGCGAGGAGTTGGCCTATAATGTGGGATTGCATAGGGCAAACTACAGGGAAGGCAATGTCAAACAGCAGATATCGTCCGTCGTGCGGTCGTGCCTGCGCAATTACAAATGCTCGTCCTACGGGGAGTTCCGCACCCTGCTGGAACGCTTCAACGTCTCGGTCGAAGGACATACGGGAACCATCGACGGCAGAAATTACGCGGGTATTGTCTACGGCGCTCTGACCGACGACGGCTATGGAACAGGCACACCCTTCAAATCGGGTAAAATAGGAAAAGATGTCGGTTATGATGCCCTTCAAAAGTATTACGGGAAGTCGAAGGCCGTATTAAAGGAAGAAAGCGCGCTCGACCGCCTGCGACAGACAGTCCGCGATGCCATGAGCCCCCGTAACACACGGGACGAATTCCGGCAGCTGTTGAAGGCTGACGGTATCGACACGATATTCCGTATCAACCCTGTAGGCAGAATCTACGGTGTAACGTTCATCGACCACGAAGCCGGCATCGTCGCCAACGGGTCGGTGCTGGGAAAGGAGTTTTCTGCCAACGTTTTCAACGAGTTGTATCCGGCATCCGCAAAGGAAGAACGACACACCGTGGAACAACACGCAGAGCAGGAACACGAAGTGCAAAACCACATGGCAAATCCCGTCTCCGGCATTGTCGATACGCTGTTGGATCTGGCCGATGCGCGGGCCTATGAAGAACAACAGCGGATTCGGCAACGAAAGAGACGACAAAACGCCGGACGCTGTAATTTTCAATTATAAGATAAAATCATTTATCCGGCGGTTTATCGAATGTCGTCCCATAATGCTGGGGCTTCTCTTCGTTCCATTCCGATAAGTTTGCTTATGGCATGGAGATCGAATAGTAAATATACTTGGATGTTCGTCGCAGGATTCGGCTGAATCGGCGTATCTTGGGGCCTTTATGTGCTATTTGCGATACGGGCGTGAAAACAAGAAAATGCAGATACAGGGAGCGGTTCATTCTCCGTAACGGACTTCCGGTCGTTCCTTCGGAGGATATGTAGGGATTGTTTCCTGAGGCGATGTTTTCGGGTTTTCGGGTTTTCGCGGCCTGTGTCCGATCTTCCTATAAACCGATTCAAGTATAACCGAATGAAAACATCGATCACAGCCCGGCTCAATTACCGCGCCGACAGCGAGGGCTGTCATGCACTTATTATTCAGGTGATCCACCACCGTCGCCGCAGTATCCTGACCACTCCGTACCGGTTGCGTCCCGAGGAGTTCGATGCGAAGAGTGGGCGCGCCGTGGCAGTGAACCGCACCAAATCCCGCCGCACGCTGATCCGCGAGGCGAACGAATGCGTTGCACTTTGCACGGAAGAGCTGCGTGCTGCCTGCGCGCGTCTGGCAGCCTCCGGGAAACCTTATACGGCATCGGACATCACGGGAGCGTACAGGTCGGGCAGCGACAACCGCTACGTGGAAGCTTTCGCGAAACAACTGGCATCCGATCTCGAAGAGGCAGGGCGCTTTGGCACAGCCCGCTCATACCGTTCTCTTGCGAGTGCATGGAGCAAATTCGCGGCACAGTCCCGTTATCGTTTTTCTCAACTCGACGAACACACGGTCTTTGCCTTCGGAGAATACCTCTTCCGGCGTGGCAACCGTCGCAATACCGTTTCATTCTATCTGCGCACCCTGCACGCCCTTTATAATCGAGCCCGGCGGTGCGGCTACGCACCGACACATGGCGACCCGTTCCGGGAGGTATCGTTCAAACCGGCCCGAACCCCGAAACTGGCCGTACCCCGAAGCCTGCTGCGAACCCTTGCGGGCAGGGATTTCGAGGACAGCGAACTGAACGAAGCCCGCGATATGTTTCTGTTCAGTTTCTATGCTCGGGGGATGTCTTTCGTGGATATGTGTTACCTGCGGAAAACGAAGGTTTGGAACGAAGCGCTGCACTACGAACGCCAAAAAACGCATCAGGTGTTCAGCGTAGCCCTTACGCCGCAGCTCCGGGAGATCATTTCCCGTTACGACGATCCGGCCTCCCCGTGGGTGCTGCCCTGCATGCGGCGCGGAATGCTCTCTTCGGCGAACAAACAGGAAGATGTGAACGGCGACGTGCCGCCTGCGTCGCTGTATAATTTCTACTGCATGGCGCTCCATTATTACCTCACGCTGCTCAAAGAGATTTCCCAGCGGCTGGGCTGCCGGAATCTGACTTTCAATGTGGCGCGCCATACATGGGCCACCGAAGCCCGGAGCATGGGCGTTCCCACACCGCATATCAGCGAAGGACTGGGCCACACTTCGGAGCGTACCACGCGCATTTATCTGGCAAGTCTCGACAGACATACCGTGGACGAAGTGAACGAAAGGGTTACGAAACTGTAATGGGAAAATAAATTGTCCGACTGATATAAGCCTTGATTCGCTATGCAAAGCGAATTACGCCTGATTTCATATACTTGCCGTTGACAAACAGACAAAATCGGACTATTCCAAATTTATGATGCAAAAATATGGATTATCTGCATTATGTACAAGAAATATCATCGAAAATAATCTTCTATATGCTCCGTACAGGATATTTTTTACGATTATATATGCCATTTTTTACGCCATCACTGTTTTACCGTATCATATTCTTTCTGAAATATCAAAACGCATCTTCGCCGAAGATCTCCCCCCCCGGAACATATGCCAAACGGTTCCGGTGCATCTTTTTGCCGAATCCTGCACGGACAGAGAACGGATGTTTTACTGTTTCCGGCATATTGTCGCACCGCAATCGGGCTTACAGCCAACATATTGCCCCCGTATCAGCTACCTGCGAAAAACCGGCTCGCTCCGATAAAACGAATCCGATGATTATACATGCTGTAAATCAGCTTATTCCATTCGACAATTTCCCGATTATTTCGCTTTGCATAGCGAATTGCAGTACAGGCAGGCAATCTGCCTTTCGTTACGTTGCGGAGTATCAGGCATGATCGGGTTGTTCCCAAGACCCGGTCAAGCCTGTAAATGAAGAGAAACCCGCATATCCTGTACATTGTTTTCTGCCTGTGTTTCATAGGTACGGGAGCGTTTCATACCGCTCGTGCACAACAGGCCGGCATCAAGACCAACCTGTTGTATTGGGCGACTACTACCCCCAACATTGGGCTGGAATGGCGTCTCGCTCCGCGCTATACGCTGTCTGCCACCGTAGGCTATAACGCCTTCAATTTCCCGAACCGCACCGATGCCAACGGCGTCGCCGCCAACCCTAAGCTGCACCACTGGCTCGTCATGCCCGAAGCCAAATACTGGTTCTGCAGGGCCTTCGAGCGCCACTATATAGGCTTCCACGCCCTTTACGGCCAGTACAACGCCGGAGGCATGAAGTTCCCGAAATTCCTCGAAAACGCCCGTTACGACGGCTGGGCTGCGGGCGCAGGCCTGAGCTACGGCTACCAGTGGGCCCTCGGCAAACGCTGGGGATTGGAAGCGTCCGTCGGTGTCGGTTATATTTATCTGCGTTACGATAAATATAATTGCGGAGCCTGCGGCGACAAACAGGGCAATTACCGGCGGCATTGGTTCGGGCCTACGAAAGCCGCGGTATCATTCATCTATTACATCCGCTGACTTATGAAAAAGGTTTTGCTCCTCCTCTCAGCCTTGTTCTTCCTCCGGGATGCGGCGGACGGCCTTCGCGCCGCTCCCGCGGCCGGTTCGCGGTATCCTGCCTTCCGCTACGTGAACGGCCCGAAGGCCGAGTGGCGGGGCGACAGCCTCGAAGTGCGGTTTTCGGGCGAGGTGGCCAGGCGGCTCAAAGGTTCGGAATCGCTGCATCTCATTCCCATATATATTTCGGGCGGCGATACCATCCGCTATCCGGAAGTCGGATATTTTACCTCTTCGGAAGCGAAATACTACAAACGACGGGAGGCCTTGTCGGATACGAAAACGGACGGGACTGTTCGCGTTCTCGACCGCAAGGGGCATAGCGAAGTCGACTACCGGGAGAGTATGCTCGTCCCGCAAACTTTTGCGGGGCGCGTACAACTGCAACTGCTCCTGCATACCTGCTGCGAAGAGCACCTGCTGGCTTCGGAAGCAATCGCCGTTCCGGAGCGTGCCGTCACGGTGCCCGATACGGTCTATACGACCGTTGCGGGCATGCTGCCATTTCCGGTGGCCGCCGTGAGCGTGCCGCTTTTCGAGACGAACGTAACCTTCGTCCGGCCCAAGCCGGAGGCGGTCAAGGAGCGCACGGCCACGGCCACCGTCCGTATTACCTACCCGGTGAACGATTGGAGGGTCTATCCCGACTTCGAGAACAACCGGCAGGAGTTGTCGCGTATCGACAAAATCCTGTCGCCCGTGGCCACCGATACGGCGACCTACCGCATCCTTTCCGCCTCGATTACGGGTTATGCTTCACCGGAGGATACCTACAAGCATAACATGGTGCTCTCCGAGCAGCGTGCCGGCGGTATGCGTGACTATCTGCGTGAGCGCTACGGTCTTCCGGCCGAAAAAGTCACGGCCGAGGGCAAGGGCGAGGACTGGGAGGGTCTGCGCGAAGCGGTCGGACGGAGCGACATGAAGGCTAAAGACGAAGTGTTGGACATCATCGACACTTACGACATTTTCGACGGGCGTGAAAAGCTCCTGATGGATCTCCGCGGCGGCGATCCTTACCGATATATGCTGGAACATATTTTCCCGCCGCTGCGGCGTATGGAGATGCGGATCGACTACCGCGTGCGGGCCTTCGATCCGGAGGAAGCCGGGGAGCTGATCGGCCGTCGTCCGCAGGATTTGAGCCTGCAGGAGATGTACGAGGTGGCGCAGGCCGAGAACGACGACCGCACGATTGTAAGACAGCGCGATGCTTATGGCCGTGAGTACGACATCGCCGTGCGCTATTTCCCGGATGACGACATTGCCAACATCAACGCTTCGTCGGCCGCATTGGTGCGGGGGGATCTGGAACTGGCGTGGGTGTGTCTGGGCCGCGTCAGGGAGAATCCGCTGGCGGCCAATAACCTCGGTGTGTACCATTGGCTGTGCGGGAAGATCGGGGAGGCCGAAGCCTACTTCGAAAAGGCCCGGGCGACCGATCCTCAGCGGGCCGTCTACAACCTCGAACAGCTCCGCAAGTGGAAAGAGGAATTCGGGGATGAGGCCGAAGCAGGAATAGATAACGTAAGCGAATAAAGGGATGCGGGCCCGGGATGAGAACGGGGCCGGACGCAGCATAACGACAGGAACAGACGCAGACACGGGAACAGCCGGGCAATGCGGAGGCGACGGATCACAGCGACGCACGGCAGGCTGGAAAAACGATGAGATGGACGGCACGACATATCATACACCGCAGAGCGGCGATGCTGGCGGGCTCCGTTGCGGGGCTCTGCCTGCTGTTGTGTGCCTGCTCTCTGGAGGACGACCGGGATATCTGCTGCGGGAATATTCGCATGGAGATCAGATACGTCCCCTACGGCGTCGAAGAGCTCGCGACCTATATCCGCTCGCTGCGTCACTTCGTCTTCGATGCCGGGGGCCGTTTCGTGCGGGAGATTCCCTCCGGAGAGCCGATCCGGATGTTGCGTTTTTCGCTTCCCGACGGCGACTACACGCTGCTGACGCTGGGCAACGCCGAAAGTCCGCTGGCATTCGAAGCCGGCGACCGGACGCTCGCGACGCTCGAAATGGAACTGGCGGGCCTCACGCCCTCGGGCGAATACCTCGATGCCGACGAATTGTATTGGGGCGTGTGCCGCATGCATGTGGACGGATCGCGACAGCAGACGTTTACGACCTACATGAACAATATCCACTGCCACCTGCATGTCAAGGTCATGTGGCACAATATGCCGGAAGATGTCGGAGCGTACCGTATGGAAATCGGGCAGGTTCCCGTGGGCTATTCGCTCTGCCCCGACCGCTGTCATACGGTGGGCGACAAACTCATTCCCGCAGGCAACGGAAAGTTGGCGACCCATGTGGAGCGCACGCCCCTCAAGGCGCAGGAGTTGCGCGGGGAGTTCGTCACGATGCGCTATACCGCGGAGCATATTCCCGTCTTCCGGCTTTGGTTCGGCGACAAGGCCGTTACGGAGCCTATCGACCTGCGACGGGCTTTCCGGACGTGGGGCTGGAATCCCGACGCTGCGGCCGTACAGGAATACCGCATCCAGCTCACGCTTTTTGCCGACGGCAGCGTGGAGGTGCGCCCGTGGATCGACGCCGATGTCGAGGACTGGCAGGACGGAGGAACATTCAACTGACCGGGGTGGATGAATACGATAATGATTGCTACGATAACTTTTTAATGATCTTTTTATGTCGAAAACAATGAAACGAATCTGTTTGCAGGCTTTTATCGGAATGATAACGGCCTGGACGGCCGTGTCGTGCTCCTCGGAGCCCGCGGCCTGCGGATGTGGAGACGACGGAAGCACCATTCCCGTGAGCTTCACGATGAACACCCCGGCGGGGGAAGCCGTCCCCTACGGCACTACGCGCGCCACGCACGACGAGGCCGAGTGGACGATCCACCGCCTTACGCTTTATGTCTATTCGGTCGATGACGCCGGCAGGGGGACTTTCCTGCGCCGCTATGCCACGGATGCGTCGGGCGATCAGGCCATCAGCATCGTCTCGAACGGCGCCGGAACCTACAATTTCACATTGAAGGCCCCGGTGAGCGACCTGAAAGCCCGCCAGCGTTTCGTTTTCGTGGCCAATGACGCCTTTGACGAACCGTCTCCCGGAGAGTCGCAGGACGAGCTGGAAAACAAACTGGCAGGCATCACCCTCGAAGCGGGGCATTCGGCCGACAAACTCGCTGCCAAAGACACGGGCATCGCCATGTCGGGCATCGCACGAAGCAATTCGAACGACGTCGTGACCATTACGCCCGGCGTGAAGTGCGAGGTGTCCCTCCGGCGTATCGTGGCCCGCGTGGATGTGCAGAACAACACGCCGAATCTGGTCATCGGCTCCATCGAGCTGTTGAATGCCGCGCCCCGGGGCTACCTCTTTCCGCACGATCCGGTCGCCGCTGCCAGCGAAAGCTACATTACCGAGGCGATGAACGCCGAGGTCGCTCTCGGTACGACTTACGACAAACAGAAGGATCTCAAAAAGGTGTTCTACCTCTACGAGCGGCATAACGAAGACGGCAACGGCGCCGAAATCAAGATTACCTATACCGTGAACAGCAGCAAGGGCGAGGTCGTCGTACCGTTCCGCAAGACTTCCGACACCAAGGAGTTCGTGGATGTCGAGCGCAATACGCTCTATACCGTCGTACTCGGAAACGGCGATCCCGTGACGACCAACGAAGTGAAGTTCTCGCTCAGGATCGAGGATTGGAACGTCGTGGATATGGACGAAGCGGTGGATCCCGACGAGGACGAGCAGATGAAACGCAATAAGGCGTTAAAGGTCAATATGTTCACCCCGTTCAACGCCAAGAGCGTGGATCTGGGAGCGAAAAAGATCAATGCGTTCTTCGACAAACTGGCCGTTTCGGCGGACGACTGCCCGCCCGATTCCTATTTCACCTATACGCAGTTGAAGGATGCCGGAATGATGGCCGCCGATGCGGTCTTTACCGGTCCCGACGGCGGAAAATACCGCCTGCCGACCGAGGGCGAGCTGAATCTGCTGCTGCCCATGTGGACGGAAGAAGCCGACCGGGCTACTGTTCATAAAGAAAAGGACGGCTTGTATCATCCGTATTGGAACGACAATCTCTCGACCAATACGTTCCCTTACGTGACTGTTGAAACTCCTTTTACAGAAACGATCTACCTAAAAAACGGCGAGGACAATCTGCCCGACAAGACCCATCCCGACGATACCGACAGCGAATATACGCTCAAAGGCCAGTCGCAGATGAAAGTCGGAGCGCTGAGCGAAACGGTGCACTATTACACGACGGAGCCGGATGATCCGCAGAAAGGCAATTACAACATCCGGCCCGTTTACGGCCTGCGGTTACATCGAGTTCCAGTTCCCCGCTTCGGGCTACTATTCGCCGGCGAACGCAGATAATCCCACCTCTGAGAATATCACGAGCCGCGGAGTCTATGGCTATTGCTGGTCCTCGTCGCTGTGGATGGGAGGTTCGTACGCCCGCGACATAGGCTTCTCCCTCAGTAATGCAAGCGTGTACCACTACGCTCCCGGCTATAGGTTCTCGCTGCGCTTTGTAAAAGTATCGGAGTAGCCCTGTCTCCGCCCGAATAACAGCAAACAGAAAAAACGAAATAACGCAATGAAAACAAGATTTATAACCGCACTCCTCGCTGCCGCCTCGCTGCTGGCCGGATGCAGCAAGGAGACGACCGGTCCGGGCGATACGGACGACAGCCGTATTCCCATCACCTTTACCCTCGCCACGCCCGGCAGCGAAGGGGTGATTTACCCCCGCAGCGCCACGCGGGCCACGCACGACGCAGCGGAATACGCCGTGCGTCAGCTGACACTGCTGGTTTACGACGCGACCGATGCCTCCGCGCCCAAGTTCCTGCGCAAGCACGACATGACGAGCGACATCACGCTCTACGACAACGGCAACGGCACCTACACCTTCTCGCTCGAAGCGCCGATTTCCGATATGAACGCCAAGCGCAAATTCGTCTTCGTCGTAAACGACGATGCCGCCGTGGCTGCGACGGCAGCGGGTTCGGCCGAAGCCGATCTGCACGAGACCGCGGCCACCGTCGAGCTCGCCGACGGCGATACGGCCGACAAGCTCGCTGAAGCCGATGCGGGCATCGCCATGTCGGGCACGGCGACCGCAGACGGGCAGAACGAGGTGATTACCATCGTGCCGGGCGTGAAGTGCGAGGTCAAGCTCACGCGTATCGTTGCCCGTGTGGATGTGCAGAACAACACGCCGAACATGACGCTCGAAAGCGCCGTACTCGTCGGTGCCGCCACCCGAGGCTACCTTTTCGCGCAAGCCCCGCTCTCGGCTCCGGTCGCCGACCGGATCGTGCTGGGCAGCAACGCGACGGTGGATCTTACCGAAGAGCATCCCGCACTCAAACCGGGCGAGGTGTTCGCTCCGAAGACCTTCCGAAAGACGTTCTACGCCTATGAACGCCCCAACACGGCCGGAGACTACGCTGCCGTGCGGATCACCTACCGCGTGAACGACAGCAAAGGTACGGTCGAAGTGCCCTTCATCCGCACCGAAGCCGGCGGCGCACAGACGCCCGTCGATATCGAGCGCAACCACCTTTACACCGTGGTGCTGGGCAACGGGAAGCCTGTGACGACCAACGAAGTGCAGTTCACGTTCAAAGTCGAGGACTGGAACACGGTCGAGATGCCCGAAGAGATCGGCCCCGGCGATCCGCTCGATCCCGAGTCGCAGCAAAAGCTCAACGCTGCGCTCAAGGTCAATATGTTCACCCCGTTCAACGCCAAGAGTGTGGATCTGGGGGCGAAAAAGATCAATTCGTTCTTCGACGAACTGGCCGTTTCGGCGGACGACTGCCCGACCGACTCCTATTTCACCTATACGGAGTTGAAGGACGCCGGAGTGACGGCCGCCGATGCGGTGCTGACCGACGGCGAGGGCAACGAATACCGCCTGCCGACCGCGGGCGAGCTGAATCTGCTGCTGCCCATGTATACCGAAGAAGCCGACCGGGCTACTGTCAATAAAGAAAAGGACGGCATGTATTATCCGTATTGGAACGACAATTCCTCGACCAACACCTTCCCTCTTGTGACCGTTGAAACACCCTTTACCGAGACAATTTACCTAAAAAACGGTATGGACAATTTGCCGGACGAAACCCATCCGGCCGATCCCGAATACACGCTCAAGGGGCAATCGCAACTGAAAGTCGGCGCACAGAGCGAAACGGTGCACTATTATACGGAGGAGCCGGATGATCAGCAGAAAGGCAATTACAATATCGCTCCTGTCTATGGTCTGCGGTTCAAGGGTACGAGCCAGTACGCCGCTTACCGTTGGGAGTCGTGCCAGATCGTGGGCAATCCGTTGGAGCGTTATTTCTCGATCAAGATCAAGGCCCTGCATCCGCAGGACAATGCGACGACCATCGACGACGTGGCCGACGAGACTTTCTGGAAGGATGGCTTTATCGAATTCCAGTTCCCTGCTTCGGGATACTATGAAGAATCTGTAATTCCGGATTCCGGGAACGATAATATTTTCGGGCGGGGAGTTATAGGCGCTTGTTGGTCGAGTTCGCTTTGTAATAATGCTCGTGGTTTGATTTTTACTCTCTATGACGCGGACATATACTGTCATGGTATTAACCGTCGTTTCCCTCTTCGCTTTGTAAAAGTGTCGGAGTAGTCCCGTAGCTGCCCGAATAACAGAAAACAGAAAAACGAAATAACGCAATGAAAACAAGCTTCATAACCGCACTCCTCGCTGCCGCGGCGCTGCTGGCCGGATGCAGCAAGGAGGCTCCGGACGGCGGCCCGCAGCCGTCGGACGGCAACCGCGTGGTCTTCACGCTGGGCGGAGCGACCCGCGCCGCAGGCGACAACGACGCCTCCGCGCCGCTGGCCGCTACCGACGAAGAAAAGAAAATCGACGGCCTGCTGGCCGTAGCCTTCACCGACGACGGCAACTATTACAAAACGTTCGACGCCGCCTACGATGCGGATTCGCAGACCGCTTCGTTCGACGTGGAAAAGAACGGAACCTACGATATTTGGTTCGTGGCCAATGCCGACGAAACGCTTGCCGCGGCGCTGCTGGCCCTGACCGACCGAAACTCCGATTCCCGCGTTACGGAGGACGACCTCGCGGCGCTGCTCGTAACGCAGCAGGTCGGCAGGAAAGACGGCGAAGAGGCATGGCATCCGTTCGTGATGTTTTCGACGGAAGCCCGGCGCATCGTCTCCAAACACGGGGTGGTAACGAACGGCGGCGTCGTGACGATGCGCCGTCTGGCCGTGCGTATCGACCTCGTCAATGCCGCTACGGGCGTCACGGTCAATTCCGTGAAGTTCGTCAACCGCACGAAGCAGAGCCGTCTGGGCGCTTCGAACGACATGACGTTCTCCACCCCGCAGGATCTCTACGAAGAGAAATCCTACGAGGGAATCGACCTCGCGGGCGATTTCGCCAAGCCGACCGAATACAAGGCTTCGATCTACTCCTATGAAAACGTGGATGTCACGCCCGACGGAGAGCATCTGCCCGCGCTGGAGGTCAAATACACGATGGACGGACTGAAATTCACCCATACGGTAAGATTCTTCGATTCGACCGACCCCGCCGGAAAAACTCCGCTGGCGCTCAAACGCAACTACCTCTACCGCATCGTGCTGACCAAGCAGCTCGACGTGTCTTTCGACATTACCGTCGAAGACTGGAACACCGCCGGGGCTTTCCAGATCGAGGACATCCCGTTCGACAAGCACGACCAGGCGGCGCTCAACGCTGCGCTCAAGGTCAATATGTTCACCGAATTCAACGTCAAGAGCGTGGATTTGAATTCGAAAACGGTCAACGCGTTCTTCGACAAGCTGGCCGTTTCGGCGGACGAATGCCCGACTGATTCCTATTTCACCTATACACAGTTGAAGGATGCCGGAGCGACGGCCGCCGATGCGGTCTTCACCGGTCCCGACGGCAAGAAATACCGCCTGCCGACTGCCGGCGAGTTGAATCTGCTGCTGCCCATGTATACAGAACCGGGTGACCAGCCTGATATCGACGGAAAAAAGGGCCAGTATTGTCCGTGGTGGAACGACAACGCTTCGACTAACACCTCTTTGGTAACCGTAGAAACGCCCTTCACCGAGACGATCTACCTGAAAAACGGCGAGGACAATCTGCCCGACAAGTCTCATCCCGACGATACCGACAGCGAATATACGCTCAAAGGCCAGTCGCAGATGAAGCTCGGAGTACTGAGTGAAACGGTGCACTATTACACGACGGAGCCGGATGATCCGCAGAAAGGCAATTACAACATCCATCCCGTCTATGCGGTTCGGTTCAAGGGTACGAGCCAATACGCCGCCTACCGTTGGGAATCGTGCCGGATTGCCGACAATCCGCTGGAACGCTATTTTTCGATCAAGATCAAGGCGCTGCCGGCGGATTCCGAACTGACGGTGGACGATGTGGCGGATAACGTTTCTTTCTGGCGCGACGGGTTTATCGAGTTCAAGTTCCCGGCTTCGGGCTACTATGCTCCGGAGATAGGTCAACCAACCCCCGAGAATATCACGTACCGTGGAGTCAATGGCTATTGCAGGTCCTCGTCGCTGTGGACGGGAGGCTCGCACGTCTACGACCTGCGCTTCAGCCTAAATAATGCGCACATGGATCATAGCGCTCTCGACAATAAGTACTCGCTGCGCTTGGTAAAAGTGTCGGAATAGTCCCGTAGCTGCCCGCATAACAGCAAACAGAAAAAACGAAATAACGCAATGAAAACACGAATCATATCGACCCTTGCGCTGGTGGCCGGAATACTGCTGAGCGGCTGTACGCGCGAGGATATGCCCGAGGGCGGCGCTCCGGGCGACGGCAACCGCGTGATCTTCACGCTGGCCGGCATCACGCCGCAGCAACAGAACGGCAGAACCCGCGCCGCAGGCGACAACGGAGCGGCGAAACCCGACGCCTCGGCCGCTACCGATGCCGAGAAGAAAGTAACCTCGCTCCTCGCCGCGGCCTATGAAAAACAGTCTTCGGGCGGGATGGGCTTCTACCGGGCTTTCGACGTGACGGTTACGGACGACGGCTGCTCGTTCGACATCGCCAAGGACGGCCGTTTCGACCTCTATCTGGTGGCCAATGCCGATCCGACGCTGGAGGGCGCCGTCAAGGCCCTCAGTGCCGGATCGCCCGTGACCGATCTGGAGGAACTGCTCGTGGAGCAGGCCCCCGACGCCGACAACGCCTTCGTCATGACCACCCCCGAGGTGCTGAAGATCATCTCGTACAGCGGCGAGGTGGCCGACTGCGGCGAGGTGTCGCTGCGCCGTCTTTCGATGCGCATCGACCTGCTGAACAAGGCCGAAGGACTGACCATCACGAAGGTGACCTTCCGCAACCGCGCCGTGAAAAGCCGGCTTTTCACGCCCAACGCCATGCTTGCGGAACCCGGAGCGGTCGAGGACAAGGAGTACCCGGATCTGAACCTCGTGGGCAGCTTCGACGTGCCGGCCGAATACAAATCGAAGATCTACGGCTACGAGAACCTGAGCCGCCGCGGCGAGGCGACCGTGCCGACGCTCGACATCGAGTACACCTACCTCGACCAGCCCTACACCCATACGGTCGAGTTCCTCGACCGGAACGACCCCGAGGGGCTGGTGCCGCTGGCTCTCAAACGCAACTACCTCTACCGTATCACGGTGGGCCGGAAGGTCGAACCCGAATTCGGCATCGAGGTGGTGGACTGGACGAACGAGGAGTCGTTCAACGTCGATGACATTACGTTCCAGGCTGAGATGAACGCCAAACTGGCCATCAACCATTTCGCCGGAGCCAACGTAAAGACGATAGACGAGGCGCAGGGAACGGTCGCCTTCACGACTGCCGACCCGAACAACACCTCGGCCTATGTCGCCTGGAATGAGAAGTGGGCGACGGCCGTCTACTACAACGAGACCGACGGAACCTATTACCGCGTGCCGACCAGGGACGAAATGTATCTGCTTTTCCCCGACGAAACGAACCATGTCCGTTTCGACGAAGCGATGGACGGGACTTCGGAGATCACCGAGACCCTGCCCGAAAAGCTGTTCGGCAGCAAGGAGACGAACGGCGGCGAGGGCAAGTCGTGGTTCAAAAATGCGGCTGCGGCTGTGACCTCCCGGGCCGACCAGCCGGCCTATCCGATCGTCTATGCCATCCGTTTCAAAGGTACGGCGCAGTGCGCGGCCTACCGCTATGAGAACAAAAACAGCGGTGACGCTGCGAACGGCGAGCTGGAGATCCGTATCAAGGCCTTGCAGGCAAACTCGCTGCTGACCATCGGCGAAGTGGCCGACGAAGCGTACTGGGGCAATCCCGCTGACGGCGATACCGATGCCGAGAACCAGCTTGTCTATCATATCCCCGCTACGGGATATAAACAGCCGGACAGTGAGGAGATTACCAGACTGGGAATCAATTCTTTTTTATGGACATCGACTGAAACGGACGAATCGAATGCGTGCGATGCAGGCCACAATGCAAAGATAATGCAATTGGTATCTTCTTGCTTGAAATCCAGTGCCGGACCTTTGCGTCTGGTGAAGGCTTCGGCCGAAGAGGTGGCGGAGGCCGATCAGGCACGCCGCAACGCTGCGCTGAAGGTCAATATGTTCACCCCGTTCAACGCCAAGAGCGTGGATCTGGGGACGAAAAAGATCAATTCATTCTACGACAAACTGACCGTTTCGGCGGACGAATGCCCGACCGATTCCTATTTCACCTATACGGAGTTGAAGGACGCCGGAGTGACGGCTGCCGATGCGGTGCTGACCGACGGCGAGGGTAACGAATACCGCCTGCCGACCGAGGGTGAGTTGAATCTGCTGCTTCCCATGTATACCGAAGAGGCCGACCGGGCTACTGTTCATAAAGAGAAGGACGGCTTGTATTATCCGTATTGGAATGACAATTCTTCGACCAATACGTTCCCTTACGTGACTGTTGAAACTCCTTTTACCGAAACGATCTACTTGAAAAACGGCGAGGACAATCTGCCCGACCAAACGCATCCCGACGATACCGACAGCGAATATACGCTCAAAGGGCAGTCGCAGATGAAAGTCGGAGCGTTGAGCGAAACGGTGCACTATTACTTACATCGAGTTCCAGTTCCCCGCTTCGGGCTACTATTCGCCGGCGAACGCAGATAATCCCACCTCTGAGAATATCACGCACCGCGGAGTCAATGGCTGTTGCTGGTCCTCGTCGCTGTGGACGGGAGGCTCGTACGCCCGCTACCTGGGCTTCGGCCTCAATTATGCGTACGTGAGCCACCACGTTCCCGGCTACAGGTTCCCGCTGCGCCTGGTGCGCGTCAAGGAATAGTTAAGACGGCGAATTGCCGTCTTATCCAGAGTATATTTCAGTGTATTGCCAAGGATTCTTCAGGAATCCTTGGCTCTATATAATACCGCGAAGCGGTCGAAAAAATTTTTGAAAAATCATGGATAGCATCATCGACGTCGTAGGACGCGAAAACATAGATGCCCGCGAGGTGATTCTCTACCCCGAAGGCATCTTTTACCGGGCATACGGCTTTTCGGCGCTGCGTTTCATCCGCAGTCTGAGGCCCTATCAGGCCAAGAAGCGCCACTACAAGAAACTGGGCGCGGAGGTCTGCTACCTCGGCTTCCCGCAGGCGGCGCTCGACGGGTTGCTTCCCGAAGGCTTCAAGGCCGAGACGACGGCCGAAGGTACGGTCGTTGTCAGCGGCCCGTTCGGTGCGCTTACGCAGCAGGAGTACGACGAGTGGGTGCGGAGCATTCCGTTGAGCGTCTCCAAGCCGCGTTCTCCCGCCTCCGACGGCGGGGACGTTTCGGCCTCCGGCGGAGCTTTCGTCGGAGGCGGTACACAAGAGACGGATGCGTCGTTTCCCGCAAGGGATGTCCCGCAGGAAGGTGTGGCAGGTTCGGCGTCTGCCGCCGAGCGCGAGGTGTTGCGCCGCCTGCATGGTTTCGCGTTGGAGGCTGCCACGCCGCTGGAGTGTATGCTCTTTCTGTCGGAATTGAAGAAAAGGTTGAACGGCGAATGAATTACGAGAATCTTCCGGTCTATAAGGCGACTTTCGACCTGCTGCTGATGGTTTACCGCCGTACCCCGCGTATGCAGCGCGACTACCGCTATACGTTGGGCGAGGAGGCCAAGCGGGCCTTGCAGGAGGTCATAAGCTGCATCTATCAGGCCAACCTGCGCGACGAGGGCAAGCTGGTCTATATCCCGCGGGCGCGGGACTATCTGGTGCGTTTCAAGGTGCTGTTCCGCCTCATGGAGAGCCTGCGCCAGCTTTCGGACAAGGACGTGGTGCTGATGGGCGATCAGGTGGCGGACGTCTCCGCGCAGTTGCAGAAATGGGAGGCTTACGTCCGTGCGGCCGATAAGAAAAGCCGGGGCGCCGATTCCCCGCGGTAGGATGCCGGAATGCTCCTTCGCCCGGCCTCCGGTTTGCAAGGAACGAAGCTCTTTGTCATACTGAAATTATACTGAAAATCCGAACTGAACCGGATACCGGGCTGCCGGAGTTCCCGTCTCCGATTTTTCGGGGCGGGGAGCGTGCAAGGCGAATTCGGTAATCCGCCGCCGTGGGGAATGCCCGGCGGTAGTGTCGAAAGGCTCCCGCAGGGGTCTGCCGCTTCCCGACGGGATGCGGTCCTCCGGTGGGTGCAGCAAAGCGATTACCCTTATCACGAACCGCGGAGTCAATGGCTATTGCTGGTCCTCGTCGCTGTGGACGGGAGGCTCGAACGCCCGCAACCTGAACTTCAACCTCAATAATGCGAACGTGAACCACAACGTTCCCGGCAACAGGTTCCCGCTGCGCCTGGTGCGCGTCAAGGAATACGCCACTGCCCGGTATCCGGATTTTTTTCGAACTATGCCACTAAAGGACAAAACATATTACGAACTCTACGCCGACCTGCTGCGGGCCTACCGTCTGGCCTGCCGGCACAAGGGCGCTACCAACAACCGCCTCCGCTTCGAGCTCAGGCGCGAGGAGCTGCTCTCCGAACTGACGGCCTCCATTCTCCGGCGCGAATACGTCCCGGCTCCCTCTACGCGTTTCATCGTCACCGAGCCGGTTACCCGCGAGGTCATCGCGGCGAACTTCCGCGAACGTGTGGTGCACCACTACATCGACGAGTACCTCTCGCCTTATCTCGAACGTATCCTGATCTACGACTGCTACTCCTGCCGCAAGTACAAGGGCATCAGCGCCGGGGTCGAACGGCTCGAACACCACATACGCTCCTGCTCGCAGAACTACACGAAACCCTGCTATGTGCTCAAGCTCGACATCCGCAGCTACTTCATGAGCATCAGCCGGGACATCCTGTACGCCAAGGCGCAGCGGCTGCTGCGCTGGATCGGACGGCAGACCGACCCGCAGACCGGCCGCCGGAACGACGCTACCGACCGTTTCCGTATCGTGAGCTATCTTACTGGACAGGTCATCCATTGCGACCCGTTGGACGGATGCGTCTACCGGGGCGACCCCAAGCTGCTAGGCCGGCTGCCCGCTTCCAAAAGCCTCGCCCGTTCGCCCGAGGGATGCGGGCTGCCTATCGGCAACCTGACTTCGCAGCTTTTCAGCAACCTCTACCTGAACGATTTCGACCACTATATGAAAGAGCGGTTGGGTTTGAAGCACTACGGCCGCTATGTGGACGACTTCTACATCGTGCACAACGACCCCGGTTACCTGCTCTCGCTCATCCCCGCCATCGGGCGTTTCCTGCGCGACGACGCGGCGTTGTCGCTTCACCCCGATAAGACGAAATTGGTAAACGTCCTCGGCGGCATCGCCTTTCTGGGTTCCTATATCAAGCCCTACCGCCGCTACGTGCTCCATAGAACCGTGTTCCGCATCCGGGAGAAGCTGGACAGGCTCGACCGACGGCCGCCGGGGTATTTCGCCGAGCCGAGGCGTTTGCGGCGTGCGCTCTCGTCGGCCAATTCCTTTCTGGGGACTTTTGTCCGCGCCCGTACCTACCGGCTCCGGCAGGAGGTATTCCGGGGCAGCGTCATGTTCCGCTACTGCCATGCTACGCCCATGCTGCGGAAACTGGTGCTCGACCGCCGTTGGAAGGAGATGCGCGTCATCGACCCCGACCGATGGCTGGAAAATGAGCAGTTCGAAAAGAACCGAAAAAACAACCGACGAATCGGCACAACATCCGGAGAAAAATGAAGATCATGACCAGCAAAAGATATCCGAACCTGCCGGCTGATGCGGAAGAGTCCGTCCGAGCCGTTTCCGATCCGCAGGCGGCCAGTGGATGCGATGCCGGCCGCCGCAGAGAAAGAGGCGGCCCCCGTCCGGAGACGGAGGCGAAATACCGCGAGGCCGTGGAACTCTATGTTGCGACCGACCTGACGACAAGGCAAATCAGCGAGCGGTGCGGTGTTCCGCTGGGCGGTTTCCGCAGCTTCCTGAGCCGCTTCCACCGCGAACTGGTTTTCGCACGTCACGGTGTGATATGCTCTGAGTCGCAGGCCGCACAACAGCGTTTGCGCGGCAAACGGGGCCAGACTTCTGCGGCGCATGCCAAATATCGGGAGGCCGTCGCCGCGTGCGACGACGAGGATTACCTCGAACTCAACGTCTCGCAGATCGCCCGCCGCTTCGGACTCGACGGTACGGGGCTTGCCAACCAGTTGCGGCGTCATTATCCGGACATTCTCGAACGCCGGGAACAGGAGCGCCGGCGGCGGGGGCTTGCCGACAACCAGCAGCGGGGTGTGCGTCCGTGGTGCCGGGAACAATATGCCGGGGCTGTGGAGCTGCTGCGCACTACGGAGATGACCGTTCCCGAAGCGGCCGAGGCATGCGGGGTTCCCGCTCACGGACTGAGCCAGCATTTGTTGTTTTACCACCATGATTTGCAGGACAAACGCTTCGGACTGCGCGAACAGGCCAAGGGCCGCAAGCGCAAGGGACGCATGACCGGCAACGGACAGCGTCACGAGTCGAAGCCGGAATTCCGCGAGCGCTATCGGGAGGCGGTGCGTCTTTACCGGCAAACGCCGCTGACCGTTCGGGAGATCGCCGACAAGTTGGGCATGAACAGGCATACGCTTGCCGGCTACCTGCAGACGTGGTGCCGCGAGACGGCCTTCGAACGCCGGGGCGCCGAATACTCCGAAAAAGCCAATATTTCCGACACGAAGCACTACCTGTGCTCCACGGCGGCCAAGTATGCCCCGGCCATCGAACGGCTGCGCCGCAGCGACCTGCCCACGTCGAAAGTCGCCGCAGAGTTCGGGCTGCATCCCGATGTTTTCCGGCAGTATCTCAAGGAGCACGAACCGGAGCTCTATGCCCGTCGGGGGATGATGCGGTCTGCCGACGGACGTGCCGTATCGCGGCGCAGCATGGAGAAATACGCCGAGGCGGTACGCCTGTACGAAACGACGGACGAGGACCTGCAAACCATAGCGCAGCGTTTGGGGCTGGTCTACAACAGTCTGGGAGGCTTCATGCGCCGCCACTTCCCGGAACTGCTTGCCCGGCATAAAGGGAAGGCGACGGGCCCGAAAGGGTAACGAACGGCTTTTGACGACCTATATCTCAATTACTCAATTAATTGCTAAATCAATATATGGACAATAGAAGATGCTTTCGAAATGGCCGCACCGGAGGTGAATTTTCTTGTATTGCTGCTCTGGGTGGCGATGGCGGCCCTGCTGATTGTCTTGATCGCCATGGGGGGGGGCAAGAACCGGCGCCGGAGGCGCCTGTGCGATCCGCGCAAGGATCACTATCGCCGGAAACCGGATGTCCGGAGTTCCCGATAGTGCGGTACGTAAGTAAGTCTGCCTCCTCTAAAATAACGCACAACACACTCATCTCAGCACCTTGATCGCAGGTCGTCCCTGCCGGATACGCTGCCACGGGCTGCGATCGGCGGTGCGATGTGCGCATACTCCGGGGAGCCTCCCGCCTTACGGCGGCGAGGCTCCTTCGCTTTCGATGCCGCATGCCGAGGTATATCCCGGAGCGGGCGTGTGCCGGGGCTTGTCGCCTTTTGCCGCACGCCGCAGGTGCGGGGGCCGCCCCCGAAGACATGGAATCCGAACGACTGTTCACCCGATAAAACTACGACAATGAAAATGAACACCTGTAAAACCGATATTGCCATGTCACGAAATACCCGTACCCTTGAAAAGAACCGTTTCGTACACCTTGTATGCCTCTCCCTTGTCCGGCCTTTGTCCGAGAGAGAACTCTGCGAGGCAGAAACCTCCTATGAACGCTATGTGGGCAGCATACAGCGGCTGCTCGTGCCGGGGAGATTCTCTCCGGCGGATACGCTGCATACGCTGGCCCGTGCGAAGATGCGGCTGGTGCGTCTCCGGGACGCAGAGGCAAAAGTTCCGTCGGAACTCCTGCCGCTGCTTGATGCGGACATAGAGCTGACGAAGTTCGAGATGCGGATGATACACCTGCGGGTCGTACATCCGGACATTATGAATGCTCCGAAGGACGCCCGCTGTCCCAAGTCTCCGATCTACCTCGCCGAAGGATTCACGCCGACGGATCTGATGGAGCTCGTTGCCGGGATGCAGGGCCTCGGCATAGGACGCCTTATCGACGGTTCTATGGTAAGTGTGCAGACGTTCGCGGAAGCGGTGGCATGGCTGTTCAACGTGCGGATCCGGAATCCGGATCAGGCCCGGCATGCGGTGGTGAACCGTAAATTGAGGCAGACTCGGTTTTTGGACTGCCTGCGCGGATCCCTGATCGAGGAAAGCAGAAAATAATCCGCCGGCGCCCCTCTTTACGAGGGGCGCTTGGAAGAGATTGTGATGAAATGGCTCCTTCAAATAGATTTGTCAATACCGAAAAATATTTGTACCTCGCAAAAGGTTATTTGATATGCGGAATTTTCGTGCAATTAATTGAAAATAAACCGTTGCTTTCTCGTTACCTATTTTCCTATATAAAAGCTGTAACGACCCGAATTATCGAATCATTACAGCTTTTTAATGCCGTTCTGACAGACGAACAGCTCCGGAAAATCGCCTGTGAGTACATGGAACGTATGGGTTACGGCGAACAGCCTTATATCGTTTTCAAGCACAAGAACATTTCCAGAGAGCATCCCCATATCGTGTCGATGCGTGTCGATGAGCAGGGCCGCAAACTCCCGCATGATTTCGAGGCCCGGTGTTCGATGGAGATATTGCGCGATCTGGAGCGCAAATACGGCCTGCAGCCGAGTGTCAAGGGGCAGGAACTGACGGACAGGGAGGGCCTGCGGAAAGTGAATTATCCCGAGGGAAATGTCAAGCAGCAGATCTCGTCCGTCGTCCGGTCGTGCCTGCGGAATTACAAATGCTCGTCGTATGGAGAATTCCGCACCCTGTTGGAACGGTTCAACGTTTCGGTCGAAGAACGTACGGGAACTGTCGACGGCAGAAATTATGCAGGTATTGTCTATGGCGCCCTGACCGGTGACGGCTATGGAACAAGTACGCTCTTCAAGTCGAGTAAAATAGGGAAAGACGTAGGTTATAAAGCCCTGCAAACGTATTATGCAAAATCAAAGGAAAGACTGAAAGAGCCGGGAGCGCTCGACCGGCTGCGGCGGACGGTCCGGGATGCCATGAGCCCGCATAATACGCGGGAAGAGTTCCGGCGGCTACTCAAAGCGGAGAACATCGACACGGTATTCCGCGTCAATCCGGTCGGTAGAATCTACGGCGTTACATTCATCGACCACAACGACGGCATCGTCGCCAATGGGTCGGTATTGGGAAAAGAGTTCTCGGCCCGTGTTTTCAACGAGCTATTCCCGACCTCCCAAAAAGAAGAACAACATACCGTAGAGCCGGATCGGGAACAGCAGCACAAACAACGAAGATCCGCGGCAAGTTCTCTCTCCGGAATTGTCGATACGGTATTGGATTTGGCCGACACGCAGGCTTATGAAGAACAGCAACAGCTGATTCAACGACGCAAAAAACGGAAGTTGCATAGATGACATTGTGCCGGTAAACATGCGTAAGGAAATTTATATCAGGTATTAACCTGTCTTTATTCCGCTCATAGATAGGTTAAAACCGGTTTTTAGGGCGGCCTGCTTCAAAATTACCGATACATCTCCGACAATTGTCCGACAATCTTTGCCATTTCTGTACGCACATCATCCGGTGCAATGATCTCGACTTTCTCGCGCATCCATAATACGCGCTGGAAGAAGTCGAACGAAGGACGCACATAGTAGGTAAACACAGAATATTCCGCCGCCGTTTCGATCTCTTCCTGTGATTCATGTAGTGGTTTGGCACGAAGATAGTTACGCTGCTGTGCATCGGCTTTCAGATGGATCAATCGCGGTTTCAAGTGCGACTCGCGGATAATACCGTAGCATCCCTCGAAAAACTCCTTGGGCGTGATGTCGGGTGAGGACACCATACGGCTTTCCGTAATGCGGAGTGCCGACATCCGTTCGAGTGCCAAACGGCGGGTATCGGAACGGTCTGTCAGTTCGGCGATCAGATACCGCCGCCCCTCGAAGATGCACAGGAAACACGGAATCACTTCCCAAGCACGTGCTGGCTCATTGCTATAATACGATTGATAGTCGAACTGCACGGTGCGGCCCTCTTCGATCGCCTTAAGCATTGTTTCCAGATGTTCGATACCCGTAGGCGCAGGTTCGAACATCATCTGATCTTTGCGGCGAATCATGCGCAGTAATATTTTAACATGTGCCACGATTTAGCATTTTACTTTGCTATTTTTGCAATAGAAACCCAGAAAATGATCACGCATGAAAACCCCAAAAAAGAGCCGCAATACCTCGAAAAGCAATGCGGCGGTGCTGTTCAACCGCTACGTCTGGCTGGTCGACACGATCTACCGTGCGGGCCGTATCTCGTTCGAGGAGATCAACGAGCGGTGGCAATGTTCGTCGCTAAACGATACGGGAGAGGAACTGCCCCTGAAGACCTTCCACAATCATAAGAGCGCGATCCAGCAGATGTTCGATATCAACATCGGCTGTGATCGTCGGGCTGGCTACCTCTACTACATCGAACACGTAGAAGATATGGAGCGTGGAGGGGTTCGGACGTGGTTGCTGAACACCTTTGCCGTGAATCACCTCATCAACGAAAGCCACCACCTCAAGCGGCGTATTCTCTTCGAGGAGATCCCCTCGGGGCAGCGTTTCCTCACGCAGATCATCGAGACGATGCATGACAACCTGACATTGGAGATGACCTACCAGAGTTTCTGGAGCGACACGGCCTCGACCTTCGAGGTGGCTCCGTACTGCGTCAAGGTCTTCCGCCAGCGGTGGTATATGGTGGGGTGCAGCATGAGCGACAGGCGGCTGCGCGTCTACGCGCTGGATCGCATCCACACCCTCCGTACGATAGAGAACACTTTTGTGCTGCCCGACGATTTCGATCCGGAGGGCTTCTTTGCCGATTCGTTCGGGATCGTCGTCGATGACCGTGTCAAGTCCGAGCGGATACGGGTACGCGTTGCGGGCATCCAACGACAATACATCCGCACGCTGCCGTTGCACGTTTCACAACTGGAGACCGAAATCACGAAGGACTCTTCCGTCTTTGAATTTTACCTGCGTCCGACGCTCGATTTCCAACAGGAGTTGCTGATCCATGCTATCAATGCGGAAGATGACATCGAGGTTTTGGAACCCCAATGGCTCCGCGAGCGAATGCAGGCTGTCGGTGAGGATCTGGCTCGCAATCACCAAGAGGCGTAACGGTTCTGTATGAAAACAAAAATCCGGCTTAACCAGCCGGATTTCTCATGATTGCACTGCCGCTATAATGCCGGAGCATGGCGACCCTTACACGTGCCGTTCGGATGGCGCATGCAGTTACCGGAGGTCATCGAGGAGATCGAGTTAAAAGTTTGCCCGCAGTATTTGCAGGTGTATTTACTTTTCTCGCTTCCCTCATAGAGTTTATGGCGTCCTTTACAAGTGCCATTAGGATGCCGCATACAATTACCGACGGTCAAAGAGGATACCGAAGAAAACTTTTGTCCGCAGTACTCACAATAGAAATTTGCCATAGATCTGAAATTTGGTTAGTTAAACAAATGTAGTATTTTTCTCGGTTTGACGAAACTACCGACAGAATGTGCCAAATGGCGACATAGCGGGCGGTAAATTTTACTCTTCGTCGGGGGCATTGAGCCGATCATACAATCGGTGCAGATAGCTATCTACTCGCTCATCAAGGTAAAAGCAGTCGTCCAATCCATCCCACAAGGGGGATGTCGTCTCATCGGGGAAGAGTTGCAATGTGCGGGTCATGATATACTGCCCCAGCCGAATGTGTTCGGGACGGTGCTCCGCTTCGGAGAGGAGCTTGGAGCGAAACTCTTCGAAGGTGCAACGCCTCCACCACTCCCAACGGTTGCCGCTCTGATCGACGATATGTTGGTGCGTCACCTTCACTTCGCACCAGAAATCGTTCATCCGCAATAGGTCGGGAATCGAATAATTCTTGTGCGTACAGATGTCGTGTACCGCATGACACAAGCAGATATTCTTGAATGCCGGGTGCCCCAAGGCCCCTTCGGCCCATGTTGTACCGTCGTCGAGTTCATCCTTGAAACCCAATTCGGCATCGCTCATCTCCGGCTGGTCGTGTGGATCGAAATTCTTGCACAAGGTCGATTCTATCTCCTCCAATTCAGCCACTATGTCATATCCGTAGAGTCCATCAATCACCTGCATCATCCGGCAAAAATCCGAACCATAGAAGGCGTCGTTGGACATGGGCAGGAGCGATGACTCCTCATTATAGCTGTATTTCAGGATTCCCTCTACCATCACATCGTCATCGAAGTCGGCATCATAGCTACTGATCAGCACCTTGCGGTATAGTGCGGCACTCCGGCGATACATCAGGCTGGTGAGCTTCAGCAGACGTTCGTTTACCGCTTTCATGCGTGCCACCTCCTCGGGCGTGCCGACAAACATTTGGTCAAGCAGCCATTTGCGGTCTCCAATCAATTCGTACACCCGATTGATTTTCTTCTCGGGAAGTTGATGCAAGGTGAAAAACTCTCTTCCCGTAATCTTCAAAATGGAGGCTTCGACCTGCTGCACCTTGCGACGCAGACGTTGCAGCCTCTTGTCCCCCTTTGGTGCCATATTCTGATCCATGCGGAAACGACGCGTCATCCGCCGGAATCGCCAATCATTCCAACGGAAGACGAGGCAGCGGAACAGAGGGAAGAGCTTTCTTACTTTGGGCGCGTCGCTGTTGTCATCCTCTCCATAGTAGCGCAACAGCTCCCAAAGGCAAAAGGCGGCCCACTCGGAATTGTTGATGGGTAAAGTGAATTTTTCGATCCGTGAGGCCAGCGAACGCGACAGCGGGCCTCCGAAGGCATGATCGACGACGTAACTACCAAAATAGTTAATCGTATCATGAGCCAGATCGTTCCATTCACAGGAGAGCGTATCGGGATTTCGGTAGAACCGAAATGTAAGAGGCGTGCGGGGTATGTAGGTAGTGCGATCCGGAGCCGTTTCCCGGGCCAACTCGAAGAGCCTTTTGTAATCGGCGAGTTTCGTCTCGGGGCGTTCCGGCAGATGTCGTTCGATATGGGGGCGAATATCGTCCCACGCGACTTGATGCAGAAGTTCACAGAGTGTCATTATCGTGTGATTGGTTACGAAACAAAAATAGCCCTGTGCGATCCCAAATCATGACACAATCCTCCGTTTTGTAAATTTTCCGTTGCTGTGTCGTGTTTTGGCCCATCGACAAGAGAATTTTGCAAACGAACATAAAATAGTAATAATGGATAAAATGCAAAACAAGCCCGACGCGCTGCCACGCAGTAATAACATTCCGAAGTCTGGAAAATCACCGAGAGTCATTCGGAATTTTAGGAAATATGGTTTTGCCGATAGTGACGGTAATATCATCATATCTTGTGTTTACGACTCTGCCAGACCCTTTCGAGAGGGAATGGCCGCGGTCAAGTATCATGAAAAATGGGGCTTTGTGAACGAGTCCGGTGAACAGGTCATTCCCTTCATCTACGATTTTGTGTGGCCCTTTCGTAAAGGAGTAGCGCTTGTCGAAAAAGATGGGAGATGGGTTCAGATCAACAAATCCGGGCATCTCGCTATACCTGGTATTTGCGACGGGAAGGGAGATTTTCTTGAGGGCGTAACGGGCTATTATCACAGGGAGAAATGGTATATTACCGACCATACCGGTCGGAAATGGGTGTTGTCCGAGCAAAAAACCGACATTCGTGGTCGGATGAATCCACGAACTCGCAAGATCGCATTGGTCCTGCTTGCGGTGATCGTCCTTGCGCTGCTGATCCACTTTTGCACCTCGCCCGAGCGGTGGTTACGGATATGAGCCGCTGTCACACTTTGGGAAGTTCTCCGATTATTAGTACCTTTATCGCAAACAACCTCTCTCCTATGATGAATCTGGCCGAACAATTGCGGGACTGGGCTGATCGGACCGCAGACTTCTATCACGACATTGCCACGAGTGACTCCGACTGCGATCTGTCGTTCTATACTCAGTCCGATTTGTCTCGGGTCCGGCAGCCCCCCGAATTGCTGATTTTGGCCATCAACCCCGGATATGGTGGTTCCTATCGAGACCAACTGGCGAACGAGAATTGGCGCATCAAAGGAGGTCTGTATGGGGATCGGATGACCGGAGACGTACTCCTGCACGGCAACTGGTCCTTTCGCGAGGAGCGCAATAAATGGCGCATCTGGACCATGCTGCGCTCCATCTTACGGTACGCCGGAGTGGATATTGATAGCCTACTTGACGGCGAGAATGTCAAACTGGTCTTCTCCGAAGTGGTGCTTTTCAGTACACCGCGCGCCGTGGGGATTGAGACGGTTGTCCGCAGACATGACTGCCACAAGCGGTGCGAAGCGTTGATCGAGATACTGCAACCGAAGCGTATTCTCTGCCTCGGGGCACAAAAATGGTTCCGGCATCTGTCTATCGAGAACCAGCGCGAGTTGATCCCTTCGGAGTTGCGGCTTGGGACGATTGGCGCGAACCGCATCCCCGTATTCGGCATCCCTCACCCCAGCAAACCGAGGTTTTCATCGTGCGAAATGGAGATGATCGGTACTTGCCTCGGCTATTTGTTTGAATACGACGATGTTGCGGCCATTACGCCTGAACTACTTGCGGAGCAGTGCAGCAACAAGATCGAGGTATGGCGACAGCAGCGGGCCAAGAACCGCAAGGCTACCCGGGGCAACCAGATTGATACACAGGATTTGATAGCAGCGATTGAGGCGGCAGGCTTCAAACTCCTCGACAAATGCAAAAACGGCCGCTGGTTCGAATACGGTTTAACGGATGAACTGTTGTTCCGTATGGTGCTATCGGGTAACGAAGGGCAATATCTCGGCATTCGGGCACGCAGGAGAGCGAAAGGGGCACACTACAATGCCGACCTTGCACGAAAGGATGCATATCTCCGTTCGCTGTCGGCTTTGGGCTGGCTGGAGGCGGAGGCACAGTCGTGGCTGGGCCGCAAGCGAGTGAACGAGTTTCACAAAGCCGAGGAGATCATCGCGGAGCTTCGCAAGGCGCGTGAGATCCTCACCGCGTATGATGAAATTGCAGCACATTAATCCGGCTTAAGGTTTCGCCTGCACTCTTCCATCAAAGCGTTTCGTGATATTCGGGTGTGCGGATTTAAGCAGATCGTTCAGAGGGCCTTCAGAACAAGTGTACTTTACATAGATCGTTGATGCTATGCGAGGGGATCGCGTGTTGCAGATTACCTACCACAGCTTCCATAGTGGTGCGGCTTCGACTGTCGGGATGAAGCCGTGGTACGTGAAGCTCTTTGAGTAGCGGTGGATATGCTCGGCAAGAGCGAAGAGTATGATGAGCCACGCATCTATGCCCTCGACCGCATCAAGGCGTTGGAGCAGGCCGAGCGCACCTTCAAACTCCCCAAAAAGTTCGATGTTGAGAAGTTTTTTGCCGATTATTACGGGATTATCATTGGCGAGGCGGATGCAGTAACAAAAGCAATGTGGCCGACACATGTGTTCGGAGTACAAGTTTAAGGTGCATACGGCAACATAAAGTGGTCGTCTTCCCTCTCTGTCCCGAGATGGCAGAAAAGAACTTTACTTTTACCAAAAATTCAATACTTTATGACGAAAGATGAATTACGAGAGACACTCCACCGCGAGATGCTCTTTTACTATTTTGCACAGCGGGATACCATGCTGGAAATTCGTAAGAATGAGTCGCTGATGAGTGCCGTTTGGCGCAAAATGCAACCCTATGCCGCGTGCGGTTTTCCGCGTGCAATTACTGAATCCGACATCGAAATGCTCTGCAACAGTTCCTTTGCGGGATTGTTTCAATACGACCTTGAAAAAGGAGCACAGAAAATCACACAATTACGAAACGAGTATGAAAGAGTCTTTGCATATCACGCAACCCATGAGTAATCCTGCCTTTGATTGGAATCGCCGCGACCCACTGTTTGAGACGGTGGCGCACGATGTTGTCAAGTGGCAGACAGTATCGGTATTGACGGTATGCTGCCAATTCCATATCAAGCCAAACCGGGCTAAACGCATTGTCAGGCAGTTGGAACAAGCGCATATTATCGGTGAGCAGTGGAGTGCGCGACACTCTCGCGAGATTCTTTGTTGCTGTACACGTACCCTCGATCAACGATTGGCCGATTTTGCTACCGTAGCCCGTCTACAACCGTTGGAGGATCAATGGCAGGCGGAACATGCGAAATACGAAGCGAAGGTACGCAAAGAGGAGGGCGAAGGCTATTATTTCAAGATCACCAACAATCTTCCGTTAAAGCATGAGTTGCGTAAACAGGATGAGGTGCAAGCCCGTTATGAGGCGATGACCGAGGTGGAGCGACAAGCAGAAATGGAACGCTTGGACAAGGAGTGTGAGAAGAAACTTAAAGATTGGGGCAAAGACCCGGTTCACGGGATGAAGCGCGAAGATTGGAACGCCTATACGAGTGCACTTGGCAGGTTGAATCATGACAGGGTCATGCGAGAGTTGTCGTGGGGAGGTAATTATGACTGGTTGGAGGTATTCTATCTTCTGAAATTCAAAATCGAGCGGATGATTGCGTATTGGGAGCAGTTAGGGCATTGCCGCAACAGGCGTTATGTTGCAAATACCATGCGCACCGCTTGCCGACTGATCGATATTGTCCTAAGCAAAGACCGTAGTAGCGGCGATTTCGATTCCTGTCGGGTGAATATGCACAATGTCAATCGTTTTACGATTTATCACGACCACAAGGGAGCATACGACAAAGCGAACAAGCAGGACGTCCGTTACCATAAGGCCTACTGCATTCTGTTCAAGTATCTGGAATTCCATCTGCATAACTGGTGGGATTAGTGTTGTGGTAAGTAGATGTACACCACGACATATCTGATGCGGGGCGACTGCTTCAATCTTTACCGCCATTGGATTATGCATAGCATCTCCATGGCGGTAAAATCAAATATTGGGAGTAAGATAGGCGAGGTATTCACAGGGTAGATTATATGCCTTTCCGAAAATATTTGTTGATTGACTCTGTCGACTCTGCACAAATTCTTGCTCTAAATTTTTTCTGCCTATATCCTGTATATTGTGTATCTTTACAAAAGGGTCAAAAGTTTGGACACCTTTTATCAGAAAAAATAAATCCTTCAAATTTTAATCATTGCAATAGCTTGTTGATTCAGCCATTTTTTCTTCGATTGAATAGAATTTGCCCGGTCGGAAATTTTTTCGTATCTTGCAGTAGGTTATTTGAAATGCGGTATTTTCGTGCAACAAACTGAAAATAAACCGTTGCCTTTTCGTTACCTATTATCCTATACAAAAATGTAACGACGCGATAATCGAATCGTTACATCACTTTTGTCCCACACCGGATTTGGATCGGATGTTTAAAAAATATCAATTCAGCAATCCGCCATAACTGCAAGAAAATACTTTTTAACCCATTCCAAATCGAATGCCCCTGAAAATCATCCGATAAAAATATCGTTTCCGATAAAATCAAAGAGTGAATAAGAAAAGGCAAATACGGAACTCTTATGCGGAACAATCAAAGAGACTTCCGTAACGAACACCTATCACCCGATGCAAAATATTTGTATTTTTTGAACAAACCTTAAAACTAATTTTATGAGAAAATCTTTATGGCACCTACATACAAGTTTACACCAAGGAATTTCAGAGGTCCCAATTCTTAAACCTCCGAAATTCCCGTCAATACACTACTGACCTTATATGTTTCTTCTGATTGCATTAAAGACTGTTCATATTTGTTCTCTTTCTCGATACCGTATTCATCGCATAATTTACTCACAACGGCATTAAATGTTTCTTCGTCATCTGACGGATTAAATCCTGTGACTTCTGAAACAATCTTCGCAACATCGCTTGCTCTTAGACAAAGAGTAGTTTCGATTCTGTTGCGGATTTCTTGTATATCGTGATATAGTGAGTTCATTCAAATACGAAATAATCAATAGTAAGAGTATTGGTTATAATGGGGTTAGTTATAATACCAGTCTGCGTACGTGTAAAACAGATATTAAAATAAGTTCCATTATTTTGATTTACTCCACTACATCGATAAGTAGCATTTCCAAATATTGGTATTCCTAATACTATCTGCTTGACTAATAGGAAAGTCGTATTTTCTCCCAATACTTCAGAAAGATTATTTATTCTACATAGAAATGTATCTGGCAAAGAAGGAAGAATTCCATCATTGTCTACAATCTTGTCGTTTGTGATATTATTAGCTAAAGCTTGATAATGACTAAGATTTGCAGAAGGGCTAATAATACTAACACCACGTTGAACCCAAATTACATCATTAAAACGTATCAAAGGAATATCGCCAACACCACGCAAAGCATCATTAACTTGCTTAATTGTCGGAAAGTCTTTATCGTTGCCCGTTATTTGTCCCATAAGATTTCTATTTTAATTATCTAACTTTATTTACTTATGGGATATTTATTACCTATCTCATCAATCGTTTTTCTACTTTTTCTTTTTCGGTGACATCATGTTTTTAAGCGCAAGGGCAAATTCGTTTTCTGGTGTCAAAACCCGTTTCTCAACATGGATAAAAGCGTGTTGTCTCTCACAAATAGTGGATGTGTCCAGCAGTAGAAATTTCTTATTCTTGATGTACTTGAACACTTCAAGAGCAGGATAAACCGTGTATTGTATGGCATCCTTATCTGTTATGATTATCTGTTTGACTTTCAGAGGAGTATTCAGATAAGGCATAATTTCCATGCCGATAAACACACGACTATCATCAGTTATATAAATGGGGACTTCTGTGTCCTCAATTTTTATCTTCGATATATATTCAACTACAACGAGCATATTCCACCAATTCTTTATATTTTAATCGATACCCTTGCACATTAACCATAAGGTGCAAGAATCTATCACCGGGTACAAATTTACAAGTATTTCTTCTGAATGCGAACTCATTTACATAAAATTGAAGATGTTGAGGTGAAACGACACGATAGACACCGATTATCGCACGTTTGAAATTGCCCCAAAAGTTCTCTATGTTGTTCGTATGTACTTTGCCACGCACGTATTCTTTCATGTGGTGTCTTACGATATAATGGTCGTAAGTATCATTCAATCCGTTATAAGCTCCCCATTCATCCGTATAAACCGTTGCGAAAGAGTTAACATGCTTGATTACTCTTGGTATCAAATCCTTTGCAGTAGTAGAAGGAACTACACGTGCTACAACCTTACCGTTACGTTCAATCATACCGAATACAGGAACTTTACCTTTACAACTTCGTCCCTGACAATCTTTAATTCTCTTGTTTGCATGACGGTTTTTGTTCTTGCCACCCACATAAGTTTCGTCCATTTCCACTTCGTTATCAAGTATGGATTGGTTCTCACATTCACAACATTTTCTAATACGTTGAAGCATAAACCAAGCCGTTTTCTGTGTCACTCCGAGTTCTCTTTGCAGCTCCATTGAAGAAAGGCCACCCTTGTGTGACATGCACATCCAAATGGCTATGAACCAATTTTGAAGCGATACTTTCGTATTCTCAAATATCGTTCCCGTCTTGACATTGAAATACTTACCTGTATTCTTGCAACGGTAACGGTTGTCCTTACACTTATAGACTTTCGATGTAGGGTCAAACGGAGACACAGGATTTCCGTTCCAGAGTATTTGCTCCAGAAAATCAATACATTTCTGTTCATCAGGAAATGTCTTAATCAGCTCCGTAAGTGTTTTGAACTTAAACTCAAACATAATTTCTCTTTTTCTTATATCTCGAAGATAGCAGATATTCCCGATATGCGGAAATATATGGTATAGAAAATCTCGAAATCATGCTAAATATTTGCTAATCGGATAAATATGATTCTTAAAAAGATAGACTATCAGGTAATTTTTATATCTTTGTACCCGGGATTCGGTGTAATAACCGGATTCCAGACATTGTGGAATAGATATACACGAAAGTGTTTAACTGATTCTCACCGATAAAGTCTGGAAAACTAAAAAGGTGAACGAGAATGAGTTAGCATCTCTCGCGTCATGCAATATGGCGTGGGAGACTGTTGCTTGTTTTAGTTCACGGCATTTCCAGACGCCTATCGGTTGAAATAAGTTAGCAGTCCTCACGCTTTCTGCATTTAATAAGAATAGTAATCTTCTTTCGGGGGCTGGTGAAGAAACAAAAATCAAAAAGCAAAATGAAAACATTAAGAATGTTTGGAGCACTGTTACTTACGTGCGTAATGTGTTTGAATTTCGTTGCTTGTGATGATGACAACGAAAATGAACCTTCACCTTATTTTACAGCAGATGAACTTGTTGGAACTGTATGGAATGGAACAAACAAAGCACAAGACAACTACGAAATCAAAATTGTAAACAAAACCGATTTGACATTGAACATTAAGAGTTCAGAAGGTACAATATATGTTGATAACGAAACTCTAAAATATCAATATAATCAAGAAGATGGTACTTTTACATCAAGTTATAACGAAGACCAAGTCAAAGGACATATAACCAAAACAACAATGACATTTACCGTCGGAAATGATGATGAACAAATTACTTTGAATAAGAAATAACGAAAGAATCAAGGATAAAAGGGGGCGGACACTGATATTTGAATATCAGTGTCCGTCTCTTTTATATATATGTCAGTGTAAACTTGTATGTAGGTGCCAAATTTATAACATGCCATAGTTTTTGTCGTTTGAGGTTAATACTTCATGACACACAATCCTTTCTCCGTCATCGAAAGCGAATAGCCTTCGTCGTGGAGCTGTTTCAGCACGGCGACGTTGCTCTCGTGAATGAGAAGCGGGTAAGTATTCGCATAGTTGTCGTCCACCGGCGTGTTGAACGACACGGTGATGCGGTTGTTTCGGGTGATGATCTCCAGCGCACGGCGGAAATCTTCGGGTTTCATGGTCATGGTGAATGTTCGTTTTTTGAATTTGCGGTTCACTTGCGGCGGAACCGATTGGCCGGATGTATCCCTGCGTTCGGGGTAAGCATGCATGCGGAGGTCAGAACTCCGCCCACTGTCCGCCGCAGTAAAGGTATGCCGCGAGGTATCCCAGTCCCGGCTCGAACGAGACGATCTCGAAATAAAAACCCGAGAGCAATCCTTGCTCATGGTAACGGCGAAGTTGACGATCGTATATTTTCAACAGGTCGCAAACTTCTCCGACCTCCAGGATCGGAACTCCGCAAAGCAAATTACGATGACGTTTCATATAGGAAATATCCGGCCGAATCTCCCGAACTATTTTCTAAAATCTCTTCCGTACGTTCCATCCTACCCTACTCTAAATAATAACTGACACGGCAAAATTGGGAACAATACAGCCGAACTTCATATGAGTCAATATTTACTTATATAAAAATCATTATAAGTAATTATATATCTATTAATTACGCATTATTATTAATGGAATACTCTCTTTGTAGATTTTAATTGCTCAATAAAATATTCCAATACCGTCATGAATCTGCCCTATATGTTATGACTGGATTCGAATTATTCTTTGAATTTTTGCACATTAAAAGAAATTTTCATTCTTCTGTCTCAGAAAAAAGCCCAAAAGGATTGTGAAATACGACGCAAACTGGTAGTGGCCAATTCGGTGTACCAAAATGCGCTTCGCAAAAAGGGCCTTGAAAGTCAAAGCAATGTGTGTAGGGGGAGGGTCAAGTCCCCTACGCACCGCAAGACATCAAAGCAAAAAGCCTTGTAAATAAAATATTTACAAGGCTTTTTGCTTTTTCCGGAAATGCAGGAAAATGCGGTTCGGAGCATGTCGCATGCGGGATATGCAGTCGATCGTAAGAAAACACGGCGATACGGCCGTTCGGTCATACGACCGGGCCGCAGTCTCCGCAACGGCCCATTCCTTTCTCCGAAACCGCCGATTCCGACCTCGTTGCAGACAAGCCGCACCGTTTTCACTGACGACCGGGACGCCGGAAAGGAAAATCCGGTGATTCCATATCGTAATCGGCCGGCACATTTGAAGAAAAAATCGCAATCCCTTTCATTCGTTTTTGATATAATGTATTTCCATCGGCCATATTATGCCACAAAAAGTTTGCGTATTAAATTATATTTTGTATTTTTGATACCGAAGCGCTTTACTTTTACAAACTATCAAAAACTAATGCTTATGAGTAAAAAAATTACGCTATCGTTGGTTTGCATACTCGCGGTAGTGGGTTGTGCTTTTGCTCAATCCGACCAGGTACGCGGGTCGGTCGTCGATGAAAACGGCGCTCCGATTATCGGCGCTACGGTCATCGTCAAGGATGATCCGACCATCGGCACTTCAACCGACCTGAAGGGCGAATTCCTCCTTCAGATCCCGGCCCGGAAGGGGGGGGGAAGTTGCAAATTTCCTATGTAGGTTATAAAACCCAGGAAACAGCCATCTCCCCCAACGTCCGCGTGCGCCTCGAACCCGACGCTCAGGCAGTGGAAGCAGTCGTGGTGACAGGTATGACCAAAACGGACAAGCGCCTCTTTACCGGTGCGGCCGATCAATTGGTGGCCGATGACGTGAAACTTTCCGGTATGGGCGATATCAGCCGCGGCCTCGAGGGCCGTTCGGCAGGCGTTTCGGTACAGAACGTGTCGGGTACGTTCGGTACGGCTCCGAAAATCCGCGTTCGCGGTGCGACCTCCATTTACGGCGACTCGAAGCCGTTGTGGGTCGTGGACGGAGTAATCATGGAAGACGTTCAGGACATCTCTGCCGAGGATCTCTCCTCGGGAGACGCCACGACCCTGATCGGTTCGGCCATCGCAGGTCTGAATCCCGAAGACATCGAAAGTTTCAATATTCTGAAAGACGGATCGGCCACGTCGATCTACGGTGCCCGCGCCATGGCCGGAGTGATCGTCGTAACGACCAAAAAGGGCCGTCCGGGTGTCAGCCGGGTCAACTATACGGGCGAATTCACGTACCGTATGATCCCTTCCTACAGCAACTTCAACCTGATGAATTCCCAGGACCAGATGTCGGTCTATCAGGAAATGGCCTACAAAGGCTGGCTGGGCAATTCGCGGGTCACGAACGCCTCGGCGAGCGGTATCTACGGCAAAATGTATGCGCTGATCAATTCGGGAGCGATGCAACAGGGCAGCGCCGAACAGGTCGCGTTCCTGCAGGCGGCAGAGCGGCGGAATACGGACTGGTTCAAAGAGTTGTTCCAGCCGACGGTGATGCACTCCCATTCGGTGAGCATCACGTCGGGAACCGAAAAATCGTCCTACTACGCCTCTGTCAGCGCCCTGTTCGATCCGGGCTGGACAAAGCAGAGCGAAGTCGCACGCTACACTGCCAATCTCAACGCTTCGTACAAAATCTCGGACGCCCTTTCATTCAATATGATCACCAACGGGTCGTACCGCAAGCAGAAAGCTCCCGGGACTCTCGGCTCCACGACCGACTACGTGACCGGCGAGGTGAAACGCGACTTCGACATCAATCCCTATTCGTATGCGCTGAACACTTCGCGCGTGCTCGATCCCAATGAATTCTATGTGCGCAATTATGCTCCGTTCAACATCCTGCACGAGCTGGAAAACAACTACATCGACCTGAACGTGGCTGACGTGAAGTTCCAGGGCGAGTTGAAATGGAAGGCTTTCAAGGGTTTCGAAGCCGCGGCTCTGGCTTCGGTGCGTTATTCGGGGACCTCGCAGGAACACAACGTCCGCGACAATGCGAATCAGGCCGAGGCATACCGGGCCATGGGCACGACGACGATCCGGGACAACAACTCGTTTCTCTACAAGGACCCGGACGACATCTATGCCGAACCCGTGAGCGTACTGCCCGCCGGCGGTATCTATCAGCGGACCGACAACCGGATGCTCTCCTACGACTTCCGCCTTTCGGCCACTTACAGCAAGACCATCGACAACACGCATATCATCAATGCATACGCGGGTATGGAGACCAACCAGATCGACCGCGAAACGACGTGGTTCCGCGGCTGGGGTCTGCAATACGACGCAGGAGAGATTCCGTTCTACGATTACCTCATCTTCAAAAAAGGCAAGGAGGACAACACCGATTACTATACGATGGAGAAGACCTATTACCGCAATGCCGCATTCTTCTTCAACGGGACCTATTCCTACAAAGGGCGTTACACGATCAACGGCACATTCCGCTACGAGGGCAACAACGCCGTGGGACTGACGACGCGTTCGCGCTGGCTGCCGACATGGAACATCTCGGGCGCATGGAACATGCATGAGGAAACATGGTTCCAGCGCGCGCAGCCTGCGCTGTCGCACCTTTCGCTGAAGGCTTCGTATTCGCTGACGGCCGACCGTCCGTCGGTGACGAACGCACTGGCGGTAATCAAGAGTACGACGCCGTGGCGTCCGACGGCCGGCGCTTCGGAGTCGGGACTGGCTCTCTCGGAACTGGAAAACAGCGAGCTGACCTACGAAAAGAAGCACGAACTGAACATCGGCGCCGACCTGGGTTTTCTGAACAACCGGATCAATCTGGCTGTCGATTGGTACAAACGCGACAACTACGACCTGATCGGACCGATCAATACGCAGGGCATCGGAGGTCAGATCGAAAAGCTGGGCAATGTCGCCACGATGCGGTCGCGCGGCATCGAGCTTTCGCTCTCCACGAAGAATATCCAGACGCAGGACTTCAGTTGGACGACCGACATCATCTACTCGCACATGAAGAACGAAGTCACGAAGTTCGAGACATCGACCCGCGCCTTCGATCTGGTTTCGGGCATCGGATTCTCACGCGAGGGCTATCCCGTGAATTCGATCTTCTCCTACGACTTCCGCGGGCTGAACGAAGAGGGTATTCCGACCTTCATCAACGAGGACGGCGAGCTGACGACGACGAATATCAATTTCCAGGAACAGGAGCGTTTCGACCATCTGGTTTATTCGGGGCCGTCGGAACCTACCGACGTCGGTAGTTTCGGCAACATTTTCCGCTACAAGGGACTCCGACTGAACATCTTCATCACCTACTCTTTCGGCAACGTGGTACGTCTCGATCCGGTCTTCTCCGATTCCTATACGGATCTCGACGCCATGCCGCGCGAATTCAAGAACCGCTGGATGGTTCCCGGCGACGAGCGCTTCACGGACGTGCCGACCATTATTTCGACCCGGCAGAAGAAGAACGACAACTCGCTGTCGTACGCTTACAACGCCTACAACTATTCGACGGCACGCATCGCCAAAGGCGATTTCATCCGCATGAAGGAGATCTCGCTGACCTACGACTTCCCGAAACGCTGGATACAGAAACTCAAAATGTCGAGCCTCTCGATCAAGTTCCAGGCTACGAACCTCTTTCTGATCTACGCGGACAAAAAGCTCAACGGCCAGGATCCCGAGTTCTTCAACACCGGAGGCGTCGCGGTTCCCGTTCCCAAGCAGTTCACGCTGACACTGCGTATCGGCCTGTAATCAAAAAAACGAAAACGATATGAAAAACTACATTGCATATATTCTGTTCGCCGGAGCTCTTGCCGCAGGCTTTTCTTCTTGCAATGACTTCCTCGACGAGAACCCGGACAACCGCACGACGGTCGATTCGGAGGAAAAGGCCATCGACATGCTGGTCTCGGCCTATGCCAGCAACCAGCCGTGGTTCGTATTGGAGCTGGCTTCGGACAATGTCGATGACCACGGCGGAACCTACGGCGATTGGAGTCGTTTCTACGAAGAGAGTTTTTCCTGGAATCCGCCCGTGGAATCCAACAACGAATCGCTTATCAGGACGTGGAGTTCGCAGTATCTGGCCATTGCGAATGCCAATCAGGTGCTGGACGCTCTCGGGAAAATGGAAATGACCGACAAGTTGCGCGCGGCCAAGGGCGAAGCGTTGATCTGCCGGGCATACGCCCACTTCGTGCTGGTGAACATTTTCTGCCAGCAGTACGATCCCAACTATCCGGACGACATGGGAATCCCTTACATGGAGAAGGCCGAAACCGAACTCGACCCGAAATACGAACGCGGTACGGTAGCCGAAGTGTACGCCAAAATCGAAAAGGATATCGAGGAAGGACTGCCGCTTATCGACGACGCGATCTATTCGGTTCCCAAGTACCACTTCAACCGGAAAGCGGCTTATTCCTTCGCCGCACGGTTCTTCCTGTATTATCAGAAATGGGACAAAGCCGCGGAATATGCCTCGGAAGCGCTGACCAACGCCCCCGAATCCCAGCTCCGCGATTACGAGGCGCTGTTGGAATATCCGATGAACAACGGGTCCACCCAGAATACGGCTGCCACCTACTATATCAGTACGGACCTGCCGTGCAACTACCTGCTGGCGACGGCTTACTCCTCTTCGGGGACCTATTTCGGCGGATACTCCTCGGGACGCCGTTACAACCACGGATGGCTGATCGGCCAGACCGAGAGCATCTCCTGCACGAATACGCCCTTCGCGCCCTACGAATGGAAGGTGCGGCCGCTGGTATATAACAGCGGTCTGGACAAGACCCTGCTGCCCCATACGCCGTATCTGTTCGAATATACCGATCCCGTCGCAGGAACCGGTTATATCCACACCGTCTACACGCTCTTCACGGGCGACGAGACGCTGCTGACACGGGCCGAAGCCTACATCATGCAGAAAGATTATCCGAACGCGCTGAAGGACATGAACCTCTTCCTGTCGAACGCCTGCAAGTCGTACACGCCGCTGACGGAAGAGACCGTGACGGCGTGGGCCGCCGGCACCGAATATTACCGGCCGGAAACCGATCAGAACCAGTCGGATATGAACAAGAAAGGTCCTACGCCGAAAAAGGAGCTGCACCCTGCGTTCGATCTCGACGAAACCCAGGAGGCCATGGTCCATACGCTGCTGATGCTGCGTCGCTACGAAACGCTGCATTGCGGTCTGCGCTGGTTCGACATCAAGCGTTTCGGCATCGAAATTTATCGTCGCACGCTCGATTCCACCGACGGACATGTCAGCGCCGTGACCGACAAGCTCGCAGTGCGGGACAACCGTCGGGCCATCCAGCTACCGAACGACGTAATCACGAGCGGTCTGCCCGCCAATCCGAGGTAATCCGCCATTTGAGATTAAAAAATGCATATTATGAAAAGAACGATATTTGCACTGTCCGCACTGGTATTCGCACTTTCGAACACGGCGTGTTCGGAGGACGGACTCGACGACAAGAGCGTAATCACGGGTATCGGCTATGAGATCGAAACGCCTTTCGACGAGTGGCTCCTCGAGAACTTCATCGAACCGTATAATATCCGGGTCATGTACCGTTACGAGGACATGGAATCCGATATGACCTACAATCTGGTTCCGGCGCGTTACGAACGCTCGATCGAAATGGCGCAGTTGGTTTCCTATCTTTGTCTGCAAGCCTACGACGAAATCACCGGCAGCCGGGATTTCATCCGGGCCAACTTCCCGAAAGACCTCTTCTTCGTGGGCAGCCCGGCCTACAACAACAACGGCTCCATCGTACTGGGTACGGCCGAGGGCGGTACGAAAATCACCCTCTACAACCTCAATACGCTGGATCCGCGCAATGTCGATGCTCTCAACTCCTCCTACTTCAAAACGATACATCACGAGTTCGGGCATATCCTCAATCAGAAAAAGCCTTACACGTCCGATTTCGAACAGATCGTCGGCAAGTCGGACGGAGGTATCCGCTATGTCGGCAATTCCTGCTGGGAGGTATATCCCACCGAGACCAGCGCTCTGCAGGACGGGTTCATCAGCCGTTACGCCTCGACTTCCGACGGAGAGGAGTTCGTGGAGCTCGCCTCGATCTACGTCACCAACACGCCCGAAGCCTGGGAAACGAAACTGCGGACGGCAGGCGCGAGACGCTCGATGATCGAGCAGAAATTCGACATCGTCTATAAATACTATGAGAATGACTGGGGTATCGACCTGGAGAAGCTGCGCGAGATCGTCCTGCGACGTCAGCAGGACGTGCCGACACTCGACCTGGATATCTGATTCTGTTCCGTATTAAAAAAATGTGAAACCTATGAAACGATTATTGATATTGCTGGGGCTGCCCCTCGTACTGAGCTCCTGTCTTCTGAACGAGGAGGATAAATTCCCGAAATCCGCGACGGAACGCATGAACGAAGCCATCGAACAGGCCGAGAACGTTCTTCAGGGCGCCGTCAACGGGTGGCGCGTGGAGCTCTATCCGGAGAAATCGCGCATCTACGGAGGTTATACGATGTTCCTGAAATTCTCTTCCGACGGCAAGGTGACCGCCGCCAGCGAGAATTTCGATCCCGCGCAGACGGACGAGTCCTACTACTCCGTAGAGCCGGACAACGGGCCGATGCTCACGTTCAACACCTACAACGAGATCATTCATTTCTATTCGGATGCCGGGACCGGGGCCAATCAGGGAATCGGCACGGCGAACGGCGGTCTGGAGGGGGATTCCGACTTCATCGTTATGGAGGCCACTCCCGAATGCGTAAAACTCAAAGGACGCAAATCCGGCAATTACATCCGCATGTATCCGCTCGATGAGGGCGTGAACTGGGCCGATGAACTGCAAGCCTATGTAGATGCGGAAACGGAAATGCTGCTGGGCTATACGAGCTGCATCGTAGGGGATGCGACCTATCCGCTGGAATTCCAATCGGCTCTGAATAATTTTACCTCGCGCGTATTCCGGATTACGCTCAAGGAGGCCACCGAAACCGAATCGGCAGAGGTCCTGTCCGCGCCCTTCATCTGGACGAAATCCGGTGCGAAATTCTACGAACCTCTGACCATCGACGGCGTGACCGTGGAAGAGTTGTCGTTCAGCGGAGAGTACCTGGAAAATGCCGAGAAAAACGTCCGGATCACTCCGAAATACTCGGACAACCAACTGACCGTAAACATTACGGAAACGACCTACAATTCGCTGAAATACGAAATTACCGCGACGGATCCGGACGACCCGTACATCGTCCGGGCGTTCAGGAAGAGCGAAATCGAAGGCATGTCGGACACGCAACTCCGGAAAAGTATCTGCGAGACGATCGCTTCCGCGAACGAACTGAAGAAGGGCGACATGACAGGGACTCTTTCCGACCTGTACGATGAAACGGAGTATGTCGTGGTGGGCCTGGGAATCGACCCCTCGACGCTGAATTACACCACGAAGGTCTTCAGCGCGGAGAAAACGACCTCCGCACTGCCGGCAGACATGCAGGATGCCTACAGGCAATGGATCGGGACATGGACCGTGACCTCGGCGTCGTCCGAAGTATCGGGTACGTCCTACGATTTCGTCATCGAAATCCGTCCGCGCGAGATCAACAGTACGTACCTGATCCGCGGATGGGGATACACCTACCTGAAGAACGACTACGAATGCGAAGCGAAGTTCAAGGCCGACGGCACGTTCGACATCCACCATCAGATATGCGGGACATTGAGTACCGGCGGCCAGCTCACGCTCTTCCCGAGATTTGTCTATACCAAAGGTGGCTCCGGGTACGGCGGTCTCATATCGCTCGGATACGGAGAGGCCCTTCAGGCATCCTCGTCCGAGGACGGGAAAGGCGCCATCTACGGATACAATTACGGTCTGTCCGGAGGCGGATCCTGCACGATCACGTCGCTCGACTATTGGGATGTCCGCAACGGCAGCAACTATTACATCCAGGCGATGAGCCCGTACGTATACAAGGATTTCTTCGCAGGTCCCTATACGATGGTCCGCACATCGACGGAATACGGCGTACTGGGAACCCGGACCTCACAGTCCGCACCGGCTGCCGTTCAAAGACTCTCTACCGGAAACAAAGCCGCAGCCGTTCGGGCCGAATAGGTTTCCGTCGTTCGAAAGAGCCGTTCAGAACATCTGAACGGCTCTTTTTCGATCGAGGCCGGGCAGTTCGTTCGGGCATGAGATGCCCGACCGTGAAACAGGCCGCCGATGAAACGGCCCGGCCGATCCGGCCCGGCCGGGCCACGCCCTGCCGACCTTGTCCCGGCGCATGATCTTACCGTCGCCGGCAACCGGAGCGCACGACAGGCGTACCGTCCCGCTTTTCGCTCAAATGGATATTGACATGATAGATGCTGTTCCGGTTCAGATAATAGTCCCCTTCCATGGCATCTTCCGGCTTCGTATCCGGATTATTGCATAACAGGACGGTGGCGGAAACATTGTCGTCCGAAGGGACGGTTCCTTCGTCCACGTACCATATCTGCAACCGGGTGGCCTTGTCGGAAACATCGGTCGAATGCGGAGCGGCATAAAAGTAGAATTGGCAGGCCCCGGTCCTGATCTCCTCGCTCCGCTCGGTCGGCTTCATATCCAACCAGGCATCCTCGGCATTGGGCGACTGCGCTCCCGGGAAGACATAGGCCTTCGTTTCCATGTTGGCCAGTCCGATGTAGAATTTCTTTTTCAGGTCTTCGGGATCGTCGATCGTGAAATTCACCTCGATACGTGCGATGATACGTCCCAGGTAGATGGACAATCCGCTTTCGGTGCCGGGCAGCACCCCTTCGTAATACCCGAACATGTAGATCTGTTTTACATGCCCGATATTCTCGTTCCTGTCGCCCGCTCCGTCCTCCTCGGTCAGAATATTCCCGATGTCCACCGTTTTCCGGCGGAAATCGGACAACTGCACCCGGGTCCGCCCGTCGTCCTTCAGGATCAGGTCCGCGATCTGGGCTTCGGTCATGTTGGCTATCAGGCAGATCGTCGTCCTCTGCCCGTCGCCGGACTGCAACCGCACGTTGTCCAGTTCGGGCGACGGGGTCCCGTTGGGCGTGTCCTCGTCCTCGGTCAGGTTTCTGAAATAGTAATAGGATTCGCTCCCGGGACGCTCCCCGTCGGCGACAAGCACGAGGTTGTCCTCGGAATCGAATTGGAGTACGGCGATCGTGCGTATCATGTTCTCCTCCTCGGGCGTCATCGGCAGCAGGGCCCTCGAACCGGGAGCGGCCTCCCCGCCCGCCATCGGCAGAACCCGGGCACTGATTCTGTAAGCGGCGCAAACCGGGCTGACGGCTCCGGGATCGGCCGGTACGGGATCGTTTTGCGTACACGCTCCGCACAGGGCGACGAGCGCAAAGAACGCGAAAAGGCATATCCGTTTCATGACGGGTCGTTTTTACAGGATGGGTAACTCTTCGTTCCAGCTCACATACTGCCAGGTGATGGTGGAGACGCCGTTCTCCATCTTCACCGTTCCTACGTAATGGTAGGTGTAGGCCGCTTCGAATACTTTCTGATTCAGCATCATTTCATATTGGGTGGGAATGCCGTTCACCGACAGGTTGAACAGCACGACGACCGCCCCGGAATACGCATCGGTCGGCAGAATGGGGCACTTGATATACAGCTCCGTAGCGTTCTTGTTCGTGATAAAGCTGTCGGCATAGGCCGTGCTGCGGCGAATGGTGAAACGTTCGTCGGCATCGCCCGTTTTGGCTTCCAGATACACCTGCGGGGACTTCGTCCAGCACCAGTTCCAACCGAGTTTCTCGTTCTCGATCCGGTAATACTTCTGTACGCCCGACACCTCCACCCCCTGCGGCATGACATCCAGCGAAAAGACGGCAGGGTCGTTCTTCTCCTTGCGAATGGTGAATTCAAGCCGGGAAGTCTGGTGCGCCAACGGCTTCAGTTTCACATAGTGAACCGCGCCGTCGTTCCCGTCGAGGCGGACGACCGTTTTCGCCGAACTCGGATAACGGTCGTCGGTCGCCATCAGATACTCCTTGTGGTTCACGCTGACGGCCTGATGCCCGTCGTCCGTTTCCACCAGACGTTTGGCCGGCGACATGGCCCGGAATTCGTAGGTCTTGCCGATCGTCAGGTAGAGCGGAACGCCCGTCTCCGTCACCTGCGAGACGTTGCCCTCCTCGTCGTATTCCACCCGGCAGGGATAGAGCGCCTGCCGCGTTCCGTCCAGATCGCGCACGACATACGACTTCGTGTACTCCTCCCCCGCCCCTCCGGCTCCCTGCTCTTTCACATGGAGCCAAAGGGTGCTGCCGTTGGGCAGGGGCTCCGCATCCTTTCCGAAGAAGATATCCTCCTGTCCGTCCGCGCGGGCGGCAGCCGTCCGCACCGACGGGCCGTTTTCGGACACCGAACCGAGAAGCCCCGGCAACACGGGACGCACCTCGACCTTTCCCACGGGAACCGGAGCGGCGCTCTCCTCCCCGGACGAGCACCCCGGGAGCGGGGCCGCAGCCAGCAGAAGAGCATAAAGCGCGGTTTTCATACGCTGTTCGTTCCTCATCGTCGTCATCGTTTATCTGCATTCAGATCGCGCACGCAACGGACCTGCACGGCATCGCCCAGCGGGGATTTGTCCGAAAGGATGATGCTCTGGCTGGCGGTTTGCGACCCTGCGAATTTGAACCACATGATTTTCTTCCTATTGTCTTCCGCCGTTTCATTGGTCGCATACCAGGTTTCCGTACCCACATTGGCAATATTCCCGCCCGTCCAATTATTGACGATACCGCCGACGGGCAGGTAAAGCACTTCGGCGGGATGGTCCCAGTCGAACGACCTCAAACTTTCGCCGTAATCCCTGTCGGCGTCGGGTGTGAATTTGTCCTTCGGGCTCGTCCGATAGCGCGAAATGACCAGTACGCCCCGAAACGGCTCATTATAGACGACTACGCCGTCTTTCTTTTCGGGATTCGGATCGGCCGTAACCAGTTCGATTTCCCATTTCATGCGATAGGCCCTGGTCGTGCCCTGTCGTTTGATGCCGTACACCACGCCCCAGTTGTATATATGTTCCTTATCGTTGTTTCGCAACTCTCCGGACCGGTCCTTGACGCGGACCCGATCATCGTCTCCCATACTCAGGATATATTCGCACGTTTCGGTATTCGTTCCGCCGAAATCCTCCATCTCTCTCCGGTAAATATAAGGGAATCGTCCGCTGTATGCCGGCTCGTTTTTATCGTACAATCCGGACTTTTCCAGCACCTTTATCTTTTTTAGATTCTCTTCGCTGAAAGCCTTCTCGAAATCCGGTTCCTCAAGCGATTTATTGTCGATCGTCGCTTCCCACGATCCGGCATTATTCAGGTTCGTATATACTCTGAACGTGATGTTCCCCGAATAGGCCGATCCCGGAAGAATGCCTCTGAAGTCTTCCTCCGCGGGCAGCCGCCATCCGGGAGGACACGGAGTTTCGCTCTGGTCGGCCCATGTGCGGGGCGTCTCTCCCCCGTTGCTTTTCCTCTCCAGTTTCCCGAGGGAATACGCCCCATCGTAGCTGAAACTAAACGTATGGCCTCCACCCGCATCGCCCAGATTCCAGATACATTCGTCATTGGCCGTCGTCCGAGCCGGTTGGTAATAGTACGTTCCGTTTCCGAGATTCCACGAAGCGGGATCGACCACCGGGAAGAGCGGATTTTTTCCCGTGAGTTCCCCTCCGCTGACCAGCGATTCCTTCAAAATCCCGATATCCGACAGATCTTCATAAATCCACCTCCCCTTCTGATCGTTCTTCTTGGCGGGAGGCATCGGGAAATAGGGAATGTTCCGCCCGTACTGGTAGAAATACCCCACGCTTTTGAGCCAGTCTTCGTAACTGCGTGTCGGATGGGCGCTGGTCGCTCCCAGATTGCGGTCGGCCCACATGACGCCGTTGAACGTCACGGGCTGCCCCAGATCCTGCTCCTGATAACCGGGCGTATCGACCGTCCCTTCGCCTTCCAGCCAGTCGAATACCTGCGGCACGAGGGTTACCACGCGCTTGTCGCGGTCGCGCAGAAAATTGAAGACCAGCATATACCGATAGTTCGGCAGAAATTCCAACGGAGCTTCGGGGTTCCCGGCGTTCCAACTGTCGCAGACCGGAATCGAAAGGGTCGTCTCGCCGCCCGTTCCGAATATTCCGCCAGGGTCATCGAAAGTTATGTCAGCCACGTATTGCGGGATGACGTCGGCACGCTCCGCGCCGGAGGGGAAGATCAGAACGGGTCCGCCCACCTGGACGGCCTCCGCGTCGGACTGCCCCGGAGTGCGGACCGGAACCGTTACGGGCTTCTCCGGCTCGACGAGCCGCGGTCCCCGCTTCGATACGGAAAACTCGCCGGTCAGCACATCGTATGTTCCGCTCAGGGGAATACCCGCTTCATCGTCTTTTTTCCGAAGGGAGACGGAAATCACCTTCAGCCGATTCTCCCCGGCGATCTCCTCATCGTTCTGCTGCACCGCCTTGAAAGTCACTTTCGACATGATATGACGGAAATTCAACGTCAACATGTTGCCCGGAAGCGCTTCTCCGTTATACGGCAACTCGGCCCGCAGATAGTCGGGATACCCGCAGACGGACTGCTCGTCCAACTCGATACGATAGGAAGCGTCACCCTCGTCGGGCGGCAGGAAACCGTCGCCGTCCTCCGCCCGCACGTTATCGGTCAGGCCGTAGAAATCCTTCGGTCCGTGCAGCTTCCCGTTGTACTCTTCGCCCAAAGAGATATAGTGCAAGCCGCCTCTCAGCAGGGACTCCTTTCCGGGAACGCCCCCCGCGGGGAAACCTTCCGCGGAGTCCGTCGTGCCACTCCGGCAGGCCCAGATGCGGAACCGGACGCCCGCATCGAACATACGGCCTTCGCCCGCAGCCCGTGTGACGGTCTCCTCTTTCCGCGCATCCAGCCGGAGCGCACCGCCGCCGGGTCCGAAGTCCGCCGCCGGGTCCTCCCGGCATGCGGCCGCCGCCAGGCACAGGGCCAATGCGCATGGAACGGCCGATCGGTATCTCTTTTCCATAATATCGCTTTTATTCGGTCCGTTATCGTTGTTCGTCGCCGGTCCCGGGGGGATATACCGGCAGATAGTGTTCGCCTCCGTCTTCCCAGTCGATATTCCTGCCTTCCAGCAGCAGTTCATCGCTGTCGAACGTGATGAGTACCTCGTAACGGTAGCCGGGATAGAACATCCCGCCGGTTTTCGTCGCTATTGGAACCGTACAGTCCGTCCACTCGGCCCGCCGCAGAAACTGATATTCCAGCTCGCCCGCTTCGTTCACGACGATCAGCGAGTAATCGGCCGCGACGTTGATCGTCAGCGACTTCTCTGCGGACGTTTCCGCCAATTCCTCGAACGGATCATAGACAAACCGGTTTTCCACCTTTTCCAGCCCGTGCACCACGTAACACGCGCCGATCTCCTTCCGCTCGTCCTGCCGGATGTAGTTTTCGTCCGGCGAGGACAATTCTATGCCGCCCGACTGCGGCCCGGCCTCCGATATGCGGTAGGTGCTCCGGTCATCCTTCTCCTCCGTCCCCCGCTGCACGTACCGTTCGAAAGCGGTCGGGATTTCCAATTCGTTCGATTCGGCCACCGTAACCACCACATTGTTCACGGCCACCTTGTTCAGCATCCGCGCGCTGCGCCGGGCCTCGAACGAGATGCAGGCCGTGAGATGGCGGAATTTCAGCTCGTGCTCCTTCCGCGTGAACGGATTGCCGGTCCATCCCATATGCTCCGCATTGCCGTCGCACGAGAGGAAATCGGTTTTTCCGTCCCGCCGGCTCTCCTCCACCTTCAGCTTGGCATAATTACCCTCCGCGACCGGGGCCAGGGCGTAGCCGGGGGCGTAGCCCGTGACATGGTAAGGGGCGTTGGCCCCCAGATACCGGACACCTGTGGAGAAGACGCGCCCGCCGTCGTAATTGTAGTTGTCGATGGCTTCGGGCAATACGGCTTCGGCGTCCGGTCGGGCGTCCGCCGTACTCTCTTTCATCCAAAGGTTGTGAAACGTCGCTTCGGTCCAGAACAGCAGACGCGCGACGTTCCCGGCCGCTTCCACACCGCTTCCCGCCGAACCGTTCCGCCCCTCCGTACGCGCGTTGAGCTCTATCGTCCGGGCGGTCTCCCCGTGCGGCGGCTCCGCGCTATCGTCCCCGCAGGACGACAGCGCGACGACAGCCAGGACAAGATGGTATAATTTCCGTTTCATAGGATTTCGCTCCGTCATTGCAACTCGATCTCCCCGGATCCTCCCTCTTTCCACTCCTTGACGAGCGTATGCACGTCGATATACCCGCCGTCGTGGATCGAAGAACCCGGATGGCTGAACGAATTGACGATCAAAATATAGTAGGTATTCCGCCGGACCACCCCGCGGGAGTAGGGGGTCGCGCCGCCGGTCGGATCGCCGCCGGCCCCGTCGATATAGGTGTAATAGTATCCCCAACCCTGCGTATAGGGAAGGTAGTTGCCCAGCTTTTCGGGTTCCTCTGCGTCGAACGAATCGCCCAGCATCCGGATGACGGCGCCGTAGGTATAGTACCGGTCTTCCCGCGTATCGTCCTTCCGGTTGTCGTAATAAAAGTAAGTATGCCGGGGGAAACCGCCGCCATCGGGGTCGTAAGTTCCTTCGCTGTAATAGTTTTCCTTTTTCAGCGACTCTGTCAGGAGGGTCTGCGAAACATATTCGTCGGGGCACTCCACCTCCATCACGGGATCCCCGGCCGCCTCCGCTTGTTCGCTCCACTTCTCCAGTGCCGCTTTCAGACCGCGCTCGTCGGCCACCTCTCCTGCGTCGATCTGCCGGAGGACATGTGCGACCAGCTCCTTCTCGATCCACAGCCTGCCCGGAGTGTATTTGGCCGCCACGGAGACATGGGTAATCATCGGCCACACGTATTCGTATTCCTCAAGCACCTTTTTCTTCCCTTCGTCGGCGACCGCCCCGAAAAGGTTCTCGGGACAGTAGAGCGCCTCCTCCGGACGATAGCCGCCGCACCGGTTTTCGTCCGGGAGCCGGTTTTCCTCGTACTTGGGCGCCCGTTTGAAAAAGCCGATCACCTCATACTGCAGGCCGGGTGCGGCATAAACGAAATCCTTCGACGTCTTGCTGCCGTCGTATCCGCCCTTCTCGTCCAGGTAGAACGTCAGGTCGTTGTTCGGATCTTCGTCCTCCTTTTCCATGATGAAAGAAGACTTGTTGAGCGAATTGACCAGAAAATAGACATCCTCCAACCTTATCCACCCTCCGTTCGTCGCAAGGCTTCCGCCCTCCTTCAACGGCGCATAGCCCGAATGCCCGTCATCCTCCCTGCACGTGACCAGCACCTTGGCCACCAGCCGTCTGAGCTCGAACTCAGCTTCGACGACGACCCGCTCCCCGTCTTCGCCCACGACGGGCCGGGCCGTCTGCCCCTGCGTGCAGAACATGGCGATATCCGTGCGGAGAGACGATGCGCCCCCGTCCGTCGCCACTCCCGGAGCGAACGACTCCACGACATTGTAGTTGTAAGGCGTTTCGGTTCCGTCGAGCGTATAGGCTTTATTGCCGTCGCAGAAAGCCTCGGCCTGCCGGTCGTCGAGATTGGCGCCCAAGTACAAGGACATCTCCCCGACCTCCCGCACATCGACGGGCAACTCCAGCACCGCCATTTTCCGGCCGGTCGTCCCGTCCTCGTCCAGAAGCACGTGCCGGAAAGGATAGGCGGTTCTCCGACCGGAGACCTCGGTGAACACATAAAGATTGCGGATGGCGTTTTCGGAGTCGAATCCGGGCGCCTCGCCGGTTCCGGACGCATCCGGACCGCTGCCGTCCACGGAGAACGCAAGGCTCAGGGAGACCCCGCACGCAGCCGGGTTCCGCGGAGCGTCGTCGGCCGGCGATGCGTCCCGGTCCGCACATCCGGCCGCCAGACAACACAACAGCCAGCAGCATATCCGCGATTTTACCTCTTTCATACGCTAATTTCCTTTCGACCGTCAAAGTATCACGTTCTGTATCCGCCTGCTCCAGTTCAGCACGCTGATCTCCAGATCCACCGCTTCCCACGTATCGCCTTTCAGGAAAAACGTCATGCGATAGTCATAGCCCCGGTCGAGGAACTCCTGTTCGGAGCAGGCATGCAGCTCGTCGGCGCTGCGCAGTCGGGCGAGCATGTCCGCGAGATTGACACGGATCACCTCCCGGCCGGTTTCCCGATGCGTCACCGTCAGCACGGCATCCTCTTCGGCACGGTCGTGGTAGAGGATGCGCGAGGTCATGAAACCGACATGCGCCATGCGTCCGACGCCCTCCGCAGCTTCGCGCCCGGTACGGTCCTCGGTGTTCCACGCAACGTAGGGCGTATAGACTGCCGGCCCGCTCTCGTCCACGCTGTTGTCGTAGCGCAGACGCAGGTTGCGGTCCGTGATGCGGAAGTCGTAGTCCGCCACGTCCACGCCCGCCGGGTCGTCTATCTCCCGCAGTACGACGTCGATATGCTTCGTGTCGCGCACGAGCGACAGCGTTTCGCTGACGGCGTACAGATCGGACGTCACGACGCTGCGCGGACTCATGGCGTGCCAGAGCGTATCGAGCGGCAGCCCTCCGTGCTCCACGCGGCCGTCGGGAGCATGGTCGAGCGTGACGCTCAGCCCCTCCATCTTCCCTCCGTCGGGTCCGGCAATCCGGAACTTCGCCCCGGGCCCCCGCTGCGTCTCCGCCACCTCCTTCTGCATGGCCAGCGCCACGAAGCGGTACTCGCCCGCAGGGAGATCGAGATGCATACGGTAGTCCTTCGCCCGGAGCGGTGCGGAACCGGCGGTGTTCGCCTCGCTCCGGGAGGTCACGAAGTCGCCGTCGGCGTCGAAGACATAGACCGTAACGCCGCCCACGTGATCGGAGAACATATCGGCACGCTGAAGATTGTAGTCGTAACGGAAATTCAGATACACGCCGCGGTCGCATCCGCTACGATCCTCGTAAATCCAGTCGGTGCACGACATGCAGCACACGAGCAGGCTGCCGCTCAGCAGCGACCTGCCGTATGACCGCATTCCGCGTCGGATGGCTTGACCTGTCTTCATGGTTTCGTCTGTTTTTCATATTCGGACCGAGCGGTTCACAAATCCACCTCCTGCGTGCGCAGCGCCCACGAAAGGACATCCACGGAGACCTTTATATAGCCTTCCGTCGTATCGTCCGGCTCGTCGGGGACATCGGGGATCTCCGGTTCGCCCGGACCCGAAACGCTGTTGACGGTCAATTGATACCATGTGTTGCGCACTACGCCGTAACGGCCCAGATGCTTCTCATCAGTATATGATTCGCTGTTATCCCAGGGCGTCTCGCCGTTGTCGAAATGGCGGACAAGCGCGGTGCAGTAATAGGTCTCGCCGTCCTTGTAGTACTTCACCGTACCCAGCTCCGGCACGACCTTAGTCAGCGCATCGGCATTCGCTCCCGTAACCGTCAGCAGGTCGCTCAACTTCCTGCCGTCCGTGTTGTAATATCCTCCCGCCGCCTCGGAATTCACTCGGATTTCCGAACTCTCCAGCCCGGCGACCGCCGCTTTCACCGTTTCGACGAACTCCTCCTCGGAGAGCAGCACGCCGTTGTTCTTCACGATAAAGAAGCTCTTTACCGCGGCATCCTCCGAACGGTTGTACCGTCCCTTTATCAGCACGGACGTGGTTTCGTTCTTGTCCTGGTGTTTCGTGTCGAACGTATTTTCCAGACAGTACGCCACGTTCGTCTTCTCTTCCCAGGAGGTGTTCCAGTCGATGTCCGACGGGTCCGTCGCATTGTCGTATATGTCGAAATCGCTCTCCCCATGCCCGTCGGAATCGGAGTAGTTGCAGTCCACCGCCCAGAAGATGCGATAGCGACCGACGTCCTGCTTCACCGCGCTGCCCGCGAGGAAACGCGAATCGCCGCTGTCGTACCGCACCCACTCGCTCAGGCCGCCGACATCGCGCACCAGTCTGGTACTCTTATTGGTGACATTCAGCACCCAGCCTTCCAGGACGACCCGATCGCCGTCGTAGATGCTGCCGGGATTCTCCACCTCCACGGTATTCCCGGAATCCCCCGCCGTTATGCCCTTGGCTATCGACACGGAGACCTTGCCCACGAGGCGCTCCACGAAAATCGGATCGGCTTCCTCGGCGCCGGCAGCCCCTTTGGTGTCGTACACCTTGACCTTCACCAGCGTGGAAGCCGCAGCGGAGGAGCGTTGGCTGTCCGAACCGGACTTGTCCGACAGCGGAGCGTTCGTCATGAAGAAACTGCTGTTATCGTCCCCGGAAGCCGAAATGAAAGCGTCCGCGGTTTTCTCCACCCGGGCCCGCAAAGCCTCAATCGTACCGGCCCCTTCGCCGAAAACCGGACTGCCGTCCCACATCAGCATGCCATCGTCACCGACCGTGAGAATACCGTTCGCATTGACGACAGCCAACGCATACAGACTGACGCCGTTCGGGACGGCAGGAGCCTCCATGACATAGCTCGCGGTCCGCGTGATCTGCTCGTCGCCATCATCGACCGTCCAGCCCGACACATCCAACTGATAAGCCTTCAGGAATGTGGCATTCGCCTCTTCGGTTCCTCCGAAAAAGGCGATCAGCGCCTCGTTTACCTTGTATTCGTTGGACTCTCCGTCGTCGTAACGATGATCATCCGCCCGGGTGAGTCCCGAGGAGGTCGGCATGTTGATCGCCACTTTCACGTATCCGTCCACGACCTGCTGCCCCGGTTTTTCCGCCGGGTCGCCGGGATTTCCGTCGTCGCCGGCGCAGGCGGCGAAGAACAATGCCATCGCCAGCATCGTCCCTCCGATTTTCGTACCGTTTGTTTTCATAAATGCAAATGTTGAAATGAATGTTCTGTCTTATTTCCGTCCGGAATTCCCGTCTCCCGCGATCGCACGCAGATTCTCCGCAGCCTCCCGCAGGCCCGCCTCCGCCGCACGGCGCAAGTGCCGTTCCGCCTCGTCGTAGCGTTCGAGCAATGCGGCGGCCACGCCCCGGGCGTTCTCCGCTTCCGCGCCGTCCCCCGCTTTCTCCAGATACGGCAGAGCCGCCTCCGGCTTTTTCCCGGCCAGCAGGACATTCGCCAGATTCAGGTTCACCACCGGATCGTCCGGATAGAACCTCGCGGCCGTCTCGAACACTTCGGCGAATTCGGCGCCGCCCGCCGGACAGGTCTGCGCGACGGCGAACATCTCGTGCAGGCTCAGCTTCTCCGGCCGGGTGCGCAGGAGTTCCCGCGCTTCGTCCGCATCGAATCCCCGGATGCGGTAGTCTATTCTGTAATCCGTGCGGCGCAGCCCCGGGTAACACTCCTTCAGCAGGATGCGGTACGACTCGGGATGACGCATACGCAGGGTGCGTTCCTTGCGGTCCGGCTCCATGCCGCCGTCTATAAGCTCGAGAAGGGACTTCTTGTCGGGCAGCGAACTTTCGGCCACATACCTGCGCAGGTTACTCCAGTCCTCCGGCACGAAGGAGGTGACGAACAGCGAGTCGGCGAATCCGTACCTCGCCTTGAGATACTCCTTCAGGGCGCGGGTGCGTCCTTTCGCGAGACCGGTGTTGTGCTCGTAGGTGTCCTCCGGCGAGGCATAGCCTTCGATGAAGATCCGGGTGATGCCGAAATCCCGGTCGTTGTACACCGTATCAACGGTGGCGTGTATCCGGGCCAGCTCCTCCGGATTGCGGCGGTATGTCGGGTCGATCTCGGTCCGGTCCACCACGAAGTCCAGATAGGCCCTGCCCCGAAGCTCCCGGCTTTTCGGCATCTCCACCCGCGGCGTGACATAGGCCAGGCAGGGTGAGAACTCAACGTCCGCCTCGCACAGGGAAACCCAACGTCCGGGATCGGTCCTGCCGCATCCGCAGAGGTCTTCCGTCATTCCCAGCCGAAGACGATCCATCCATTCCGCACGGGGCAGCGCCACGCGGTAATCCACCGTCTGCGCCGCCTTCCGGTCCTTCCGCACGACCCGATAGGGCTGTCGGGCGTAAGTCCGCGATCCGTTTCGCTCGTAGTAGAGGGCACGCCGGCGCCCCATCACCTCCACGGCGGGCAGAGCGATCGTCCGCTCGCCGTCGCAAAGCGACGGAATCAGTACGACGGAACGGTCGGACCGCACCTCCATTCCAGCAAGGTCGATCCGCATCTCCACCACGACGCTGTCGCGCAGCCTGAACACGCGGGAATCCCCGACGGCGGCTCCGCTCCGCAGCGTATGCCGGGCCGCAAGCGGCGACGAGACCAGAAGAGCGCCCAGCAGGCAGCCGTATGTCAGCATAGTACGTTTCATCTCTCAGCTATTTAGAATACATAGATCAGGTTGACGGCCGCTTTCGTCGGGCCGAAGTAATCGTGCGGTCTGTCGTTCTCCAGCCGTCGGCTGCAACGGGGACAGTTGTACTTGTCCGCCCGCGTATATACGTAGCCGATTCCGAGCGAACCTTCCAGACTCCAATGCCGCGAAAGCATCCAATGATACCCGTAGGCGATTCCGACACCCGCCATCCAGCCCTCGTAACGGTGGTCCTTCAACCGGCTGAAATCCGTACCGAACAGCTTGAAATTCAGATTCAGATTGCTGAAGTTGTACAGCCCGCCGATCAGATGCGCGCCGAAAAAGTGTCCGTTGAACCGCTCGCACAGCCAGTAACGCACCTCCGGCTGGATCGCCAACTGTTTCCATTTGCGGTTGTCCGAGAAAGTCCAGGGATTCCAGTTTCCCGAAATGTCGAGCGTCCACTTCGGAGCCAGCGAAAACTCCGCGCCGAGGTTTAGGGTCGTCGTGGCATCGTACAGCAGGTTGGTTTTGACTGCGACTTTCTGGGCATTCGCGGCCGTGCAGATTCCGGCGAACAACAACAGCAATAATAATCGTTTATTCATGGGCCTCGTTTTTAATATCTCTTGCAAAGAGATATTCATAATAAACAATATGCTGACAATCAGCGAAATCCCCCCCCCTCGCCGATCGACCGGTCGATCGGCGGGAAAAATCGGCACGCATTTTTTCACAAGAAAATATTGTTTTTCCGGAAAGAAACCATTACTTTTGGACAAGTAAATCTCTTTGCAAGAGAGTCGTTTTCACACTTCCGGGTCTTCGAATAATGAATTTATAACCACCCGGTTCGCCCGATCCACCGCAGCGGAATCCAGCGACGCGAGATAAATCCGGGTCGTCGTCTCCGAATCGTGGCCCATGCTCTCGCTGATGACCGCCAGAGGAACATTCTTGCTGCGGGCGATATTCGCCCACGTATGCCGGGCGACATACATGGTGAGCGGAACGGAAAATCCCATCTCCCGGCCGATTTTTTTCAAATACCGGTTAATCAACTGCCCGCGGTTCTTATACTGGCGCCGTTCGTCGCCGCCGTCCTTCCGGATGATGGGCAGCAGATAGGCCGGATGGCGATCGGGGTATTTGGCGACGATCTCCTGCATGCATCCCTCCCAGCGGATCGAAAGCCGCTGGCCGGTCTTTTTCCGGCAGTAGGTAAGCGTTCCGGACGACAGGTCGTCCTTTTTCAGGTATGCCATGTCCACGAACGACATGCCACGGGTATAGAAACTCAGCAGGAACATATCTCTGGCGTAGTCCAGCCGGGGAAACGATCGCAGGTCCGCATTTTTCAGCCGCCGAAGCGCATCCAGAGGCATGGCCCGCTTGACGGTTTTATCGACGCCGGTGTACACGTGCCTGAAAGGCTGCTTCTGGGAGACGATTCCTCGCTCCACGGCCCGGTTGTAAGCCGCCCGCAGGATACGCATGTAGAACGACGACGTATTCCTGCTCGCGCCCGTCCGCCTGAGATAGGCTTCGTAGGCGGTCATGGTATCGGAGTCGATCTCCTCCAGCCGGATGTCCCGCCGGTTCCGGAACCGGGCGAAACTGCGCAGCGCGGCCGCATAGGTTTCGCTGGTGCGCATCCGCCCCTGCCGCTTGAAACGGTCGATCATCTCCTCCATGAAATCGAACAGGTAATCTCCCTTCGAAGCCCGCCAGGCGGCCAGGATGTCCTCATACGTATAGCTGCGGCGCTCCCGCTCGAAAGAGGCGATGATCCGGTTCAGCCGCCTCGCATCCGCACCGATCCGGCTCTGCAGGACCGTCAGGTAGTTTTTCCGTTCGTCATCCGACTGCGGACGGATGACGACGCTTTGCTGGCATTCGTCCCACTCCGAAAGGAAAAGCCGGTATCCGGTTCCGATCCGGCGGATACGGCGGCCGAGAACGAGGCGGAAGCATAACGTACCCTCTTCTTCCTTGAAGGCAGACGGGCGGAATGTGATTTTCACTGATGTCATAAACTATAATCGTGTTGGTTGCGTGCCGGTAAAAACAAGCCGCGGACGGGCTTTCCGTGTCGTTCCTTCCCGCGGAAACGGCCGATGCAGCGGACATTGCCGGAAAAAGCCGGAAATCCGCTGTCGGGCGCAGACCGGAATGCCCTTGTCCCCGCACGACGGAAGCATCGTACCCTGCCGGTTCCCGGTCGGCCGCTCCGCTCGGCCGACCGTCGTAGGTGTAGCCGTCGGCGAATTTTACCCCGGAGCCCCGTTACCGTCGGGACCCGTGATCTCCGACAGCGCCGCAGAACGCACATCGCAGGGAGTAGTAGATATTGCGCTCACCGTTTTCCCTGAGCCGCCGGCAGTGTTCGGCAAGGGCCGCGTTGGGCCGGCGAACGGACGCGGCGGCCTTCACGTCGAAGAACGTATGGGGAAAGACTGGGTCCTCGACGAAGACGATCGGCGTGTCCGGACGGCGGTCTCGGAGAATGCGATAGAACGGAAGCAGCTTCGTCTCGATCTGTTCGACCGTCACGTTGGGAACGAAATCGAGAACGAAGACTCCCGCATCCACTTCGGCCGTCAGGTGCGCGATCCCGCAGTCCAGCTACCCGTTGCCGCCGAAACCCAGATTGATCGCCTCGCGGTTCAGACGCCGGGAGAGGATATTCGTATGAGCCATCCCCGGACGGGATGAACAG
>PPYE01739700.1_pt1 | contig 169299 bp, 204 predicted proteins | sample 1559881 | NCBI WGS metagenome assembly PPYE01 (sample SAMN08240022, study PRJNA423297) | Human gut metagenome, whole genome shotgun sequencing project. | reverse complement strand
CCTTCATGGTGCTGGGAAGGGTAATTCTCGTTAAGTTGGTCTGATCCTTGAAGACTTCATTGGCTAGCTTCAGGACCTTGAAATCCCCAATCTGCTCAGGTACATTGATCTCCTTCTTGAACTGCTTATTCTCAAAAGAGTCAATCTGCAGACCATCCTCGTAGGAGCTGAAGGTGAAGCCCATAGCCTGCGCTTCTTCAATGGACTGAGCTAAACCATCTGAAGGATTGTCGTTACCACCTTTGAGAGTAACCTTGATAATGATAGTGATCTTTACACCACTCACATCAACTTCGATCTGAATCTCGTTGTCACCAGGCTTCAACTCAGTATCGGGAACCTCAGGCTTTACCGTAATGGTGGTATCACCATCAGGGCCAGTAACAGGAATCTCGATCTCCATGTCAGGATCAAGTTTGTCACCGGGCTGCAGCGTATCCCCAGGAATAGTGATCTCGATGTCATCTCCATCCCCACCAGTCCCCGGCTTAATTTCGTTTACAGTTACATCAAAGGAAGTGCTTTCACCACTGGTAAGAGTAGCTGTAATGGTAGTAGTACCAACAGACTTGCCAGTCAAAGTGTAAGCCCCCTGGCCAGTAATGTATGTAGACACCGCAGAAGGCTCGACGGTAGCTACACCGGGAGCACTACTTTCCACACTGGCAATGCTGTTGGTATCCGCAGTAGAAGACCAGTCAAAGGTAACATCCTTAGCAGAGCCGATCAGCATGGGAGTGCCATTCTTCCAGTTATGGCTGATAGCGCTAGTGTCCGGTACATCTGGCGTATCAGTAGCGTCTTTCCAGTCAAAAGACCAGTGAACCGTAGCAATATTGGCTTTGCTGGCTTCCTGAGTCTGCTTGGCCAACTTTACCTGAGCCTCGATATCCAGACTGGTAGACATGCCAATGTTCCAGTTGTTAGGAGCAAGCGCAATATCCCCATAGGCATCAGTGCCGTCGTTACGGAAAGCCATAGCAATGACCTTTGCGTTTTCAGGCTTAGCGGAGAAATCTGCTGCAAATTCAGCAACGCTCCAGCCGTTCTTGCCCTCAACATTGATAGCAGTCACCCTGACGTCGTCACTGGAGTCGTTTCGGATATTCAGGTTCTTTGCAACTTCGATTGTGCCGTCCTTAGTGATGTTAATGGGAATCTCGGACGGCACAGTTACCGAGAAAATCTTAGGAGCAGTATTACCGACAGTAAGAGTGACCTCACTGTCTACCGATCCTCCCGGCACAGTTACCTCTGCTGCAAAAGCGGTGGAATATGGAAGCACCATACTTACCGCAAGCACCAGAGACATTAGCACTTGGCGGCGTTTCTTCATCTCTTAACCTCAGCTTTCTTTAGAAAGTTAATATCAAGGGCATGCAGACTGCTTGCGTAGAATAGCTCTTCGCTTTCGTTAAGCAGGTCAACGAAAAGATTCTTCTGACGACATAAATCCACACGAACAGTATCGATAGAGTTGCGCGGATAAATCATGTTGTTCGTGATAGCGCACATCTCACCCCGAGTGATGTACTGACTTAGATCGTAAGATGAATCATAAGTAGGAACAATACCGGAATTGAGCATCTGAGCAATCTGCTTTTTGGCGTAGTGATCCGACAGATCTACGACCTTGTTATCAGTGGAGAAGTTAGCGGTGTAGAGGATACGACTCAGCATCAGGAGTACCTGGTCACGAGTGATCGGGTCATCAGGTTTGAAGTGGGTGGCACTGACACCATAGACTACACCCTGACTAGCCAGGCGGCTAATCTGAGCCTCCGCCCAATGACCCTTGATATCGAGGAATGACTTGGTTATTTCCTCTTCACCTTCGAACACAAACACACGGTCAATAATGGTGGCGTATTCGGCCCGAGTAAGATTGTAGTCCTTACCGAAAACATAACCTGGCATTCCAATCATGTAGCCGTAAAGTTTCACATCTTCTTCCACAGAGATACCCTCGTTCAGGAAGTAGTCGTTGCCTTTGCCATCAGACCCGCCAGATTGCTCGCCCTTACCGGTTTCAGTACTACCTCCACCACCTCCGTTGGTGTCGCCCCCTCCGCTGCTGCCCCCACCAGAATCACCCTGACCTTCAACGGTGATGGTGACACCCGTGGAGCCCTGCATATTGTCAGATGCAAAAGCAGGCACAGAGAGGGAGCTTAACATAGAGAGGCAAAGCAGCCCAGTTAAAAATCTTCGCATAGTTTTTCACCTCCCCTCTACTTTAGAATAGTTATTGTAACGGGCATAGAGATTGAACTCTTTTCAGATCCATCAGAGTGAAGAAGAGCAATCTTGCCGGTACAACCATAAACACCTGTCTCTAACTTGCGAGACAGAGGGGCGTACTCTACTTTGTACCCAGCGGGGATACTGTCTGACTCGTAGATACACTCATTGGTATCATCTAGATAGATATACACCTTACAGTCAGCGCCGTTCTCTTCAGAGTTCTGAATAAGAACATTAGCATCATCCCCCGATGTTTTCATAACGATGTTGGAATTTATGAAAACGGAGAACTTAGACTCCTCTGCTGCCTCGTCAAGGAGACTCTGCATATCTATGACTTCCACATTATCAATATCGATTGTTCCTTGTTGTACACCCACATCCCCAGGTGCTCCACAGGAGGCAAGCGTTAGAGCCAACAGTAGAGCCAAGATAGTAAACTTCCCCATAAAATTGCCACCTTTGTATTAGATATGGTGTCGGAGACCGGGATCGAACCGGCACGGGATCACTCCCACGGGATTTTAAGTCCTGGGCGTCTGCCAATTCCGCCACTCCGACATAAAGCGGTTAACCTATACACCGCAAGGTTTTGCCCTCAGCGTACACTGATCTTAGAGTAGACCATAGCCGCAATAGCCGCACAGGCAGCAACACCAGCTACGACGATACCGGCAACAGCTTTCTTGCTCATGTTGAAATCACCCCCAATATAGGATAAACCGATCACGTCATGGCACGAGCAATCAGAATGAGAATCACCAGCAAGATGCCGGCAATCCCTGACGCGATTGCGTTATAATTCTTCATGTACACAATAAACCTTTGCTAAATATAGAAAAATACCCTGGGGTTGTTACCCCAGGGTATTTAGGTACTCTGACCACAGAGCCAGCATATCGTCAACGACTACCTTAACCTTCTCCCACTCATCAGGCAGGATGTAGAGATTGTGGAAGTCCAGCGACAACTGTAGCTTCCCACCGGACGTGTTGAACATAGCGTGTGGGGAGTTGATAGCGTCCTCGTGTATTAACCTACACGAAACTTCACTTGTCCCATCAAACGTCTGGATGGTTAATGTTGCATTATGGCCGGAGTAAGTTTTAAGCACTCCGAATCTGTTCTCTTTCTCTGTATAGGTAATGATACCACCTCCGACTTACTTCAGCTCCTCCAGAAGCTCACGGACAGTACAGCGGGACCGGCCATGGAAGAGCTCGTCAACAATAGCGATGCAGAACTCGGCCACCTCGTTGCGATCCTCAAGGTCGCCAGAGTAGAGCGGATCGACACCCGCCAGGTTGGCCAGCCGGTTAAGGATGGAGCAGGCGGCGATAGCGGCCTCGTGGGCATTGCGACGGCGCTTGTCCAGATTGGTTACGGCCTCACGGTAGTCCTCACCATCCAGACGGAAACGAAGCGTCTGAATCTGAACCTCCATAGCATAGACGGCAGACACATACCCGTTCAGGTTGTTCATGTTCGTCTCAATGAGATCCAGCGCGTCCTCATCGTCGTTGTAAGAGTTGACCAGAGTGATGAAATTAGTTTTGTACATTTTGATTTCCTCCATTATATCTCTTTATTGTTGGAAATTCAAACAGTTTATTTCCCTTCAGTTATATATGTGGCTTACATTCTATTTACTTAGAAGATACAGGGCTTAAAATCTTCTACTACCACCTGAATAGAGGTGTTTCCACGGAAGTTGTTCTCCTCAATTGTACCGATTATATCGAGGACCTCAGGTTCACCATACCGCTTGTACAGGTCACATTTCCCGAAACCGATAACAGTGAATCCGTCACAGGACAACTTCAGCGTGTTCTTGTCCGCTCCCACATAGGAGGCACCACGCACGCGCACACCCCTAATTACACACGTCGGCTGTCTCACCCCACATCCGAGAGGTTCAAACTTGTTTAGGGAATGCATGGCAGGCACCACTGCACCCTCAGACATATCTACATCGTAGTATAAGCACTGACGCACAGTTAGGCCCTCACCCGCTTGCTTTATCTGCTCAGTAAAGGTCTCTACCGCGTCGGAAGGAAGAGTAAGGCCAGCCGCACCCGAATGCCCACCATACGCCGTTAGGAGGGTGCTTACCGAATCCAGCATCTCCTTGGCATGGCATTCCTGTGCAGCACGAACTGAGCCCTTCACAACTCCAAGCTCCCTGCTGTTAGAGAGTACCACGGATGTAGTGCAGAATGTGTCGAGCAGCCGGCCGGCGACTATACCTAGAAGCCCCTCCTGAAGCCCAGGCATGTAAACCACGATAGGGGAGGATTGGTTCTGAGCCTCCTTGCAAGCCTGCTCTATGTAGCCTGACACCACCTGCCTGCGGCGCTGATTTATCGCAATCATCTTAGTCACATACGCGGCCCCAAGCTCAGGGTCCTCGCAGACAAGCACCTTTAGGGAGGACGAGCCACCGGCATCGTACATTCGCCCAGGAGCATTGATTAGAGGGACGAGCTTGTAGGAGAGTGTATGTGCTGTGATGGTGCCAGGAGTGCCACACTCAGCAAGCAGATTAGAGAGGCCCGGAGACACCAAGTCAAAGTGCGTATTTATGACGCCCAGTGCCCGCATTACCAGGCTTCTGTTGTCCTGAATTAGTGGCATGCTGTCAGCAATCGTTCCAATACCAGCTAGAACCAGTAAATCGTTAGAGAGGCGGGCTGGCACGTTCACACCCTGAAGCATGTGGCACGCCAATTTATAAGCCAAGCCGGCACCGCAGTAATCGTTAAACCCACAGGCCGAAGGGAACATATGCGGGTCTATGATTACGTCAGCGCTAGCAGGCACGCCCTCTCCAGGTAGGTGGTGGTCGATTACCACGATCAAATTGTTTCTCCCAGCCGCCTTATCGAGGATCTCACCGGCAGCGATTCCATTGTCAACTGTGACTATCAGGGAGTCCTGGATTCCTGCAACATGACACTCGGAGACCCCATAGCCGTCCGACAAACGCTTAGGGATGATAGTGGTGTGCTCGATGTGCAGGAACTTAAAGAGCCGTGATAGGATAGCTGTTGAGGTTATCCCATCGGCATCGTAATCGCCGACAATGTATGCATGTCGACCCTCCGACCTTGCCTGGAAGATTACTCGCCCTGCCTCAACAATACCTGGGATGCTGCTAGGCTGAAATGTAGGCGGGTGCAACAGAGCCTCTTCCGTCTGACCAGACATAGAGAGGATTGCTTCCTCGACACTGGGGTAAACCGTGTTGCCACGCCTCTCCCAAAGCATATGATCACCTCATGAAAATAATTGGTGCCGGCGATGGGACTCGAACCCACACGTCAATTTAGACACGGGAACCTAAAGCCCGCACGTCTGCCAATTCCGCCACACCGGCATATATGCAGACTATTTCCGGCCTGCCAGCGGATCGTTATCAAGCGCTCATAAGTGCCCACAGTAAGATGATAAGGAAATAGGCAATTATGCCGCCAAACACCAAAGCTACTCGTTTTGCACCTGCGTTTATATTCTCGACAGCACCATCCACATAGAAGTACTGCGGAGCGTTCGGGTTAAGGTAGATAGTGACTATGTCGCCAATCTCTGGACGTGACGGCACCTCCCATGTTTGTCGGGTATAGGTGGCGCCATTGTATAAGTATTCTAATGTCCACACAGTCTGGTGCCGATTACCCGGATTGGCATAGCGGTACCACTTTGTTGTGCGATCAATAACCTTGGCTGTTGTCTTGAGTGTGCACTCGACTAGGCGTTTACGATTTGCACTTAAGTACAGGGCAACCATTCCGACCGCAAGCAGAGTGACGAATACTAGAGTGCCAGCGAATACTATCAGTACTTCCACCACATTAAACCTCCTGGCTATATGACGAGAATAAAGCATGTAAATACAAGTAGTATAACCGATGCTAAAAGATTGAAAGCCTGAACCACAGTAGGATGAGAACAAGTGGCACAACAATTAGCGAGAATACGAGAATTATACTTCTAACCCTTCTGTCGACATTCTCTGCTACACACTCCACGTACACCCTCTCTGGGTGGTATGGATTTATACGAAGTGCTAGCGTATCTCCTTCCCTTGGGGTACCAACCACCTCCTGTACAACACTCATATAGGGAATACCGTTGAATGAATATTCTACGGTGTAGTAAATGTACGGATTCCTAGGTAGGCGCTCTTGATAATACGTGTCCCTCCGCTCCACATGAATAACCTTAGCATGCACCGTCCTGGTGTGCGTCACCCGACGTATTCTGTCATTGAGTTTCCGCCTAACCAAGATTCCGACTGTAGCGATAGCCAGAAACGGTACTATGAAGCTTAGAATCGCCACAATGGCGATTTGCGCGTCAGACATGCTTAAACCTCCAGTCAGCAGTACCTCTCATTCAACGATCACTCTTACCAAATCCAGATACCTGACATAAAAAGAATACTCGCGCCCATATGCTTTGACCTTAAGCATACCAGTTGCCTTGGCTTCTGCTGCAATAGCACAGCTTATGTCATTCTCTGGCAACACACTCCCATCGTTAATAACCACACGATGTTCTGGCGGGAGAGAACTCACACGCTCCCAATCTTCACCTACAGGGCACATCCACCCCACACCTAGAGCATCCTGTACAGTAGTGCCGCACACAACTCTGCCAGTCCTCTTATTCCTCCATACTGGCGTTTTTCTGCCCACTTTGCTCATAGTACTCCTCCCCAGCATACTCCATCTGTGCCAACCGTGTGTCCGCCATCCCTCGGAAGTCCTCTAAGGTAAGGTAACCCTGAGGAAGGCTGCCACCACTTAGTGCCTCCACACAGTCAAACAAGCCATATGATGTAAATGTATTTGAAACGATATCATCTGCATAATCCTCGAATTCTGGATCAATAGAAGTAATATCCTCAATAGAGTAGGATACATCACAGGCTAGCGCTCGATTGTCATCTAAAAATACTACCACTCTGTATTGCTTCTCAAAGCGAGTAGAGGAGCTCACACCAAGCCCGCAATAAGCGTCCTCCATAAGATAGTAGTAAGATTCGAAGTGATTGCTACACCCACCAAATGACGACGCTACAAGTGCAGGCTCCTCACCTCCTTCCCCAATGTCCTTAGCTAGAACCTGGAAGTGGAAGTGGATGTTGTTTTCATCGTAGGGCACATCGATATTGTACTGTACCTCCCCCTCAGCCTCGGTAACAAGACCGACCCTCTCCACGTTGCTAACAGTACTCCCAAAAACCTCTGTTGCACCCTCGCCTGGGAAGGGTATGGCTATGGAGGAGTTGTTACCCCAAGCGACAGTTAGCTGCCTCCACCCCTCTGGCACAGTTGTTGTAACTATGCGTGAGTCATATGGAAGCGTGTTATTTACTGGCTCAATCTCCTCCTCCGGATTGTCAGTTGAACACCCCGAGAGAAGCAGTAGCGCTGCCAACGCAATTCCCGCCACAGTTTTTAACTTGAACACGGTCCTTCCTCCCTAACACTCTCAATTTCTGTTTTATTTAGGTACACTAGTCAATATCTGGGTTACTTAGGCTTTTAGGCACACTTACAACCATTGGGATACTTCGATACCTAGGCACACTAGCGATAGCCGGGTTGCTTATACCGTATGGTACACTTTGGAAGGTAGGGCTACTTAGGCTTTTTAGGCACACTATCTACTACAGGCTTTCTCGAGGTTATAGGCACGCTGACTTTCACAGGATGACTAGGCTCATAGGGCACACTTCGTACAAAAGGACTACTAGCATTATAAGGTGCACTTGATATCACTGGATTACTTTTACTTTTTGGTGCACTTTACTTGTGCGGGTTACTAGTCCCCATTGGATACACTAACGTCTATCGGGTTGCTATCGTCCTAAGATGCACTCTTGACTTCTGGGTTGCTGATAGCGAATGGTACACTACTCCCAAATAGGCTTCTTGGATCGTTAGGTACACTAGTTGACACAGGATTACTTGGTTCAAACTGGCACACTAAAGGCAAATGGGTTACTGCGGTTGAAAGGTACACTTATGGGTCATGGTTTTCTCAAGCATTAAGGCACACTACTAATTCGAGTATTACTCAAGTGCTAAGGCACACTTTCCAGACCATGGGTTTCTGGACTGCGGAGGTACACTACTTGGCAGCGGGTTTCTAGCTGAAGAAGGAACACTAGCTCTCATGGGGTTTCTATTAACGTTCGGCACACTAGTAGACACAGGATTACTTGATTCATATGGCGCACTAAGGGCAAGCGGGTTGCTCCGGGTGAAAGGTGCGCTACTCCCAAATGGGCTTCTTGGCTTATTAGGCACACTTCCTCCTAAAGGACTTCTTTTCTTGTTAGGCGCACTGATATACTTAGAGCTACTTCACAGACAAGATACACTAGCCTCTTAGGTTTGCTTGTGCGGGCGGTACACTTTTTGGCAGCTGGTTTCTAGTTGGAGAAGGTGCACTTTTCACAAATGGGCATCTTGGAATGTTAGGTACACTAAAGTCAGAAGGATTACTTCACAAATGAGGTACGCTACCACATAAAGGACTTCTTATCTTAGAAGGCACACTTGCGACTTGAGGGTTACTAAAAGCGACTGGCACACTGCATGTTCGAGGGTTACTTGCTGACCACGGCACACTTGCTATCTGAGGGTTACTAAGAGCGAACGGTACCCTATGTTAAGAGTGGTGAGGCTTGTGGCCCAGCTTGGCAACCTCGTAAGGCTCGGTGACCTCCAGGCCCTCCAGCTCACGCCACACGACCCACATATCACGCAGGAACATCTTCACGGCGTAGCGGGTAGCCATGCGGTGCTTGACGATAGGGGAGAAGTCCTCATCCCGGTTATCCAGGCGATTTTTGTAATCGTAGTAAATCTTACCATAGTAGGAGTCTTTGGCCCGCAGGAATGCAGAGCCGAGGACACCAACCAGCTTGGTTTTGAGGAACGGGTTGTAGGTGAGCGACTTCTTCATCTGCTCCTTCCCGTCCTTATCGATGTAATGGCGCTCCTCGGTGTACCACTTGCCAACGCCACGCATCTTATCCTTGTCAGGGTCGCGCTGCACGTCCAGGCCAGCATAGCGCCAGAAGGAAGAAGCGTGGCGCGCCTTGTAGGGATCGAAGTACGCGAGGCACACGGCGGACATGAGCGGGCCGCAGCCTTTTACCCCTGCAAAGAAGGCATCCCACATCGGATGTGCCTTGACCTCACGCTCAGCAACCTTCGTGAGTCCCTCCTCCGTCTCCAGCAGCCGCTTGTAGGACGTCACCAGATCATAGTCAAGGCGGCTCTTGATGTACTCCGGATTGTTAGGGGTGAGGGCCTTTTCAATGCTTCCACGCCCCTCAAACTCGGAAACGAAATAATCGGTGATGCGTCTGTACTCAGAAAGAATAGCAGGGAGGTACTTGGTGTCCTCCTCGCCCTCCTTGACATCCTCCACCAGACCCGGACGCAGGCTGGCCACGATGCGATTGCCAGTAGCGATGCGGAGCTTCTGGATGTCATAGATGCCACCGACGATGTTGCGAATCCTGTTCTTTTGAATGTCCATAAAACAAATCCTTCTTTCTGTCTATATTGGATTGGGCTTTACCCTTTCATGTATATATGAGCATAAACCCCTGTTTACTTAGCCGCGTCCTCCTCAACGAACTTAGGAGTATTCCCAACAGGGCAACCATCGACCCAACGCTCGTACATCTCCTCAGGATCATGGCACGTGCAATGCGTGACCCCATCAACGTCCAGCTCAGGACATTTCGCTACGCAGCTAAACATTGCAACTCCTCCAACCTAGAACGTCAAACCCCGCTCCCCTATCTGGCGTAGCCACCCGAGCTCCCTTGCCTCCAGATTCCTAGCAGAGTAATCGTCTTCACTCATTTCTGTGATTATAATTGTGTTTCGCACATCTATGCCTAGAGACCTTAGGGTACATAGGTCTCTTGCGACATCCCACATGCTATCGTGGGCCTTACCATGGGTTGCTGCGATATGCCTATACCCCTCATTATTCTTCGTATCGCTGAAGTGGACTTGGTATATCCTGTCGCACCAGTTAGCGGGAAACGTGTACTCCTCTAGCAGCACGTTCTTACTAGCCTGGTAATGGCACAGATCAAAACACATGCGAACCTGTGCTGCATCTGTTTCCTTAAGAATGTACGACAGCGGCTCTTTGTAGCTACCAGCAGGCCCCATATCTAAACTAGCGACTGTATTTTCCAAAAGAAGCAGTAGGGAGGAGCTCTCTCCTACGCTGGCCATTAACGCATTGATCCCATCAGCAACACGCAAGTTGATGATAGACTCCAACGTGTATGAGACATGGAAGAGCACACAAACTGTAATGCCAAGCTCCTCCGCGTACTGCTTCTAACGCAACAGATAGTTTAGGGTAGCATCATATAGTGATGTAGAGAGGACTATCTCCTCAATGTTATGGGCACCGAAGGGAGCATGCAGCGTTACGTGTTTTAGTCCGTACTTCTCTACAATGGCTCTCCAGTTCGTTTCCCCTTGTGTAAACGATGTAAGGTGGAACTCCACTGCATCATTCAGATATGGAACAATTAGCTTTGGCACATCTTGGCAGTCGGCGGCAATCTTTGGAGCAATGATCACTTATGTTTTCCCCTCTCTTCTTTTTGCCACCCTACCGCTATACACATTACCCTTTCTTAAACATAGGGCACCTCACGATTCTGTAGGAATCCTCGCCAGCCACTTTGATAGCATCCCAGTCTGGCACCGGTCTGAAGGACTTGGACCACGGACACCCGCGAACCTCTTTGCCCAACTCCTCAGCATCCTCAGCAGACGGGATAGCATTTGCACACTCCCAGCAGGGCTGCTGCCACGTCTCCGGCTTGAACCCTGTTTCCTTCTTGATGCGCCAGATATAGGACTTGCCAGAGTCATCCTCCATGACATACTCAGACTTGTCTGCGTTGCAGCCAATGATGGCCTCACCCCGTACCACGGCCATAGCTCGCGCCATTACTGCGTTGTCCACAGAACTCGGGTCTACCACGAAGGACTTATGCAGCTTCTCTTTACCAGGCTTCCCCACATACTCAGAAATGAGGTAGACAGTCCGCGGGGCCGCCATGTCAATGGTGACCACAGTAGGAGGGACAGTGTCGATGATGACGCTCTCAACGGTATTGTCCATCCTGAAAAGCCGCTGCAACCATGCACGAAGGCTGTTGCTCCGATGAGGCATAGACATGCTGCCCAGGAACCTGACACCGTGCCGCCGGCTGTAGGCATACGCATTGTACACGCCAGATCCGTTGTCAATGATAGGAGCATCGGAGTTGATATACAACGTGTCCTTGGAATGCTCCGCTCCCACCTGAGAGCGTACCATTCTGATCACTTCATGCGGAGCTGCCCCACACTTAACCTCACATTGGATAGGGCTGATGACCGCACCCTTCTGAGTGATAGGGGTGACCTGCACAGTTGTAAGCTTCTTCATTTTCATGACCTCCATATTTCTCTATTTAGTCCCAATTCATAGGAAGATTGCTTATGAACTTCTCGATGCACCTGCTCTTAGGGAAGGCCTTGTCAGCGACAAAGCCGCCAATCGCAAGGACAGCAAAAAGCCCCGCCATAATCAGCAGGGCAGGAAAAGCGTTAGCCAGGTGTTCCATTGCAGAACCTCTCTTTCTTTAATGGTATAATAAAAACGGTCTCGCATTTAACGAGACCGTTTTCCTACAAAGATTAGATTGTGATATTCACAGCCTGTAGAACTTTACAGACTGCGTGGGAGCTCACTGTACACAGTTCGCCTCAGCTTATAACCACCCTCACAGAATCCAGATACTGAACATAACAAGAGTACTCACGCCCGTGGGCTAAAATTTTAAGCAAACCTGTAGTTTTAGCATCTCTTGCTATAGCTCTACTTACGTCGTTCTCTGGTAATACCGTACCGGCCGCTATTACGACGCGCCGTTCCGAAGGAAGAGTACTGACGTGTTTCCAGTCATCGACTACTGGGCACAGCCACCCAACCCCTAAAGCATCCTGAATAGTTGCCCCACACACTACTCTACCAGTTTTCTTATTCTCCCAAACAGGTGTTCTTTTCCCCACTTTTCCCATCACTACCATCCCCTTCGAATAATTTCATCTATCTCGTCAAAGCGATAGACTCGATTAAAACGCTCTGTTGTTTTATTAGGCAGCTTCTGCAGTGCAAGTAGATAGTTCCACAGGTCAGGATGGTAGTTGTACAGATGCTGTAATTCCGACCAACCTGCATTAGGGCAGAAGAAGCAACCTCCCCGTGAAGTGAACTCATAGATAGGGGAGAGAAGGTTATACCGCTTACAGAGAGCCAACGCTGACGCTTCAGCAACACCGTACTTAGCCAGAAGCGAAACTTTATTAGTTCCGGCTAATCTGGCTAATCGCTTCGGCTCGTCGGCTGCTATACCAACATACTGTGTAATTTGCCCCCTTAGGGTTCGCATGTACCTCTCCAGCGGTCTGTTTTTCAGATCCCGCTGTATGTAGCATTTTCCGCACAAAGGCCATGCGCGCACCTCTCCCTTCTTGGGGCCCTCTAGTGACTGGACGGCAGAAGAGATCCAAATAGGCCTTCCTGTCCCGAACAACAGTGACCTTTATCCCAGCCGCCTTCAGGAATGGAATAGCTGTAGAGTGTATAAACTCTCGATGCTCTAGATGCTCACCAGATATGCTACTTGTAAACCTAACCTCACAGTAGATAACCTCATCCAGTGGAAGAGTATGCTCTAAAGCTAAGAGTATCGTAGCCATACTGTCTTTGCCGAATGAGCAAGAAGCTATGTGTTTCACCTAGATATCAACTCCGTTACTTCAATTTCACAAGAGAGGATATCCGTTGGAAGAATTCGTGACTAACTACCTTGAAACCCACATTAGTGCTTAAGTATGCCACCATTGTACACTTTCTCCCGACCCAGCTTCTACCCACCAAAGATGCGTGTGTAGACCATACAACAATCGACGATTGTCAAAATAGAGAGAGCAATGACAATGGCTATGACTATATTTCTGTGAGTTCGCTTCATAAGGCTTCCACCTCATAGCACTCGTCCAGATCAGAATGATCCAAACATACAGCAGAGTTGTCCGCCTCTACATGAAGGTACATGTTGTTATCCCCACAACAGAATACACGGGCATCCATAGGAAGCTCCAAGAGCTCAGTGATAAGCCCACGTACCGTGGAGCCAGACAAATCCTTACGCTTTTTAATATCGAACATTATATTTCCTCCCACTAACGCGAAAAGTAAAGCCTCGTAGAATGCTGAAAGACTTAGTGAGAACGCTCACCCACGCCAATCATGTATAAATGTTTCAGGCTCACGCAATGTGTATGACTTCTTCGCTGGATCAGTCACCATCTTCTCAATCTTAGAGACTCCGCTAACAACTACCTGCACGGCGTCAAGCATCTCAAACGAGTTCTTTATTGCACGCCTCTTTTGCTGGAGCTCCTTCAACCTCTTGTAGCTCTTATACCCTTCTGCAGCATTGAGATTACAGAACTCTATGTAGTGCAGCTCATCACAGATCTCCCTATCAACAGTAGACAGATTTTGAGTAAGCTTCTCCATTTCCTCTACAACTTGGTTTTGATAGGAATTTAAGCTGCTGATTACTTTTAAAACCCAATCCAGGCAAGAGGCTTCTTCCCCATACGAGATGTTGAATGCCTCTGGGAACTCCTGAAGCTTAACGAGTGTCTTATGCCTAATAATGCACGTCCCACTCTGCTCAATAATCGGCAATGCGACCTGTGCTTCTCTGGCTCCCTCTGGTGTTGTGAACCCACGAGCATAGGAACCAGTACGGAGTTCCTCACCAGTAAGCCACCCATCCTGCCCAAGCACTTTCAATTCTTCCTGGTTGAACACAAAATAAGGACCTTGGCTACGCATATAATCTTCCTTTCTCTCTACACAGTACCCCCATAAAGATTATGGAGCTGGTAGACGGACTCGAACCCCCGACCTGCTGATTACAAATCAGCTGCTCTACCTACTGAGCTATACCAGCATAGGAGGCAGACTTTATCCCGTCTGCCAGGGGTAGATGGTTTATTTACGAAGCCAGTCAGCGAGTGGAATGCCAAGACATACAGCTCTTTGCCGTGCCCACTCAATGGGGTAAACTGTTCTCACCGTGTTACCGCTGACCAGAAGTGCGGCTAGCACCTCCCCTCCACGCTCCAGGTAGAAGGGGATGAAGAAGGCGATAGAATCATGGGTGTGGTCGTAGAAGGGCTGGGCGTAGAATGGATTGGCAGAGAGTCTGCGCTCAGCGTCCTCGACAGAGTATCGCAAACCACTGAGAAGCTTTACCTCTGACGTACCCGCCAATTTTGTACCCAGACGCAGTTTGTTGTCCAGAAGTACGTGCTTAAGAGACCGATCAGAATACGTTAGGCCCTCCTTTGTACGGAGGCACAGCTTGTCCGTGTAGCGGTAGAAGAGGAGAGGCTTCTTGTCATCCTCTCGGCCACCCAGGTACCGGACACTAACGAAGTTGATGTTCTCATATAGGTTATGCAATGCCACATACATGAACTTGCCATCCGAACGCAACAGGCCCGTGTTGATCGTCTCCCCATCTTGGACGCCCACCGCCCGTGCTCTCCAGATGAGTATACGTAGGAAGTAGCTGATGTCCTCTGCTGACTGGAGTAGAGAGGCGTGGTCCATATCTTCCTGCATGGCATATGCGCACTCATACATGAAGGCCTCAGTTACACTCTGCTTACCGCCGAGCCAGGCTTCCAGCGTGAACCCATGAAGTGGTTTGGTGCGGCTTGACAACACCTGCGCACTCTTGCTGTCCACATAGGCGTCCCCGAGGTGCTTTTTGATGTAGGAGAATACTCCAGCCATCGTTCTGATGTGGAAACCTGACCAACCACTGCCCGAGCGCGTGAACAGAGCGTATAGGGGCTTATCGTTCTCAGTGAGCCCGGTAGGCCGTACTGCCCACTTCGCGTCCCGCAGGTCATCCCCGACAGAGGTTTTCATAGGTGTGCCGTTGGCCCCAATCAGGAGAAGCCCCTCCTTTGAAGCTTTATTCACGTCGGCAACTCGTACGAAGCCAGGGGTGCTGTCTGACAGCTCTGCCTCCGCAGCAAGCGCATTGCATGTGGCGAAATAGGAGAACGCCTCACCGGCATCTCCCAGTACACGAGACGCCGCACTGGAAGCTGTGTAAGACTCGGATCGCAGGGAGGCGGGAATGGTGATATCGTTTTCTAGCTTAATGTGAGGAAGGCGCGTACCGAGCCACAGCATATCCTCCGTGTTCACGCACTCTACATCCGAATCCTCGCCAATTGCTTTCTTGGCCAGCGTACGCCCTTCACTCTTTAAAAGTGAATGGCAACACACCGTTTGCTGGATACGAAGCAGAATGTAGGAAGCGAGTGCACAAATGACCCGCATACTTCTCTCCCCATTAGACATAGCGAAAGCAGTAGCGATCTTCATCTCCTCACTCCCTAGAAGACTAGCAATTCTGCTATCTTTTAGAAAAGAGAGCATCCTAGATGGAGCGGTGTGGTACGTAGAGGACTTACGCTGATAGTACTCTGGGAGGGAGGCTAGGTCGATCTCCATAGAAGGGAAGATAAAGTTTGCCGTTGCGCTGCTTCCATTAGTGGACAGCACAATATTTAGATGCAGCGTAGTCCTGTCTGCCCGGAGCTTTACACTGCTCACACCATCAGGCAGGTCCCCATAGATGGTAGTTCTCTCCGCCGGAGGCATAAACAGAACAGTCGTTGAATCTACCAAATCCCACCAATCGCGGGCACTCGGGTCGTACATCTCAACATCTGGTAGAGGCAGACTTACTCCGTACACGCAATATAAGGACTCAGCGGACCAACCGAGAAAGCCCTCAGGCAGCAGTTCAATAGAGGCCGAAGTCTCATCATAGAGGCCGAATTTCTTTCTGGCCTTTTGTCTCTGCTTCCTTGACGGGGCTCTTTTAATCATTCGAGCTTTTTGTGACATAACGCATCTCTCTTTCTAGTTACATAAAGTTCACCATCAGTATTGCAGTTGATAGCATGAAGAGCGCAGCGTACTGAATAGTTGTACCCCAGTAGAGGCCGTGCTCCAAAAATTCATGCATAAACCCACGCGCTGATTCATACATGGCTTTAGCACTGAGCGATACTGCGGCGATCCAAAGCAGTATGGTCACGGCATCTCAGCTCAGCACAGGCTCTGCTGTGGTCCGGCCAATAGGGAGGAGTCGAGCCCCTACCACCGCCGCCGAGGTCTTGTCCTCGAACCGCTTGGCCTTGTTGATTGCTGCTACCCACTGGTCATCGCCAGCGTAGTAGAGATTGTTTTCGACATCCTGAATAACGTATTTCAAAACTTTACACACTCCTTGTACTCCAGCCCCAAGACTCGTTGCTACCTTCTCCCGGAATTCCTCTGCACACAGGGAATCGATAACGCTCTGCGCAGCCTCTTCAGAAGGGAAGAAGTTAGCACTTTGCAAGTTCTCGGCTACATCCCCGTCGTCCCTGAGATAATGCACAATATTCCACATCCTGCGCTGTACGACATAGGTGTCAGCTCCATGCACTTTGCAAACACTCAACAGAGTGGAGCGCCAGCTGTACTCAGCTGTTATACGCTCAGGGATGAGAATTCTGGAATCAACGAGGGCAGCATCGGTAGCCAACAAAGCAGCCGCTTTTCTCGCATTTGCTACATAACGGTAATGCGTAGCCTGCTCACGACTACACAGTCGGAACTCCTTACCGTTTACGTAGCCACCATTCCTCTGACCTTCTACCCAAATGACATAGCCGTCGGACTCGTAGATCTTTACCTCAAAATTCTTGCCGTGTGCGTGTTCACACGGTACAGGCCGGAGCCACGGAGTGTCATACACAAACTTGTAGGACGGCTTTTCATTGCGTACCCTGTTCTTGGGAACAGTCGCTACCAGGAAAGGCTTGAGGTACTTTGAGCGGCTAGGATGCCGTAACTTGCGAAGGGCTTTCGCCTCGATTTGACGGATGCGTTCCTTTGTGAGCCCAAGTGCCCGTCCACACTCTACCTGAGTCTCCCCTCCCATTGTAACCGTACGGACGACCTCGATTTCCCGGGGAGTCAATTTAGGCAGGAGTTGCTCGATTTCTTCAGATAAGCTCTCAGCCCAAATCTTGTCCTCCGCCTGCGAAATAGTGTCATCGTAGAGCTCGCATTCCTCAATGCTGCACTCCCTGGCTGCCTCACGCTCCCTGCGGCGCAGAATGCGTTCAGCCCTACTGTAGAGGCAACCGTAGAGCCGAGAGGAACCCTTGCGAACCAGGTCAGGCTTATTCTGGCAAAGCTCCAGGTAGTAGAGCACCAGGTCCTGCTTACCATCCTCGTCAAGATTGTACTTGGCAGCCACGTTGTCGCAGATGTAGAGGTACTTGTCACGGACTTCTTCAATTCTCTCTATAGTCATTGCTATTTGCCTCCTCAGCCCTTGAGAGGCTCCACCGTGGACACGGCGTTAACGTTGATCACCTTGCGGGAACCGTTGACCTCGATAACCACCGCAGACTCGTCGGCGTCCACGATCCGCCCGACAATCTGGAACCCATTCACGATGATAACGCGAACCTCAGCGTTCTTACGAGCCAGCTCTTGCAGTTCACTCTTCATCAACATCTTTTTCTGTATCTCCCTTCAGATATTGCTATGGGTAATATCCCATCAGTTATATATGTAGTGTATATCTCAGATTCTTAGTGCTTACGCAGCAAACCCTGCTCCTTAAATACAGACTCAAAGGTCTTGTAGTTCAACCCACTGGGCTCAGGAATGGCGAACACCACATTCTTGAAGCATCCACGGAAGTTAGACTGCAGCTCCTCCGCAAAGATGCGTGCCACCTCGGCCGGGTCATTCAAAAATGCCCCACACCCAAAGGCACCAAGAATAAGAGTGTCACAACGGTTCATTGCGGCCACACTCAGCAGAAACTTAATGCGCTGACTAAGTGCCTTGATATTCTCCATGAGCCCAAAGGAGGCGTAGCGAAGCCCTACCCCATAATTAGGAGCTGCGCAAGTAAGCACGTCACAGAACGTTACCACATCGCCATTAACGAATGGCACGTCCGGAGTGTAGAGGGCACGGTCGCAGTACATCCCCTTGTTCATGTGCTCCCTGTTCCAGGCGTAGTAGGAATAACGGAAACGCTCCAACACGGGGTAGAGGGCGGAGCTGTGACAGAGGCACTCCTCCTGGGCACGACTTCCGGAAAGGTATCCACCGCCTGGATTGATTTAGGAGGCGAAGTTGAGCACACAGCAATTACCGCCGTAATCATTGAAGATCTCTGCCACAGTGTCGTTGGCGGTCAGGTGGAACTCGGTCTGCCTCTCCAGAGGAAAAACCACCGGAGCATCAGGCCCGTAGACCACAGTGGATTTAACACACTCCTCAATCTCGTGACCATAGGAGCTGCGCATCTCCTTGTCATGTGCCTTAGCAAGCTCCCTGCGCCGCTGCTTCGTAGTCGCTGCAAACTCTGCGTATTTCATTTAGAGTACCTCAACTTTCTTTATAGTCTGCTTTAATCAATGTGAACGATTCCATAGAATGGAGGAAGGATAACTGAAGTAGGAGCCTTCTCAGACAAATAGACCGTGCTAGTGCTCCTGTCCACATCCATGCTATACTGATCCAATTGTTCAAAGTCCTCGACGTTGATGACTTCTCCATCCTTGACAAAGGTAAGACGCTCGAAGTTGTTCCCCACATAGTTCATAGAAATAGCGGGCATAGAACGGAAAACTACAACGAGCAGTAAAAGCATGAGCACGATGCCCAAACCGACTAGAGCCGGAACGTTGACTTTCTTACGCATAAAACGAACCTCACCTTTTTACAACCTCGTAGTAAGACCAGCCTTGGCAGTAACTGTTAGCAGCCGCTGTGGCCTCTTCATGAGTAGTGAACTTTTCAGCGTTCTCTTTGACATAAGTGACGTGCCAGCCACCCTGAAAACACCGACACAGCCACCTGTCACCGGTTAACTTAACAATGTACATACACTCTCCTCCTTTCTCTTTTAATTTTGAAGTGGTGGAGGCGGCGGGAATCGAACCCGCGTCCGAAATAAACATTGTCAGACTTTCTACATGGTTAGGGTGTTTTACTTACACTCTGCCTTGGTGGAACCCAACCTCCATAGCAGTAGCGGACAACCAGTTCTTTTTGTCACGCGCCTGGTATGCCCCTTGCGTGTTGGCCCAGTCTTTAAGATGACCCACACAGTTTAGTAGGACTGGAACACTGTTGCTGTGTGAGGTGTCCCCTAACCGAGGTTAGGGTAAGGGAGTTAAGCCGCAACGGCCTCCCGAGTGAAAGTGTTGTTGGCACTTAATTGTTGCGCCGGATTGATAGGCAGTAACCGGCTTCTGCCCCATGCTTATCTGACTCTGCGTACCCCGTCGAAACCAGTACGCCCCCATGAATATTTTCCTTCAATTATATATGCTAGGGATGTTGGCATACTTTAGCCAAAGAGAGGAGCGGGACCATGTTTTCGGTCCCGCTCCAGTCAACTACTCTATGAACCCATACCCTAAATACACCACAGCTGTCCCATCCACTGAAACTGGGTCCGGTGGTGATAGCGTTGCCGGCTCATCAGAATATTCAAGCGTGAAGCCATAGGCGAGTGTACAGCTTGGTGATGGCTCTATGACGTGTTCGCACATCAGCTCTGTCACGTAGATATTTACGTACCTATCTGCAGCCAGAACATAGGGGAGTAACGGTGCTGTATCTACAACTGGCTTTCCATTGTATTGCAGAAAACCCCGCATAACCTCATCGTAGTTAGAGCGGCCACAGAAAGTCCAGCCCACCTGTGACTTGCACGGAACGAATTCATCCGTGATGTATATGGCTGAGGACCCACTATTCTGCGTGAGTATTCCCGATGGTGTTGTTCCATAAATGGTACCATCAATATACACCTCTGACTGACAGCCAACATACACCCTCAATGAGGCAAATGGGAGTACGTAGTTATAAGGCACTCCCACAGCCTCCTTAGCGCATCCAGTAAGTAAGAGCAATGAGAGAGCCATAAGTAAGACTAATATGCGCTTCATGCGACACATGGTGTTACAGGAAGATGTCTTCAGCCCTACCTACCCAGACACTTGTAAGAACACAGTCTGAAGATAGCGAGACAAGACAGGAGCTATCTGCACAGCTAGCCTTGTTGAAGAAAACCTGATGCACTGAATAATCCAACAAGTTCTCCCCATCAGCGAGCGTGTTCCTAAGCTGCCGGATGTCCTGCCCGCAATAAACGGTGAGGGTAGAAGGGAAGCTCTCACCTGTTTTAAGCAGGGCGTAGCCGTTGCTATAGGCTTTCTCCCGATAGCCCTTATCCCGCAGGAAATTATCCAGCTCCTCATCACCGTCTGAGACCCCTACACACTCCAGCCAAAGCCCAGGGCTTTGCACCTGCGGGAATGTGTTAAGTAGGAGCTGTACATCCTTGGAACTCGTGTCCAGACAGTCGTGGAATACACTGTCCATCGTTTCAGCATTGCGGAGCGCGGAATAGAGAGCGCACAGGCACATCACCTTTACTTCCTCTGTAGCTGACTCTTTGCCCAGATAGGTGAGCCATTCATGACCGATTGTATTCATAGCAACCCCATCTCAGAAGACAGCTGTGAACACGTTCAGATCCATCGTGACACCATTAGAGAGCGAGATAATGCCCTTATCGATGCCGGTGACAGTGTACTTCTCACCAGCGGTGACGCCAGCGAAAGTCTCCTTGGCCACGAGATCACCTCCGACCTCCATGGAGCCAACATGGCGGAAAGACTTGTCAAACGACGCAGCCTGGACCTCTGTAACGACAGCGCCGCTTCTCATGAGGACAACCTCACTCCCGATAAAGCCAACGCACCAGAACTCACGACCACCGCACACGTACTTCTCACCCATACTAGGCATTATAGGCACCCTCTTTCTTAAACTTTACAGAACCAATAGGATGGTACTGGCCACAGAGATTAGGAAGTGTATCGACCCACTTACAGGAGACGATCTCTCCCATGGGGAAATTGTAGATGAAGGCATTGTCCACCTTATCAGGCAGACTACGCTTTGAGGCATCCACGGCCACGACGCACAGGTAGGTGGAGTCGTACAACTTCTGTACCATGTCAGCTGCAACGTCAAGCGAGACCATATCGAAGAGATGGCGCAGATCCTTCTTGCTGCACCTGAACAAATCTGTTGTCAGCAAATCTCCGTAGAGATGCCACTCCTTCTTGTCCTTTGCCTGCCAGCCGAACGTGACTCCAACAAACGGGGCACGGACATCAAAAAGCCCCAGATGCGTAGAGGTGAACTCCACTGCCTTCTGAGTAACGAACTCCAGGAACTCCGGAGAGCACACATTGCCCGGCTGCCAGTCATTGTCAAGGAGCAGAGTGCGATACATGAAGGATCCCATGTCACGATTCGTAAACAGCTTGTCCTCTGCACCACTGCACGCCAGCGTATCCAGTAGAGCGCGCTTCGCCACAAGCGCATCTACGAAAGATGTCGGCCGTCCCAGGTAGCTGATGAACTCTGCACCCAGCGCTCCGTTTGCGTAACGGTTGAGCTTCGTACTGAGATTGCCACTCATGGCTATGGTTTCCCATGTAGAACGCCACTCACCTACTGCCAGATGACGCGCCTTGATGCACTCCCTTGCCATCTCGACACACTTCTGTGAGACACTGTTAAGCCTCCGTGGCATAGGAGTGCCAACGTCCTGAACGAAGTAGGGGGACTTTCTGTCCTCCTCGCTGAAGATGCTCCTGAAGTACCGCCCATACCCATCATCCAGTTCTGTGTAGAGGATGAGTTTTGCCATGAGAGGGGAGAGGCCACATACCCCACTGGATATTGCGGCAAACTCCTCTCCCAACTCAGGTAGATAGTCCGATTGCATGCTAACCCTCTTTTCTTAAAGATTGTATGAAGTCTGCGAGGACTACCGCATCGATCCCAGCGGCCTCAAGCAGCGCCTCCATAGACATACTACGGATTAGGCTCCTCCTTATGGCCTGTATCGCTACGTAATCCCCAGCAATATTTCCAGCCCAAATCTCTTTAGTGCATAGCGGCGTCGAGAGTGTAAGCTCAAGGGCGGCCAAAGCACACATCTGAACGGCGCTGTCCCGTTGCTTGAGCTGCGCAGCCTCTAGCCACTGCGACCCAACGTTTTCCATCCTGTGATTCTCCTTGTAGGCATAATAAAATAGTCCTGCCCCTATCTTCAGGGGCAGGACTTTGATTAGATGATTACTTCGTACACGTCAGCCAGTTCCTCTTTGAACCGTACCGGCACAGACTCCTTGGTGTATGCCTGCGCACCAATTAGAGGCGTGGCGCACCCGTAGTTCGGATCGAGTAGGTGGGGAACTCCCCGTCGGTCTATGAGCACGTCATCACCAGCCTCGTGCATTCTCCCATCCTCATCTACGATATAGTCACCTTCCCGCAAAGGCATCAACAGGCTTGTAAAGTCGTCGTACCCGTCTAGGAACCACCCGCGCCAGCCATAAGCTTCGACATACTCAAACTTTTCAGTCCTCGTGGCTATCATCCGGCGCGCTCTGTCGAGGTTGTTGTGAATGTCCAACATATTGATGTACTCATGTGCAGTGTGCTCGTTGTAGTAACCTGAACTCAGGTTAACAGCTGCCACACCTAGAGCCGGAGCAACAATAGAGATATCGCTGAAAGACCCGATACTCTCCTCAAACCCGAAGCCGCAAACAAACTGTGTGAACTCTTCATTGGCACAGTCGTAGAATACTGCATCATTGGAACCTCTGCGATCAAACTCGATGATGTAATTTACAGCAGGCTTGATATTGCTCTCAGCAAAATGATGAGCCCCAACCCCACCGTGCTCCTCATCCTCACAAAATAGGACATGACACCGATGTGATTTGAGAAGCTGTAGAATCATGTAGACCCCAGCCCTATCGTCCCCGCCTATGCCCTGGGGAGACATGAGGATCTTACCACCTTTGGAGTAGCAGATGATCTTTACCCCCTCGCGATGTACGGTATCTAGGTGTGCCACTAGGAGCACAGGCACAGTGCCCTTCGCATAGAGGAATCCCTTACTGGATATAGGGGAGTAGCGGAGTTCCTGGAGCTCTTTTTTCAGAGTTCGCTTGAGCTCCTTCTGGGACTTCACCAGGATATTCTCGAAGGTCATGATGCTACCTCCTCTGCTGAGGTGGCATCCTTAAGACACTCTGGGCATAGCCACATACCCTCGTGCTCCGTCAGAGCGTCAAGTAGATAATAATCGCCACACTCGTCACAGCACGAAGCATGCTCATTCGCGCATTCCGGACACCAGTACCTAGCGTTACCGGTACTGGTGTAAACCGTACACAGCTCCTCCCGAGTGTACTCATTGCACCAATCACAGTAAGAGACGCAATCATCACAATACAGATATCCATCCACATAGTGCCCATCATCCTCACTTAGAGAGCAGCCACATTCAGCACACTTGTACCCGTCATAGCACCTGTCGCACAGTAACTGCCCAGACTCTGTTATGTCACGAGAGCAGTGTAGACATTTTGGCACCTCGCCAATGCTGATGTAGCTGCTGGTTGTATCCATTGAATCCAAGGTAGATAGCGATGGGTTGTAGTCAGCGTATGTGTAGTCTGTGTAATGTAATGAGCCGCGGCAGGTCTCGATTTTCCCGTAGAAGTTGTCAACATCATGCGTTGTATGCCACAGATTGGGCACTCCTTCGCACGAGGCAATTATAGCCTGCACTAGTGCGCGATACTGATTGGTAGTGTCCCTGTCTGTATAGTCAGGATAAAGGCGGGACTGCAACAGAACTCCATCACCATAGCAGAAGACCTCACGAGTCACCTTAGGTGCCTTGTACAGTGGCTGTATATGATCCTTATCTACCGTAGAGAAGATCATAGAGACTGAGTCCAACAAATAGGAGAGCGTGCCTGCACGATAGCACCCGTCATCCAGGTTGTGACAGGAGGACCAGCTGTTGTTCACATTGGACATCTCAAGGTAGTCGCAAGGGTGTATAGAGAGTGATGCGGTGCGCGGAATATTTATCGGGTTAAGGGCATCAGCCAACTCAGCAAACTTGGAGTTAAAAGACTCAGCAGATGTAGCACCAAACTCTAGGCATACTTTGTTGAGCGCCCTGCTGGTCTTCTGCCCTTTCTTGACCTCTACACCGTAGGTCTTATAAAAAGCCTCGTCGTTAAACCAGACCGGCAGAAACTGCTCAGACGTATCTGCCAGTAGCAGCACGGCGGAGTAGAAGTCATCATACCTACAACCCTCTACACTGTCATGTGCAGCTAAAAGTAGCGCACGCGCTTTGCTCCTAACTACGTCAACGTCAAGCTTGCGAACAGCAGATACATCGAATTTGACTGAAAGCGTATCCTCGTTCCAGTTAGGATGCTTCCGCAGTAAAGAGAGCAGGGATGCCTTATTGAAGACACCAATCACGCACGAGTCGCATCACCGAATCCTCTGTGTAATCCACATCGTACTTAGCTAGAACACTGACTACGTCCTTAAAAAGAATATCCTGAATAGACTGTTCCATAATCTGTTATCCTTTCTCTGTATATGTATTCGGCAACAAGAACAGTCTGTTGTTGCCGACGGATAACTATCATGAAAATATTCCCCATACCTACATCTCCAGCAAGGCGTCTAGGTACTTGGAAGCCTCCATGTGCCCATTCTCGTTTAGGAGAGAAGATAGGTAATCTGCAAAAGCTGCCAGAGCGCCTCCACGACAAAACTCGGGGAATTTGAAATTGGGCTCTAAGGACGGACGATAAGTAAAAGCTAAGAAGCCGGCACGCTCCGCCTCCGCCGCAAGGATTTCGACCACATCGTAGGTAGACGTGTTAAGGAAATCCTCCAAAGACTTGTAGTCTGAGCACAACACCCAACGCTCGATATACTCCTGCGCAATAGCCACAACAGCGAGAGGTGTTTCCTCCCAATCCTTCGTTAGCTCCAACTCTTCCTGAGTAAGTGTGGCAAAGGTAGACAGTAAGATGTACTTTTCCATAGCCCTACCTCAATAAACACGGGTAAGGCCACCGTTGCACGGGCGTACGCCCACATAACCGAACTCATTCTCAAATCCGGTCACATAGGCCATAGCTGTGTAGGTGACGCTGTGTGCATCAAACGGCAGCGGATCGTCGCAATTCTCATCCTCGTCATTGAAGACACAGGTAAGTGTTGGCACGCATGATATCCCCAGCGTTCATACGGTATGCACCAGAGATGACAGCATAAACTACCCAGCCCTCGGATTTGAGCTTACTGACTACTGACTGCATCTCATCCGTCAGGTCATACAAGATCCCGTAAGGCTCCTCCGAGTAGAGCAGCTGTCCGCGATTGTACTTATCAATTCCATCCTGGATATAGTTGAGCCGCTTAAGAAGCTGGGCTCCTAAAAATACTTTGTCCATACACGTTCCTTTCTGGAACCCACATCCTCACCCTACCGGGAGTCCCGAATAGGGGAGGAGTGCAGGTTCTGTAGAATGTTAGTAGCTACATGTACAGACGTTGTTGCAGTTTATATCGCACGAAACCTCCTCCTTCAATGATATATGAGAACGGCACTGCCTACGCCTATTCAGAAATAGGCAGTGCCGTAGTCTGCGATTAGTAGGTTGTCGGATCTCCAGATAGACAGTACTTCACAGAGTTCAAGTCAGCCCACGAACCTTCGCGCACATAGAAGGCCACCTGCTCCCCCTCCCTCTTCATAAAGGCAGTATGGTCGATCTCCGACACATTCGCTGGGATAGTGATAGTGGTCAGAGCTGTGCAATCCATAAAGGCAGCGTCTTTGAGTACACTGAGTGACTCTGGCAAAGAGACAGCACTTAGGGAAGCACACTCATCGAAGGCCGAAGACCCGATGCTCGTCACACCCTCTGGCACCTGAACCTCACCCAAGGAAGAACACTGGTAGAAGGCACCGTCCGGAATCTGGGTAAGATTAGGGGACAAGGTGACCGACTCTGGCCCAGAGCAGCCAGAAAATGCATACACGCCAATTTCTCGTACACTCTCTGGCATGACTACAGTTTTTAGAGATGTACAACCGTAGAACGCAGAGCCACTGATTGTAGTGACGCCCTCCGGAATTGTAATCTGCGTAAGCGACGTGCATCCTGAGCAGTTTCCGATCTCCTCAATACTAGCCGGGAATACGACTTCTTCCAGCGCCGTGCAATCTTCAAGAATAAGATTACGTATAACCGTGTCATCACTCTCGAAGGACAGACGACGCAGAACGGTGTTCCCTGTCAGGTCCAACGATACCTCTGTGGCTGAAGCAGGGATTACCAGCTCCTCGGCCTGCTCGCCTGTTTCGCTTAAGCCTGCGACTACTGTGCCCATCCACCGAAAATCATCGGTATCAGCAACAGCAGTAGGAGTAGAGCAGGCAGTAAGGACAAGCAAGGCCAACATTGCTAAGCACCAGGAAAGACAGCGCTTCAATCAACACACCTCCTAGATTTTGAAATAACTATGTACATGGCGTAGTAGAAGGCCACCTGCTCACCCTCCCTCTTCAGGTAGACAATATCTCGCTCGGCCTGCCGATGTACACGATATCATGGATATCTGTGACCGGAGCGTAGTGCACCTCGTCGATAGGGTGGGTGCAACACACTTTGCAAATGCCAATTAAGTCTTGACCTGGGAGGCTGCAGATTTTTAACAACAAACGACTCAACGATGCATGTACGCAATAATCATTAGAGCGACTGGCGCGGGCCCACGCTGATTCTGCGGTATCACTATCGAAATAGGTGATAGCTACATAACCATCGTACATGCAGTCATCCTCCGCATACATCGCATATTCCGGGTCATCGTGAGAGGGTGGCTTAGGGAGAGGCTTCTGGCGGGAATACCCTTGCACCACCTGACACTCCCCATCCTTTTTGGTCGCCACCATGCGCAACCGGAGATCCTCTGATGGGCGTGACAACTCCCACTCATGCTTGTCTAGAAACGTTTCCAAGTATGCAATAGTATCCGACGTGCTCCCCCAAGCAGCACGCGCTAACGCCTCAGTTCGCTCCTTAGACAGCTGGAACCCCGGAGAGGTGCCAGAGCACGCTACGAACCGAGCTGCGTAGGACGTGAACTTACGACTGATCAGAAATCTGTACAGGAGTGTTCTGAGAACGACCTCATCAATCCCAGGATTTGCTGCTATAAGCTCTTGCACCAAGGTAGTGGGAGGTACTTCATCAACCGTCTCCACTTTCAGCTCTTTCGTAGTAAAAGCCCGCACCTCCCGCTTGCCCCAGAGAACGGCCACGGCATCGTCCGACAGCTTATCTACCTCTTTAGAATACTCAAACACGTACCAGGCCGGAATGCCGAGCTCTACCGGGTCTTCAACACCTAACCCGGAAAGCCGCATAAATCCCAGCGCCACTCCGCCGTAACAGTAGTAACTGTCTATGTCTGTGTCATAGATAATTGCGCTAGTCCCAAAGGGTGTTCTGTAAGCACCGCAATACACCTTCATAGGAAAACCCTCCTGTATAGAACCAACACCCTCATCCTACTGGGAATCCCAAATAGGTGAGGAATGCTGGTTCAGACGTTGTTGCAGTTTATATCGCACGAAACCTCCTCCTTTAATAATATATGAGAACGACACTGCCTATACCTATTCAGAAATAGGCAGTGCCGTAAGCATGGGTTAGCTTAGTTCCCGTGTACTTAAAAGCGCCTCGGGGCTGAGTAACCGTATGAGCTACGGCGAACCCCATCCTTGTAGGCTGAACGCAGGTAAAGAACGCGGCCATCCGTTGGACAATGCAACTCCCACGCATGCTTTTCTAGAAATACATCGAAGTATCGTGCAGCATCCTCCATACTCCCCCAGCCATCACTCGCTAACTTGCTGGTCGGCGCTTTAGACAGCTGGAACTGGGAAGGTGCGCCTGAGCACGCAACGAACCTGGCTGCATAAGGTGTGAAACTTCTGCCGATGAGAGCTCTATACAAGAATGTTCTAAGTACACCCTCATCAATTGTAGGATTCTCGGCTATAAGCTCTTCGACCAGAGTAGTTGTAGGGAGTGCATCAACGTACTCTACTCCCAGCTGTTCCCCAGTAAATCCCAGTACCCCACTCTTACTGAAAATAACGGCCACAACGTTGTCCGGCATATTGTGCTCAGATTTAGAATACTCGAACACAAACCAAGACGGAACTTCTAGCTCCACTGGATCTTTAACGCTTAGTTTTGAAAACCGCATAAGCGTGAACGTCAGTGAACTCCAGCAATAGTAACTGCCGGTATCCGTATCGCAGATAATCGGGCTAGTGCTCTTCCCCGGTTTGTAGGCACCACAGTACACTTTCACAAGCAACACCCCTCCATTAGGCACCCTGTTGGGGCCATCTAAATTATAGAACCAACACCCTCATCCTACTGGGAATCCCAAATAGGTGAGGAATGCTGGTTCCACCGTTGTTGCAGCTTATACCTCACATATAACCTCCATGTTAGTTGGTGAGCTTTCCATAGAACGAGCCGAGCTGGTCGGCCAGGTCATCGCCCGAGCAGTCACCCCGCAGCGCGTTCATAAGGATCTCAGCTACACCGCTGATAAACTGTGACTTGGACAACTTGTTATTGCATTGCTGGAGCACCTCCTCCTGCGGCATCTGTTGGAGCATTGCCACAGCTTCACCGACTGTGCATCCGTTGAGATTAACACTGCACATACTGCTTACCCCCTCTATCATAGAATTCATTCTTTGCAAAGTTGCTGTCCAGAACTTGCCCGACCTTGTTCTCCGGTATCTCTGAGTAGTGTGATACCAGATAATCCAAAGCAGTAACCTCCTTCACTTTTATATGGCGGCACCTCCCTAATACTTTATAGGAGTAGGTGGCAACTCGAAGTCTACATCATCAGAGCCAGGTCGGAACTCCTCAGCAACACACCCATGGATATAGGAATTTCCATCAACTGAGAAGCGATGTTCCTTAAGTACTTTAAAAAGCGTATCTTCGTCGCCATCAAGCAACGCTTCACGCTCACTATCTGTGACATTAAGAATGACATCAAGACGCATCTTTACCCGCCCCCTCTGGAAAGTGCCAGTGTCTGCACGGCACAAAAGGCGCATTGACACCTTGCCAAAATGCCGCTATACTTAGGTAGTAAGGAGGCGGGGTATTATGGAATTGAAAGTATTCTGGGTTACAGCATTTGCTGATACGTCGCATTTAGGTATGCTAGTTGCTGCTGAAAATAAGGAGGAATCCTTGGAGCTAGCACAAGACCGCGTAGAGGAACTTATCTATGATTGTCCTTCCTTAGCAGAATTTCGAGATGCTAATTACATGGCAAAGGAATTTGATACCACACAAAAAAATGTACAAGATCTTATTTGATAGGGAGGGCACCCTCACTCGTTAGAGAAGGGTGCCCTGCCCATTATATTACCGCGTAGCGAACTCGCGAAGCCAGCCCGCGTCCACATCGCAGACCTTGAGGAGGTCTGCGTAATCGGTGCGATCATACTTCTTGGCAGCACACTCTGTACCCATAAACGCCTTCGCCCATGCAGCCACCTTACCAGCGCCAGCATGCAGCTTCGCCCTGAAATAGAGAGTGGCAAGAGCATCCACAGGAGCGCTCGGGAACTTGGCCACCATTTCTTCCATCTGAGGACTCAGCTCCTTGACGACCACACACTCGTAAGAACCGGCATCGGCAAAGCGAATGCCAGCAACAGTGTCGCCCAGGACGATACCGAGGGCTTTGTCCCCGCCGTCAGACATAGCGGACGCGATAAGATCCGCCTGCTCGAACTCCACATCCTTCGTGAAGCGGAGCGGGTTAGAGGGCACCTCTCCTTCGATGTAAACCTCGGTGTTGGAGGTGGGGTCGATGAAGAAAACGCTACCCTCATCGTCCACCTTGACAGGTGTAGCCTCACCATTGTACCGAATAGAGCCACATACATGTTCCATTGAAATTACCTCCTTAAACTTTTCAGTATTGACAATTTATACAAATCATCTGTATAATTGCACAGTAGGGGATGTAATAATATGATACTAAAGACAATCGCTGTATTTCTGGCAACCTCACTATCATTTTTCCTGTTTTACTTCAGCGTTCCCTATCGGGCAGGGAGCGATATGGCTGAACTATCTTCCAGCGGAATATGGAGAGCTTTCTACAGATTCCTTTCCAGGATCGGATACCTCATACACCGGCTATGCGAAACTGCATATAACGCACTACCACTGCCAAAAGCAATGAAGCGCGGGGCAATAGGCGCATGCACAAACCTGCTATTCTATGTGATAATTTTATACCTGCTCATCAGTGGATACTCCAGTATCACAGGCGCTGTTTTCCCAGAAGGAGTAGGAGAATTAGCAAGCGGAGGAGATAGAGTGTGGGACGTGCTTTGTTCTGTACTTGTATTTCTGCGCTTGCTGAATAATCTGATGCCAGGAAACAACATATTTGCAGTCCTAGCGATTATTGCGGTTTCTTTAACCCTATACACAGTGATAAATACATTGTTTTTCTCAATCCTGTTCGGCCTGCTTCACGAGAAAGTGGATCCGCTTGGTAAGGAGGGCCTCCTCGGAAAACTGACCATAGTGAGAAATCTTAGAACACAGGGAACGATTCCTCTTACACTACTTGCAATAGCCGCATACAGCGTTGTAGCCAGTGTGTTTGGATTTCACACTACATCGCTGTGGGAGGTATTCCTGCAAGTGCTCGATGAGATAGAACTCATACCTATAGTCATGTCGTTCCTAATCACAAACGCGGTGTGTAGGGGAGTGTGTATAGGCGCTGGAGTCGCGGTAAGGCATATGCCAGCCTCTATACAGGGTGCGGTCAAAGAATTGTCGGATCGAGGAAACAAGTGGTGCACTAAAGAAGATCTTCGCAGAGCATCTAAACACGTCGTGCATAGTGTAGTCACAAGGCCACCCGAGCCAGCTCCCACAAAAAAGTCCCCAGAAGAGTACATACACCGCAAACTGGAGAGATACTGGGACGACATGATGGAGTATGGCACGCAACTTGATGGACTGGATAGAAACTCCCCATCTGTTGTTAAGGACTTCATCCAAAAGAACTTTACAGGATATAGCCCAGAAGAGCTTGCCCCTAGGCTGGTATATTTGTGCCATGGCATGGAACGGGACGAGCTGGAAGTTGAATACATGATACCATAGGTGGAGGGCGCCCCACTCATTAGAGGAGGGCGCCCTTGCCCATTCTTACTGTGTTCCGATAACGTTCATGTCTTCCTTGCTGGAGTGGTTGATAGAGATGATAGTGACAATTGGCATTTCCTCACCCTTCGGGTTCTTGCTAGAATCAGGGTAGGGGACGACAGGGTCGTATGTCTTGCCGCCAGGTGTGACCGTGAACGGCACGTTGACATTGCTCCCATCATAAGCCAGTGTCCACACCTCACCCTGAGCATAGATCTCAAGGGCACAGAAGACTACCGCATTACCAGAAGAACAGGCATCGATGTTAGCCTGCGTAGGCTGCTGCCCACTGTAGACGAAGACCGCACTAGAGGGGAGGCCGACATTGAAATGCCAGCGCTGTCCCTGCATGGCCGCCTGTACATTAGGCAGCCTGTCACTCGGATCCTTATGGGAGTTCCAATCATTCTTGTCGTTATAGGTCCACTCGCTTCCGACAAAGGTTCTGTTGCGCTGAGTCAGGTTAAGGATATTGTAGTTGCCGTACACCCAGCTGGAGCCCTTGGGCAACTGCACCCAGTTGTTGGCCTGCGCCACAGCTTCGGAGTTCGTGACCTCCGAGCCGGAGTAGTTGCGCCTATCCTTCTCCTCAACCCAGTTCAAGCTCACATTTGCATCACTACCGTTGTATGACACCGTATTGCTGTCGTTGTCATTGATCAGCACGTAGTTGCCATTGACGTCCATGTAGACATCGACAGGCTTGTACTCCCCAGTGTCCAGATCGAGCCTATAGTAGTGCGGCTTGATTAGGACAAGGTTCTGTGAGTCGATAGTCCCGTCTTCGTTTTCGGCAGCATTGCCATAGTAGTTACCCAACGTCGTCAAGTCGAAGTAGGAGTCATATCCTATCCGAATTGGCTGGCGCTGCAGCGGCTCGATGTTATTCTTGGCCGGCGTAAGCGGGAAGTTCAGTATCTTACTGAGGCTACCGCGCTCAGGCCTGGTATTGTGCGTGTTACCGGCAACCCCGGTGTCTGTAATAGGCACTTTACGCACATCCACGCCATCGAGCATGATGTAGTTCTGCTTGGTGGGATCCACCTTCTTGACAATGTTCTGCACCAACCACTCAGACAGCGGCGTCTTGAACAGATTAGAGAAGCGGAAGTCACCCGTGTCGTTCAGAGCGAGGTTACCAATCCGCCCAACCACGTCAATATATGTGCGCTTGTCCGCATTGTGGTGATGGGCCTTTGGCTTGCCCTTGTAGGTAATGTTGGAGATGTTGTGGTTTGCATTAGCGCCGCACTCAAGCTCCTCACCGTTCTGGGCGTTAATCGCCACCGAACCGAACTTCACCTCTGCATTTGCCATCTCTGAATCGTGGAGCGGAACATAAAACTCGAATATAGTCTTAGGAACCTCCAAATAGATGCGTTCATAGGGGAGGTAGGTCTGGTTTTCGTAGACCACAGCGAATGGGAACTCAACCCACTTGCACTTTGTCCACTCTGTGGCATCCATCCCGTCGGTGTAGCCCCATCCTCGCTCAGCTGAGGTGGTAGAGGACCACTTTGCACCGGTGCCGTAGAAGTCGCCTGTGTTGGGAAAGTAGATAGTGAACGGCCAATCGAGATTGATGAAGTCACCCATCTCATAGGTCGTCCCATTGTCGGTGATGGTGGTAGTGTACTTGTTGTGGTTCTCTGGATTATTGCACGGAGCCCAGCAGCGAGTGTCACCATAGGTGTAGCACTCATACTCGCTTGGATCTGGTTCACGATCCGTATCCTGCGCGCCAGAGAGCAGCTCCTTATAGGTGTTGCCACAGTAAGTGCAGACACCCTGCTGAGTCGTCAGATGCACATCCCCATTAGCGTGCTTAACAATATAACCAGCGGCACACTGAGCCACCGTATACTTCTCCTGGGTGGGGAAGATTAGGTTAGTATTGTCCGAACATCCACGGCCGGAGCAGATAGCACCAGACTCATGCTTAAGTCCGTAGGTGTACAGCTTCCAGTTGTAGGAGTAGGCGTGGTGTGGGTCGTTGCAGGAAAGGATGGACTTGTACATCGTGTAACACTGGACTGTCGGTGTCGGCGGGGAATCGTAGCTTATCTGAATCGTAATGTCACAGCTACCGGAGCCTCTGCTTCCATACTGATAAATGTTTAGGCGTACACTATCCCCGGCGTTAAAACGGATTGTACCGCAGTCAAAGTTCAGACTACCATACCCGTCGTCGTTGTCCACCTTAAGAGTCCCGTTGATGTAAACCCGGCCCCTTGGATCGTTATCGTTCCAGGTAGAGAAGAACCGCACGGTGCCGGAATCACGGGCTGTGAATGTGTATACATCAGTTCCAGATGCGGAGTAGCTCACACGCCTGTTGATGGTCTCATTCTGCGCCTGCTGACTGTTTGCTCCGCATACGTGCTTGTTTAGAGGCAGATTTCCACACGTGTATGTCCCGCCAGTACCGTTAGCAATACCGCACGTAGAGGAGCACGCATATCTGTGGTTGGAACAGTAGTTCGGACAGCTTGGATTTCCACAATGATAACAGTCGCATGTCGCTGGGATGTATTGGCACTCAGCTGTATGCTCGTGTACATTGTTAGGCCCGTGCACTTCATAGGAGATCTGCTGATAGCACTCCTCTGTGTGGACGTGCTGCGTCACCGTGCACACGTTCTGCAGGTAGGGGCAGGACGAGTCTCCAGGACACTGTGTTGACTTATCCACCTCCGTAGTTACGTGTGTTGAGACACGCTGATCCCGATCCTTAGGCAGAGACACAACAATGGCGTTCTGGTTGGAGACAGGGTTATACACGACCACGTCATTGATCTTATCATGCGATGGGCTGTAGGTGGTCTTAACAACAAAGCCCTTTCTGCTGCCAAAGTCCTTCTGAGGGACAATTGGGAAGTTAGGGGTCTCATTGCCAAAGTCAACGATGTTCTCATAGAAGACAGAAGAGTTTCCTACGATGTACTCGCCGTTCTGCTTTGTATCGGGAATAACCAGCTCATCATTCAACAGCCGCAGCTTCTTTGTTACCGTCGCCTTATAGAGCTCGGAGTTAGACTTAGAGCCAAAGACTCCGGAAGCATTCTTGTAGGCAGCGGTCGATGACCAGTTGGTCATGTTAGCCGCATGGCCGGAGGACTTGTACTTGGTGCTCATGCTCGAGTAGTTACCATTGTAACCACCATAGGTGATGCCGTCCTCAGGCAGGCCACAACCTTCAGAGGTCAGGCTGTTGCCCTTCCACAGCAGGTTCTTCAGAGTCTCATTGTCCTTGTTCTTCAGTTCGGGGAACTCACAGCCATCAGCCACAGAAGAGGTCACAGTGACAGTGATGGTAGCGTTGTCAGAACCGAATGTGGGGGAGTGGGAGGAAGTGTCGATAGAGGACATGATAGGCACGCCCATGGAGTCGGAGTCAGTCTCGAAATAGAGGATGGACTGGTCTCCGTTGGTGGTATGCAGAACGATGAAGTCGGACAGCATCGTGGCTCCAGCGTTGGCACCTGATAGGATGCCCTTGACGACTTCCATGTTCTCTTTGGCGGCCCCAGAACAGGAGCTGGAGGAGGTACGATTCCAAACCAGGTTGTCTCTGTCTCCACCCTCACCGGTGCCCTTGGGCATAAACTCGTAGACCATGCGCCCCTGCTCCGCCGTGTTAGAGGCGGCGATGTTGTAGGAGATGCCAGGAGCAGTGGACTTGACCTCTGCGTAGACTTCACTCGTGTCAAGGAGCTCGCGAGTTCCATCCAACTTAGCTTCAGAGAGCTTCCACACCTTCAGGTTGGTAATCTCTACATAGGATAGCCCATTGTAGGTGACGGAGAACGAACATGATGATGAGAGCACATGTGGGTGGTTTGCACAGTGTACTGCATGTACGCACGAGTCATCACAATAAGTCGTACCGTCCTCAGTAGGATGGCCAGGGCATGTGTAGGACCCAGTGCTCTGGTCGCAGTTCACACCAGAGAAGTTGAAGGTAAAGGTTCGAGTGGCAGACTCGTTATAGTGATACTTGCCATCGAACTGTACCACGAACTCAGAGCCGCCAGAAGCGAAGTACTGATAATAGTGACCAGCATTCTCGTACACGGTGCCCTCGAAGTCTGTCCGGCCACTGGTCTCCGTGAAGGTAGGTGTGCCGGTCATGGAGTTGAACTTCTCATCTGAGCCGCCGCCAGACACAGGAACAGTGCCCTGCTTGAGCTCAGAGTATGGGCGCTGGTACTTGGAGTAATAGTACGGATCATCCTCCGGCGTTGCGGTGATAGTGGAGTAATCGTACTTAGGATTGGAGTGTAGACCAACATTTACCTTGGTCGCTGTGTTCATATCCTCGAGCGATGAAGGGCCGTAGTACTGAACACGAGCACCAACCTTGAACCAGTGCTGATTCTTCGATGTGTCATCAGCTAGAGTGCCATTACCTGCATACTCTCCGACGAACACCAGAGTGTCATCGTGGGTAGCGAAGTAGTCAGCACATTTATTCAGATCTGTAAATGTGATCTGCAAGGATCCACCCTCACCGGGCCCAACAGTCATGCCGGGAATATTTCCGTCTTTAAACACCAACGACGAGGCCGGTACTTGCGTCCATGTAAACCCAGCACCCAAAGACGCCTCGACCTGGTTAGAGGCGACCTGCTTGCCCTCGTAGTTTGGTGTATACTCGTCGCCGTTTCCAAAGTACCCAAGTGTCTCATCTATCAGATAGGAGGAGTTAGAGTCATCCATGGCTTCGATAGCTTCCGCTTGTACTAGCCAGATAGAGATAGACGGGTCTGGAATATTCTGCCCCTCATTGCGGCGAGCCTGCAGCCAGCGCAGCGTATTGGCGATACCCGCACCATCCTGGCTCATTCTCTGTTCAGCTGCCACGGACTCATCTTCACCAATTGCGTAATCCGCACCCAGGCTTACAGTGACCGTAACGTTAAAGGTCTGGCTATAATCACCAACGTCCTTTTGATACTTTTTCTCCTCTACCAGAACGCCAACATCACCCATTGCGGTGATCTGCACGGGTGTAGGAGGATTTGGAATAGGAGGGGCTGGTGGGGTAGAGGAGAGGCCCCACACGCCGAAGCCCTTGATTGGCTTGCCATTGACTTTGTAATGGTCGATGGTGGACTGCGAGACAGAGCTGATCACATTTCCCAGGATCGGCAGACTGAAGCCGTCGCCCTTATATTGGGTCCATCCGCTGGTTGTCGGTTTGCCAAACATGGTGGTGGCGCCTTTATCGACGTAACCACGTCTCTTACCAATCCACGTGATAATGTCGTCCCCAGTGTTGGGGTTCCACATAGTAGACATATCGTCAGGCCAGTTCTGCTGCGTCACAGCGCGGAGGGCCTGTTGCGGCGTCCACCAGACAGACCAGCTTGTGTCGTTGTTATACTCAGTGGGAATGACAATCTCCCCAGTGACCACCATAGGGGTGTAGCCCTGGCCGCCGAGGAAGTCCTGACACATGCGGTCCAGGTCGGCGGCACGGGCTGCGCGCTCACTTGCGGGGAGTGTGGCGATGACTGTGGCGAGGAAGCCGCAGTAGTTCATGAACATGCCGACATTGCGCTGTTCGTCTGTACCCAGATCACCCCAATCGTTTTCAGCTCCGCGCTCGCCGAGGTAGTAGAGGACACGTTCGGTGATTGCATCGGCATCCCCATCACTGTAACCGAAGCTCGTGGTCTTGGCAGAGAAGAGTTGGGTGACGATAGAGGCGCACTGACTCTGCATGGTACTATCGTTGAGCAGATTTTGCCAGTAGTTAGCCGGCAGTACATAGTTCGGGTTGCTGTTGTTCTTCAGACTCTCCGCAGCCTTGTTATATGCATTCTTGCCCAGCTGGTTGTTGATGTGATCAGTGGTACTCCCCATTTTGATGTAGTACACTGGGGAATAGGAGTAGTCGAGGGTGCCGTTCTTCTTGAACTGGATCGCCGACTGGTCGTAGTTGGACTTTATCCAGGTTGGCAGCAGATAGATGCCGGTCTGCTTGCTGTCTGGGTCGGTGTTTGGGAAGTGAGTCGTCCAGTACTTGACTACCTCATCGTACCCTTTCGACACCACATTTGCCGGGTCAGTATAGTCGAACGTGACAGTCCGCTCGGAGGATTGGACATGCAGCAGCATACCTGGGCCGAGGTTGGTAGGCGAGGACCACTTTGTACCAGAGCCACCACCGCCTGAGCCTGGGCTGGTACCGCCGCTGCCCGGCACGATGATATCTGATGCAAAGGCATTGATAGGAAGCATCGTGAGCACCAACAGCAGGCACAACAAGCGCTTCAAGTTCCGCAATGAGGCACCTCCTTTCCTGGATTTGAGATTGTTCATAGCAATCCCTCCTTCGATGATGAACGCAAAAAGAGCGCGTCCCCAAAACTGGAAACGTGCTCTTCTGCCTAACCTGATATGAGATTGTTAAGGGTTAACTGAGATAGATGTTGGAAACTTCGGCATCACATGTTCTTCCGTAGCTAACCCCGATCGTTACCCGCTTAATCCCTGAGATATCTACAGAGTATGTTTTCGTAGTATCTGGATCCTGAATCGCATTGAGCCGCTGATCGTTACTAATCATACTGTCGGCGCTATTTACAGTCACCCTATGCTCCACATCGTGAACCGACACAGTGAGCGTTAAGGTTGAATATCCAGTATTATCAAAATAAATCCAGCCACCTGTGCCCTCGAAACCGGAGTTGTATAGATGGAAGACTCCGTTCTCATACTTAGAGCCGTCACCCTTAATGTAGAGGATGTTATCGTTGGTCAGGGTCAGAGAGCCTGCAGGCTTTTCAGGAGTAGAGGGTGTGCCACCGGAGCAGACTTCAAGGAGGCGATCCATGACCACAGCGGCCTGGGCACGGTCCATGACCCCGGTACCATTGAAGGTGCCCTTATTGTCCACGCCGGTGAGCATGCCCATATTGTAGCAGACGGAGACAGCATCACGGTAGATGGAAGGAACAGAGGCCCAGTCGGCCACCTTGGAGGTGTCAGAAAGGGAGGATGTAGTGATACCCTCAGCCTTGAGGACGTTGTACATCAGCTGGGCCATGTCATAGCGGTTGATGGTACCCTCGGCAGTGACGTTGGTGCCAGTCAGGATGTTGGCGCTCTTGGCAGCGTCCATGAACTCGGAGTACCACTTCTCGCCTTCGGTGCCCAGCTTGTCCTCATAGAAGTGGCGGACGATCATGGTGACGAATTCCGCCCCTGTAAGCGTGTTGGAGGGAGCAAAGAGGTTGTTGCCAATGCCGGACATGATGCCCTTGTCGGCCATCTCGGTGATGGAGGAGGAAGCCCAGTGGCTGTCGGGCACATCGGTGAACTTCACAGAGGCCGCGAAGGCAGTGGTGGAGAACATGGTGACCGCCAGAGCGATGCTCAGAGCCCCTGACATAAGTCTTTTCTGTTTCATAGTAGATCAATTCCTTTCTTTGTACGTGGGATTATTATACTTCAAAACAGGTAACATGTAAACGGAAAGTGTGATATAATGCTCGTACAGATCAGCAGCCGGCCAGTCAATAAACACCGCTCTAACGTTAGAAGGTTACGGATCGCTAGCGATTAGGCGGAGTTTGCTGAAAGGAGGCTAACCTGATGGACGAAACTACCATCCGTCTGATCTTGACACTCACTGTGCTGGCGAAAGTGTTTAGCGGTATTACAGTTGCGTATGCTGCATGGCTGATGCGCCAGATACACAAGTGGCTCAGTGAGTAACCTCAAGGCCGGCTGCTGATCTGTACAAGCATAAGATACGAAATATGGTTGCAGGTGCTGGGGAGCACGGCTTCCTCCCTTGAATACACTCAGCGCGACCGGACGGTCAACCCAACTCTGTTCCGTCGGCGGCTTGATTGTGTAATCCGAACCCTGCATCTGCTGTATCCCCAGCGCAAAGCCCATAGCATCAGAACGTTGTTTCCAGCCAAACCCAGTACTGCTGCCTGTTCCTGGCCTGACCGGATCCGTACCAGTGCCTGCGCCACTCGCGGCAAAGGCGTTGATAGGGAGCATCGTGAGCACCAGCAGCAGACACAGCAAGCGCTTCAAGTTCCTCAATGAGGCTCCTCCTTTCATAGATTTGAGATTGTTCATAGCAATCCCTCCTTCGATGTGATACAATGCTTGCATGGGTCAGCGACCGGCCACCCAATAAACTCCACTCTAACCCTAGGAAGGTTATGGACCACTAGTGGTTGTGTGGAGTTTACTGAAAGGAGGCTAGGCCGATGAACGAAAGCGCTATTCGTCTGATTTTGGCACTCACTGTGCTGGCGAAAGTGTTTGGCGGCATTACAGTCGTATACGCAGCGTGGCTGGCGCGCCAAATCTACAAGTGGCTCAGTGAATAGTCCCTGGGCCGGTCGCTGACCCATACAAGCATAAGATACGAAATAGGACGCTGCTTTTGGCAATAGAAAGAGCGCCCACAGCGGACTGCAGGCGCTTTACCTCTTTCAATAATATATGGTGCGCGGATGAAGGGATTTTATGCACTGAGGCGGATGGACATATTGCTTCTAATGTGTGCTGTGAGTTTCTAAACAGACAGATATACTATCGTACCAAGTATACCCCACGAACAAATAAAGGATGCACTACACGACTAGAGCAGCTCTGGCAGCCATAAGCGAGTAGCCTAATAGATTCTGGCCCTGCCACTTGCTCATATCAAATCTGCGCTCATCGTGCATAGAGAGCCCAATGCCCCAGATTCTGTCCTTTACAGCACACTCGGCTAGCACCTGATTTCCGGTAGACAGTAGTGCGCTGCGCAGGCTATCATTCTGTCTGAATTTCTCGACCAGCCCCTTATAGATAACAAGCTGGCGTACACCATTCCACACATGGTCGTTATAGTCCTTCACGGCCCGACCCAGTGCCTTTATGGTGGCCACATCAGATGTAGCGAGGATTTTGCGTGCTGCATCACCGTCGTTGAATATAACTGCTTTCTGATACATCATATACTGCTCCATCGAAGAGTACTTGATACCATCGACAGTAAAGTCCGAGAGGTACCAATTGCTGAACACTCCGTTCTCCTCGTCTGGGTTATGAAAGAATACCAACAACTTCACACCCTTTCTAGCCAGCGTCACCTGATTACCCCAAACCCATGGATGTACCGATTTTAGTTACAGCGAGCTCCAGATCCAGGTCATGCAGACCAAAGTACATTCTCACCAAATTGGCTGCTGGGAGCATTTCCACCAGCTCAGCACTGCTGATGCTGTAATACCACTGAAAGTAAGCGTAAAACTGGCCGATCCAGTTAGGGATAAAGCCGCCTATCTGCTCCCCCGTATTAGGCACAAATCCCTCTGTCTGTATAAACCACTCCAGCAGCTCATAGGCATCTTTTGTGCACACATATGGATCCGCACGATCAATACGTGATCGTGTTTTGCTCCTCATGTATCTTGTAATAAAGTCTAAGGTATCCAGCGTGGAGCCAAACGTCTCGTTTGCCACATCAAAAAGCAAGCCCTGCGTCTCCACAATCTCATCCAAATATGCAACACTGTAAGCGCCCACGCACTCACCTCCCAATCAGATCGCTAAATACCGTTGTAAGCGAGTTTCGGTCTGAATTGATTAAGGCGCGCATTTTCTCTCTGGCAGACGTGTCCCTCTGCACATAAAGAGGGTTGAATTCATCGTGCGGAACCATCTCTGGACTCTGTACTTCCTGCAACGCTGCGAACGCCTCACTCGTCTTACAGCAGTACTGAATACCCAGGTCACCGTATTTTAACAGCTCTTCAAGAATGCTCACGTCCACCTCATCGCGCACAAACGCTTTAGCAATGTAGAAGTAGGATGCATCCGCGCGCCAGCCTTTAATTATATCATAACCAGAGGTGTCTACACCATACTTCTCGATGAATTTTGGCGCATACATAGAGTATCGTCTTGAGGTATCAGCCACTCTATGTTTCATCAATTCTGCTAACCAAGACAGTACTCCTGCATCCTGGAAGTCAAAAATTTTGAGATTCCCAATATCCAACGAGTACTTATGAAGCCACCCCTCCACTGAGCCAGACTGGCACACAGCCCACTCACACGCGAGCCCCTTGCTCGCCGTAAGATAGAAGCCACGACCATAATCGTGCTTATCCTGTCCAAACCCATACGTAGGTGTGAAATCCTTTACAGGGCTCCCATGGTATAGTGTCAGAGTAGTGGGCGCCGGCACAGAGGAAATGAGAATAACGGATTCAAGTGCGCCAGCCTCAACAACCCCTGTCTCCGTCGGCTCCCATACACACTGGTACACATCCAGCCCAGGTGTCAGTTCTGGGATGTCACCACACACCCTAACACTATGACGCTCTGCCAGTTTCTCTCCAGCAGGCAGTGTGAAATAACCCAATTCCATTCAACCATCCTCCGCTTTTTAGAGAGCCCTCCGGACACGAGTTGCCCGGAGGGCTCTGTGTGGTTAGCTGATGGTAAGGTCGAGGAGATAGCACTCTACGAAGATGTCGGAGAATCCATACTCGTTGATGTGATTGTTATCCGCAACAAAAATGACCGCACCCTCATCAGCAGAACAGTCGATTGTGAATGACTTAGAGGAACCCGCAGGTACTACACCTAAAATCTCTCTATATGTCCTAGTAGGATCTGCAATGCTGATACCTTCCCGTGTATGACCTACGCTCACCTGCACATCTGCGTCTACTGCTTTGACAGTAAATGCTACGCTATTATACCCAACAGTCTTCAGGCTGAGGCTACTACAGCCCATAGCCACCTTAGAAGAGTCAAAGAAAAATCCACCATCTGCCTCCACGACACCATGTCCACCCGCAATCTGATCGAGCTTGGTGATGGAGGTGGAGCCATCAGGCTTTTCTGGAATAGAGGAAGTGCCGCCAGAGCAGACCTCTAGGAGCCGGTCCATGACAACGGCGGCCTGAGCACGGTCCATGACCCCGGTACCATTGAAGGTGCCCTTATTGTCCACACCGGTCAGCATGCCCATGTTGTAGCAGACGGACACGGCGTCCTGGTAGGTAGAGGGGACAGAAGACCAGTCGGCCACCTTGGAGGTGTCAGAGAGGGAAGAAGTGGTGACACCCTCAGCCTTGAGGACGTTATACATCAGCTGGGCCATGTCATAGCGGTTGATGGTGGAGGTGGCCAGGTTCTCGTTGGAGCCGACGTTGGTACCTGTCAGGATGTTGGCGCTCTTAGCAGCTGCCATGAAGGGGGCGTACCAGGTACCGCCTTCGGTGCCCAGCTTGTCCGAGTAGAACTGCCGCACCAGCATAGTGATGAACTCGGCATTGGAGAGCTGCTGGGAGGGGGCGAACAGGTTGTTGCCAATGCCGGACATGATGCCCTTGTCGGCCATCTCGGTGATAGAGGAAAAGGCCCAATGACTGTCAGGCACATCGGTAAACTTCACGGAGGCCGCAAAGGCAGTGGTGGAGAACATGGTGACCGCCAGAGCAATGCTCATAGCACCGGCGGCAAGACGACGAGTTTTCATTTCAAATCAATTCCTTTCTGCTTATATGTTGTAATTATACTTCAAAATGTACTATGTGTAAACATACGAGCACAGCGTATATAATAGGTCTCTACCATTCAAAAGTATGCACTCCTCCAACAGCTACGAGCGGGTTAAAGATGAACTCTGCATGCTCTGTATTGACAGCCTGCGATAAAATGTGATACTCTGGCTAATAAGTAAGGAGCTGGTGGTGTGAACAAATACGAAGAGATATTCGCCAATCTCAGATCCGACGAGGAACGTAGGGCAATGTACCGAAAACTTATGAAGGAGGTCCACCCAGACGTAGGCGGGACAAACGAAGAAGCCCGCGCACTGATTGAAGCATACAAGAACTGCTCAAGCGTCTCCGCGCCAGCACATGAGAAGACGGGCGAAGAACTGCTTAATCTATACAAGTGGGCCACAGACGTACTCGATGCGTGTGGAATAAATCTCCTTTACTCCGTGAAACCGGCTCCTAGGAGCTGGAAGGACTTTCTTCACAATATACCCGTAGTTAGACTCTATGGACTGACTCCACCTGAAACCCTGCTAAAGGTGGAAGAGGCGCTGAGACAGGCCTGGGGCCGCGCTTTGCTGGATGCCTACGGCAAGTCAGCTTTTTCGCCGTTGGACATCTGGGCCCTAGGAGCCACTGGAGCGCCAGTCAAACTCATATTTTCACACGAAGGTCGTACAGCTCCATACACCATTCTCACACGTAGGTACCTTACATATATAGGGTACGACGATCTGCGGGATTGGAGTGCCGCATTGAAGGCTGAGTCAGTTTTCTTCAACGCCTGTTATCACACGAAGATTGAGCGAGAGGAAGCCCTCTACAAGAACGTGTGCTCGCAGCTGATATGGGATGGATATGCGAAAGGCCGTAGAGCCGTTGAATGCTACTATGATAAGAAAACAATGCGTGCATATGTAATGCACTGCTCAACTACCCTAAAGCTAAAAGACTTCCTCCCCGGATCCGAGGCCAAGGTCGTATCAGGGTGGCTTACCTGAAGAACATACTATAGCCGCGAGAGGTAACCGCCAGAGCAATGCTCACAGCACCCACCAAGGGACGACGTGTTTTCATTTCAAATCAATTCCGTTCTAAGTAATCCACAGGATATATCTCCTGAAATGAGGACGCAGCGAGACCCGAGCTGGTGTGGTACAGCAGCGCCCAGACATTGAACTCTCTGATTAGCTTTACGTGCAGCTTCTTGGCATCCTCAAACGAGAATGTTTTACTTACTGTGTGTTTCGAGTCTAAGGGTACACACGGATACTGAGACAAAAGTCTTCGCGACTTTTCAAGCACGCTCATAGGTCTGCATTCCTTAAGGGCCGCGTCACATTTACACCGCTTGATGGTATAAATATGACTTTCCTTGATTCGTCCCCTCCGTGGTATCTGGCAGCACTTAGATAAATACGAGTCACATATAAGCTTACATAGTTTTTCAAAAGATGCGTAGCTTTTCTGTTTGTGCACGCCATTCTTTAACTGCGGAAGATCCCAGTAAGGGAGTTTATCCACACAGTGTTTATACAACTCCAGATCTAGTGCCAGCGAGCTACACGGTAAAGAGCGTAAATAGTAATATTCCGCGCACACTAGAGGTATTATAACCATCCGATCCAGGTAGTTCTTACAAAGCGCACGCAAGGAGTCATAGACTGTCATAACATTCTGGTTATTTGGTACGAGATCCAGGTATACAACTAATGACTCGCTCTTATGAGCATTCAGGAGCTTCTTAGCTACACTGCAGAGGTTTCCATTTCCACCAGAGAAAAATATACTCTGTGCGGCTTCAGATGCATAGGATACCAGGAAAAACTTTGAGAGATCTGCATCACTGGAATCCTCAAACAAATACATCATAGACTTACCTCCAACAGCGACTCAGTTCTATATAGGAGGCATGTCCTATGCCTACAAATATCGAAGACCTGTTTGCAGTCCACCAAGAGTATAGACTTCTGCGCGAAAGTCTCAATTGCGCCAGCTCCCGCTCCATAGTAAAGATCATACCTATCAAGTATTACGACACGGTACTTCTCGCTGTCCAGCACGCTTTCTATTGATACTCCATCACAAAAGTCTGAGTAGCTGTATGCCCTAACTGGTTCCCCATACCTCCTATATTTTTCTAAGGTGTGTGCAAGATATGTCTTACCAGATGCGGAGGTGTGTGGAAAAACATAAACACCTGGCTCCAGATCAATATGCACTTTCATGTAGTACTTATCAGAACGGTACATCAGACATCCTCCTCATCAGGAGCATATGGCCACCCAGACTTCAAGTACTCTGCAAAGTTTTGCGGATTTTTAAAGCGCATGCCCCTATACATGACATCTATCTCACTAATGCCCTCCGTTATTAAAGGGTAAGGAAAGTTGTTGACGTATGCGATGCCATTATGACAAAACCTGACAAGAGCGCTGAACGCATTATACCCAACCTCCTCACAATTTACAGGAATGGTTGGAAAATGCAACACAGATAGCACCGCCTTAGTTCCTGAGCTAAGGAGCTCGCGTGAAAGCCTGTACCCAAACCTATCTATAAATGACAAGTTATCTAAATACTTTCCCTCCTCAATGAACTCAATTACCTGCTTTTCACTTTCACTGCCCGTCAAACTCACGCCAGCAAAGACTCTCTCTACGTCTAAATCCATTCCTTCAGGTGCATCGTCTACACCCTTCACTAGCAGCTGTAACATAATACCGCCCTCCCCTCCTAGAATCCTTATACCTGACCACTACGGTGCATGCACTGCGTTTTAGTGACTATCTGCCGACCCAGCCATAACTGGAGGTATCGGATTTCGCGTACCCATTGGAAGTAGACCGCCCTGCGCGCAATCACCTACCGAGACTGCCCAGGTTGAATGCGTCACCTGGCCAGGTATTCATCAGTCCGCTTTTGATATTCCTATCCAACAGCTCCTGATTACCAACAAGTGGATTAGAGACGAACTTCGCACTGAACAGCCAACCATGCTCTCTGCTCTCATATCTGTACACGACGCCCTCAGGAGCTCCAACTGCCCCATGGTGCCCACTCCCCAGAAGAGACACAGCCTTAGAAGTACTTATAGCACCACCAGAATGCACCACAGCAGCTGACGTAAAGGCTAGGTGATTAAGGCGCTCTTGCAACGCCGCATAACGAACGCGCCCAGCGCCGTTGATGATATCAAAGCACACAAACGGCTCATGAGGCATATTGTATCTGATTGTATGTGTCTTGACCATCCACTCACCACAGACTCTCTCCCCATCCGAGAGCAGGCATAGGAAGCGATCTCTGTTCTCGTCTACGAATAGTGCAAAGTCGCGTATCCACTTGTACGGATTGGTCCTTACGTCATACCCCTTCCTGATAATAGGGTATAGGGCGTCGCCACGCCGCAGGACGCCGACGTTGCACCCGTCCACTTTTTCCGTAACGATAACCAAATCGTCTGGGCGTCTTGTTTGAACTGTAAGCCATGTAGCCTCCTGCTCGCCAATCGTCCTGTCCGACTTGTCTCGGAGTTTTGAACCAGGCAAATGTGAAATAGAGGGGTAGTTGGAGGGTATGACCTTATTCGCCATCCTTACCACCGGCCCTCTCTCGCGCCAGTCGCCGTTCCTCCATAAGACGTTTGCACTCAGCAGCGCCATCGTGTACATACTCCAAAAACTGCTGCAGAGTCATCCCCTTTGTCTCCTCGTACAACTGCCGGCGTACCTCATGAATATCCTCCACCGTAAAATTAGGACTAATCATAAATACACCTCCAAAATCTGTGCAGGGGTCATAATGTTGACCGGTTTACGACTACTCTCCAGTGTAACAGTTCGCACCCCAGCTACTGTCTTTGGATTCGACATGTGCTTAAAGTTCCACGAGGCTATCACATCACACTCCATGCATATAGCCGTAGCAATGTGAGAGATATCAGCAATACTTCGCTTAGGTAGGATGCCCAAATTATTGACTGCTAGCACAAGCTCATCGAATCCAACACACCTAGAAGAGGTAACCTCAGTATACGGTACTTCCTGCAAAAAGTCAAACAAAGTACTGCGTTTTGGCTCAGGACACCTTGAAAGTTCCTCTAAGGTTATGTCGGATAAGTAAACTTGAAATTGCTTGCTTTTGGCCGCTTCCCAAAACACTCTGGTGATAGTGGTCTTCTCCTCGGAGTCATCTTGCTGTAGATAGCTTATGGCTGAAGTGTCTAAGTATACTTTTAGAGGCGCAGGCATCAGCGGCTTACTCACTCTACAGACAGGTACGACACAGTAGATCTGCCCAGCTTCCTCTACACATTGGTACAGTTGATAGGCACCATCGGTGTCCACCGCGCTCAGCACGTCACACAGCAGCTCACTACCTTCTGGGACGACCCGTACTTGGCCATCTATCGGCTGCCCAAACGGCAGCGTGAAATACGATAAAACCGGCACAGATACACCCGCCCTTCATATATTTGATTAGGATATACAAAACACCGAAGCCCGTAGACTTCGGTGTTTCCAGTTAAATGTCCGGCATCGCGGTCTCTCCGACTGCGCTGCTCTCAGCACTACAGAAGCAGACAACTTTCCCCGAGGTGAACTTGATGATTAAATCACGGTCACCATACAGTAAAGAAGCACCTTTACGAATTTGCCGTAGTGCGTCACCGACATTCTTCCCAGCAACCTTGGTGATGTACGCTGCCCCATCCTCTGCCACATTCACACAACTGACCACTTCGAGGAGCGCCCTCTCTACGATACCAGTGCCAAACAGCTTAGAGGCATATTCTGTAATATCCATATAGTGATTATAATTGCCGGCAACAGATGCCTTGGCCTCTAACAGGGACACACCATCAATGTTGATTCTCATCTACCTATATCCCCTTCATAAGTATATGAGAGCAAACTCTGCATTTCTTCTGTTAAAGCCACTTCTCAATATAGAGCCGATCCTGCGTGAAGATAGGAGGCTCTTTGTCAATGATCCACACCCTGCGCTCGACCTCAATGGTGTTCTCAGGGTTTCTCGGATCCTGCATAGTAGTGGACCTGGAGATGTGATAGCAGCATACTCCACGTTTGCACTCGGTAGGGAGGTCATTCCAGTTGATATCTCTCTGCGACCACAGCATCTCCTGTACCTCATTGCATGTCTTCCGCTGAAGCTCTTTGTGGGAGAAGTGAGCCTGCCCAACCGACTCAATGCTGTTACGCGTGGCGTCCTTCTGCCGCCAAATAAGGCAATTGCACACCTCCTCCTTCGGAAGGGAGAAGGCCCTGGCGTCGAACATAGCCAGATCGAATTTCTCCGCCAGTTCAGGGTACTCCCTGATTCTTCTGTTGAACTCCAGTGTTGCCATAGAAGCGGCGAGACTGCACATCTTCTGGACATTATAGTCAAACCACGCAGAAGTAGAGACAGATGCGTAATCCGTGAGCACCAGCGTGATCTCGTCAGACTGCGTGTAACCAAAAACGCATCCCTGGATGTTCTTACAGAGGAACTGCATCGTACCCTGCATTGCCTCCATCAGGTGTTCGTCGAACGGCTTCTCCATCCCACGGGTAAATGTGTGAAAGGCTTTCCCATCAATACGGATGATAGCAGGGACACGCCTAGTGAGAAAGTTTCTGCTCACACTCTCATAGCCCTTCATTCTAGTGCCCAGGGCATCATATTTGTTTTTACTCATAATTACCCTCTCTATCTTTCTTGTATTTAGTTTGCTGATACGCGCGCATCAGTCAGCCGTAATCAAAATAAGTGAAGATTTGGGCATCAACGTATGCGTACTATCGCCCACCCTCAGCCTCAGCGGCAAGCCACCATCATTATATGAATACACACTTGCGCCAGCAGCCTTTACGGAATAGAAGTCTAGGAGGCCTCCACCCATAGGCATGTATCTTAGGTCAACCCCTGAATTGTGATCCACGACCAACACTGAATCCTGGAACATACCAAGATGCTGTGAGCCTTCAATTTGCGATACCATGCCTCCGTGCCTCCTAAAGCACTGTTTAAAATAGTGCTCCCTACAATCTGTGAGCACAAGTACCAGACAGTCCACGTCCACTGGAATAGCCGAGAAAGCCACGGCCTCTTCCCTTGCAAGCCTCGCAGAAACATGTCGCTGTATGTTCTGACGAATGGCATCAGCATCGGCTGTGCCAATAAGCGCTACATCGTTAACGAAGTCCAGTGTGCTATCAGAGCACTCGGCATACGGGCATATGTAGGTAGAGTTCTTGGTAGCCACATCTATGGAGGCATCTCCTGGTGTAATAGACGTCACCACCGACGTACGAATGCGCTGGCCATTAAAGAACCTATGATCGTTATAAACAGCGCCCCTGTCAACCCAGCTGGCACCATATTTTGAAAGGCGCCAATCACGTAATTCGTATCCCACAGTACTAACCCCACTTTTATTTTCTAAGTATGTGTGGTATAATCCCGATATCAGCAAATATGAAAGGAGTAACCCAAATGGCTGAACAACGAGTAGTAAGAAGTAAAGAAGAGCGCAAAGCTGAAATCGAGAAGAAGATACAGTTCCACAAAGACTGTATCGAAACCCTAGAGCAGAAGATTCACGACATTGACAACCCCAAGCCCCCTACCAGAAGCAAAGGTATGCGCAGGATCCTCACCGAGGGCAAACTCACTGATGATGAGGCAGCAAAAGCTCTTGGATTTAAAGATGCCAACGAGATGAAGGCGAAGCTCCTTGCGGCAGCTGAAGCAAAGAATAAGTGAAAATAGGAGGCAGCTGGCACACCGCTGGCTGCCTCTTCACCATGTAGATTATACCCAGTAGACGCTCACTGCGTTAGCATGTGCGCGTTGATATACTCTTTGATAATCGCACACAGCTCCTCTACTGTGTCTGCGGAACATACTGTATCGCAGATTCTCTCGAAGTTCTGGAAGGCTACGGCGTCGAAAGCAATCCTTTCGTTGATCACCTTAGCAGAATCACCTCGCATTACCATACGCTCTGCTTGAGCTTTCCTGGACACCCGGATCCCAACTACGTAGCACCCCCGCGCTCCACAGTAGGAGCGGAGAGCCATGGCGCCCTTAGGTTCCAGTATCACCAAATTAGAGTCATCCGCTTCCGCCTTAGAGAGGCCGTAGTAGTTACCGGCATATTCTTGCGACTCCACCATATCATCAACGTTAAAGTTCTGCCGGCTGACGAAATGGTAGGCACCCTCCGGCTCCCCTCTTCTCCGCTTGCGCGTTGTTGTTGTCACAGCCCGCTTCATTCCAAACTGCTCCACGAGCATCTGGGCTACCGTTGACTTGCCAGATGCAGAAGGTCCAACCAGCACGAACATTGGCATCTCTCTCATTTAACACAACCCCTAATCTTTTTAATTAGCTCCCACATAACTACCCATGGCCCGAGTAGAATGTAGGCAGCAATACCAGTCAGATACCCAAGCACTTCAGGTAACATGGCGACCTCCTTCAGGCATAAAAAGAACGACACACTGCTAGAGTGTGTCGTCTCGCATAGATATATGGCGGGGGTAGTTGGACTCGAACCAACGATACCGGCGTCAAAGGCCGGTGCCTTAACCACTTGGCCATACCCCTGTATGGCGCGCTGACAAGAGCCAGCGCGCTTTGATAGTAGGCAGCCGCCCAATATAGGTGATAGGGCAGCCCACTACGTTAATTTAGTATATGGCGTACCTGATGCTGTAGGAGCTCGTTCATAGCCTCATACTTCCAATCAGGCCAATTGTAGAGAGAATGCTTTGGAATTGTCCAACCCTTTAATCTCTCCAATGCGGCTCGCCGCCTCTCATTTAGATAAAGGCGCCCCACCGACACATACCCACGCCCATCAAAAAGCCTCGGTCCTTCTTTGGCTGTGTACTCGACAATACTGTCTTTATCGTAATTGTCCCTAACCCACATTGAGCCTAAGCCTCGTCCGTTATCGAAAATTGGGGATAAGCCCACTGTACTATAGTCCACAGTGTCCTTGAATAAGCCAAAGTTTCCAAGATGTCTGTCTGGATTACAGATGACGCAGTCAAAGAACACAATGTCCTTATACGACTCAATTAGCTTATTTTCGGCAAGCACACGCTCAAATCCTGCCTCCGTTATCATTCTACGCAAAAGCTCTTGCGCCATAGAAATATAAGCTGTGCTTTCCGATGTAAATATTGGACATATACTGCACAACTTACCATTTACCATGCGCAAGTCATACTCTACATACGGGTAAAGATTCATACGCTTCGCGATCTGTGTTGCATAGAACTCTGCCTGCGGCTCAAACCCCGCATTTAGGAACCCTGAATCAATGGTACTACCCTTTAGGAGCCAAACGGTCCCATCGTTCTCACGAATCCAGCATTTCGGCAATACACCATCCGTTGTATACTCTGGCGACGTTGCCTGCAGGCGCATTCCAGCTAACCCAACACCAGAAAATGCATAATGCGCTATAACCTCCGAAAACTTGTTGTCATACATGTTGATACGCGCCCAGGGTACATCCAGTGTTTCGGGACACACCCACACATCATCGTTCAAAGACAACCCATAGGATATGTTTAGAAAGCTCTCCAGTGAGTTCATATCCAGGTAACTGAACAGCTTCGCAATGTGCTCTCTATGCTTCGGGGCTTTCCTATTCTTCAGGAACTCCTCCAATTGGCGGCCGCCCACAATGGCGAGGTAGAGTTTTCGATCCACAATATTCAAATCACTTACAGAGACGCTACTGGTCCCCAGGAGAGAAGTAGTACTAATAAGCTCAAACGTAGCTACTACCCTGTCCTTGCTCATTAACTTATACACAGCTCTCCTCCTAACACTGTACTTATTGACAGTATATCCCGAATAAATACAAAAGTCAAATTCTCCTTCAATAATATATGTGAACCACTTCTCCGTACCTTATTGACAATTTGCGCTAACTGCTGTAAACTTCTGCACATAACAGCTAGGGAGGTGACAAAGTGCTTTACCATCCAAGCGACAGAGAGATACAAATATTGCCCAGAGAGATTAAGAGGATGCTCTCTGTACCAGCACCGAATGTGCGGAACACTGTGCCAATTACAACCGAGAAGCAAGCCAGGGACTATCTTTCACAAAAGATAGGGCGATACGGAGACAGTAAGAAGATCGCTGTCGAAGTCGACAAGTATATTGCCAAGGCTATGAACGATTTACTTGCTACCGGCTTTACATATGCTAACCTGTATGCTAAGGACTTTGAATTCCTCACCGAACCCCACGTGGCTGCAGCACTGGCATATAACGAGCTGAATTGCATAGACAACATCCCAGATGACATAGACCTAGAATACGGACTTACTTATGGAAAGGAGCTCTGAGGCATCGTGTTAAAAGCTACATGCCTAAATCTTCGGCATGCATTTAAAGATGATAAGACCATATACCTAGATGCAGAACTAAGTTCGACCACTGTACATGTTCCGATCACACCGACACTGAACAGAGTTTCTCCCACCTGGAATCGTAGCGATGTCGAGCGACTCAGTGCTGCTATGCCAAAGTACATTGAAATCCAGCAGACTGATAAATCAACCTTAGTAGATAGGAATGCCTTTAGCAGATGGTGGGAGCTCTCAAAAGACATACTGCAGGCTGGCGTGCTACTCGAACACCAGAAGTCAATTTATGGAGCCGAATTCGTTGATGCATGGTGGTTTAGATGCACGCCAAGGTGCTATGCAGACCCACTTCCCATCTCCTCTACAACCACCGCACAAAACTACATTAAGGAGAAACTATCAGTGATGGGGGAAGAGGTGCTCCGTGGAGTCTCTTATGATGCATGGAGGCTAGCATCAATTAACACACTACGCCTAGGAGACGGTTACATAAATGCCTACTCCTTTAGCCGTAAACTCATTGCTGACCCAGATATTGCACTGGCACTAGCATTCAACGCATTAACCGGCATGGTAGATGTAGAGAATTCCGACATAGATAAGAAATATGGATTAACATACAAGTAACGAAGAGGGTAGGGGCTGACCGATAGCACCCTACCCTCTTTCCTTATCCCATGTATACTGGGTCGTAATAGTAGCCGTTTCTCGCAGCTTCTTCAACTGAAGTAAACATATCAATGATATGTGTCCCTTCAGGTAGAAGATCGGCATACGCATACAACTTCGTCGTAGTTCCGTCGCTGTTAATGCCCTCATAGCCGGCAACCATTCTAGCGGTCTCCAGCTGCGCACCGCCAACAGAGAATGCGGATATCGCATGACCAGACTTAAAGTCCCACCCGTCAATAAAGGATATGACGGTAGGGCCTGTAATCGGATTGACCTGCTTAAAAGTAGTCAAGTCACTGGGGATGTAGATAAACTCACCGCTCCTGCCGGTGGTCTCCTGAAACTGATACATAAGGGCATCACTTACGATTGAGTTAATCTGACGATAAATCTCATCTTTGCTGATACCCTGACTCTGTATTGTCTCCTTTGTCAGATGCCCGTCTTGCAGCAGATGGACACTGTCACCGCCCGTGTTAAGGGCATAGTATTTATCCCCAACTTCATAGGCATAAGGAATCTTCTGTGACCCCTGGAGATACCAGCCACCCTCAGAATCCTCAGTCGGCGTGTACATATAGTACCCGTTGTAGGCTGCAACACAGAACACAGATATGTACCCACTCTCAATCTGCATCTTCGACTTCTCCGTGAGCGGGAGGTCGTAGTTCACGCACATGAGATTGATAAAGGTTGTAAGCGCCACCTCGGGGTCAGCATTTGTACGCCCCTGATCTGCGTAGTCCTGCCCGAGGTGCGACATACTCAACATTTCCTCCACAGCCGCATCCGTGGAGTAGTCGATGGCAAACTTCAGGACATACTCCTCAAGCTGCATCTGTTCCTGCTGCACATTATGCACAAGAAGCATTAGGAGGATTGCAATGAAGAGTATGGGTACAGATAGGATAAACCCAAACCCTCTATTCATGACCGAATCCTCCCAGCCAGCGTGAAGTCAACTGGAGCCATGTTTAGACCAAAGACGCTATAGAGGAAACTCGCCAGCCCAGTAGGACCCACCTCTGTAACCTTCACTTTTAGCAGGTCACCTTGGTTCCAATGGTAGATGTCATCAGACCCAACATATGTCATATAGGTGTCGCCCGGACTCTTTGGGTCTGGGTTAACGACCTTAGCATACCTGAGGATCTGTACATCTACAAGAGGCCCATATGCAGAGCAGGCCAGATATAAGTCAGCCACGTGTTTCTCATCCAACACCGCCGTGTCCGTTACTTCGTCTACGAAGTTCGTTACTTCAGCCACGATAGAGCGTCTGGCCTGAAGCTGGTCCGACACCATTACGTTGGCCAACATGAGAACAATCATAATGAAGCACAAAACGACTCCAAGGATTTTGTTTATAAAGCCGTACACTAATCTCCCTCCTTATGGAATCAGTTTTACAACCCACCTGGTTCCAGAGGGGTCTAGTGTTACTGACTCTACCTTGAGATCCATCTTGTCCTTAAAGAAGGAATCCCAGGCTTTGTTGATGGACTCCTCCTTGTCCTTAAAATAGGCGTTATCGAAGGCCACCGTGTATGTCTCACGCCCATACTGGAAGACAACCGTTACTGGGTCTGGTACATAGGCGTCATTCACCACCAGCGACATAAGCGCATCCTTGGCGGTCTGCACCGGACGCACGATTTCCTGGCCAAACGTATTGTGGGCTACCATCTTCTCATCAACTTGGACATCCATGTTGCTCCGCACAGAGGCGATAGACCATATGCCGACTGTGAGAATAAAGAGAAGCGCAACTACAGCGACCAGAATGTCAAACCCATCACTAACCTCTTTCATTCGGCCAAGGACACCTCCATCGTGTAGAGCCCGGTCACCTCATCGACTTCCCAGGACATGTAGGCCTTTCTCGCCATGTAGTCGTCCAGGTCGTCTACTGAGGTGGAAATGAGCATCCAGTCATTCGGATTAGACGGGTTGCGCTCCTTGATGGAGAACTTGCTGATATTACCATTGGCGTCCGTACTACTGGCACCATAGTTGATGCGCATGACCATCTTCCAAATGTCTGCAACCGGAACCGGCTTCTCATAGGAGGCTAGAAAGAATGCGTCCGTATCCTGCATAGAGGTTACTGACGTAGTGACCTGGTCGGCAGTTTTGTTCCAGAAATTCCGGCCAATCATCATGAGACTCAAACCAATGCTTAGGATAAAGGCCATGATACATGCACCGGCCGCAATCTTATACGCAGTGCTTAGATCTTCTCCCATCCGTTACACCTCCCTGAAGTTGTAGCTCGATAGGGAGCCATTAGCATCGTACGTGAGAGTGCAAAGATAAGTAGAGGCCTGATTGAGCACAGCGCTGATGCTGGCGGAAGTCAGCTCAGTATGGTAGGAAGAAGAGCTCCAAGACATTGTGCTTCCACCACGAGTGGTCACATTGACTGCTGGGGAGCCCTGGTACTCAAGAACCAGAGAGACAATATCCTGCGGGTAGCACTCCTCATTGTCGTACATACGGGCAACCCTGTACTCCAGAACATCCGCAGAAGCTGCACGCTCCTTATCCATAGTCAGCATGATCGTTCTTGATAGCTGCGTACATACAATCAGTGCCACCACGATAATGCACGCCACCAGGACGTCTACGGCAAGTTTTACACCGTCAGTCCATTCCTGCATGTAATCACCCTCTTTCAGTAGATTCAAAACACATAGTTGTCATATCGTGATGTGCAACCGGTGTTTCAAATCTACAGGGCCCTCAGAACTAGAGGACCCTGCAGAGCGCATTAGGTGGCCTGCTGGGTGAAGCTGATACCGATGATGGTGCCAGTACTGTCCTTGATGAGCTCAGCCAGGTACTTGCCGTTGTCCCGGACATACTGCGCACTCCCACTTACAGTCATCGGCTTGGTGTTCAGATTGTACGTAACCGGGGTAACTGGCGACGCAGTAAAGAACGTGTCTCCCGTGTTACGAGTGAGTGCGGTACTACTCTTGTAAGAGTAGTTGCCATTCTGACCTTCCTGCTGGTACCCCTCAAGCAGCGCACCGTAGCAGTAGCCGCCGTTAGTGCCGGCATCCTGGCACAGCCCAGTAACAACAACGATGCCGATGGGCTCGCCGGAGAACAGCTTGATGGCGGAAGTGACCTTGGTGCCGGTCACGATCTTCTGGTCGTAATCGTCGTAGGTGGTAGCCATCATCTGGCCGAGGCCGGACTCAAGCTGGTTGGCACCGCTGTTGGTGATGTTCTTGACCACCATCAGCAGCGACAGAACGATGGCGATGAGGAAGCAAAGGATAACCAGGCCAATGCCAATCTTGGCGCCAGTGCTGAGATCGTCTCCCATGAGATATTACCTCTTTTCGTTTAATAAATTTTGCGTGCCACTCAGATGATGCCCGCCTCGAGCAGCAGAGCGACCAGGCAAAGTGCCACAGGCACAAGACATAAAGCGGAACAGACTCCAAGGTGAAAACGGATCCGCTTCAGAGTGGAGATTTCCTTCTCCTTATCTGACTGTTTATTGTTCATGTGTGCCCTCCTTGCTTAACCGACTGGATTGGAGAAGCCACCTGTGGCCAGCACGGCAATAATGAGGCCGATAGCCACCACGGCCATGACGCCACAAACAATGATGAGCGCCTTAGTGGAGCCCTTGAGGCTCTTGAACTTATCCAGCATCTTCAATACCCCCTTCCCGTAGAGTCCTCATGTAGAGAACATGAAGGCCCTTTCCGTGAAATGATATATAGCCACCAATCCTGATCTGCATCCCAATAGACAGGTTATCGGGATGCAGATCATCGATATTGGATGACAACGCAGTAACCAGGACAGTAGAGGACGGCGCCCTACTCTGCCTAACAAGGAGGCAAGCGGAGCGCCGATTCCTCTCATTCTTCCGCTCAGGGTAAATGGTGATAATCGTGCCTTCTACCTCGACAGAATTTTTGTCCGGCTTATCGGTGGTCCAGCACTTGGCCACCTTGAAATAGGACCCTTTATCTGAGGACCAGCGCGGCTTTCCAACCACACAGGTTCTCAGTCCGGCATGGGCATCCGAGATCCCGCTGATGGGAATAGGGAGCCCACGGATTGTGAGTGTGTACAGTCCCTTATCGTTCCTGCACTCACTGACAGTGCCAACTAGCTTCATACTACATAACTCCCAACTGTCCCATCATATTGGTGATCTCGTTGAATGCCAAAATCCCGATTGGCGCGAGGACATGTCCAATAACCATCGCCATTAGCGGTGCCCGGCTGATAGGAGAGCACTGCCGACGCTTCCGCTCCAGAGCGTTGTTTTGAACCATCTCGCGGATACTGAGCATCTGGTCTCTCTCGGACTCCAGGTCAGAGAATGCTTCTCTTATGGTGACCTGAGAAATCGTAGAGAGGAGCCGCTCGCATATCTGCTGGAACTCAGGCAACGAGGACTTGTCCTTCAAACGGTTGAGAGCAAGCTCGGGGTCTGATGGGTACTCGTGATAGGCGAAGTAAATTGCTGTCTGGTAGATGCGGCTCTGCCGTGCCAGCCAGTAGAGAGCCTCCATGGTATCCAGGTGCGTAAAGCGGAGAATAGCGAGCATCGTCTGAAGCTGCAGCACATCCTCCTCTTCTTCTGCACGAACCATCTTCTTCCGCAGGTCCAGCATAATACCAGGCGCAAACCACCCGAACACCCCGAGGCCGTAGGCAATCAGCACATACCACCAATGGAAGCTTAGAGCATGGTAGTTATTGTACTTCTGGATGATACGATTGCACTGATCCTTCAAGTCCATCGCGGAGATGTCAGGGAAGTAGGAAGGTATGATATCCTGCAAGTCACGCTCACGAGGCGCCTTCGGCTGCGCCAGTAGCGAGTTATCGAGTTCATGCCACTTTCGCGCATCCTCGACCGACATGTCAGAACCGCCCAGGAAGGACGCTGTCTTGATGTTGTCGTAGGTGAACTCCTTAGCCAGGAACGTGAACGCTGTAAGAGCTGTAAGCGTCATCACGAAAGCGATACCTGCAGCAAGCACCTTTGATGCGTAGATGTACTTGATATCCTTACTAGACAGTGCCCCCTTGAGCTCCTTCTCAATCTTCAGCTTCGTACGCGCCTTCTTCGGAAGGATGTTAGGCAGGATGCGCTGGAATGGAGGCCAGTACAAAAACGCATCTACAAAGTCGCTGCGGTCGTTTCTTCTGATAGCCGTAGGAGAGTTCGTGCTGGTAATGTACCAGTAGGCAAAGATGGCTATGAGGATGATGAGCGTCTGAGAGATGTAGCCAATCATGCCATTGTAGATGACGCTCGTGCCGGGCATGTAGGTGGTGAAGAACCACTTGAGGACACCGATGAAGGGCAGTGGCGCCAGAGGCAGATACTCCAGCATAGAGAACATCATCCGCTGCTTTGTCAGCTTCCGAATCTCCAAATCACACTCATGCTTCAGCAGAGTGATTGCTGACTTGAAGGCCGATACACCACGGTCATCCCGCTCGTCACCAGCGTCGTTCAATAGGTAGCACACACCGGCCAATGTCTGGAGCATAGGGAAGGGGACTGTCCTGTAGAACTCCTCCAGACGCTCCTCTGAGTCCGTAGCTGTCAGGATGAGGTAAATCTTATCCATCGACTTCTGTAGGAACTTCCCCTTGGTACACTCATTGATAGCGTCCGGGATGTTACCCATGAGGGTATAGGACTCGCGGATAGAGGACAATGTGGCGGAGAACTCCTTCAGAACGAGGAAGTGTGTCGTATCGACTTTCTTCGTAATGAGCGACTGGTATATGACCAAGGCGAACACGATACACAGCAGAACGGCCGTTACATCGCGGAACACAATGATACCGACAAAAACGAGCACTAAGCTCAGTCCGAGCGTCTGCGTGTAATACTGGATTGCCAGCGTCCGAATCTCCAACAAGTTGTAGATGGAGAGACTGGCTAACTGCTCAACCAGTTTTCTGAAAGTCTTCCTGGTAAGGAAGTTCTCACTCAGAAAGGTGTACGCCTTAGCCTTCTTGGCCAAGTCGCCCTGGCTAGCACGTTGCTTGCGCTTTTGCTCATGCATCAAAATTGCATAGAGAGCAATAGCACAGGCAAACATGCTGCCAATGATGAAGATAATAGGAAAGGCCATGCTCATTCATCAGCCCCCCTACTCATTTGCGCACACACATATGGGTGCAGCCGAACCTTATACTTCGGAGTGTAAGTTTTTCTATAGCGTCGGTACACATATTCGCCATACGTTTCATCATAGATAAACGTAGCAAGTAGTGCTGTGGCCATAGACAATATCTTGAACTCCTCGGTATGAGGCAGCACTTGGAATAGGGCATGAATGAAGAACAAGATTAGAAGGAGTCCAGGTAAAACACGCTTTAGAAGGCCTATGCTAAAGTCATTCTGCGCCCTCCAAAAGACGTAGCGCCATGCTGCTGTAGACAGCCTCTGCTTCACACCTTATCACTCCTTCCAGTTCGACGTAACAAACTCCGTGAACGCCTCCACCTGCTCCTTAGGGATGTTCTTGAGCATGTACTCCGTGAGTCTCTCAGAGCACCACTTAACAGGAACATAGGACCTGGTCTCACGGTCAAACCGGATAATGTCCTGCGTTGTGAACAGCTCGCCAACTGCGGTGATCTCGAAGTACTCGCGCATGATCTTGGCGAGGCTGTCCGGGTCCTTCGGGTTGTACGGCTCAATCTCACGGTCCACCGGAATGATCTCCGTGATGCGCTCAAAGTAACGGAAGCCAGTCACATCGAAGTCCATGTGGATATCGATTTTGATGACGTCGATAACCTGAGGCTGAATAGTAGCCGTCGTAGCGCCCCCACCATTAGAGGCGACGATGGAGTTCGTGATGGCGTTGATGAGGTCCTTGGCCCGGTTGGCGTGGTGGGAGAAGATAGTGAACAGGGAGGCCACCTGGCCCATCTGAATCATACGCGCAGCGATTGCATCAGTAGCAACCTCGCCGACGATGGACACGGCAGCATCTGACTTCTTCAGGGCATCCTGCAGCTCGGCTGCTGTTACATACTGTGTCTCAGAAACAGAGTAGATGTTGCGGTCCGGGTAGCGCTCACGCAGGTACATCTCGGGAGCCATCTCAAGGATACGGATGGTCAGTCGAGCGTCGATGGCGGCGATTGCTGCAATCATAGCCGTGGTCTTACCAGTACCTTGTCGCCCGGTGAACGCGCAGGTAACACGCCCAATCATGAACCACTTAATAAGCTCGATGGGAATGTTGGCGGTAGGGGGATCAATGCCGGGCTTGCAGTATAGCTTCTCCAGCGTAACATTCTTGATGTTGAACTTACGCAGGAACACTGCCCAGTACTCGCCGGCGCCCGGACGGATAGCGAGAACACGGGTCTTATCGTACATCGTGTTGACCATGTAGCCGCGCTTCTCGGTCAGAGAGCCAGGGTTGTTGTACATGCAGATGAGCAGGATGATGCGCCGCATCTCCTCCTCGGTGTACGTGGTCAGGAAGTCCAGGTGGATGTACTTACCATCATAGTAAATCCAGATAGACCGCGGGGCCTTAGGAAGGTCCGAATCCACATCCAGAAAGGAGCTGATGATAGAGCCACTCGTACCGATGTTGATACCATCGACATTCTGCTCACGTAACGTGTCGATGCACCCGAAGCCCTTGTACTTGGTAAACAGGATGGTAGCCATGATATCCAGCTGCTCATAGTAGGTGAGTGGCCGGTTAATCTCAGCCTTGTAAACCTCTTCGAGGTCCTCAACTGTAACGAGGTGATGAGGAGTGGTGTGGTCCTCAATGTCGTACCGAACGCGGTCCCACCCATACGTCTTGATGATGTAGGTCATGGCATCCTTTTTGTACTTCTTCTTGAGGAAGTACATGAGGATCTCCCACTTGACCATAGGCTCTACGTAGACACCGTTGAAGTCGATGAGCTCCGCGATTGCTTCCTCGGTAGGGAGGCGGGTTTTGACAACGTCACGAATAAGGTCCTTGACGATAATCTTGTCCGCCTCGATACCGTAGATACAGTTCTTCATAGCAGCCTTAAGGCGTTTCTTACGCTTATAGGCGGCTTCCCACTCCTCGTCGTCCTTACCGAAGGATGTCTCTTCCTTGATAATGTCGGCCAGCTCAACCTTGACATCATTGAGAAGCTTATCCATTGTAAGCTTCTCGATAACCACAGCATCAGGCCGCTCGTTCTTCCGTTTCCTGTAGAGAAGGACCACGAAGGCAACGCCCGCGAGTAGAGCAATGAGAGTGAGTATTACCTCCAAGGACATATATTACCCCTCCCATTTAATCTTGGCGTTCTGGATAGAAAGGAAGAACTGGATGCACTCCTTCATGTCCATATTGAACTCGATGACACGAGGGTCGTGCTGGATGATGTAAGGAATGACCGTATCCAGCTGCCCGCTATTGCAGTACTTGGTGATAAGCGGGTTGTAGTGGATCTTACAGGTCGTGCGCTTCGTGAACTGTGCCATCTTGGCCAGGTTGTCCACGGAATCGATATCCTTGTCGTACTTGGCGATAAGAAGCATGCACTTCTTGTCCTTGGGCCAGTACTCGGACTCCTGCATGATGCGGATGCGGTCCAGGCAGCTCTTGGACGGCTCGGAGACGATGACCACAGCGTCGGACTCCTGAAGTACGGCCTGGGAGGTATCATCCTCAATCCCGTAGGCCAAGTCACAGAAGATGTAGTCCGCCACGTTCCTGGAGAAGGTAAAGACCAGCAGGGAGGTGACCTCCTCCTCGGTCAGCGAACTGTCCCACGAGTCCATCAGGTCGATATTGGTGCCCATCTTGAGGCAGTAATCGCCCAGGTCCTCAGGAGGAATAGCATGGGCTTCAAGCAGTTTGGAAACCTGTGAGATGGTCCGCGTCACATCGCGGTCCGTGGAGTCCCGGCCGACATACCGCTTGATTGCCCTGTTCTCACCGGTGTAGCACAGCCGCACCGTACGGCCCTGAGTGTAGGCCATGGTATACCCCATCATCAAGGTGGCTACCGTAGCGCCGCATCTGTCAGCAGGGGAAACGACAGCAATCTTCACTTCTTATTCGCCACCTTTACAATGTTTTTAATAGGCATCTTCAGAGGCTCTGCCAACATCTTGGCCAGAACATTCACCATGCCAGGGGAGGGCACAATGAGCTGACGGTAGTACTCAATCTTCTCCAGGTTCTCCATGAGCTCCTTGGAGTAGGGTACCGCATTCTTGCCCTTGCCCATGCAGATAAGCTGCATATCCTCAAAGGTATCAAACAGGTACTCGTCACTCGCCTCAACGCCGGCACCCTGCACGTAGATGATGAGATCGGTGCTCTCATTGTAGAGATTGTCCATAATGATATGGTCGAAGTCTCCTGGCTTGTGATCGATGGTCTGCCACATCTCATCGGCTGTAGCGTCCGTGACGAAGATTGAGATATTCTGATAGAACCCGAAAGGAGCTCCATCCTCCGCGAGCCTCATGAAGTGGCGGTTACTTGTGATAACCGCCACATCACCCAGAGGCTGGAGAATCTTCATCAGCGTATAGATACAGGCACGCTTGTCAGTGCGCCCAAAAACGCTAATCTGCATTATTGCACCCCCGTAGTAACGTCAGTGATTAGGGAGCTGTTGCCGCCGTTCTCCGCATTGGCAGCTTCCTGCTCACGTTTCTCCTCCTCAACCTCATAAACGGAGAAGTCGGAGTTGACCTTGCTGTTCAGCTCATCGCGGCCACCCTTAATGTTGCCACCACTATTGTCACCATCGGGGAACTCAGCGCGAGCAGCGTCAATAAGAGCACGCATAGTGGACTCCACAGTAACCTGAGCCAGATCAATGATGTTGGGATCCTTGCGGCAGACAGCCTCGATATTGCTGGGCACACTGTAGAAGACGCCAGCCTCCTGCTGAATGCCAGGCTCGACGTACTTGGTCAGATAGAGGTCAGAACCATAGCTGCGGGAGAGGTAGAAGTCAACCAGGGCAGCCTGATAGAGCTGCTGCTCCTCTTCGGTCAGATACACCTTCAGTGTCTGGTCAGTGATAGACATGACCCGCTTGTGGCTTAGGACGATGAAGTCCTCACCGCGAGGGTAGGTGATACGCAGGTCCACGTAGTCGCCCTCTTTAAGGCCAATGGGCCAGCGGTTACCGGAGATATCAACCTCACGCAGAGAATCGATGATTTCAGTTTCCATCACCATGTCCTTCGTAATAGGAGTACCAGGAGTGATGGCGATCTTGCTATACAGACCGATGATATCTTCCTTGGTAGCGAAGGTATCGTTCTTCAGATTCTGCGGGATGCTCTGCTCGATGATGTTGTCCTCGGTGAGCTCCTGCCCGGGGAATGTGGCCGACTGCACCGTATAGCAGGGCACGACCGGGCCGATAGCCTCAAGGTTGGAGTTCAGTGTAGCGATCTGGCTGGTCAGCTGCTCTGTCTCCTTGTTGTGGAAATAATTGGTGACGAAGAATGTGGCCACCGCACATAGGGCAAATCCTAAGACCAGCCCAACGATTATCAGTACCTTCTTCAATGGATTGAACCTCCTACTAGAGTGGTACCTACCCCCATATGTTTGTCACCAAACCCATGACGAGTAGGATGCATATAAGAGCCATGCGAGAGAGATTTATACCGTTCCGCCGTTTGTAATCTGCCAGCGTAATCGATATCAGGGCCACCAGAAAGGCATCCTTCAAAATGGCCCAGCATACTAACACTGTGACCGTACTACCACCACCTCAACTGCCTTGCCACTATTTCCCGGGACGAACCCAATGGCGTGGCTGTAAATGTCGTCAAGCGATAGTGCGTCTACATCGACGGTAGCAACACCTTTCTCCCAAGTCCGATTAGCGAAGAATGTGCAATTCTCTGCTAGGGACAGACCCTTCTCATACTGGAACCTTCTGGCTGTAGAGGCCACCTTACTACCAGGAGGGACAATCAGCACCTTGTACGGTGCCAGCGCTTTCTCCGAACGATTAGGGAAAATGACATAGGGACCGCAATGCTTCTCGATGATGTATCTGTACATACAGATTGCATCGGTAACATCTGCATTGCCATACTTCTTGTATATCTCCGGCAAAAACCGAATAGAGCCCTTCTCTGACTGGGACCGCATACCGTCTGGGAGGATTGCATACTTCCATGCCCAGTTGTTGATTTCAAGCGGTTTACTCCCTGTCAGCGAGTAGGCCAGGTCAATCAGGTTTGCCCGTATCTCCGTCAGCACCATAGAGGAGTGATGGTGATTCATGCCGCGCTTTGAAATAGCCTGCTCGATGCCAAAGTAGGAGAACTTGCACCCAGCAAAATAACGTGTCAGGAAATCCTTGAAATCATGGCAGTAGTCGGAGGTATCATAGGCAGACCCGGGGGCCCTGAACTGTAGGATACACAGCTGCGTACCGAACGGAGTGCCAACTGCCATAGCCATATTCGTTTTACCAGGGTCGGTAGCGAGTACGATGTCGCCACAGAAATCAAAGGGCTTAATCTTCTGCCCAGCTTTGTACTCAAACGGGGCGTTAAGGTTGATCTGTACCTGCATCACCCAACCCCCGTTTGCAACTCATCTTGTAACATTGGCACTCTCCTCATAGGTTGTGATTAGGCACAAGCAGTCCGACCTCCTTGTGGCTTTAACCACCGCGAACAGTACAGCCTTTCTGTAGAAGGACATCCTCATAGGCTTGTACACGATTAGGTGGTCACACTGCTCTCCCCGTAGCCAAGACACGATTTCCTCTCTAAAGAGCCGCAGCTCCTCTTTGAAGAACTTATTCTTTCTTGGCACCTCATGCCGTAGGTTATCCGCACCATCTCTGGATAGGACAACCCATTTACCATGTGAATGTACAGTGACGGTCATTTTAAAGCCTCCTGCAGTTGTAGAAGGCCTCCAATCTGCTCGCCTCGGGAGGGTACTGGCTCATGATGTAATCCAGCTCGTCCCAATCCTCGACCGTACACGCCACCATTACTGCTTTTGCGTATGCCGCCTTGAATGCAGCTGCGTGTTCATCTGCCACACCACGCTCCACCTGCCGTCGGAACCCCTCTGTACGCAAGCCAAGCAGCTTGTATAGTGAGTCCTCGGCCTCCCGGCGAGACCTCAGCCTGTAGTTCTTCTGATGTAGAGCAATGACATCCCCGCCGACCTTACACGCACCGAAGCACCGCCACAGCCCCTTCTCAGATGAGTAGGAAAAGGACGGCGTATCCTCTTCATGGAATGGACAGCAGATTTTAGGTATCTTGGTGAGGTCTATGCTCCTGTCGATGAACCGCGTGAAATACTCAGGTATACTAATTAACGAGCTCGCCATCAGTGCGCCTCCAGCAGCTCCTTAATCGTATCCTGAATGACTTTCACAAAAGGATTGTCACTCTCAGACACGAAGGTAGAGAGGAGTTCCTCAGCACCGATGTTGGTGCCAACCTGACATGCCCGCGTGAACACCTCTCGGCACGCCACGCTGCGCTCTTCAATGCGGCAGCAGCCTGTATACAGTAAGGCACGCAATACAGCCATCACTTCCGGAGTAGTGGTGATCTCTGTGGTACCAACTACAATCCGTCCGGGTACATTAAGTAGGTTTTGCTTATAGTACTCACGCAACGTAGAGGACGTACCCAAATCGAACTTCTTTCCAATCGACTTGGGTTTGTACTCCGACACCGGCTCGTCTAGGAACCTCTCAGAGGAGAGTACAGCCTGAATTACCTCAAGATTCGTAGGTGCGCTCATACGCGTATCCCCTTTCGACCCGCCACAGAATTAGGAGCTCCGGCCCGAGAACACAGAGCATGAGAGGATTTCTGCTCACTACAGTAGATACGATAATGGCTACCGCCATACAGACCAGTACCGGCTTGAGTAACGCGCCGATAAAGTCATCCGTACCCGAATTGACACGCACAAACATAAGAGTGCTGGCAAGAGCCAGAACTCCCGTGATGACGATCTTGAGCATATTATCCTTACCCACGGAGAACACCAGTTCCCCAATAGTTGCTACCCACACGAGGTAGAACAAAGGAAATTCTAACTTTCTTTTCATAAAGGCCTCCTGCTTAAACCTGCTTCTTCCGTACCTGTTCCCAATAACAACATCCCAATCGTGTAGTCAGCATAATAGAGCCAAACCCCGCCGACGAACGCGACTTAGGCAGAGAAATTTTTCTAAGACCCTGCGCTGCCATTGTTTCAGTGTAGGTGATAGTAATGTTTGCATCGGTAGAGCGGTAAGCCTCAATACCGCCGGCACCCATCGTGGCGTCAATTTCCTTATCCGCTTTCGAGGCTGCAATACCCTCTCTGTTAAACTGGTTCACACTAATACCGCCCTTCTTGTGTTTGCGCACGTAGCGCTTGAACAGGCGGTACCCCTTTGCCACAATCTTATAGTCATCCAGTGCTCGGCCATATTTAGGCGGATTAGACTGTAGCAGTGACATATGGTCGATGATAATGATATCGTAAGGCCCGTTGATTCTGTCCTGGGTTTTAATCTTCTCAATGAAGTCCTCAAGATAGAGGTCGGTTTCCTGGATGCCGATTTTCCCGTACTTGCCGCTCTCGAATAGGTCAATCCGTGCAGCCTCGACTTTCGGCTGTAACTCCGGCGGCACGCTGCGCGTTGTAATCATCTTGTCGGAGATGATGTCACCAAACATCTGCAGCGTATGCCGCGCAACCAGCATGGCCTCCGCCTCCGACCTGCTCTGCTCCAACGTAAAGTAGAGGACGTTCAATCCCTTCAGCATGGCTCTGTGAGCAAACACACCTAGGGCGAACCTCGTCTTACCAGCGCCGGGAGGAGCTGAGATATCGAGAAGCTGAGTCCTGCATAGCGACACAAGATCATTGTCGATAGCTGGGATGCCTGTATCAACTAGAGGATCCATAGACTGCGATGTAGCCGTGCCATCCGTGATCTCCTCAACAGCCGATTCATCATAGATGTCAGCCAGCGCAGCTATCTGCTCTCTAAGCCACCCGGTCGCCCCACCTGGGTCACCCTTCTGAGAGATAAGATCATAGGTACGAGAAAGAATCTCAGTAGTCCTCTCATCGAGGCGTTCCTTCATGAACTTATCAACGTCCACAGGGAAATCCTCGAACGGAATGTGAGTCCCTTCCAGCTGACGATAACTAGACAGCATCACATCCTTGGTCGTAGCAATTGCTGTCTCCAAGGAGTTGGGGTCATCGTAAGACAGGTTCTCTGTACCATCGATTTTGACCTTGCTCTCGACAAGGAACTTCTTAAGCTCCGTAGACAGGTAGACATCTAGGTACTTCTGCTTAAGCGGTACGGACAGCTTATTGCAGTAGCCCATGAAGTCACGAAAAATCGCTTCCTCCCTGCGAAACTCATCGGCGGGGAACTGGAGAACAAACCAGGAGAGATAGCCAAGCCTTTTTGCATCAGCAGCATCGCCACGCGAAATGAAGTAACTAAAGATACTGTGAAGCATGCGCTTGTCCCCTTGTCAGTAAATTGTAGAGGGCCACTCGGGCCCTGCGCCACATTAGTGACGTCTTGGTTTAGGAAACAAGTAGCCTACAGCCCGCAAGCCTGCTTAGCGAGCTTATCAGCCGCTTCGTTGTACTCATCGCCGGTATGTGCCTTCACCTTGCGGAAGGAAAGCTTGAACGGCAAATCCTTCACAGCATCCCGGTATCCCCGGGACAGCGCCGTATTGGCTCGCCAGCTCCCCTTGGCCCAGCACTCAATGCCGGCGTAATCGTAGTAGAGGGTGAGCTCCTCCAGATCAGGGACCTTCTTGCAGGCCTCGATGACCAGAGTAGCGGCCATCACCTCGCCGGCGACATTCCTGGAACCGATAAAGGCCGGATGGTTCCCAGGTTGCGACAGGGGAATAGGGTCTGCACCCTCCCCGAGGAAGAGAACCGCACCAGCACCATAGACCTTCGTGCTGGCGTTATAGGACCCATCGACATAAGCCTTTGCTTTCATGTGTTAACCTCCCACTTTAATAAGAACAGGGGACCCCGTCTCTGGACAGGCGTAAATATAGGCCGGCCTGAACCCACAGAACTCCCTACTGTCCTGCTCCCTCACATACTCCATAAGAGCCCTCTGACTCTTGCTAGGTGACAGCATCTCGCCATCCCCCAGGAAATGTCCGCTGCTGTCAAAGTACTTCAGACTTACAATGTACACGCCTTAGGCACCTCCCCACGAGTCAGCAGGGCCGAAAGTTGCCCGTCATAATACCCGCCATCCGATTGCACCATTACAATAGAGTGGTCCTCGATGCGGGGATGAACCTCTGTCTTGTAAAGAATCCGGTACATCAGATTAGGGAGCGGGACGGGCCGCTTCGGGTTTGCTACCCACCTCGGGGCCGGGTATTTGGGCATGTGGATAATGAGCCCTTCCCCGAGGGAATTAAGGGCCGACAGCACAGCCATCGCGCACCCAATGCGTAGGCCATCATTCATGTCGACAGCCTTGGCTCTCTTGGTCAGAGAATACACGCCTAACGATGGGCATAACCAAGCGCCCCTCGCAGGCTTAGAATCACGCGCATCGTAGGCGCCAGACACCCACACATCATGCATGCTTTTCACTCCTTCTTGTAGAAGCTGTAGACCTTGATAGAAGAGAACGACCCATCACCCTGAAGCCCTTTCAGGATACCTTGATCATCCCCAAACGTCAGGTTGCTCCACGTCCCATTGTAGATAAAGAACGTACTATGCCCCTTACGTACACGCCTGTCGATAATGGTGGCAATAGTCGTCCTTACCTGATGTGTTACCTCGGCAGGGATCTTTAGGAAGAGGTACTTCACATCGTAGTAATCAGCGCTATTAGACCGACCCATATCGTAGTCGTACATCATACGCCGGAGCTCTAGTACGTCCCATAGAGGAACAACCTGTACACGTTGTCGGAATAGATTCTGAATGCAGGAGTAAGCCCATATGGTCTTACCATGCATGGGCGGTGCGCATATGCAGAGGTTCTGGTTAGACAACTGCAGCGTCGTTATCTGCTGATGTAGTTCCTCCATGGTCTTGCCATAGAAGTCACCGCAGTCCAGTGGAACCAGAGCCCTAGAGAAACGCACCCCTTGGTACTGGTCAGGGATATCAAGACCTACCAGGTCTGAGTAGATAGTGTCGGTAGGGAGCTGGCAGTCACACGGTGTCCCGTCCAGCCTCACTCCCGTGTTCCCACATTTCGGGCAGTATGCCACGAATACTCCCTCCCTTCAGAAATGCTTTTCTGAGCTTACCATCCAACTCCGGGTAGAGCTCAACCAGCAGATGTAGCTGATGCATGGTAGGGTGTTCTGGGCAACAGACGCTAATACGCTTGCATTTCTTGTGCAGGAACCGCAGAGATCCCTCCTGAATGCTCTCATCCACGTCGATGAAGAGCGTGTCCCATGTCTGGCTGGCCAATGTAAGGTGCGTTACTTTAAGCCCCATAAACTGAGGCTTGATAACAATTCCACACAGAGGTGGAAGCTCTCTATCGGTGATGTAGAGCTTCACAGCACCAACCCTCCAATGTAGAGAAGCTGTGCGCACGCGGCAACACCTTCGTAGATGCCAAGCTTCTCCATGACCAGCATGACGATGAACAGACGCTTAATCTGCGACATCTCCACGTTGTTGAGCGCACCTACCAGAGCGGGAACAATCGTACTCCGCTTCTCATAGCACACACGGTCCTGAAGGTACTTGAGCGCCGTGGTCAGGGTCTCAGAGGTGAAACCCAGGTAGTTCACATCCGCAAGGTTGATAGGCGGTTTCTTGGTGAACATTGAGATAGAGGTAAGCGCAGTGAGCTGCTTCAGGCATTCAGCCAGCTCCTGCAGGAACACGTTCAGGTTCTCAGACACCAGCTCGTTCTGCGCCTGCACGGTATAGACAGGCTGATCCAGCCGGCACTGGTAGGCATTCTCCAGCTTCTGCTTGGATACCTTGATGATACGAGAAACATCAGTTTCGGTGTACTCGATACGCAAGGTATTCTCGAAAGACAGGAGCACCTGTTGCAGGGTAAACATATCAGCGAGCATTCAGTTATCACTCCCTTTTGTCAAAATGATATCCGACCACGATACGAAGCAGCGGCACAGTCTGGTCGGTAATTGGGACATCCCGGTTAGAGTAATAGTCCCAGGCAGCGTCACACACATCAGCCAGGCAGTTCTGCACACCCTGAACCAGAACATCCCGCATAGACTGCGGAAGATAGAGAACGGCCTGATTGCCCTGTGCAACGCTGATGCCCATAAGCAGGTCGCTACACCTCGCCTGCACCATCGGAAGGTCCTCCGACCTCTTCATACACCTCATCACCAGGGTTTGTACCTCTGACAGCTTCGAGAGTGGAACCTGGTCGCGTTGCCCGCTTTTTAAGAGTTGAAGCGCCAGATTTAACAGCTCTACACAATCGAGATATTTCATTTACTCCCTTCCTCTCTATAATAGCCAAACCAAGTAATAGCACAGTGGCGATGAGCGCACCACGAAAGTCAAAGAATGACCAGTGAAAAGCAAACTCCGAGATGGCCGATGCCACAGTGATTACAAGTGAATAAATAAAGGTAGGGATGAGGCTGTCGCCAGTGGGAAGCGTCACGCAACCTATGACATCCTCAACAGTTTTGAAAAAGAAATCAAGAACATCTTCTTTTGTCATTGCTGTACCCCCTCCAAGAGTATATGGGCTGCGCCCCCTAAATTCTCGAACAAGATTCTAATACTCCCGCTCGGTTGATAGATAAGTCGGACCCTATCAGAGCCACTTGAAAGGGTTGTATCGAGAACGTCAGATGTTCTCACTTCACTCTCAATCCGATACCCATTCTCTAAAAGCAGCTCGCGATAATTAGAGAGTGAGTAAAGAGTGCCTGTGTAGTAGGCAAGCTCCCCAGGGGATAGAGAGATACCACGATCATCGGTCACGTACTGCAGCGCCTGTGTATCTGTTGCGGCCCTGCTTCTAGCCACCCCGTTCTCCCATACAGTATCTCCACAGGCATATACGCCATCTGCTATGTATGTGTATGGCTGCTCCACAACACGGGAGCAGCCACACAGCATACACAGTAGGATGAGACACACTGTTACCTTGGCACCCATTCTTCCAGCTCCGTTCCGTACCAGTAGAAGCGCAGATTGCCCTCCTCAAGATCTCCACGAATGTCGAGACCAATACGGCCAACCTGCTCGAGGAACTTCTGGTCCTCAAGCTGCTTAGGAGTGAACTCCAACTGCAACTTGCCGTACATTACGTACCAGTTGCCGCCCTTCTTCCACCAACCTAGGTCCTCTGCTGACTCGACGCAGATGGACTGATCGTAATCAACGATAGTCCCACCTGGCCTGATGCGCCCCTCAATAAACTGCATCGTCTTCATGGTGCTATGAAGATTGTAGTTGATGAGGACTGCGCCAATACTCACAATTACGATTATCGCAACTACTGCGATAATGCCAAACTTAGTCTTCACACAGCCTTCCTCCTGTTACAAGATGTCGTCAAGACTCTCCACCTGATCAGAGTTGTCCACAGGCGCATGCCCAGAAGCAACCCACTTCTCCAGAGATACCAAATAGACACGCCGGCCAGTAGAGACGGAGCTTTCCAAAGATTTTATACAGGCGTCTCTGTTGACCCCTGTCTCATTAGAACCAGCACAGGCATGCTCAAGAGTATAGCTGTTGCCATGGGCATCAGTGCCAGAGTATGGACCTATGTACACCTCTGCATGCCTGTAGTTGCCATTACTTGCCTTAGGCGGCGAGGTGCTGCCGTCCTTGGTGTAGAAGAGTAGGTCACCAGGCTTTGCGTGCTCTATGATGTACTCTGCTGTCCCATCCCCCTCGATGATATCTTGGAAGTTCGTCTCTACTGTTCGCGTACACTGCGTGCCAAATGGCGAACTTCCTGTGAGCATTGTGTGCCAGCAGAATGTAGCAAACGCACAGCACGATATTGAACGTGTTTGCGATGAATCTGCTAGCATCTCATTGATACTCTGGCGCAGCGCCTCTGCACTGCTATAATCAGAAGTAGAGCTTTGGCTGTACCTGAACTGCCCTGTCTTACGGCCAGACGTGTCGCTGTACGATTCATTGCCACCATTGCCTAGCTTCTCACACAAATCAACGGCAAGCTGGGCTATCTTCTCACCAGTGCTCCCCGCGTACTTCGCATCAAACCCGCCCTCGTCGGCCAGCGAGAACTGCATCATATACAACAAGTAGGAGCTGCTTGAACTGGAGAATGAAGTCGTAGACATGTACCCGTCTATTACCTCATCAGAGGTAGCTCCTGTTGGCATCATGGAGAATATCACCATAAGTAATACGGGGATGAAGGCGATAATGGCAATCTTCTTCATGACGACTGTTCCTCTCCAACTGGGATTTCCGCATCGGTGATATCTTCCCACAGAGCACCATCACGTGTCTTTGTCTTATACCAGTTAATCTCACTGATATCCTTACCCAGCAGGAGGATATTGCTTACGCCAGCACGCCAGCGCGTCCCCTGGTTATATGCCCCAGAAGTTGTGAGGAACATCTCGACGTGGGCATGCGGATTAGAGGAGTGCCCTGTTGTGCCGTAGGTACCTAACCTATCACCCGCCTGCACTACATCCCCTACCTTTACGCATAAAGAGGACACACCTAGCTTCTCGTAACCAGTTGTTGTAGCTCCTGGAGCATACTGATTTTCCCAAAATTTGGGAGCTGGACGATTGCCCTCCGGGTAATAGCCAATACCGTACCCCATATGGGCATAGCGTGTATAGAAGCCATTCCCATGATCGATTACTACGGTATAACCGTAGGAGCGATCTGTCCCATTCATCTCAGCTTCTACGACTGTGCCACCCCAGATGGCTACCTGCCATATGCGCTGGTCATTTCCTGCGCTCGTAGTAAAGTCGGTCCCATTATGCCACGTCCCACTACCTGTGTAGTCGCCCTTCGTCACATCTCCCCCTCGATATGGGAAAGTTGATGACACCTTAGTCTGCTCCATCGTAATTGGAGTACCATCATCTGTAACCCACAGATAATCAACGTGGCTGCCGGCTTTATTTTCCACCTCCACGAGGAGAGGGTCCTTTGCCTCAATGACGTCCATGAACTGGTAAGGGAGGGTGCCACTCCGAGTGAGAGACAATGTGTTCTGATATCCGTCCAGAACATCGGAGGCGTTAGTGCCAGTAGGCATCACAGTGAAAAATACAACCAGCGCCACCAGTCCTAATGCTATCCAAAGTGACCGTTTGAACACCGTTACCTCCCTCCCTTACTTTACCGCATACACTAAAATGCCAACCAGTGAGTACCCTGCATACTCTTGCTGGAGTGTCGCGTACTGATCTGTATCGAACGACTCAAAGATGTTAGCTGTACCGGACGTAAAACTAGTAAAGCTTTGTAGGGTAGAAATGCCCAAGTCTTCCCTAGTAGCCTCAATTGTAGGCCACCAATACACCGGCCTACCCTTTGAGGCATAATCCCTAGCCAACGTCAGCAGCCTAGCCATATCCTCAGAAGCATTTCCTGTAATGTCTGTGACACCGTACGATGTAGGAGTGAAGTCACCAGACGTTGTGTTAGGTTGCATTGTTCCACCCGAGTTCATCTGAAAATACGTTTGTGTGACTCCCCATGGCGCGCTATGGGCTTTCGCATTACCCCCAAACATCCTGAACTGTACATACACTACTGGGACATCCTCACCGCTCAAGTACTTCTCAACGTCGTCGTTCTTCACCAACATAGCATCGAGGTAGGCATTATCTGCACCACCAAAGCAACCGAAGTACTCGCTAGCTCCTGTCGGATAACCCTTGTACTTCCCTTCAGCATAGAAGTTCCGTATAGTGATGGCTGGCCCGACCGCTCCATACCACAGATTCTTGCTACCCCCACCATAGTGGTTAGTAATAGAGTTCTCTATGGGAAGTTTTTGTAGAGCGTACTCCTCAGCCGAAGCATGACCTGTTAGGCCTAATGTATTCTGCTCGAATGTTATAATGTCTTGAGCCTCGGCAGTGAGCAGCTCCGAGATGTTGACCACGTAGGCATGCTCTGCGTCAAATTCTCTTGTCGGTGAGTTCGTCCCGACCACCAGCCCATTCTTACTCTCTACTAGACCTTTGGAATAAGAGGCAACATGACCGCTCGCGTCCACGTACGCCTCAGATAGATCCACGCTGGTTTTACCCCCGTCGTTTGGGTCTCTTTCTGCAGCAGCTGATGTGAATAGCGTGTGTGCCGCGGATTGCGATGTACTAGATGATATGCCAACAGACATGACAAAATTGTCCAATGTATCAGCCCCGGTAGGGATGAACACAACAAAGATGAATGCGAATATCAGTAAGGCAGGTATAGCCAATTTCTTGGCAACTGACATGGCTAGGTAGTTTCGTTTGCGTGCAGTACGCTGCACATGCGTCGAGCCAATTGTATGTACTGCCTGCACACTCACACCTCCAATCAGCGAGCCACCACCCCGGTGCTCATGTAATTTGTTAAATAAGAGAACAGGCCACCACTAGGCTTTGTTCCCCAGCTTGAATGCCACTTGTTTCCCCAGGACTCCAGAATAGGTGATGCACTGTAAGCCGAACCCCCACGCTCGACTTTTTTGCGAAAAAGCTCTGCGGCGCCCTCCACGTTCTGCAGTGTAGGAGCAGCCGCCACATACTGCTTTACGAGAGCACTGTAACTGCTGTACTCATTGCTTGCGTAGTACTCGTAGGCCATATAGTAAAGCTGTGTTTCCAAGCTCCTCGGGTCAAAGCCAGAAGCACGACAAAACCGCAGGAAGTTCCCCCTGCGGCCACCATCCCACTGTATGATCCCGTACGCACATCCCCCTGAGGAGCCAATCGATAGGAGGGAACTTATAGCGTCGCCGGCAGATAGGGAGGAGCTTACTGGCCCCTTACCCTGCTGTGTGTTTGCTACGCAGCTGCTCTCACGCATCGCATTCGCCACAATCCCCATGGCAATTGTAGGTCCAAGTTCAACTGGAGCCCTGTCACTTTTTACCCTGCCGAAGGGCCACCCCTCAGTGTAGTGCTCCTGTAACCATGCGTAGGCATCATCCCATTGCGAAGAGACGAAGTTAAAGATCGTACAAGCATTGCCACGTACGTCTGATGCATCATCTTCCGTCACCCACCAGGTAGTAGGCTGGGCGACAGGCTCCGGAATGTCAGGCTCCTCTTCCACCACATCAAACACTACCGGAGGAGGCATGTCCACCTCAACAGTATCTCTGGTCAGGTTCTGCGTATAGCTTAGGACCAATGGCGGTGCAGTACCCGCAGACCTCGCTTCTGCCTTAATTGCATCTGGCTTAGGCTGTGCATTTACGCGCAGAGCCAAAACAGAGGTAAGCAGGCATGCAGCCGCCAATGTGGTAGGTAGAGCGGCACGCTTGATAATCAGCTTTTCCGGTTTCCTCATCAGCCGCTTACCAACGTACCGATTCTTGTAGTAATGCATTGTATGTAATCCTCCGGTGTAGACTAGTACCCCGAATACAGCAAATTCATCTGCATGACGCCATAGATGACACCTAAAGCGTAGGTGCATGCCGTGTCTCCTTGATCCCACCCGTTGGTCCTCTTATGGCGGAAATAGTAATCCCAGTCCTTGCAGACACCCTCATCTACCAGAAGATTGAATACGCGGTAACCACCCTTGGTATCTAGGCACCTAGGAGGGTACCCACCGCTATTCCTGGCCGATTGGATATCCTGCAAACACTGGGAGTAAATAATCTCTATGGCTCTCGGAGAACTGATTGCTTCGCAGTACTCATAGGCACGCCCGATGGTTTTGAACCCCGCATAGGCAATATCCTCATCCATCGTCATGAAGCCTGAACCTATCCAATGGTTGTAGGCCATGATAGCGTACACATGGTACTCGTTTTGAATATTCGAGAAATTCCGTTCTATCCCAGGAATCTCTACTGATGCCTTCTCATCAGCAAACATGCGTACCATCGATTCAACATTGAATCTGTCACCAAACTTCGTTCTGGAATACTCTATCCAGTCTGCTACTGTGAATGTGTTGCCCCGGCTATCTGTGTTGGTCCCATAGTCAGGCATCCCGTGTTCCGCTACGTACGCATCTAGCAAGGAACGCTCAGACGGCCCATAACTAGGATCATTCCCCCCATAATTTGGATTACACTGCAGGGCGCCACGGTCTCGTGTGTAGTACTCGCTCGACATCTTTAACCAGGTGTCGCGACTGTCAAGTACCCGAGTCACATCGAACTCCTTCAACTCCTCCACACTGGAGTAGGTATAGACAGAAGTGCTTGCCATTGCAGAAAATGTTTGACTCCTATCTACCCGTCCGCCCTCCAGATTGGCTTCAGCCAGTGGAAGTAAGGGAGAGAGCTGTATACCATTGCAGAACAGATTGCCCGCATACTTCTGGCACACGTCATATAGGTAGGTATTCAGCTCCTGCGACAGCTCACTATACACTGGGTTTATCTTCATGTCCGTCGAAACCAGCTGCTCTGCTGATCCCTCCCCAACGTCGCCCCCGGCATCAGGAGAGTAGGGCTTATGCGCCGTAGAGAAGCTACGCATGAGGTCCGTATAACTCACAGACGGCAGAACTACTTGGTAGCCGGTATACCTGGAGCTCTCTGTCGAGTCATCCAGGTACACCGTCCACACAAGTATTGTCGTTATGACTGGAAAGCAGCACACCAGAAAGATACTAAGTATCTTCCGTATCGACAACCTTGAACAGCTTCCCTTCAACCACCCGCTGAGGCACATGAGCCTTGAGCAGGGCCGTAGTCGCATCCTTCTGCATCTTGTTGACCAGCAGGAACGTGTTGGTGTAATCAGGATTAGAGAACAAGGCCTCCAACTCATCACACTCCTTGTCCAACCCGAACTCTTCTGTGAGGTACTCGCGGCTTGACTTGTTCAGCGCACCAAGCACCAGAATATTGGCATTCTCCAAGATGCCTTTTGCGTTTGGATTGCTTGCCAGAGAGCTAATGGAGTTACCGAGAAGTATGGTCACCTGGTTCTGTGCACGCCGAAGCATGAAGTCCTTTGCATAGAGGCGGATGAGGTAATCGGCTGCAATGCCAGACTCCTCAAGCACCTTGCCCGTCCACTCTCCATGCCTGTACTTATAGGAGACATACTGGTCGTTGAGCAGGTTCATGTAGAGCACACGCACCTTGAACATCGCCTGGTCAGTAGAGGTGCCGGCCTCCAGCATACCAAAATCGAACGTCAGTACTTTCGTCTCCAAGATATCCTTGTAGTCAAAAGCGTCCCTGAACATGTGAGAGTTAGAGCCGTTTCTGCTCATGTAAATGCGCAGACGTGTAAGCATCCGATCTGCCACACCCGCGTACTTAGAACGAACATCGGACGAACAGAAACTCTCAAACCTGTCGAAGACATCATAGGGAGTTATAGCCTCAGAGCGGTACCACGTGTTCACATTCTCACCGGTAATGCCCATCTGAAGATAGAGGGCCTGCAGGAACTCCTCAATCAGCGCCTCACCTTGCGCGTGCATCGCATCGGGCAAGTCGGCGAGGATCATCATCGTCTCCTTGGACAAGTTGAAACGCTCATCGAAGTAGACACGTGGATCCGAGCCGACCTCCGTTTTGTCCAGCTTCCATGTATTCACGTAGTAGGTGGAGGATGGGCGCATCGAGAGAATGACGCCACCTGTAGCCCTAGTGAATGCTGTGAACTCAGTGCCCTTAATGTCCATGATGCACATATTGAAGCCAGTGGCGTGCATATCCATGAACCAGTTCTGAACCAGGAATGTTTTACCCACACCAGAGCCGGCGGCGCAGATGATGTTCTTTGCTTTAGCTGTAGAGCGGAAGTTGATGAAGTAAGGGCCCATCATCTTCTGGTCGATACCAAGGAAGGTACCCCGGTCGTCATTCATGCCCTGCGTGTCCGGTAGGATCTCAGCAATCGTCTGCCTCGACATCACATTAGTAGCGAAGTCTTTGTGGGTAGCGCTGCGGTGGTCAGACATGAGCAGCATCAGGTCCAGATGTGTGCGCATGTCATTCTTGACTACCTTATAGACAGCGCCGATAGAGCCGAGGTACGCACAGGCCTGCTCCACACCCTTGTTTAACTGGCTGCCGGTTTTTGCGCGAACAATGATATAGAGCTGTGAGCGATAGAGCTGCTCCCCGGACCGGGCGATATCCACAGTATAGAGAAGACGGGCCGCGCGTCTCTTGTGGACGTCCGGAACCATAGGGGCCTCCAGCGTGGCCGTCCAGTTGTTGATGCGCGACTTCAGGTCATTGGAGTTCACATCAAAATGGTGACGCTGATTCTTCATAGTGAAGTCCACAGTCACATCCGGCACCTTGCTCTTCACCGCATTGATGAGCTCAGAGATAAAGGCGACCGGAGTGTCTGTGGACATCTCTCTAATCATAATCACGGCATTCAACGCGTTCTTGGTAATATAGATATTATTACCAATAAGCAGGTTGTTGCCAATGTTTGCCGGGATGGAACCACGGTCGTGGTACATTGCAGCGATAAGAGTAGAGAACCACATCCGTGTGCGGATGAAGCGCTCCTTCTTCTGCTTCTGTTTGCTTATGATCTTCAGCTGAGAAGCAACAGTGTGCTCCTGCTGCTTTTTAGGCATGATTTCCCTCCTATCTGTGCTCAAGCAACTCAATCAGGTGCTTAATGATTTTTGTAGAAGAATAGCGCACCATCCTGTCTTCCACACTCAGACTCTCAAACCCCTCAATGTAAGGGATATAGAGAGAGTTGTGAGAGTATGAGATGATGCGTCTGGCATCGATCCTGTCGTAGTTGTCGTTCAGGTCCGACATGGTGTACACGTACTCCACCTCGTCACCAATGATGTGCGGCACCTCGAACCCACACCGGTCAAGCACAATGAGGTATTCGACATTGGACGGGTTCTTGAGGATGTCGGCCATCACCCCGGGCTGGAAGCCAGGCATGTAAATGTCGGACTGGTAGAGCTGGGAGTAGGAGAGGTCAAAGGATGGCTGCATACCCTCGTACAGCTTGATGCCGCCGTATGAGTAGTAAGGCCCGATGACAACCTCTCGCGCCGGCACTCCATAGAGCGTCTTCAGAATCTCTTTGAGGTAATAGAGGAGCGTGTCCACATAGCGAACGCGCGTACGCTCTTTGATGTAGAGGATGCGCGTAAAGCGGCTCTTCCCCTCAATCTGGATGAACTGGGTAGGGTCGATGTCCTTCTCGTAAGAGTAGTTGATACGGCCCACCAGCATACCGAGCTGCGCCTCGACCATAGACTTGTCCTGCAGGATCCGCTGGTTGTCCTCACGGGCATCCTCCAGCTTCCGGATCAGTTCTGAGTTCTGGAGCTGCAGAGCGGAGACCTTGTTATTCGCTACCAGAGTCTCAGAGTAGGTGTCTGTGTAGTTCTCGCAGAGAATTTTGATGACCTCCATCATCTCACGTGGATGCGCCTGGAGCTGGAAAATGACCTCCTCAATAGAGGTGTAGGACTCCAGCGCCTTGATGGCCCGCAAACGGAAATCGCGCACATCCGTATCGACAACAATAGTGCAGTGCGGATTGACTGTCTGGGCATTCTGCACGAAGTCACTCAGCCCGGACGGAGTAAAGAAGGTCTCTGCAAAATCCCTGTGCATCCGAATCTCAGAGGTATCCTTGTAGACAAGAGCCTGGTAGAGCTCCTGGGGGGTAGTGATGCACCTGTTGCCCTTGATGACCACATCGTTGTCATAGTTTAACAATGCTTCGTAAATCATAGCCAGACTCACCTCCAATCTTCAGTGAACGGATGTTTAGAATTACAGTGTCATCCACGTCCGTCTCAAGCACATCGGACAGGATAGTGGACATAGTGTTGCCGTTCAGGATTCTGGTTTCCGGCAAAGACTGTAAGTTCACGCCGACAAACCGCATCAGTTTGACGTAATTGTTATCCAGTTGCTCACAGGTTTTGAGTATACCGATGACAGAGGATGGGACACAGACAATGTAGTGCTGGGTAAGTGGCGCCTCGTCGAAGTCATCTTCCCGCACGAAATAGGAGATCTTCGTGCTCAGGTTGTTGTAGATGACATTACACAGAAACGCATAGGAGTAGGCGATGCGCTCCACCGCAGTGATGCAGATGAGCTTCTCGCTGCAGGTCTTGATGAGGTCCAGAGCCTTGGAAGGGTCATCAAGAAACTCCGATACCGTAATCTGCCGGCACTCAACGCCAGACTTGGTGACATACTCACTCAGCGTGTGGTAACTGCTGTCCTTGTCCAGGATTACAGTCTTGCCATCCAGGGATAGGTACTGCGCCAGCAAGAAGGCCAGCGCAGTCCTTTCCTCGGATTCCAACCCAGCAACATGGATAATAGGAGCGATCTCCTCAGAGTCGGAGATAGTAGGCTCCGGAACCTCAACAGGAGGGACATTGCTCAGCTTCCGTTCATCATCCTCGTAAGGCTCCTCAAGGCTCTCACGATTCTTGATTCGATCCTGGAGGTAGGCAGCCCTAGGCACACGGTAGAGAGCTTTGCGCTTCTTGTTAAAGCTGTCGGTGCGCATAGCGCCCGTGATAACACCGGTCACATACTCGCGGGTGAGGTAGCCCTCGACAACCTCCCAGTTATCGAACCCCTTCTCCTCAATGATGTAACGGATGGAAGGGAGCTCTTTAGCGCCCTTCTCCGTCACATAGCAGACTTTGTCCACCTTAAGGAATGGATTCTCAAGCATCTTAACCAGATAGTTAAGAGTTGTGTTTGTGTGGGGGATGGTCTCCTGTGTAAAGTACAGGTAGTCAGCGCGCACGGGAGTTGACTCAATGTGCTCCGCCAGCTCCTCCATTGTGTGCTTAAGGATGAAGGTAGTGTCAGCCTGCCCCTCACGAATAGTTGCATCCACCAGAGCGGACACAACAATGATTGTTCTAGCCATCGCTTACCATAAATCCCCTTTCCTCACTTACTACCTGTCCTTCATCTTCCTCGGGTTTCTCATCAAAATATAGCACCTTAGAGCCGAAGTACTGGTGTGTAGAATACTTCTTCTGCAACAGAGAATCCAGGTCAACCACACCACGAATGTCTGTGTTCAGAACCTCCTGGATATCGTCACGCAGGCCGATCTTGACCTCTTTAAACGCCTTAGCCGGCCCAGAGTAGATGGCCATTTTGCAGTTGTCCCGGATATCTGTCCAGTAGCTCTTGCGCCCCTTCACCACGAACACGATGCGCGTAAGGCGGCTCTGTGAGTACACGACCTTCCGGTTATGGTCGATGATATCAATGAAGTCCTTCGCAGCATCTGAGTCTACGAAGAGTTTTACGTTATTGTAACGCTCCTCCAGACTCTTCATATCCGTGATATTCTGCACGTAGACGTCCACGTCATAGTCGTTACCAAACAGTGACATGAAGTCATGTATCTGCTGCGCACGTGATGTAGGGTCATAGGTGGTACCATTCACCGCAATAACAGCATAGGCGACCATCCCGTTCACGTACTCAATACATCCATCAGGGTGGATGGTCTTGATGTGCAGCAGCTCATAAATAGAGGCGTAATCATCGTTAATTTGCTTGCGGAACTGCACCAGGCGATCCTTCTCCCGCCCCAGGGTAATGAGGCCGACTCTCACCAGCCACACTACCCACAGGGGGAAGAATAGGAATGCAGGAATGAGGAAGCCTGTGTAGACCCAAAGCAAAAGCGGTGCTCCTCCGATGAGCAGGAACTTCAGCGTAGGGCCGAGGCGCCCCTCGTGCTCCCCGTAGAAGTTGTCAATATCGAGGAGCATGCTTACCTTTCTATCGTCATTCACAGGCTTCTATGCCTCCTTCTCTGGCGCTCGACCAGTGCATTGTAATAGTCCCAGCCATTCTTCTGCTTAGGCGTATCGACCTCAACAGAGTGCTGGTGACGACTTGTGAGCTTGTTGAAGCTCAGGTTATAACGCTCGAAGCCGACATTCCGCCAATCCTTCAGAGCCGTCTTGATCACCGCGAAGAGAGCGAAGATGTAAGCACACTGAACCAGTATCTGAATCAGTATGCAGACAGTAGGTGACATCCCAGTGCTCGGTATATACATTGACAGCTTCAGGAATACGGAACCGAGGACGTTGATAGAGCACATCAGCAAAATCGTACAGATGTACCCGTAGATGGAGTTGTTGCTCTTCCTGAGTATCAGCTTAAACACGAAAATGCTGATGCAGGTAATGCAGAATACAATCAGCGTAGCAATCGGCTTGACCCAAGAGCTTACAAAGTTCACAAGGGTAAGCAGGGCGGCCGCATAGACCGCAGGCGTGCCACCCACACTGAACACAAACCGGGCATAGGACATCGTGGAGTCCTTCATCACAGTGTCGTGGTCAGCGATAGAGAGGCGCATCAAGTCCTCGTTGGACAGCTCGTAGATCTCCAGGTTGTCAGCACGCAGAGTGTTAAACAGCCGGTTGTGCTCCATGGCACAGGAGAGGGCGAAGCACTTCAAGAACGTCTCGTCCGTCACCTTTCCCAGCAGCTCCTTGTGGTCAGCCACCCACTTACGGGCATACTCGTTCAGCTTCTCAATGCGCTGCTGCTTCGCCTTCTCACTGAGGTTCATGTTGCACCACTGAGAGCCCCTGGCGGCCTCTATCTCCGCATCCGACATTAGGGCCTCATCGGTGTAGAGCATCGGTGGCGTTACATCGTAGAGAGTATACAGACCAAAGTAGTCCATACCCTCCTCCATGAACTGCTCAGACGTGAAATATGGCTGCACATACCCAAGTGTCTTCAGCTTGCCACCACGCTGCACCTTGGTGGTGTAGGAGTAGTACTCGTTATCGGACGAATACTTGTTTGCCTTGAAAATGAGGTTCTCAAGGAAATAGTAGTAAGGCGTGTAATAGGAAGCCGGCGTATCCCCTGAGGACTGCTGCCATATCTTCTGCAGTGTGGGAGAGAAGGAGATAGAGGAGCTGTCAAAGAGCTGGTCTGTAGAGATGTAGACAGCGTCGTTGATGACTGTAACTCCCTCCGCGCTTGCGACCGGGTGCTGGCCCTCGTAATCAGCGTATAGGGCCTCAAGGTTATTTGCCGTAGAGCTTGTGATAATCTTCGGCAACAGGTCGTACCACGGTATGTCGATATCCGCCAGCTTGAGGTAGAGAGTGGTGTTGGTATCCGGTTCATGGACACTCGTGATGCCAATTTCCTGACCAGACTCCCGCTTTTCCAGATTGAGCATCATCAGGTACTCTGTCTCGTTCTGAAGTAAGAGTTTGTTCGATTGATAGTACGACACCTCGAATGCCGCCGGCACACCCACAATTAGTGAGAGCACCAGTACCACTGCTCCAATGCACTTCAGGCCAGTCCGTAAGTTTACTCCGCCACCAACTGCATCCACATAGATTGTGACCATCCAGATTACTAGAATGGCCAGAATGAGGATTTTGAAGGCAAAGAACACAACATACTCGATGCCATCCATGTAGGCCGGATTAGGGATGGAGAGTGTGGTGTTGGTTCCCTTAGAGGAAAGAGCATCAACCAAGAACTCCAGCTTCTCGGCAACGACCAGCCCGTTCTTGGTAACACGGTGGGACAGGTTAAGACCCTCGAAGTCCTTGTCGATATGCTCGATTGGAGCACCACGCAGAACCTCGGTGATGATCATTTCCCACTTCGCCTGATCGTAAATCCCACCAACGCTAAGGTCATATGCAAATACCTCAGTCACAGCTGCCAGTGAGTCTTTGTCTGCTGTAGAGAGCTTGGAAAGGTCGATGCTACCACCGTTTACAGCCACCGACGTCAGTTGCCACTCCGTCTCGTCAACAGGTGTAAGTACATTCGATAGTACATTGTTCAACTCCGTGGCATCCTTGTTGTACTCCAACACGAAGTCATCACCATAGGTGGAGTAGAAGGCTGCATTGTATGGTGTGTAACCAGATCTCCACAGCGTGGCATTTGCAGCCGAAGGAACAACCACAATGCCCGACTCTGTGACGATGTTGCCATAGATATCCATGTAGACCGGCGAAGTCATATCGAGGTTATTTGCGTAGTCCACGCTCATCTGTGAGTCCAGATTCTTGAGGAGCAAATAGTTGTAAATCTGGTTACGCTCGAAGTCATTTGCCTCCTCCAAGTATGGGACTGTCGGTGAGGAAATGAACACAGGAGTGTTCTGATTTAGCACTGTATTTAACCTATAGAACAACGCCGCATCATTATATACTGCTGATAGAACTGCAAAAGCAGTTAGAGGCGTGTAAGAACTGGCTACGGCCTCTTGATCCACTACCCCATCTACCCACAGCTCATCAGGCTCTAGGTACTTACCCGCCTCCTCGTTCGTGTAGAAGTAGTCGACCCATGTAGTCGACCCGAACAGCTTGTCCGAGTTTGCCACCGAGTCCCTTACCTTCTGCGAATAAGTCGTCACCTCTGCTGTCTTGGCGATATTCTCCATGGATACATCAAAAAACCCGGTGACAAAGTCACTGAGCTTACCCCATAGACTAGGATCTTCCTTAGATGCAGCATCGACATTGTCAAGCCTGTCGAATGCTTTATCTGTCAGCTCGGCCAGTTCCTTGACGTTGTAGAGGTTATCATCCAAATAGAGGACAATGTCCTTGTCGGCGTACAGCAGATCCTCTAGTGTACAAACCTTAAGCTCCCCACGAGTCCCCGTACGCTGGAAGTTGACCGCAGAGTCGACATTCGTATCGATGTAGAGGGCCTTCCGGTTGTACCCAAACTTAGAATGGAAATTAAGCAACCACTCTGTGTCAACAATATCGGAGTACGTATATGGGTCGTAAAGGTTAGTTTTCATGGGCAGGAAAGATGCTGATGCCAGTATACCTGTTTTCATATCCTCAGACAGACTAAACTTGGAAGTAGCATCATCCGCACCCTGGCTGGAGCCGAAGAAGTACCGCAACGGGCTATCTACATCCCCAGGGTTGTACTCCGATATTCCTTCAAACGCATTCATAGACAGCAGATAATCATATATGCTTTTCATGCTTTTAAAATCATCGCCATCAAATGCTGCGCCTGAATAATCAGCATCCCAGAACTCCCACAGCGCATCGTCGTTTGCCCAACTTAGAGCATCATACATGGACTTTACAGAAGCTATCTTGTCCCCTAGCCCAGCAAAAGACGACAATCCTCTGATCAATGACGGTCCTAAGGAATCAATGAGCGTTGTCGCATAATACCCGAACTCTTGATAACACAAAACAAGATAATAGTAATAACTGCTTAGTACAGTTTCGCCTAAATGCGATGCACTCCTCGGGTAACCTACCCTACCATATATCTTGTTAATGTCATTCGCAAGAGCACTCCCATATGCCACACTGATAAAGGAATTCAACTCGTCTTTAGACAAAGCTGTTCCTGTCTCATCACCAACCGCAACCCTCAACGTGCCAGAGGCTAAACCCATCGTTGCCTGAAGTTTATACTTCCACGCTGCCATCCGTTGTGCTGCGGTCTCAAGCTGGCCTGTCTGCTCCAAATTTAAATACGTGCGCAAAGAAGTTAATGCTGTTGCAGAGTCCACAAGTCGGCCGCCCTCCGTAGGCCCTGTAACTGTGTCCTCTGCTTTAAATGGCGGTGAATCTAGCATCGTGAACAACGATTGCACATACGCCTTCTTTAATGCAGCGTGTGGATCCCCAAACTGGTCTTCGGATGCGGAGTTAACCTCCTCTAGCGTCACCATGCCACCCATATCTGGTGTTGCTATACCACTCTGCTTCTGCAAAATGTAGTATCTGGCTGACCACTCAGCACGCTCGAAAAACGACCCTGTTGATGGGTATTTCCCCAGTGATGCTGCAGCGTCCTTTAAAGCTTCCGCTTGTTGCTCACCATCCGACTTGCCATAATAAAAATCTACCTCACGTTTCAAATCATTTATGAAAGCAGACCCATCATCTCTATCTGGTACTATACACCCTGCAACGTATTTAAGGAACTGCGCCGACAGTAAAGTTGTCACAGTCTCAGTACTGTCAGCGTTCATGGATCCTGTCTTAGCAGCATAGTTGGTACTATCAATCTTATAGTCCCAAGCTGTAAGCAGTTTACTTATAGCTCCATATACATCACTATGAGTCGCCTCAGTGCTATAAGTATCCATACCCTCATTTCCAGTAAACCCCTTATCGTAGGCAGAGTAATACATGATATCGTCATACCAGCTACAGGCGGAAGTCTCTGTAATCACTTCCCGTAAACTGTCATGTTTATCACAAAGCTGATAATGTAATGACGACATAAACGATACAAAAGAAGCAAGGACTTTGTTCGCCCCCGCATACCCTCTTGATTCTGGCGCTTTCATATTTATATACCACGAATTAGTGGTATTATTTATATGTTGCCAGCTCCATCCAGGGGCGTGACCATCGATCTTATTAAAAGATAATCCTTCTCCCTTTTTCCATCCAATGTACACCTGATGAGTGCCTGGTTTATACACCCATACACACTGTACGTTACTACCCTCGTTCCTGAACATCGGGCTCCAATCGTCCCCGGCATCAGCTAGCCCTGTATTACTTATATGCGAATGGGTATTAGGCAGTGCAAAGCTGTCGGAAATATAATATCCGTCAATCTCTTCTAGTAGTGCCGGTTCTGGTATATCTTCGGCGGCACTGGCTTGAATAGGGAGGAGACCTAAGATCACCACCACAAGCAGGAATGCTGACACAACTCGTTTCATTATGAAAGGCTAACCTCCCTTAAAATGAGGGAGAGGGGCGAACCCCTCTCCCTGCCACAATGTTTGTTATTCGACCTCCGCTCCTTCGTCGCTAGGAGGAGTGGAAGGCGCAGGGGCCTCAGAGGATGTGATGCCCAGATCCTCAGTCTCCCAGGTAATACCATCACGGCTCTCATTAGCGGAAGAGAGTGTGTTATTACCATCAAAAGAGATGGAAGTAATTTTGTGATCACGGTTGTTCTTGCTGTCGTGCACAATAATACCACCATTGATCTCCCACACACCACTCTTACTACCGCTGACGTCACTGAAGACGATCTCTTGCATCTTGTTGCCGCTGCCAGACACATACTGAATCGCTATCTTCATAGAGCCGCTACCCTGAGTTGCAGTATAGGGTGCGGTAGTATTCTTGATGCTGAGGTTACTGCCAACAGGCACCTGAACACTCCCGCTGGAACCAACGTGCCACACAAGGTCCGTAACTGCATGCTTGCCGTTGGACACAGCATTCTTCTCAAAATTGAGGCGAATACGGACATACATGTCCTCACCAACGTTGATAGTAGAGGGCAGATTCAAAGTCGAAACTGCGAACTGGTTGGCGTACTGCATCGTGTTGCCGTTATTGGCAGAAACACCATTGATGTGGTCAATGGAAACAGCACCGTTGACCAGTGACACCTGAAGGATCGACTTCCAGGACTCCCCATCAGTATAAGAGGGGTCTATGCCTTCCAGCTCAGCAACCCAGCTGTTGGCCAAATCCTCAATGGTATTTGCAATCGCACGCTTATCATTGATATTCTCAATGTCGTTGTACTCACCGATAATGGCGCCATACACCTCGGTAGCAATACGATTGACCAGCTTCTGCTGAGGCAGCTCAGAGCCATCTGAGGCGAACACAGGACGGCCGGCGGAACCAGTGAACTGGTCAAAGACCGCGATAGGGTCCACCTCCAACAGCACACGACTTACCATTTCAGAGCCAAAGTCAACAACCTTGGCCGCGGTATCACGGTAATACCCGTTGTAGATGAATGCGCCGATAATGACACACAAGAGCATCTGTGGAATAGCGCGAATAAAGTACGTCTTTGGGCGCACTGTGTCACCCTCGAAGTCTGTGAGGGTTTTGATGTTGGGAAGTATGCGCATGATTGCATTAGAGAAAGAGCCAGAGTTGATATCCTTCGTCATGAAGGTATCTTTGAACTGCTGGATCCACCCAATGCTTTCAACTTCCTTATGAGCCGCGTCCACCCTGTCCCAGAACTTAGGGTAGGCGCAGTAGGCAGCTGCGAGTACATTCTTGAACATAGCGACCAGGATGATCAGAAAGGCCACTAGGGTGATGGCCATACCGAATCCTGAGTCGATCCAGTTCGTGAGCCAACTCACGCTGTCAATAGCGCCGGCATACTTCGGGTTTTGAAGTATGTCAACTGTAACCTGCGAATAGTTCATATGCTCACTCCTTATCTACTTAAGATTCCCGTCACAGCTCTAGCGACCCAAGCTATGACCTCCAGTATGATGCCATTCTGGAAAAGGCCAAAGAGGGCTAGAGCTATAATCGAGTACAGAATCACCATTTTTAGCTTTATCGTATGCACATCCTGTCGCCCGAAGGTTAACAGCTTGTACGGATCGAACACCGAATCACAGAATGCTTGCCACGGCTTCACATTCGCAATTAAGGAGAGTCCCATCAAAATGATGAATGCGAACATGAAGATGCGAGGAAGGATATTGAGTACCGCAATGATGGCAATGGTAAGCCAATCGTCTGCGTTCTGTATCCCAATATCATGGAAGAACTGCTCCCAGTCGAAACCGGCAGACGCACCCCCAGCATCTAAGCGCGGCTTAGTAGGAGCTGGCTCCCCTAAAGGAGACCCGGCGAGGAACTCAAATGTAAACCCACACGTCTGCACCCAGGTTTTGCTTGGCGTGGCGTGTATGATAGAGAATTGAACCCGCGTGGATCTATCTACCTCTCCATTGAGGTTTGCTGCCGAAATATAGTTGCCCTTACCCCCACGTATGGTGAGCGCCACACCGCTATACGAGTCAACAGATGAGTTTTTCACTGACTGGAATGACAGCGACGCAGGATACCCCAATAACCCCGGGATTCCAACAGGTGCCGGTATCCACCTGTTTTCTATAAACTTTGTCCCACAGGTTCCTTCGTGCAGAGTGGAGTCTCCAGTCCATCCAGAGACATCACACAGGTAGCTCTTTACTGAGTCTCCCTCCGCTCTCTGATGTACGGCATACCCGTAGCTCCATACACGATTGCCTTCAGAATCTGTTTCCTGAGAATAGAGGTTATAATTCCAATCAGCTAGGAAGCCGTCCGACGCACGATAAACAATGGACGTCCGTTTAGCGCCATCCATTACTCCATCGTTCGGGTTTGAGAATTGACCATATGTTTCGCTCCCCAGCACAGTAGGCTTAATCAGATAGGCGTCCACGTCGGCCATGTACAGTATATCGCTGGCGGCACCATGTGACACACTCTTCCCGTCTTCACTGATAGTCACTGTACAGCTCCCCAACGGAGGCACACTTGTGTAATAGACGTCCCACTGTACGGAGTTTGTAGATACGCCAAGCATGCTCTCTAAGCCCTTTGCGCCCTCACTCTCTGCATCCGCGTCTGGGTTAGCAAAGAACGAGAAGATACCTGTACGCATATCAATCTTGTTATCGACAACAATCCAATTTGCTAAGGCATATGTGACTGGTGCATAGATATAAGGAATGGTCCCCTCACCTGTCTCAACCGAAACAGTAGGAAGCCACTCCGTCTTTGAACCTGCGTCTTTCAGATTGTTATTTGGAGTCGATATACCGCGCATAGAGAGGAAGTCAATCTGTGAGCCAGGGGTCAGCGCTATAGTGCCATCACTATTCTTAAAAGACACCGCTTTCTGGATGCCTAGTATGGCGGCATAGTCCACATAGTACGTGTTATCAGATTCCCACACAATTGCGTGATCACCTGGGTACAGCGTCAGCTGAGACCCTCTGATAACATAAGTTGCATCATTCGCCGCACCTATGTAGACATCAGTATATACCGGAGGTGTGTCTTTCCCATTCCGTTTAGCCCGCAGATCGTCTGTCTTAACACCAATGTAATACCTGTGGTCACCGGTAGTAGTAAACTCCCAAATAACGCCAATGGACTTCAGGTAATCCACAGCCACTAGATATTGGTCATTGTTCTTGGAAAATGCGGGGAAGGATTGGTACGCTGATGAATCCTCGCAAGTGAAGAGCTCCGTGAGCGTATTCTTGTTATCACACCCAGTGACGGTAAAGTACACGTATCTCTCCTTGTCCGCGAGAGATGATGCGCTCCGTTCAATACTCATGTCATTGGGCATGGAAACTTTATCGCCAGGCCTCGTCAATGACCCCAGTGTCATTTCTACCTCTTTGCCACTCTCCAGCCCTTTGAATTTGACCTTGTCAAGGTCGTTTGGATCGGCACGAATAGTGAAGCCGTAAGTAGACTTTGTGAACAAAGCGAGCTGGGTATCTGCATCGGCAATCGCCTGCTCTTTTCTGGCCTTGTCCGCATACTCACTTGGGAATACCAGATTTAGAGACCCATCACCATGATCGAGCGGGTACCACTGCCACTCACTAATCGTCTCAGTCCCTGGATTTTCGCGGTCCCCAGTATAGAGCCAGAAACCCCCTACGTTGCCGCCTGCTGGTGCAGGCAGGGCATACCTATAAGGCAGGTCGTCGCTCACAGCTGTATTTATATTGACCGTTCCGCCAAAATCCACGCTGTCCTGCTCAACCTGGAAATGGTAGAAGCTGTGTCCATCTATATTTACACGCCCCATGTAGGCGGTTCCATCCAGCACACCCTCAACGTTGTCAACGCCGTTGCACATAAACGGTATCGACACCCCACCAACCTCAGACTTGAATTGGATGGAATCTACAACCTCTACGAAATAGTCATATGTCGTATAGGCGGTGTAGTCCTGACGATCCTCAAGCACCTCAACCGGCGCCTGGTAAGACGCCACGGCTGTAGGATAGTAGCCGGCCGCCAGTAGGTCCACAGGAGCTGTCAACTGGATTTCTTTGAAGGTAAGGCGTGAATCCTCATCCTTGATACGCATAAGGATGGTGGCGGCAGTAGAGAAGTCCAGGTCAGCACGCCAATCTAAATCTGTCTCGATGATCCCACGTACAAGCAGATACTTAACGGCCTCAAGCTGGATAGAGGGCAACCCGTATGGGAGCTCACGCCCGTAGGCTTCCAACAACATGTAGGTCTCCTGGTCAGTGATAACTGGCTCCCCGTACAAGTGCATCAGGGTGTACGCCAATACGCAAAATTCACCTACTGTGAGCCCTTGTGTTTCTGCATCCTCGATTGGCTTCATACCAGAAAGGAGACCGTCCTGCTGAGCCATGTTCAGATACATGTCTGGATCTGTTCTTGTCGCAGCTACGTGCGAAATTACCGCCGACAAATCAGGGCCGTTAGTGGACATAGTGAGGAACTGCGCCAACGGTGATTCATTTATGTTATACTCGTCAGGCTCTCGCCCTTCTGTGTACACATAGTATTGTACCTGCTCAACCCCCATAGCGCGGTAAAGCTGCATGATTGCCCACATATAGTTAACGATGTCACTGGAACCATAAATACCACCGTTAGAGTAAATGTAGCCAACTGGAACTTTAATTTCGTCGCCATTCTTATCGTAAGAGACAACTTCCTCTATAGGCTCGTACTGCTCCCCGAGCTTGGCATAGATATCATATCCGAGGATTTCTGCCTCTCTGGTAGCGCCATACGGCTTATTCGTCCCCACATGCTCAAGATCAATCCAGCCGTCATAGAGAATAGAAACCTTTGCCTGTTTCATAACGGCGGCATGCAGAGTAGTCGGAATCTCTGCCAACTTCGGATTCCACAAAGCCCCATTCTCATTGTTAATCATGTGAAGCTCAGTGACCTTAGGATGGTAGAGATAGACTGGGTTGTAGTCCCCCTCAACATATACTGTGACATTGTCGGCAGTGATGTTTGTGATTGAGGTAGACACGTCAACCGAATCTGCGTGCTCCAGCGAGTTCTGACCACCGTTCACAGTCACATAGTAGTTAGTAGTGGAACCGCCACCTCCACCACTGTCTCCTCCGCCGCCACCTCCTCCCTCATCTGCGTAGGCCACAGGAATAGGGAGGAGGCAAAGCGCCAGAAGCAATGCCAGTATGCGTTTAATAGGACTTCACCTCCAAAGTGATTTGAATGTAGTACTCGACGTCATAGTCGATCTCCGGCTCATCCACCGTGTACGTGTAGTATGTGGAAATACTTGTTGACTGAAGCACATCCTCCAGTACAGGCTTGAACCTTGAGCTGACAGAGACGGTAACAGAATGATGCTCACCCTGTCGTACCTTCTCCGTAGCCTTGTGTAGGAACTCCAGTAGGTTAGCTTTGAGCTGAAGCTGATATACAGTCTCTGCATCGTCTGCCTTAAGTTGCTCTTTGCTTTCATTGGTCAGACGCTGAATCAGCACACGCAGCTGCTCGGAGAATGTCAGCTTCTGAATAGGAGTATCATCGTCTACTGCGATAAACGAGAAGAGCTTTTTCCCTTTCATGCCGCATCCCCCATCAGCTTAGCCGCATACTGTCTCCCCACGTCACCGTAGGAAGTAACAACTAAGCAGGTATTGTAGTTGATAGGGGCAACCGCCACGGTGTAGAGGTTTTCGGAAACCCACAGCTTGTTGTCAGCCATCATACCGTACAGTATAGGCTGTTTGTACAGCGTGGACATCTTCAGCAGGGCCCGCTCAGTAGCGACTTCAAATGTGCCATACGCAATCTGAGATGTGACGAATTCCTGCCCACCGAACGTGTAGGAAGCACCCTCACGCAGATCCTCCAGCAGTTCTTCGTCGAGCTCCATCACCACGTCAGGCACAGTGTCGATCCACTTTGTATCTTCCGTATCGTAGGAACCCTCGTACGGAACTTCCTGCTCAAAGCCTGCCTGGGTAGCCTTCAACCACCCATCCTTACTGGAGGCAAAGACCCACCGATTTCCGACCTTGACCTTACAGAATGTTGTCGGCTCCATATCCTGAACACCAACAGTAAGAAGGTCGTATGAGTAAATGGTCGTACCGTCCGTGGACTCCAACTTCGCCTCTACTGGTACACGCACATCGTAGAACAGGTTGTCCTCGATCTGCAGTGTGACCGTGTCATACACCGACTCAGAGCCAAGCAACTCCTTCGGTTTGAATAGGAAATATGCTCCAGTCCCAATGGCACTAAGCAGCAATACGGCCCCCAGGACAATAGCGATTACTCTTTTCAATCTCCCAGTACAACTCCTCTCTGTAACAAATCCTGAATGCTAGGAGCCTGTGGCCGAGCTGCTCCGGCCAACCCCTGCTTTGGTGCCTCCATCTTCTGCTGCATCTCTGCCTGGAGCACTTCCGTCCTGCTAGGCGGTGAGCTCAGGAAGCTGCTGTCTGTGTGAGACTGCAGGAATGCTGAAATGAGGCCAGTGCGTGAAAGCTTAGGGAGGGCCGCCACGCGGTAAATGAACTGCGTAAGCGTGTCCACGTTGACACCGTTCAGCTGCGCCCTGACTTTATGCGTGTCACTGAGCGAGAGCTTAAACGATGCCATCCCACTCTTGACCTTCAGTATCTCAACCATGAGCGGTACGAGGCTGTTATTCACCTTCATCTCGGAGATAACAGACAGCCCCTGCGTCATGGAACCCGAGAGACAGGTGAGTAGGGGGAGAATGTCCTCCACATCCAGATAGTCGATGAACTCTTTGACCATGGCTGTAGAGACGGCAGAGCCAGGCGCGAACCCCTCGATGAGGTTAAGAGCGATGCGCGGCTTCCCATCTGCCCAGGCAGCTATCATCTGGATAGTGGAGGCTTCTGCCTGAATCCGGAGATTTCTATCACGGACATAACTGGTGAGGAGGGATACCATCTCCGCCTGTGTAAGGTGCTGAAGGTGCAACGTGAAGGCTCGCGACTTAAGTGTAGCCTTCAGATTTAGGGAGTCTGTTGTGCACATGAACAGGTAGACGCCTTTAGGAAGGTACTCTGTAGAGACGAGGAATGCCTCCTGGGCGGCATCGCTCATATCGTGTGCCTCGTCGAGGATGATGACCTTTTTGTCCAACCCGGAGAGGCCGAGACTTAGGTTTGCCTCAACTTCCTTCGCTGTATCCTTTCCCCCATTGATGCTCATGTTGTATAGGAGGACACTCTCTGTGCTTTTGTTCTCATTGATGACACGCTGGAGCACCTGGGGATCTCTGCCCATGATTTCTAGAGCGAGAATTTTGGCAAAGGAGGACTTGCCAAGCCCTTCATCCCCTTCAAGGATGATAAACTGAGGCAGCGTACCCTTCGCCAGATGGTCTTTTAGGAACTCCACTAGATTCTTATGGCCGACGATGTCGTCAAAGCAGGTAGGCTTCTTTGGCATTGTAAATCACCACATCTCCTAACTATGCCGTAGGAGGGAGCCGAAGCTCCCTCCTACTATAAGGATATCTGTATGCGTAGCTGAAAACGCCCCTAACGTGTTGAGACACTTTCAGCTACGCACACTTGTGGGTGTGCGTAACCGTGTGTATGAGAGGTAGGGAGGTTTGGGTGCACCCCGTGGGTGTGCACCAAGAAGGTGCCGTATGCAAGCATATGGGAGTGAATGGTGGGTGGCGTCCAAACACACCGATGCGCCTATCGGCGCCTTCTTGCTGCACACCCACTCACCCACCAGGAGCCAGGTCTCTGCGGTAGGCCGCAGAGATATTGGAATAGGAGGTGAAAATGTCTGTCTACGAATAGGAGAGTCCTACCGTAGAGACCCGACTCCCGATTGGGAGTGGGTGTGCTGAAGAAGAGCTTACAGAGCGATCTCGGAAGCAGCCTGAGCCGCGTTCTTGTTGACGCGCTCCTCGATCTCCATGCAGAAGTTGGTCATGCCGAAGGCCAGACGGTTGGCACCGGAACCCTCGCCCATGATCTTGGCAGCCAGAGCGATCTGGGCATCCTGAATCTCCTGCAGAGCCTTGGCGTCGGGACGGCCGATGCCGCCGGCAACCTTGGAGGGGAACAGAGGCTCGTACTCGCCCTTGCGGACCCACACGGGAGCCTGCTCCCACATCAGGGGCACACGCATCTTCTTGACGCTGTACTTGCCGTTCTTGTCGACGCGGACAGCGAAGTAGAAGGCGGAGGAACGAACGGTCATCTTGCCCTGGCCATTGCCGATCTCGTTGATGGGACGGGTCTCGGGATTGGCGGCGGGGTTGTTGCCCTTGATGCGCAGAGTGGGAGTCTTGGCCACAGCGGCAGCGGAAGCGCCGGCGGCAGACTTCTTCTTGATGAAGGCCAGCTGGCAGCCCAGGCCGTTCTCCTTGTGGGAAACGATATAACCAGCCAGCTCGGTAGCCAGCAGGCCCATCAGGGACTGGCGGGTCACATTGCGCTCAGCAGTGGCGCCCTCGCCGGCCTCGGTGGTGGGGATGCGGATGGCGAAGCCCTTGGTGTTCCAACGCCAGGCCTTGTTCTTGTAGGCGCCCTCGCCCTCGTCGGTGATGGGGGCCACCAGCACGTCGAAGGTGCCGTCGCCGCTGGTCATGGTGTTCATGATGCCGTTGTAGGCAGCGTCGTTGTCGAAATCATACCACATTGGGACAGACTTGGTGCCCTGGTGGTCGTTCTGATGCAGCAGCTTCAGCTGAGCCAGCTGCGCAGTAGAGGGGATGAAGGTGGAGTCAGGACGGCCCAGCAGGCTGTTGATGTCGGAATCGGGATTGTAGCGCTCCTTCATCTGAGCGATGACCTTCTCGGCGTCGCCCTTGACATGCAGCTTGCCGATGTCCTTCATCCAGTCGCCGGGGTAGGGCTTGTCGATCAGGACAGCCACCATCTCGGATTGCTCGGACTTCATCTGCTTGGTAGCCAGGTCACTGTTCACGACCTGCGCGATGGCGCTGGCCTGGGCAGTGGTGACGGCGGTGGGCATGGCAGGAACGCTGGTAGCGCCCTGGGTAGCGGTGGGGTCAGCCTCCTCAGCGGCAGCGCCAACCTCAGCGGCGAAACCACGCAGAGCCAGGTACTCGGGCAGATGAGCCAGGACGACCTGCTCGACGTCGTCAGCGCCAGCCAGGTAGCCGGCCAGCTCGTCGGAAGCCTGGAACTCGGCGATAACGTCATCAACGGTCAGGTTGGTGATGCCAGCCTGGGCCAGGGTCTCCATGATAGTGTCACGAGCATTGTTCATGTTTGTGTACCTCCTACAATGATTGTGTTTATAACTCAGTAATCAGAGCCTGTCTTCTCCAATTACCTGTTACCAATGATATATAGCCTAGGGGCTACATTTTCTCGACCCATTTTGTAGGGCCTTTCCGCACATCCTGAAGCAACGTACAGGCATAAGCCCAGTGCTTCATGTTGGGCGCACTGATTCTATCCGGTAGAGTGAAGCCTCTTTTATCGCAGATTAGCCTCAGAACGTCGGCGGTCTCGGTATCGTACTTCACACCTTTCTGATCCACCACATTACAGAACCCGTGGCGGATAACGGTGGCGCCTGCGGCGTAGCTCTCTGCAAAGAACAACTCTTTACAGACAGCTAACGCAGTGTCGGTGTAGAAGCTCTTGATGAGTGCTAGCTCATTGTGCGCCTCTACGGCCTGGTGAAGCTCGTCTACCGTAAAGTAGAGAAAAGAGTGACCAGTAGGGAGTGATTGGACAAACTTCAAGTACTCCCCAAAGTCTATGACTATCTCAACATCCGGCTGCATCCTGAACGGCTCAGGTTTTGGTTCTAAACTGCGGTCTAGCACCATGAGTGCCGCCAAGCAATCAGCCTCAGCTTCGATTCGCACTGACCAATCACCCCTTTCATTTTTATATGGTCTGGGTACTGTGATATATTTACTCGATGTAGAGGGCCCTCTGCATCATTTCGGAAATCTGTTTTGACAGATCTCCCCGCTTTGCAGGAACTTTCCTGTTGCCGATCTCCCAGGCCCACTGCTGGATGCGCTCTTTGTTGCCTTCCTCAACAATATTGAAGTCTCTCGGCACCACGAGTGGGTAGAACAGCATGAGCCGCTCCAAATACTGAGGGCACACACGCTCCATCATAGAGCGCAAGTCCCCAGGATTGCCGAGATAGTGCATCAGGTTGGGACGGCAGAACAGCGCCACCAGATACTGCCTGTCCTCTTTGGGAAGCGGAGGCAGATCCTTGGATGGATCGCCAGCCAGGAACTTCTGGAAGACCACCGAGTTGTAAGGGGTTTCCTTGCCCTTCTTGCACGTATAGCTGTAGTTGTCCATGGTCACAGTTTTGGCCTGCGAGGAGGTAGGGAGGATGCTCACATTATCCCGTACCAGGATGTAGAGGTCGGAATCGGCTGTGTGCACATAAATGTGGTCATACTTCATCCGGTTCTGCCGCACGATGGTAAAGATAACATCATCAGCTTCATACCCATCCTCAGCATAGATGGTGAAGCCGCAGTCTTTCAGAATGTACTCTGCGACATCTTTTCCCACGGACACGTTGTTGGGGTGCGTACGCGAACCCTTGTAGTCAGGGTACTTGTCCTTCTTGATGGTCGGGTTCCGGTCCGCCACGAAGGCGATAGGGCCTGTGCCCATGTACTGCCCAAGGATGTTAAAGAGCATGGATGCACCACCAGTAGGGATGTTGCGCTCACGGTACCCGTTGCCGGTGTTCACGATATCGCCCTGTATGAAACTGTGACGGTTGAAGGAGCCAGCATAGATACACGGGCTCATGTCCACGACATGAAGAACTTTCTTGTCCATCTTAAAACTCCTTCACCATGTAACTGTCCATCGCGTACCCGGACCTGGCGATGTACTCACGGTACTTCAGACCCTTAAGAGCGATAGTCCACACATCACGCTTCCGGTTGATGATGCCAACCCCTGTGCTGCGCATCTTTGCATGGGGCTGGTAGAACATCACTCGGTTGTTTGCGACCTTTGTTTTGTAGCCGGCTGGCAGCAGAGCCACGAAGGCATCGTAGTCCGCCTTTCGGCGAGGCTCAAGGAAGGAGCGCACGTACTTGATATTCTTCTCAAGGAACTCCAGCTCCTCAATTACGGCACGCTGGTCAAATCGCATATTGGCGATGGTCTCCAGCTCGATCTTCTCGACCACCTTAGCAGATCCACGTTCAAGCAGCTGCATATGAAATGTAGCCATCTTGATTGCCTGACCGAGGTAGTTGTTGATGATTGCCGCGATTGGATTATCCACAGTGGTGCTGTTCAGGTAGTTGGTAAAACGCACCGCCAGTGCATCGTCAATCAGCTTAGAGAGCGCAGTTAAGCACTCAGGAGAGGCGACCTTAAAAAAGGTCTCGTCAAGAACTCCATTGATAGGGTCCATTTAGGCCTCCACACCTCCTAGTAGATTTCCAGTTGGCATCTCTACGTAGTACCCCTCTCGCTGCACGCAGGGACGCCCACGCCACATGATGACCTCGCCACCGTCCAGGATATCCCCATAGAATACTTTCTTCTTGTTACATGTGAAGCCAGCACTTACTTGGATATCTTGGGGGTCAGCTCGCATACATCCAATGGACAGTACGGCTTTGCCCTCTACGCACCCGAATAGGGAGGGAAGTTGAAACACGGAATCTCGGTACTTAAATTGGAACTTGGACTTCTCACCAATGTCCATCTGCATGAGCTTGTACGACTCCACAGCATTAGAGGGTATGATAATGCCACTATCGCCCCTGAAGGTGAACCCGCGGTGATACCCCAGGATGTACCGCTTGCCATCAATCAGGACTTGGTCACCCTCTGCCAGCTGCATATGGTCCATAGCCCGTCCAATTGTGGACGCCCGAAGAATAGGTGTACCCGAACGTGCGGCGAGAATGAACATATCCGGGTACACCTTTACGGGGACATCTGCCACGGAGAAGTAGAATGGGTCACCAAGCTCAGTCAAAGCTCTGAACCTACAGTGATACATTTTTACCCTCCACCGAAGACAGCAGGTCTTCAAGAATGATATGGACGTCAGGAAGCAATGTGAGGGAGAACCGCCGACGCCTGTAGTCCGAGAGCCTGTGCGCTGTAATCGCATCACTAGAGGAGGCGTTATATTCCGCCAGAGTAATGTCCTTGGCCGTTGGCATCAAGAACATTTTGGACTTACCAGGCTTCTTCTCCACATAGGGAGTGGGACGCTCAATGTCGAGCTTCAATCCCGTGAGAATGCCATAGTACTTCATGCCCATTGCGATTCCACCTCCTGTAGTATCATTTTGCACTCACCGACAGATTTACCGTACAGACGCATCTTCAGTTCATCCGAAAAGTAGACGCACCTGTTTACAGGGCGAATCGTATCGGTTTCCTCGTCGCGCACAAGCTCCTGGTAGCAGCATGAATGCATAGAGAGCAACAGGCGGTCACTACTCATGTTGGTTATGTCCATTAGACGACTAAGGACGTCGCTGATGGAATTGGCATGAATCGTAGAAAAAACTACCTTGCCGGTGTTCGCCGTCTGTATCGTAGCCTGAGCTGTGTAGTTAGTAATCTCAGTGATATAGACGACATCTGGATTCTGCCGCAGTAACGATGCTGCATTGGCCGAGTACTCCTCTTCGGTTTCAGTATTGATCTGCTCAACACCCTCAACCAGAGTCTCTACCGGGCTTTCCACGGAGACAATTTTGTAGCAGTCCAGCGCCACCAGCTCCCGCAATGCTGACAGGATAGTGGTGTTCTTGCCAGACATTGTCTCACCAATAAACAGCCTGAGCCCCTTCTCACGGCTAAGCATCCTCTCCCGAATGAACTTGCACGCATTAGGAGCAATATTGAGCCCCTCCAACGTCTCGGTAAGGACATCGTCAGATAGGACACGAATGGTGATGGAGCGTCCATAGTAGGTGCTGTTGACCACCACACGCCCACGGTGATGCATATCCAACTGGACACTCAGGTAGTGTGGCTGCGCGTCCTTCTCGATGATAGGCGCTGACGCCCTCACGGATAGGAGCTTAGTGAAGTCGTCCACATCTTCGCGAAGAATGGTACGCTTTGAGCGCACCTTCTTCTTTCTGACGTTGTAGTAAACAACTGCACCCTCAGCCACGTTCGTGATTGTGATATCTGCCGCCTGTAAGGCAATTGCCTCTTCAACTATCATGTCAAACTTATCTACGGCCGGCAGCTCATACAGAAAATCTGGCTGCCCGTAGTGGCGCATGTACAGCTTGACATAGTAATAGATGGGCACCTCAACCTCGACTGGAGACAGGTTTTTCACTCCAGGTATGTAGCCTCTCTTTTCAGGAAGCACGCCCACATAGACAGTTTCAGAACGTGTGTCGTACCGAATAGGTACGCAGTTGTACCCACGAAACTCATTCACCAGCTCTTTGGGAATGTATTGAGGCGTAGGTGTTTGCAACTGCGTACCATATTCGGCAGAGCAGATTTCGAGGAGCTTGTCGTCATCAAGCATATTCTGCTCGTAGACAATTAGCGCCTCTGGCGTGGTGAATTGAGAGGCGTCCCGGAACCGCAGCTTGGTGGCTTCCTTCACCAGATGCAAGTTGCTGGCGGACAGTACGCCTGACAATCCCTTCACGCTCTAAAGGCCTCCTCGAACACACGCAGAACGTCATTGTAGGTGTGGGGCTGCTGACGGACAATGGCGGCCTGCTTGATCTCCCGCAGATAGGGAATGGGGATCAGCTTGGTCATGGAAATGTCCATCTTCAGCGTAGAGATGAGCATGCCTACATCAACAGGACTGTCGATGCAAATCAGCTTGTGGCAGACATTAGGGATCTTACGCCCAGCCTCGTAAGCAGAGGTAACATTGGCCATACTCTCCACCGTGCAGTTGGTCACGTAGGAGATGGAGAGGGCTTCCCGGCCGACCTGGTCCAGAATATCCAGCTGCGCGGTATCCAGGACGATGATGAGGTGGCGGAAGTAGGTGAGTCGAGACTTGAGCTCCTCCATCAGATGGAACACCTTCTCCGGGTCGTTGCCCACAGAACCTGTCACGAAGAGGAGAGGCTGCTGCTTCCGCTCCACCATGAACTCGTCCAGCTGGACAACATCGTAGCCATAGCGGTCATAGTGGGAGTGGCCAGTAAGGTCGACCACAAGAGTGTTGTCCCGGCGGCTCAGCATGCCCGCGTAGATAGCGGAGGTAGCGGTGAGACCGGTGTGCTCGGAGCCAACGATGACGTTGAAGCACTCTTTAAGCAGAGAGTCACGCACGACAAGGCTCTCCACATTGTTGGCGCGCAGGCAGCTGATGACATCGCGCTGATACTGGATAACGCGGTTCTGCTCCACGATGACCTGGAACATGGTGCCCATGAGGCCCTTGACCTTGTCTTCAACGAGGGAGAGCTGCACCTGCCCCTTAGCGAGAGCATCCAGGATGGACTGGGCCAGGTTTACAGTGTTGCTCGGCTGGAACAGCTTAGAGCTGACAGAGAGCACATTGTTGATGTACTCATTGTTAGAGGGGAGCTTCTCACCCAAACGGGCCACGATCTCCTCCATACCCTCATGGTGCAGGAAAGCGAACATCTTGCAGAGTTCGCCCTCAATAGATTGGAGCTCGACCATTCGCTCATAGAGGGTATCGTCCAGGCTGTCCTCACCAGAGACGGCCTTCTCTAGGAAGGCATCCTTGTTCTGATGAATAGAGATGACCGCGTTGGCGATCTCATTGCAGCGATCCTCCACAGTAGAGGAGCATACAGAGATCACGCGCTCCATCAGGGAGACGAACTTGTCCACGAGGACGCTGTTGTAGGTGGCCTGCAGGACCTGACGATTGGCGCCGAACTCCTGCACCGCCTTCATCTTCTCTTCGTTGGACTTGTGGTTGTCCGCCCAGATATCGCGAATACGGAGATCCCAAACCTCCAGCATATTCGCCACTCCGGCGAACTCGTTGTTCTCCAAAATGAGCTGGCGGATGATGCTGTCTCTGTTGATCTGCTTCTTGAGGATGTCCCAATCCTTGACAGTCTTAACAGAGTCGATCACATCCTCTGCGGAGGGAGCCTTCGGCTGCTCAGCCTCAGAACTGGGAGCGGGCTGCTCCTCGGTAGGAGTCACGCCATCAATAGGAGGGAGGTCGAACTCCACGCTCTTGGGCGGCTCAACCGGCACCTCCTCAGCAGGCTTGGACTCCGCCAGAGACACGGGCTTAGGAGGCTCGGGATTATCGCCGAGATCGCCGACCCTGTCAGCGCTGGAATGATACTTTGGATCCACCGCCTTGATGTCCTCACCATAGAACTCCGTGACAGCCTCAGCGATGACAATGTCCTTAATCTTCTTCACCTGCTTCACGTGAGGAGCGTCCTGGAAGAGCTTCGCCTCACGGTCGTTGGTACACAGGTAGATAACACAGACGCCTTTGTGCCGTTTAGCGACGGCTTCCGGAATCTTCTTGCCGGCCGGGCCAGTCAGGTCACTAGGACCCAACAGCACGACGTCCATGTTAGACACTGCGGGGTCGATGGACATGGTATCAATGATACCGTTGATGCTGGATTGATGGCACTTAGGCCCGAGAGCCTTCTTCGCCATCAAGCTCAGCGACGCGACGTACACCATTGCTTAAAGTACCTCCTCAATGTAATAGGGGATATAACCCAACGGGGCCTTCACGGTGACCTCGGCACCCTTTGACTTGCCAAGTACGGCTGCCCCGAGAGGCGTAGCCGCAGAAATGGCACCGATTTTTGCATTGCCAAGGCCAGTGGGATAAATCTTGATGTAGAGAGTGGCGTTGTGTTTGCGGTCGATGACCTTCAGGGTAGAGCCTACCATGACCTTCCCTGTAGGGATGTAGGATGTGGAGAACTTCTTGTATGTGGCAATCGTATCAGAGAGGGACATGATAGAGACATTGATACGCGCGATGGCGTCGTTGGCAATCTGCCACTCTGCGTTTTCTGAGCGGTCGCCCTGCGCAGTAGCCCGTCGTGCTATGTCCTGCTCTTCTTTCAGCCGCTGCTGATAGGATTCGAGCTCCATCTGCAAATTACGGATATGATTAGCAACCTGGGACTCGATCTCCTTGGACTTCATAGCGAGCTCACTGGTCATTGCTAGCCCTCCTGATTCTGATTACTCTGAACTGTCTGACCCCATCGACGGACACGTCCCACTCCTGTGAGATCTGGTCGCCCAGGGGAATAGAGAGGCCATGGCCACAGTTGATCGCCTCGTGGCCAACGTGCTTAACGGCACGCACAGTGCGTCCATCATCGAGCACGATCTCCCAGCTCCTCTTCCTGAGTTTGGAGGTACCGAAATATCTATCCTCCCCGGAGAGGATCTCCTGCAATACTGCTGTACATACTGCCGGGTCAGCATAGGGCGCAAACGGCTTGATGTTTTTGGAATCAAACGCCAGCATGTAGGCGTCGTCCGCCTTATCCAGGAAGCCGATTACGCGAGAGCTGCCGGCAACAGACTTTGTCTTCTTGCTGCCGAACAAACCCATTAAGCGTTTCCTCCGTTGTTAGACTGGTTATTGGAATTGCCGCCACCGTTGCCTCCCTTGCCACCCTTGGAACCCCCGCCGATGGCGAAAGCAGCGATAAGAAGGCCAACAATAAGAATGGCGCCCAGAATCTTGAGAACGCCGATGTTGGCAATCGCAGCCATGATATCAGCCAATGCAAACACCTCCTTTTACAGGAACTTTGGCCCACTCTTGCTCATGTAGATGGCAGGCCTGTTGGTAGAGATTAAAGACTTGTAGAGCCGAACATCGCTGCACTCGACAGCATCTACTAGCATGCGAGGCGACTCCCCACCTATCGAAACGCGATTGTTTTCGTCCATAAAGAGCAGATAGGGAGGGATGTTGACATCCTTCACTTCTGGGCACGTACGTACAAACCCAATCGGCGTTTTAGGAGTAAAGAGAAGTTTGGTATTGGCACCGGCAATCTGTGGATTTACATTATCGTCCTTCGTCTCAATCGACATGTAAGACCGCGTCACGGTAATCAGAAATACATTGTTGACAATCATGGAAGCTACTGCTTCTGTATTGACCGTCAGAGCTTTCCACAGATCGTGCCTTGTCCAGTGACTTGCTGACTGCTGAAATGGTTCAGCATAGGCAATAGGGAGACGTACGCGGACGAAGCCGATTATCTTGGTGTCAAAGTCATAGTTGCACTGGACTACTTCCCCACGGGAGTTCAGGCGCATCAACCCAGGCGCCAGCTTCTCGGACATCCAACCACCCCTCCCTTGTATAGATAGACAGGTCATTGGTGTTCTTGACTGCATCACCAGCAGCCAGCGTAAGCACCAAGTCCTGATGCAGTACCTTGTTGAGGATGTACCCTTTCCTCGCATCATGCACATAAACCGTGCGACCATCATCTGAGTCAAGAACTGCGGAGTACCCACACCACTGCCCAACAATGTCGAATGTGCGTCTAAATGGGAACTCCCATGCTCCGTACCGCACCAGTAGGCCATCGGCTTCCCTAAAGCCAGAGAAGGTGCTGTCATTCCGGCCAACGTAGAGAATGCCGTCGTGGCGTAGACACCAGATAGCGTCGGGCCCGTAGAACGGAGTCACCTGCGGCTGTATCTTTACGCCTAAAGCACAGCCATAGGAGTTCACTCTCCCATCCAGCTCCCGCACACAGATGTGAGAACCATCACACCAGCACTGCAAATATGGCGCACCGTTAAAGTGTCTGTAGGCCACAACGGCACCTCCTTTACATGAATTTGATAATGACAGCCGCAGCGATGCATACGCACATGGCGGCAAGTAAAAAGCCCAAGAGGACCTTGCTGAGTAGGTCAGCCCTAGGTGGCCCCTCTTTCACACCTTCCTGCCATATAGGCTTGAGCTTGTCCGGATTCGGTTCCTCCGGATCGAGCTTTATGTAGGAAGAAGTCCCATCCTCTGGATTAGTGATGATAACGTGGAAGCCCTCGTCATCCGTCTCCAGTTCATAGCGGAAATCCGGATTGTAAGCATTGCCGAGAATGGAGCGTGCCATGTTGGGACCGAGATGCTCAATCACAGGCGCCACTCCTTCCGCTCCTTATGCATGGCGCTGATACTCTTGCGAGCAGCGCTGATATGCCCAGAAACTGTGCAAACGCTGATGCCATAGCGAGCGGCTACCTGATCATTCGTCAGACCATACTTATACCGTGCCAGAACAGCCTGGCGCTGCGCGGGCGTAAGCCTGCGGATATAATAGATGATGCGTGACGTGTCATCGACACCACAGTCACCGCACAGTGCCATCTCCCAATTGTCGATCTCACGCAGCTGCTCCTCCACCCTGCGATTTGTAGCCTCCTCGATGGTGGAGAGCTTAGGCATAGAGGGCTGGACCCTGACCGGTCCGATGGTAGCAATAGGTGCGATGTCACTTCTAAATGTGCTGCTCCCCGAAGTGTAAAAGTGCAGGAAGCAGTACTCGGGCCACCCCCACAGCACCTTACCGGCTGCCCTGTACGCAAGAGCCTTTTCTCGAATCTCCTCAGGAGAGAGCCCTTGCTGAATCAGGTCCTGAACAGAGGTAGACGCAACAGACTTAGCCACGTTAGAGTCCTCCTTTATAAAACTGCTCAAACGCCTCGACATCAGGATAGTTAGCCTGGAACTGCGTGTAGAGCTTGTCGTACTGCTCAAACTCATTCATAGGAGTGAGCATACTCGTTTTGGTTCCGGTGTAGGTGATAGTCAACGTCTCCTTGGCTCGGGTTGCCGCAACGAACAGCAGCGAGCGCTCATTGCGAATCTCCCGGGCCTTCTCCATAACACACCCAGCCTTCTCCATGACGTCCAGCTTGTGCATGTTAGGTACCACTCCGGCATCTGCATCGAGGATGTACACATCGTCCGCCTCAAGACCTTTGGAGGCATGGAAGGTGTAGCAACGCACACCATGACGGCGAGCATTGCAGTCCTGAATGACCTGCAGCTTTGCCATCTCGTCCTGAATGAAGGCGTAGTAGGTCTTGTTCTGCACCACCGAGCGAGCCATGTTGAGATAGTAGGTGGATGGCATCTCCAGATAGGGCTCCCGCTCAGTGAGGTAGACCTCGTTGAAGAGAGGAAAGATAGCATTGAGGATCTCACGCATAGGACGCTGCTTAGAGAGCATGTCCTTCACAGAGAGCAGAAGCTCCATTGCATTCCGAGCTGCCATAGCATCGCGGAAGTTATAAGGAGCCTCGAAGATAGAGCACCCCTCTTGGGCGCACACCTTATAGATGGGGGACTTGGTGTACTCCTTGTAGTCCTTCTGCTCCGGAAGGATATAGCGCAGGGCGCTGAGGTTGGCGAGATTCTGAGGATTTGCAGCCAGCTCTACAACAGCGCACATCTCCCGGATAACCGGAATCATGTTTGTTGCCTGGTACTTGTTGACACGGAAAGGCACCTTCCTCTTGAACAGCTCCTCAGCGATAGGAGTAGCGGAGTAATTGTTGCGGAAAAGGAAGAGGACATCCCGCGGGAATGTGTTACGGTTCTCCCTGTACTGCTGCTCGATTGTGTCACAGATCGCAGACAGCGGCAGATTAGGGACAACATCAACAGTGCCCTCCTTGCCAGTGCCAATAAAGTCCTGCTCGTTCATAGCGTTAGGGTGGATGATGACCTTGCTGTAATCAACGATAGTATCAGCACACCGGAAGGACTTATTGAGGTTCAGTTCTCTGGCATTCGGGAAGTACCGCTTGAACTCACCGACAATCTCCTGACAAGCGCCGTTGAAAGCGTAAATCTGCTGCTTGATATCACCGATAGCGATAACGGTATCAGAGAGCAGGGAGATGACACGGAGCTGCAGTAGGGAGAGGTCCTGGAACTCGTCCACGAGCAGGATGCGGCACCTGGACTTGAACTCCGCGGACACCTCCGGGTGCGAGAGCAAAAGCTCCAGCGTGTAGATGAGAATATCCTGCACCTGGAGGGTATCAGTCATCTTCGTGTAGAGGTAGAGGAACTTACGCAGAGTTGTGAAGTCCTCGTATGGCATACGGCACTGTTTGAACGCGTACTTGCTCTCCACATGGCTACGGTCGAACACAAGGGATGAGTTCAGGCTGCGCACCGCATTGATAAACGGCCTAATCTGCCACGGATGTAGTGAGATGCCCTTGTCCTTGGAAATATCCATGAGCAACCCAGCCTGGTCTTCGATGGAGATAGTGTCAACCACCGTGAGCTTACCGATGCCAAGCAACTTGTAATTAGCCTTCAAGATGCTTGAACACAGTGAGTGTAGGGTCTGAAAGTTGACAGTCTGTTTGATGCCCACTTTTTCGCAATCCTGCTTGTGTCGAACCTTCAATTCGCCAGTGGACATATTGGTGAATGAGAGCGCATAGATCTGATTGCCGGGTACTTGGTGGTAGAGCTCAGCGGTAAGTAGGCCACCGATGGCGGACTTCGTCTTACCAGTACCAGGAGAGGAGAAGGAGATAATAGGCGACGTGAAATCGCGCATAAACGCCCTCTGCTCGTCGGTGTACTGAACTCCCACCCTGGCACTCAAATCGTTAAGGAAAGTGTCCAGACTGATAGGGAGCATATTGTCACCTCATTATTTTTTGTATGGGTCTATGAGTATTCCGGATGGGTTAAGAGCCCTCCGTGCCTGCCAGACACCGCCGAAGTACATTGGAGTGAACCAATAATCCTCCAAACAATCGTCAGGCTTCATCGGGGAAGTGAGTGAGTTGCCTATCTTTATGTATCCAGCGCATCCAAGCAGGGATAGCTGTATGTACGCCATTTGGGCGGCCACTGTGGATATCTCCTGCCCAACAAATAGAGAGTGATTCTGCCAGTTCCTCCCATCTTTGAGCGAGTTACTGAGTACATGTGCAGCGGCTATCAACATGACGCCTGCACCAAGTGTTGGGTCCTGTATAGAGATATAACCTCTACTGTCAATGGACTCCTTTGCACCATGTAATGCTATCTCAGCCATCATCTCAGCAACATTGTATGGAGTGAATATCTGGCAAAGGTTCTTACTGTTGAAGCCGTAGGTGCGTGTAGACGGACCCTAGAAAGTCTTGAGCCGGATTTCGTTCTAGTGCAATCGTAGTAGCCGCGAGAAGCCTGGACATGGTTGCCAAGCCTTCCTTAGTGTACTTCTTTGCAATATCGAGATACATCTTCTCTCGAACTGCAAAGCGCACCCTGTCAACCGAATTGGAGATAGTACAAGCACAGACACTTATGAAGTCACTCCAGACAGTGTGCAAGCTGTACTTCCCAGATAATGACTGGACTGTCCGCACGAAGTCCCGTTCATCCACCGGTAGTTCATGCTCGTTTGTTTTTGACAAATTAACCCTCCTTTAGACGCTTGCCCTTGTACGGTCTGAAACTGGGCAGCCGGCGTCTGCGCAATCTGTAGATTTCACGCTCCTGCTGGATGATGAGTTTAACAGCCTCTTCCATGACAAGCGCATCATGCTCAAAGATGCTATCCTGCTCATCCTTAGGAATCAGTGCGCGCCTGTCCTCAGCATTGTCCAACAGGCCCGCAATGATTTCGTCCTTAGACATAAACTCACCTCAGTTATATATGTAGTGGCGACTAGGATTGCTCGTCACAAGTAGTCCTTGATTTTCCTGTTCTTCGGCTTCATGCTCTTCTCAAGCACCTTTACCACCCTATCAATGCAATGCCGCCACTCTGGAAGCTTAAACAGGTTTTCCTTTCCAAACTCGGTAGGGATGGCGAGATTGTCACTGAGGAACAAGTTATACTCGCCCGGGACAGGACGCTGCACGACGAAAGTAAAGCCGACTAGGACATAGAACTCCTCCCAACGATGTGAGTTTGGGTAGAGGTTATCCGCAATGAGCTTGAAGAGCTCCCCAACTGAGCTTCTGAGGTCAATCTTGATCTCCGGCCTGGCCGCCTGCACGATAAAGGCGAACGCTCTGTCAGCATCCGCCCTCCCGTTCTCCATATGATAGAGCCGGCTTGGGTCCAAAGAGTTGATCACATTCACAGCATCCTCTGCAGTAGAGGGAAGGGGAAGGGGAACAGACGTCGGACAGCTTTTCTTCAACTCCATCCGACGTCTGTTCTCCTCGAAGTACGCCTCACGCTCAGGGTCTTCAGTGTCGTGTACCTCGACCCCTTCGTATGCGGCAGACGTAATATGCTTCATGACATCGCGACAAATCCTAGCGCCAGCCAAGTCTACCCGCTTAACGGTAGAGAGGAACGATTTTACTTCACCAGCGTAGTGGGAGGCGAAGTACTGCGTCCCAAACTGGTCGACTAGTTTAGTCATATGCGACATCCTCCTTCTGGACTACTGTGTGATCACCGTCTAGGAAGAACTTGTAGGCGGTGTGACTGTTGTTAGCGAACACCTCTGGTTTCTGTTCGATAGAGATAATCTGCATATCCTGTGCAAGCACTGGAAGATAGGAAGAGAGCGTAGCCGAGTTTTCTACCGACAGTTTCGCGAAAATCTCATCCAGCACAAGAGTCTGCAGGAACTGCGGATTGGCTCGCAGAACCACTGACCGCATCATAACAGAGAGAATAGAGCGGAACCCCGACCCCTCCAATCTGGATACATCAATGCCGTCCTGTGTTTCAAACCACGCCTCACCATCTTCGCAGCGAGGAATAATCGTATCGTCACAGGACGGTACGATGTAGGCGGCGGCACGCATAGCGGACATAACCGCTGTGTTACCATCTCTCCGCCTCTCATCGGTGTAGCTCGTAATTGCCTCCAGCAAAGCAGCGTAACTAGAGATGCCAACGTCCAGCCGCTTGATAGCGACCGTACACTGGTTCATGATAGTCTCCTGCTGTGTGCGCTTGCTGGTGTTCTCTTTTGTCTGCTCGATACGGAATGATGCTTCCTGTGCCCGCCTGCGTAAGGCTGCACACAGCTCTGCTGTTGTACTCATGTAAGCAACACCCTCAGACAATAGATAAGAGCATACGCAACGAAGATGTCCCTAGGCACATTGAGTCCCTCCCCGATGAGATAGAGATAGGAGATTCCCCACACAACTTGAAGAACATCTGCACGTATTCGATGAATGTGGGTAACGTCGCAATAGGTGTATCGCATTTACCCATCTTCATATTAGATTGGACCTTTGGCCGACTCACCTCAATGTCAATCCCACTTTCATAGAAATGACAACGGCAAGGGCCAGGGCCGACAGAGCGCAGGAACTGCTGTATCTTAGGGAGGTATGAACCTCCCGCAAGCACCCCAGGCTCTCCGTGATCCTTTAGCATGTCATCTATGAACTTGCACGAATCCACTGCATTCCTTGGAACGGCTAAGATAGCCGAACCACGCTTGAACTCAATGGCATCCGCGGTCACGCTGTACTCCGTCGGCCCAAACTCCGCCACCGCCTTTAGCTCGCTTAATGCCATTACGGTGTCCAACACTGTGTTTGGCAACTGAAGCCAGAAAGACGGGAATTTCATAATTGCATAGGGAGGCTTGAATATAACCGGAGCCTCACGCTGCAGCGACTTGGTAACTGGTGCAGTCTCAGAGAACAATCTCGCCCACTGCTTAACGTCGTTGGTAGAGAGCTTGCTGAATGTGCCGCCCCTCCTGTTGTACCTAGACACTATCCCGTTCGCTTGCTGTAACGTAGAGGACATAGAGTCGCACTTCACGCTGACAAACAACGGAGAAAGGTCTAACTCAACAACACCACGACCCGGCAGAATCTCCGACAGGTCCTGATATAGGACTGTCAGTGAATAGGGGCCAGGATGCTCAGATGCAATCTGTTGCTCATAGACGATACCACTTGAACAAGTGATGTAGAGAATGTGATTCTCGATATTGAAACCCATAATTGCTGCATCCGTGGATCCCTTAAAGATAGGCTTGATGTCCTTGAATACTGACTTTAAATCTGAGCTGTTGACGTGGATAAGCATTTCACAGCCTCCTGATTGAAAGCCAGGTAGAGTGTGTTCATCTGCTGCTGGATAGAGAGGAGGACCTCTTTCTCCTTTTTGTACTGCTCAACGTCCAGGTCGCTCGGATCACTCACAAACAGCGATGGGAGCATCTGCTCCGCCGTAGTGCCCGGGAGCGGCGGCAACTTAGAGCGGATATCGTCAGTGGCACTGGTATAGCTCTTGACCAGCGCATCGCACCACTGGGAGACGAGGAGCCTGTCCTCGATGAAAACACGGTTCCGCTGCTCAAGCAGCTGCTTGGCCTTAGCAGCGTCGAGTTCAAGCTGTTCCATTCTGTGCACCTCCTACCAAACCAAGAATTTTTAGGCCCTGTACAACCTCTAAGTAGGACTCTGAGGCCGCATCCACCAGCTTGAGTTGATTCTCATTGAAACCCTTCGCACGCAGATACTCTACCAGAGACACAGTCTTAGGAATCTCCATGACAGCCTGTTCAGGCATGGCGGCCTTTAACGGCTTGTCCTTCTTCTTATAGAAGCGTAGAAGGTTAGCGTGGAGGTCGAAGGTGTAGAGAGCGCAACTCACGCGCCCGTCATCCGCGATCTCCACGACAGGGAGGTTCACATCTGTGTGCAGGTCATTACTGCCGGACGTGGTGATTGCCATAGAGCCAGGAATAATCATAGGTAGAGATCTGCCACGGGCCTGAATGTTGAACGCACCAACTGGAGTGTGGATATGGCCAACAATTGCGAGATTGATGTTCTCGAAAATGTTGTCCAGGTAAGAAGTCATGGTCGTTCCTCTGAAGCCTGCGCCATTTCTCTGCTGGGTGGGCACCACCGTGTCATCATGGTATACACCGATGTGATACTTTACCTCCGGGTCCCGCTCGGCGATATAGTTCTTATTCTCCTTACTGTAGTGAAAGAAGGAGATCTGAACAGGTCCAATACGTAGAGAGGGTACCGCCCGGATAATAGGTGATGTGGCATAAATGGGCTGACTCGGCTTGTAGTACTCAGACGGCTGTATGAGGTACATCTCTGGGTTATTGTCCCGCTCCAAAAAGAAGTGATTCCCCAGGCAGATGTAGAAGTTCCCGTTCACGGCCTTAGAGAGGTCCTCATCCAGGTTCCTGTCGTTGTTCGACCTGTTGATAGAGCGGTAGCCCTTGTCGTACCAATCGCCCAGGGACACGAGGTGTGTGATGCCCTTCTGCTTGATAAAAGAGAGAATGTCACGCTGAACGGCATCCACTGCCTTCGTGTACCCCGCGATTGTAGAGAAGTCGCAATCCCGCTTGTGCAGGTCACTCACAAAAAGAATGCGTGCCCTCATTTGCCAATCCCCAACAGCTCCTGCAGAGAATACTTAGGAATCCTCCGCATGACGTACAGGTGGGAGTTCTTCTTGTCCTCACACTGCTCATACTTGCCGCCGCGGTGAATGGTGTAGCGGCGCCCGGAATAGATTGGCGTCTCCTTCACGTCCACTCCAACCTCCTGCGGAATGTTGATCCAGGTGACGTTGTTTTTCGTGAAGAGAGTGATGGCGGTCTTCCTCACATCCCGCTTAAAGAGCACGATGACAGAAAACGGGTACCCGAAAGAATTGATGACCTGCTCAATGGCAACCATCCGCTCCACAGGCACATTGCCATAGAACTCTGCCTCGATTGTAGAGGAGGTGTAGTTCAGCACCACCCGCGTCCGAGGATAGAGCTCCCTTAAGGTCTGGGCGATAACCCCGACCATAGCACCAGCAGCTTCCATGATATCGGAGATATTGGCGATAATGCTCTCTGATGCACGGCGCTCAATCACGGAGTATTCGTGCGCCAGGATTTTGAACTCATCCTCGTCCCCACCAATATCCGGATGCAGCTGCTTAGCCAGAGAACGGTAAGCCTTTCTGGCCTCATCGAGAGACATGCTCTCGGAAAGATACTTAAATTCCATATACCCCTCCTTACTCATGTACACAGTCAACCAGCTGGCGCTTGCAGGTAGGGCAGACACCAGACGCAATCTCTTTAAGCTCCACCATGTTCTTCTCAATGTCCGGCAGCTTATCTGTAAACGGGGAAAGCAGTTTGGAATACCTCAACTGCGGCATCTCCCGAAGAATAGGCATTATGGCCACCTTCGGCACCGGATGGATAGGTGGCATAGGAGGAACATCGAGAGCTTCGAGATTGCGAGCCAAATACTGGCACGTGTCTTTTACCTCCGTCTCCTTCTCAACATCCCAATACTGCAAGGCCGCGTAGGTAGCCTGTGCTACCTCAAGAGCGTGTACAATATCCGTACGCTGCTTCTTGGAGGCTTTTAGGAGCTTTTCGATGGAGTCGGAGGAGGCCTCTGCATACTGGTCAGACCGGACACTGTTGAGCAAATCAAAGTTGACAGACTTCTTCGTATCCACAAAAAGGAACCCATCAACGTCCTGATGGATATTAAGGGATACGCCATGGTCGCTGTTATAGTGCCACCCAAACTCCTTGACCAAAATCGGTATCGACTTATCAGCCAGATAACGTCTCACGGGTGGGCAGTCAGGCCGTGTAAGCTCAGCATAGGTAGCGGCCGCCTCAGTCGCTATACGAATGAACAGCGTTGTGCCGTCATAGCGTGTCATCATAAGCTCACCGTACTCGTGGCCCCGTCTGATGATGGAGCGACGATTACTGGGGCGCGTGATGGCGTTGCTCACGACGTCATTCAACACCTTGACGAGTACTGACTTACCATTGCTGTTGTTACCATAGAACCTGACAATGCCCACCCGCGGGAACTCAAGGATAGTCTTGGTATGAGACTGGATGTTCACCATTACAGCACTTTTCAGCGCTGACAACAGTTACTCCTCCTCACACGCAACAATCGTAATACGGGCCCTGTTGGAAGTAAGGCCACAAGAGACCTGGGCGGCGGCATCAGTAGAGAAGAAGTGGAACGCACCCTCCTTCCTCCCCCAAAACACGCCATTCTTGGTGTCCATGTGGAGGTACTTGCCTCCGCGCTTAACGAGGTAGGCGGTCATTACATACCACCTCCGATATCGACACCGATGCCGCCGGCCAGGAGATCTTCGGTGAGATCACCGGTGTTGTCCGCCATCTCAGCAGGGTTGGCCTTCTGCTGGCTGAAGTCGGGAGTATCACCAGACATGATGCTCTCCACAGTGGGAGCGGTGGCAGTAGCGGCGCCCTCGCCAATGGGGTGACCCAGGGCCTTGGTAAGGCGGCCGTTCAGGTCGGGATCCTCCTTGGGAGCGATGCGCAGGTAGTCCAGCAGCTGAGCGTTCTTGACCAGCCGGTCCTTGTCCTCGGGGGTCAGGAAGGGCAGGGCAGAGGTGCTCTCGACCATGACGGCCTGCAGCTTGGCCTTCAGAACCTCGTCGGGCATGGGCGCCATGTTGTAGGTGTGGGCAGAGATGCCATCGGGATCCTTGGGCACGCGCTGCAGCCACTCGTCCAGCTTGCTCTTCAGCTGGGGATTGCGGGCCACGATGGTGACGGACTGGGCAACGCCCTGAGGGTCGACCCGGCCGGCCTCAGCCTTGCTGTTCTTGGCAGAAGTGAAGTTGTAGAGAACCTCCAGGAAGTAGACCTCACCCTCAACAGGAGTCAGTCCGGGGTTCTGGGCCAGAATGCCGCAGTTGATATCGTTGGCCAGCGCCCGCAGCTTGCTCAGTCGGTTGTCAGACAGAGTCTGGATGTAGGTGCCAGTCTTCTGCTTGCGCTGATCGTCGAAGATGGGAGTGCCACTGTTTGGATCCATCGCGACGTAGACAACCTCAGTCAGCTTGAGGACGGTCAGCCGGCCGATAAGGGCCTTCTTGGCGTTCATGTTCTCCTTGGTATTGTACTTCTCCTCCACCTTGGTGCGGGCGGTCTGATAGGCGGTCTGACCCAGCACGGACCAGTCCTTCTTGTTGAGCTCCGCCAGGTCACGTTCCTTCTCGGCGTTGACCAGCAGGCCGGCAATCTTGGAGAACTGGTAGGCAAGGTCACCATCGCCGATGACCTGGCCGTTCTCATCGATGCGGGACAGGGAGCGGAGGAAGGTAGTGCCCAGCACCTTCATGTCGGACACGGGATGGCCGAAGTAGGCGGACATGTGGGGCTCGAAGGTACCACCGGAAGGCAGGCTCTCATCAGGCCACCACTTGAAGGGGTAGAACACAGTGCCCTGGTCACCAACCTCCCAGGCCTTACCGAAGTTCTTGCACTTCTGAAGGCTGCTGGACAGCTTGAGCACCTGCCGGGGGTCGCCGCCGAGGTTACCGGTGTTCACATTGCGGATAGCGTTAGCATTGTTGAAGTCGATAGGCATAGTTGTTGTCTCCTTGTAATAAATATTTAGGCACGCAACTTCTGCTCAGACCCTAGGGAATGTACCTCCCGGTTCCCTAGCAATCCTCCGGTACTCTAGAAGCATGCACAGTAAAGGGCTGGAATGTTCTATTCCAGCCCCATGGCTCTGCATACTTATGGACACACTTCTGCTACAACGTTACAAGCTGCCACCCACTCATACCACTGGTCAGGCGGCTCATCCGTCTCCACATCATAATCACTGATAACCATTGTGTATGGGATGCTGGCTTCTTTCAGGCAGCTGTGGATGTAGTCTGAATAGCACACGTCCCCATCCTTGATGAACTCCTCAACTGCACTACGTATTGCCTCGATGGCAGAGAGCTGGTAAGCTTCCGGAACAAAGACTACACAGTCCATCCAAGGGTTAAGGCAAGACCTAAATCTCACAACAACATCTGCCAAATTACAATACCTCCTTACAAACTGAGATAGGTGGTGTGGGCATAGTTACGAAATCTCGCGTACCAGCTACCTTGCGGATTAGGCAGCAAAGGATCATATACCGGCTCTAAAAGTTGGCACTCTATGCCGTCCCTTTCGAGACGCTCTATAATATGAAGTATGGTGTCACGATCGGATAGGGCACTGTCCTTTGCCTCACAGATGGCGTGTAGGGCCGCCCTTCCGGCATACTTGTAGTACTTTGTCGGTACCTCGATAACAAAATCTATCCACGGATTATCTTCAGCTACATAGCGAAGGCAGCTATGACGTCTCATCAGCGTGACCCCCTCTGACTTGAATGAAATGATTAGGGTACTCCGTTACGTAGTGTTACTCCAAGCCCCCGTAAAAATCGCAACTGCCCGCGTTTTTACAATCACACTTTTCAGCGAATATTTACCCTTGTGGTACAACTTGATGTTCTCAACCGTTCTGTCCCGGCATAGTCTCTCAGAATATGGAGTTGTGAAGATCAAATCATACTCACCTGTATCTAAACGCTTTGCAAACCCTCCGAACTCTATCTCTTCCATACCCTTCACAATAGTTAAGTCCAGTACCTCTGAACACTTCTCTGTTATCTCTTTAGAATACAATATAAACGCACCTCTTTTGATACGTATGGTCCGAGTAGTGGGACTCGAACCCACAACACCATGGTCCCAAACCATGTGCGCTGCCATTGCGCTACACCCGGGTATAAGGGCCTGCCTAACAATCCCGCAGGCCCTTTAACTAACGATCACTCGCCGGGGCCTGCTCGTTGCCGAAGATCATGTCATCGATATCCACAGGCGGGATTGGCTTACCGATGTCCTTCCTCATTTCTCAGGCACCTCAAGCGGCAGGTCGCAATGCTCGGCAACCTCACACAGAATAAAGCCGCCAAGCAGGGTGGCGGCAATTCCAGCAACTACGCCAAGAATAAATCTCTTCACGGTGCACTCACCTCCTTTCAAGGCAATGGCTCTCCAGTAAGAGCTGTGTATATGACGTCTAGCTCGTCCAGGAACATCTTCGGGTTCGCTATGTAACCGAGCATTACGCCATTAAGGAATATGCACCTAGACCCATACCTGACGTCCTCAATATTCCACAGGTCAATGTACACTTTCGGCCCCTTTAGTACGCCGTCCTCAACATAGTATTCCGTGGTAACTATCCTGCTGATCTCCTTACAAATTAGGGAGAAGAACACTACGAGTAGAGGGAGAGTCGATACCCTCAGTAGGAGTGCATTAACCCCGAGTTCTAAGAGGAGCAGGCAAGAAATTTGGATGCCTAAGAGGAATACTGAGAGTCCGACTAGGTACAGGGAGATACAGCTAATCAGATACCATAGCCGACTCCCCTGCGGAATACTTTTCCTCTGCACAGTAGATGCATACTCTGTGCTCTGTGTGGTCACCATCCTCGACTACCCGCACCTCCGGCCATTTGAGAATGATCCCGCACTCTTCGCATCTGTACTGTTTCACCAGGAACACCCCCAAACAAGTTAAGCCAGAAGCATACGGATTTCGCCATAGCCTCCGCGAGCTTCGGCCGCCCATCGCACAGATGAGGATAGAATGTATACCCACCCAGATTGAAAGCAGAATTGCAGTCAGTTACAATGCGCCAACTCCTCCCAACCTTGCAGGCAGAATAGACTACCCCGTAGCCTTCCAGCCTAGCGACTGGATACTGCTCTCTGAGTGCATAGAGTGCGTCAAGCTGACGCATAATCAGGTTTCCTAGCCTGTCCACATGATGTTCCGGCAATCCATACACCAACAAGGCACTTTCACCTATCCTTCAGTAATATATGGCTGCACCCTCAGAAAACTTTATTTCAGTTCCTCACGCAACCGCATAAGCATTATGCCGAGCATGTTCGTGTGCGGAACGAGCACGCACCTGTCACACGAGCAAGCACCGAAGTGATTGTCGTGCCACATGTTGCCCTCGCACAGATAGGCGCTCCCGGTGCTGAGCAGCATGTCAGCCAAACTGGTGCCGCGGGCAAACTTCTGCTTCAGGAGCTCATACATGATGCCATCCTTAACAGCTTCCCAGTCTGACCGCAAGGCCACCTGCCGGCCGAGCTTCTTTGCGTAGCCAGGCGAGCACTGTGCAAACTGCCTGCGCAGCGCCATATCTCCTGTTTTTGCTGCCTGAAAAGCATTCTCCACGGTAGGATACACAACACCATCGAGCGTAACAGGAGCGGGATAGAAGTTGCTCAGGAATTCATAGATCCCTGCGAATCGGTTAACAACGTTTGTCATTGCGGACCTCCTTACGCCTCTTCCTCATGAGCACGAATGTGATTATGATGAACGGGATGCAGGCAAAGCTGTAGTAAAAGGCAAATGTCACAACTGCCTGCGTGAGTACGAAAGCAGCAGCATTTAACTCAGCATCCTCATTTGTTAGAAAGTTGTACAGGTCACGCAGGATCCACGACTGTGAGTCCTCCCATGAGCTGCAGTTGGAGACAACGAACTCCTCGTCCCCTAACTTGTTCACAAACTCCGCATAACCCCCGGCTGGATTCATATTTTCGACTGAACGGTATATGTCCAGGTTCATGGTGTAGCAGAGTGTTCCTGCTCCTAGTATCACCAATGTGACTAGGGGCAGGATTTTCTCTGCTAATCTCATACCGCACCTACCGACACGGCAAGGCGATAGAGAATGGCTGTGAACTCCCCACGCGTAAGAGTGCCATTCGGATTGAAGTTGCCCTTCTCATCGCCCTCGAATACGCGACGGTTATAAAGGCCATCCACGGCATTGAGCGCATAGGTGGAAATCTGGTCACGGTCTGTACAGTTCATAGGCCGCCAGATAGTACCCCTGTACGGGAACAACTTGCCCACAAGAGCCGCCATCTGCTCTCTGGTGATGCTCTCGTCCGGACCAAACAGGCCGTCGCCCTGATCCTTCAGCACACCACGGCTGTACAGGTAACCAACGGCCCAGCCGTACCAGGAGTCCGGGTCCACGTCAGTGTAAGGAGTCTCGTAGGAAGTGCCTGGCTCAACGCCAGCGAGACGTGCAAGCAACACGGCAATCTGAGAGCGTGTCACCAGGGTGTCCGGGCTGAACTCCGTATCTGAGATGCCGTTAATCAGGCCGTTCTCATACGCATAATAGATATACGAATAGGCCCAGTGCGTCTGGCAATCGGAGAAGGGAAGGGCCCCATAATTTCTGTGCAGATTCGTGATGGAAAAATAGCCGTCGTCCGGCATAGTAAAGATGATCCCATTGTCCACAACCTGGTAGGGAAGGGTTCTGGAACTCTTATACTTCGTATCAATGTAATTGACACGCAGCCCACTCAAGTCAGCACGGTCAGGGAACTCCCACGGATATAGGATCTCAATACTGCCGTCTCCCTTTGTTGTGACCTTATATACCAGGTCTTTGCCAGAAACGAAGTCCTTAAGCCCGGTGGTCTTTGTGCTTTTGCTAATAGACTCGATCTCCAGATTAGTAGAGGAGTCACTCACAATGATTGTGCAGTAGGGCGTCTTGAGGCGCAGCTGGAGCAGGCCGAGGTCCTTTGGCATACTGAACTTGACCTTGTTAAAGTCTCTGTTGTCTCCCTCCTCCTGCTCCATGGTCACATCCAGAACAGTCACGGCAGACATCCGCTTCTCTGCATCCTTAATGTCGCTCTTCAGCCGCGATACGTTGGAATCCGTATAAGTTGCGGACATGGTCTTATTACTGACATTGATGCGAGTTGTTCCTGAAGCCACAAAGTAGGTCGTGTGGGCATTAGAGGACTTCTCGTAGGTGATCTCATTCTTGCTGCCCTCTTTAGTAGTGATTGACGCAGACAACGGGGCAGATGCGAAGTAGCTTGAATCGGCCTCATACCGCACATACACTGTATAGTTGGTTTTGCTATCCAGGTTAGTCCACTCAGTCTTGCTTGAGTAGTTTGTTCCATCAATGGAGAACTCGCAGGCGCTGCTGAACTCACTGGCATTATCCACAGTCACTGAAAAACTGGTGGAGGAAAGCTCCAGCTTAGTCGTAGGAGCGGACTGCTGTTCTCTTACATACACCCGGATATAGTCTGACGCCTCTGCATAGGCATTTGCCGGCGTACGGAAATAAACGGACTCGCCATAGCAGCTGCTTGGGATAGCTGCGCCATCCTTGATAGTAGACCAGCTGCTACGGTCCTTGGAGTACTGGACAGTCTCAGGAGAACAATGCACACGTCCGTTGGAATCAATGTCTACACGCGGCGTGTCGTTATATACCGTGTTCACAACTAGAGTCTGGGTAATTTGCTGCTCCATGTACATCTGGGTCAGCGTGTAAGTTTTGCCCAGCTGGTTGTAGGTACTGCCAAGGCTATACTTGTTCAACTCAAAGATTGGCGCCGCACCCATCGCTTCCTCATACTCAGAGCTGGTCTGCTTAAGCTCCCGGTACTGGTAAACATAGTCAACGAGGGACTGGATGGATTGGTTATACTGGGAGTCTGCCTGAATGGCTGGAATGGCCTGCGGCTCAAACGTAGGCATGACTACGTGAATAGTGACCGTGCGTGTGTCCTCGTCTTTAGACACATAGGCGGTCATGTCCTTGTCGAGCACCGCCGGCGGCTTAGAGATGCTGCCGCCACCCTCGGGGTATTCCGCCGCCGCAATCTGGTTGTACACCTCCTGCGGATTCGCCGCCATGTACTTCACATTATACATCCCACCATCAGTAGCGAAGGCAGGCACGGTGAAGAACATCATTAGCATGGCAGCCACAATAATGATACGCTTCATGTAATCCCTCCTAGGATAGAGTTTCCAGTATGCACGGTAAAGGAAACTCTAATTGTTTCTGATTACGCTCAGGAAGTTTAACTTCTATATGAACAGTGGGGCTCATCACCATTGCGTAATCCTCGTAGGACCTTGCTAGGTAAGGGGTTTGCTGTTTCTCCACATACGCAGACAACACTTCCGCACTGGCAGGTAAGCGTGATGTGCACATTGATATTAACTGCTTAGAATACAGAGATGTTTGGTAGGTGTCGCCATCTTCCAGGCTTACTACCACATTGCAGTCCAACACTGCGCTATGAAAAACTCCATCACTTATATACGTGAAATGGTCTGCGTATCTTCCGTTTAGGTAAATCAGCTCTTGTGCGCCTGGAAGCAAGTTGATTAGCAAAGCCACCAGCACGACCACAGAGGATGGTATTGCCTTGAACCACTTGAACTTCCACGCACACAGTGCGAGACTGACCACCGCGTAGAGAAGTGCTATTCGTGTATCTAAAATGCACAGAATAGACAGAAACACCCCAACACAGAAAAATGCGCCCGAAATGAGACGGACGCACTTCCCTGGTTGGAGTGCTAAAAGAACTTCTGCACTTAAGGCAGTAGCAAGGGCTAGAAGCAGAATACTCATGCCTCGTTATAGAGGGAGTATACCTCTTTGAAGATCTCCACGTAGGACATCTGTGGATGCTCCCGCTTATACGCCCTGAATGCCTCGGGAGGATTCTTTGTCCAGGCCCTGAACGGATCCTCCTTATCCAGCTCCTTTACCAAAAGGAGCTTTTTGAATACTGCCTCCTTATCATCCTCTTTGATGAAGTCCAACTGGCGCTCATCGAAGCCCGGATGAAGCTCCAAGTACTTCTCAACGGCCTCCTTATAGCCAGTGTCGAAGTCAGGAAAGTCGCTTAGCGCCGGGCAAATAGAGGAGAACCAGAACCCAGTGGCATTACCATCATACAGACCGATTCTGTCACAGATATACTGGCCTGGAGTAGGCGGTGCATCGAGCACTACCTGTGCTACCATCTTGGGGAACGGTTTGCCCCCACCCTCAGCTTCCCAGGCCTCCTGCGGAGTCTTGTACTGGAAACCTGTGGCTCGCATGACCTCTTTCTCGACCCGAGAGTACTTACGTGCCGGAGACTCATAGGTAGCCAGCACAGCCTCGTATTTGGAGTCGAAATCTTTGGAGGAGTCAGGTAGGGAATTGTACCTCTTATCCACCTCAGCCTCGAAGGTGTCAGCAGTGATGCCCTCAAAGCTCATAAGCTCGAAGAGCCTGATCATTGCCTCCTGCGCCTCAGCAGATGACGACGCTCCGTACACCATAGAGGCAAAGGAGTTGTACTGGTTTGTACCTCGCAGCCACTTGAAGAAGCTATCGAAGATAGAGGAACGCAGCGGGTCACTGGAGACCGCCCGTTCGGCGATATCCTTGTAAACTCCCTGCAGCGGGTAGCACTGGCTGATGCGCAGATTAAAGACGCGATTGTTCCCATCCAGCTCCATGAGGAAAGCCATACCGTTGACATAGGCGTACAGGAAATGCGGAGAGGACATTTTGCCATCTTCCTGAAAGGCTACCACAGTTCCCACATGGTCCTTTGTGATAGGTATAAGCGGGCAGCCATCGCAGTTATGGATAGCTTCTGACCGTTTCACCTGCTCTGTGCAGTCCACCCACGTGCCGCTCCTTACCTCTTCGCTGTCACAGGAAATAGGGAACTTCAGCAACCCAGAGTACGGCACGAGTTGCATCCCATAGATGATGGACTTTTTGCAGCGCATCACCTTGGGGGACTCATCCTCCGCCTTGGAATTGTAGTAACAGTGACCTACAGTAAACGTGCTAGAAATTGGCTCCAAATAGCCTCACCTCCTGAAAATGAGTACAAAAATAGAGTGCCTGTTGGCACCCTCAAACATTCATATTACGCAGATCCATAATGACACATTGCACGAATGTTGCAGCTTCCGCGGATTCACAGCAGGCCGCGAACTGCTTCACCACTGAATCGATGTCTACCGATTTGTAGAAATCCACAAGCTCGTATGGCTGAATTTCTCCGCAATGGGCCGCCGCATTTCTGAAGTCTCTCAACTTCCGTAACCACACAACATCTAGTGCATCAACAGTAGTCCCTAATGATAGGGCAATCTTGCCATAGATAACCTCTATACGCGTACTGTTGCCTGTATTGTTGTTACCGAATAGGCTAAGGACCTCATACAACCAGATGGTAAACACATACAGTGCTGACCAATTAACTCCAGACACGAGTATGTTATTACACAGAGCAACAAAGCAAGAAAGTCTACTTTTGACTTCCTCATCCGTATAGGAGATTTTCTTACCCATAGTAAATCCAATCTCCGTTCTCATAGATAGGGTACACGCGGTCTGCATATCTCTGGTCCTTAATGGCAGCCTCATACCGTTCGTCTGTTGGATAAAAATCTACCGTCCCCAAATCATCTGGGTCGATGATATCCGCAAACTTATCAAGGTAGCGGCCCTCCTGTATCGCTTCACTCAACGATACGCCAGGGAAGAGAAAGGCCACACCATTAGCCCACCCAGTGCCCGTATCTGTCCGGAGGATCACGAAGGCTCTGTTAGGACGTCGCCCAACAGCGTTAAAATACCGCTCCAGCAGATCTGCATCCTCTTTAGTGAACACCATACGGTCTGTGTGTTCCATAAACATGATATCGCCTCCTTGCTACTTAGAATTATAGCTGCCGCAACTCCCTGAGTCAACAACGACTACCCAACTCTGATGTTCTCGGGGCCATAGTACTGCCAATCCCCGAGGGAGTAGAGGTTGTAGATTCTGCCAGCATATCTGCCGGTATCAATGACACTCATGTACTCCCGCTCATCTTGGCAGAAGATAAGGGTTCCCATGTCCTCCGGGTCGAACATGCTGATGAAGTCAGCGTAGATGCCTTCCGACGTTGCGCGGCTCAAATCCACTCCAGGGAATAGAAAGATAACGCCATTTGCCAATGCGTGTCCGGATCTCCCTCCCAGGATGAGGTCAACCTTTACTGGACGTTGGCCAACCATGTCGAAGTACTTCTCCAAGAGAGCGGAGTCCTCTCTTGTAAACCTAATCTTATCAGTGTGCTCCATAAACATGATACCGCCTCCCTTGCGCGTATTACAGACACACTAAGAACAGGAGCTCAGTCGAGATTACTGTAGGCCTCTTCCAGTTCCTCCTGGAGCTTGCCAAAGTCCTTCTCGATTTGCTCCTTGGAATCTTCAATGGCATTACCGTACTTCCCCATAGGGTCAGTGCAGGCCGCTAATGAGAGGCAGAGTGCCAGTAGAGCACAAAGGACAACAAACTTCTTCATTGTGCAGACTCCAAGTTCTTGACGAACACCTTTGCATTGGTGTTGAGGCACGTGAGCATGTAGAGAAGCTCATTCAGCATCTCTCCCAGGTCGTCACCCTGAAGGGAGATCTTCGCGTTCGCATCTCCCTTGTAGCAGACGCCCCATCCGTAACACATGCCCCCTGGATTGTAGGTGTCGATATCAGCAGGCGACTCATCCATAGACCAGTGCTGCCCGTCATAGACGATGACCCGCCCCAAGTCCTTAGAGACGAGCATGACAGGGATGGCGGCTTTTGCGCCAGGTGTGGCACGAATGCTGGACTCATCCGGCTGCTCCTCGAAAATACCCCTGGGAATGCACTGCATGAACATATCCACAGTCCCAAAAGGTGTCTTGCTTATGATGGAGTCGGACTGCTTAAAGATATTGTTAGCCAACATATCGTAGGCACCTTCGAGCCCAGCAATCATATCACCGAGCTGTTCGGTCGTGATATCCACAGTCTCCAGAGGGGAGTAGAAGCAGAGTCCAAAGGCATTCCCCTGGGTAGGGTCATCGGAGAACGTGGACATCTTCCAGCCCCCGGCCTCCTGCTCAAAGTTCACGCACAGATTAGTCGGCTTAGTGCTTGCCGATGGGCGCATAGACAGTGTGAACATATTGCATCACCTCACGGAATAGATATTACTTGTGTAACGCTTGGCCGGCGTATTCAAGCATGAGAGATCCTCCAGCAGCATGGCAATCATATCGGCCAGCATATTGGGGTCCCGCATACGCTCCGTAGACATGCTCTCTTCCTTGTAGAGCACCTTCCAGCCAAAGCAGGTGCCGGCCGAATCATAGGAGGCCACGTCAGCAGGAGCGGGTACCTTGCCCCAGTAGGCGCCAGTCCACACAATGCAGATTTTCGTACTCTCGTTGTACAGGAACGGAACAGGGAGAGCATCGGCAGGGTGCGCGGAAGTGAATCCCTCACGCGGCTCATCTCCACCAAACCCAGCGTTGCAGGCCATGAAAGTATCGAGGTCGCCCCACTGAGTCTTTGCCAGGTCCTTCGGAGCATCCTCATACAGGGCGTTGCAGAGGGTCTCGTAGGCCGTGTCAAGACCAGCCACCATGGCCGCCAGCTGATGTACGGAGATGTCGATGCTCTCCAGAGGGCTGTAGAAGGCGAGCCCGGCAACCATCAGATTGGTAATCGTCTTCGACGCATCAGAGGAGTTAGACAGCGTCCAGGCCTCCTTTTCCTGCTCAAAGTTGATAGCCCTATTGGGCACACCACCGGGACAGTAGGGGCGCATAGAAAATGTATACATAACAATCCCTCCTAAGAGAATATCAGGCTCCTGCCAAATGGCGACTCTAGCTTACGCAGCTCGTCCGCTAACTTAGGGTATACCTGTCTGCTGTCGTCAATATCCTTGGCAACACAGGACTGTACACACCTAGCCATAGGCAAGGCCATTTGCACTTGGTGCCTATACTTGTTTCCAGCTTCATCAGAATCCGGTATAACAATGCAGCGTCGGCCAAAGCGTTTAAGGACAACTACCATGTATGGGGTCAGGTAAGAACCCAACGAGGCCAAAGCCTGGAAGCCCTGACTACGAAGCCACAGACAGCATACTATGCCCTCAACAATAAAGACGGGTCTGTTATTGCGATAGTAAGTAGGCAACATCTCGGCGCCGTAGAACAGGGCATCCTTGGCGTTGTATCCATAGTTCTTTGAATCTAGGTACTTTGGATCCTCGAACGCATCGTAGCCACACCACCCAGCTACGTGGCCGCGTGTGTCCTTCACAGGATAGACAAACCTACCACGATATACTAGGTGGCTATCGCTGACGAAACCAAGTGAATCGTGTTGTAACTCCTCAGGTAGGATGGATGGAGTATCGTAGAAGTTGACTGCGAAGGCTCCAGCCTGAATTAGAGCCTCCACTGGGAAATCCTTTCGCAGCCAGGCAAACGCCTGTATCCACTCCTTCTGCTCCGGCCTGTTCTGGAATATTTCAGCTATCCTGTCGAGCTTCAGTCTGGCCTCCGCCACACTGTCATTAGCCGACATAGAGAGCATTTGTAATTGGGCAAAGTAGTTGTCACTCATCTGTGCAGCAACTCCGTAGGCACATAGAAGCTGTGCTCCTCCATGTACACCATAGAGCGCTCGCAGCCGACATCCCTGACTACTGCATCCTTTGTTGCCACCCGCCCCTCTTTACAGAAGAAGTCCAGATCCAGCCTGGAGAGCATGACAGTCTTGAACTTCGGCTTGGAGAGGGAATAGAGGGAGAGTGAGCCATCCGGGTAGAAGTGGTAGAGCACATCATCGTTGGCGTGGAAGCACATGGCGTTCTGGCTAATGAGTGCCTTCTTAATGCCCTCGTTGGGATCTGTATCCTCATCGTGAATAATCTGTTGGTTCTCGTCCAGTAGAATCACATCTCACCCCTCCATTCTTTTACAACAAGCCCATGCCGTTTCCTGAGCCATTCAGCTAGGATGGAGCGGTGACACACACTCTGGTCTTTTTCATAGCAGACCAGAAAGATGTCCTTATCACTGCCGACCAGCCCAGCCCACGCAGAGCTGTCTCGCACTTCGAGCAGCTTTAAGTAGCTGGCTTTGAAAGACTCCCAATCCCCTGTCTGCTTATACTGCTGTACTGCACTCCATGCCGGCACCGCCTGCCAAAGCTTCGGGATAGAAACACCAGACGGGCACCCATTACTGATAGCGTACACCTCGGCACCCGCAGGCACACTCCTCAGATTTGCATAATAGGTGGTATAAATCAAAGCAGTACCCCCTCCGGAGTGATGATGATCTCGTTAGGGCGGCCAGTGCCTGAGAGCATCGGGAATGGCGTGAATACCCCGACGCTTCCAGCAGTGCCAGTGTAGGTAGGGATCTTCCGATAGGTAGGCACCTCTTCGAGTAGGCACCTTTTGGCGCGGTTGTAAGCGGCATTTACCTCCATCGGATTGCCACCGGAGCGCATAAGCCTCTGACGCTCCTTGTTCAGCTCCTCAAGGGACCCACAGGTTTCAAACACAAATACCCCTCCCATCAAATAGACAGTGACACCTGCGCCCTCTGCTCCTGAGCCGACACAGGCTTCAATGAGCACAGCCCCTTCTTGACAGCTTCCCGCAGGCAACACGTTGTTGCGGCGACATCATAGCAGGCATTGTGGGACCTGAGGTCACCGGCGTTCTCCTTGAACATGATCTGGGCAAGCTGAATAATCTGGCTCTCAGGAATCCCAAGCGCCGCAGGCAGATTAGCGAGCTTCATACGCTTACCAAAGGTACGATGCCACAGGAGCATAGTGTCATAGCACACTCCCGGGACAATAGGAGGGAAGCCCTCACGCATAAGGAACTGGTTGGCAAATGGAATATCGAACCCATTGCTGTTGTGCCCAACGAGGTTGCCACGCTGCAGCACTGTGTACATGCGAATCAGATTCTGTTCATACTCATCCTCGTACTGCTTGAGGAATGAACGTGTAAGCCCATGCACCGCAGCAGCCTGCTCCGACCAAGGCATTCCTTCCTTGTAGAAGTAGTAATTGCGAGCGCGAACAGGCAGGAGGTTCTGATTCACTGTGATGAATGCGAACTGGCATACGGCATCGGAAGTGCCGTTAAAGCCTGTTGTCTCCAAGTCAAAGATAGTGTAGAGCATTAGGTCTCACCTCTGTAAATTGTAACTGGGCCTCTCAGCTTAAACTCCACCTGTAGGGTGTCTCCCACCACTTGCTGGCAGTCCTCAGAGGAAACCCAGAAGTACTCATCCTCCGACACATAACAACGGTAGCCGCCGGCAAGTTCGGCAATGCCGACCAGGGGCACTGTCTTGCCCACATGTACTGTAAGGCGTGTGCTCCCGTCCCTCACAAGCTGCAGAGGCTGCAATAGGAGCACACAGGCGCACGCAAAGGCAACACAGAAAAGTAGGAAAGGAATCACAATCTTCTTCATAGGTCTCTCTCCCGCTCGATGGACTTCAGCTTCTTCTCAATCATATCCAGGTCCAGTGTGTACCCGCTGTCTGCATCAACCGGCAGATCCCTGTCAATAAGGAGCTGCTTCAGGTTGTCGAGGATGGTCATAGGTAGGTAGTAGCGCATTTTATCGGAACGCTGCTCGTCTATCGTACTCTCGTCGACAAAGCAGACAACCGGAACAATGTACCTAGGGTCGCCAAATGGGAGGACATCGTACAGCTGATGGTACAGATGCCTGGCGTGCTTCTCTGCCTGAGCGAACGGAGATTTCTCGACCTTCTTGCCTTGACGCTCCATCCATTTGTCCGTGACAACGATAGTCTTGTCGTGGTAGGATTTTACCTCGATTGCGAAGACCCTGTAGTTGGATATGTAGAGGATGTCGATCTCATCGTTCAGCTGCTTGGTCATGTCGTAGAACTTCTGCTTCTCTTCGTCCCAGAAGATATTGCCCAGGTATACCTGCCCCTGACGATTAGAGGCATAGGGATACATAAACCCCTGTTTGAGGATGCCGCCGCGCTTGGTACGGTACTCATGTACAATATCAAACGCAGCGGCCTCACCTGCTGCACCCTTTGCCTTGATGTCCATCACTTTTCCGGCAGCACGCATAGCACGCAGGTTTTTATTTATGGTGTCAACAGACAAGTAATGTCACCTCCGCAAAGTTACAGACACCTTACCAAGCCTAACCTTCAAATAATCTTTTAGCCTAGCGATTGCCCGGTTGTTGCCAGTGTAGGAGCGTATCGCATAGAAGATGGAATGGTCCGGAACGACCACCTCGACGTCTATGAAGTCACCGAGAAGCTTTATGCCGTTGTAGATGGCAATTATGTTCCCGCTTATGGACTCCCTGTCCACAATCAGGTTAGGAATCATGGCTTTAATGAGGTTTGTTCTGTTCTCAATGATAGCCGTATCCTTAACCAGCCGCAGAGTGCCAAGCTTACTGGTGTCATAGTTGAAGTAGACGTTGGGGTTCCTGATGAAATACTCCATCACGACATGGTGCTTATCGAACGTGTCACCAAAGTCACGTATCTCCTCGATACCATGGTTGTTCTCGTACCTCTCCAGGAACGCCCAACACTCTTCCTCCGTCTGGAATTTTCTGAATTTGGTATAGGGGTAGAGGGCCATGATCTTGTCGATTACTTTTGGGTCCTCGTAGATACCCTTAAGCCCAGGCGCTACTACTGCATACATACTCCACCTCTGGCGGCCTCTTTGTAGGGGCGCAGCAGCGCTGAGCAAAGAATATCGCAGGCCTTGTTCGGATTGTGCTCCAGTTGGTGTGCCGGGACATGGTAGACATGCACCGTCTTGAAGTGGTCACACAGAGAATACATGTGCATCCAGATAGCGGTGTACGCACCACGGTTGATTGTGTGGTTATCCGCGTAGTCGCACAGCTTCTGTGCCACGCTGATGTTGTCCGCATAAATAGAGATTTCCTCTACATCCGGCCGGTTCTCTACAACCCATTGAAGGCCTTGCTCAATGGCCATAATCTCTCCAACAACACAGCTCTCAAGGTCTTCGTACTTCTTGCAGAAGAAGGCAAGTTGTGTGCTCCAGTCCTCGAAAATCAGTGTTGCTGCAAAGGTGATATTTTGCCATTGTCCAGCATCAGAAAATATTTGTAACATAGGGGCTCTCCTTCCTGCCGATATGCAGGTCGGATCCGATAGGAATCCAACCCTCCACGGCATAGGACAGGCACTCCCGCAGTTTAGGGGCCAGCTCCTCGACGTGCTCATTGCGAACATAGAACATGCCCTCATCGTGCTTGTAGGAGCCAATGTGATCCTTAGGGCCGAGGATACGCTTCGCATTCATCACCGAGATGCACATAAGCTCTGCCGCCGTAGTCTGAATCGGGTTGTTGATGCCGCACCGAATCATGTGGCCCGCCCAGCTGGAGTCTCCCTTGTGATACTTCTGCGTGTTATCAGGGTACACGCGTGTACCGAAGTAGCCATTGAAGAACTCAGCCCCGTTACGGACAGCTGCGGTAACCTCCGCCTCCAGCGCCTTACGCGCAGGGTGGTTAACGATCTTCTTCTCGTAGAGGGGACCGAGCTCCGGGTCGATGGAGGCCAGATTGCTGGAGCCATAGTTACCGGCCAGACCTAGCACCTTCAGACGCTGACGCTTATCCTTCATCTCCGCAGTCACCTCATGGAGCTTAATACTGTCAAGGTTACTACGGAGATTCCGCTCCTCCTCATCAGTAAGCAGGATGAAGTGAAGCAGCCCATAGTAGGCGTCGTCATACATCGTGATGAGCTTGACGATGAGATCATCACGAATGTAGGCGGAGTAGGTGATACGCGGCTCAATCTGCCCAGAGTCACTGAACACCAGTTGCCACCCCTTAGGAGCGGTGTAGATATCACAGATATCACGATTGATGTTCTGCACACTCGGAGAGCTTGCAGAAAAGCGAGAAGTGGCCAGCACCTTCCACTCAGGATGCGCCACGACCATCCGTTGGTTGTCCATATCCTCCACATTTGAAATGGGGAGGGACAGGTACTGCCCGAGATAGGAAGCCATGTACTCGGCGCTGGAGATGTCGTTGTAGAGCTCAAGGAAATGGTGTGCATCCTGCCCAAGGGTCTCATCCTTGAGTAGCTTGTCCACCACATCCTGAGCCATGGATACCTTGCCATCCTTGTTCGTGAGCTTGTACTCAGGAACATTGAAACGGCGCATAAAGATATTACGCACATCGTTCCGCTGCGTACACTTGATGCTAGGGACGCCACACATCGCCCTGAACTCGGGATAGCGGCTGGCGGCGATGCGGCTGTAACGGCCCTCGTGATAGAGCATACGGTCCAGGTTGAAGAACGTGCCAAAAGAATCCGTCTCAGCCTGGAGGATGGTTTTGACATCCTCCGGGCTGATAGGCATCGTCCGGTAGTTAATAGGAATAGGCATTCTTACACCTCCACGGTCCAATAGGCACCAAGGGCGTCACAGATGAGATACCGGCGCCCGCACAAATGGGAGATGGGATAGACGGACTGGTCCATGTTCTCCACATCGGCAGGGCGCACCTCGTGGCCATCGATGAACAGAGAGCTGTGATCCAGGACAGTAATGGGCTTCTTGCCCTCCTTCACAGGCAGGGTCATCTTGCCGCCCGTGTAGAAGAAGTCCTCAGACATCAGGTTGTTGAAAGGCAGGATAGGAGGCTTGGCCTGCTTCTTCTCTCCCACACCATCGTCGACGTACTGCAGAATCTTTCCGGTGCCCACCTTGAACTTGAACTCCTCGTTGGGGCCGGCCTCCGGAGCCTCGGCATCGTCATCCGCAAAGATGGGATACTGCAGCTCAAGGATATGAGGCACGCCGACAAACTTCTTGCTGTGGTCGTAGGTCTCCAGGTACTGCTTGGAGGAGTTGAAATAGGGGATGAGCCCTCTGTCGTCCTCCCGCTGATTGAACACAGGGCGCGTCATAGCCAGCAGAGACCAGGGCTGGTCACCCGCTTTGAGCAGATTGCGCTGTAGCAGCTCTTTGTACAGAGGAAGGGTAGAGTAGTCGTGCCACGCCGCAATAAGGCTGGTCTCTTTGATGGAGAACCCGTATCTGGGCGTCACCTTGGTAGGCTGGATGACAGCATTGACGCAGTACCACTTCCAGTCACCAGCGAAGTCGAAGTAGACAGCATCGTCGGAAATAGAGACCGTGTCATCGACGAACGGCCCCTCGATACACTTTCTCCAGCTCGCCTTCTGCTCAGGAGTGACCCGTACAACGGTGCTGTCCACTTCCTTGGGGAAAGTGTAGAAGCCACGCAGGGCACCGGAGAACAGCGCGCCCACGGCAAACAGGCGGGCGTAGTCCTTATAGGAACTCTTCAGCCGCGGGTCATACACCTCGTCCTCCACCTTCTTAATGAAGATGTTCTGGAGACCCGCGAGCTCGTCCTTCATCCGGGAAGTAAGGTGTGCAGTGTAGCACCGAACACCGACATGACGTGTGGCGCTCTCAGGCCCCAGTTCTCTGGCCACAGTATCGACCCACATGAAGTTGTCGGCCTTCTCAACCTGAGCCTTACGGTAGGCAGCCTTGTCGGCCTTGAAGCCACGGTAGGCGGCGTCGATGGGCTCGGAGGGAATGCGAAGAGTGATCTCACCATTCGTGAAGCTCAGAGGCTCAGAGCCATCAAACTTGGAGATGGCTGCATAGATGTCCTTGGCCGGGATGTTGAGGATGTGGTTGGCGCAGTAGAGCATGGTGTACAGCTTGTCCGCGTTCTGGCTGGCGTCGTTGGTGATGCCGGCCTGCACAGCATCGATGTTCTGGGATCCGTCCATAAGCCCCTCGATGACGTTCTGGACCTCAACGGGAACTGTGTTGCCACGCAGATAGTTGACAATGTCATTGGTGGTCACCAGTACCTCTTCATCGGTAGCGAGCGGGTCTGCCTTGTCCAGCTCCAGCACATCCTTCATGTACACCAGAGCACTCAGAGGGGAGCAACCCACCTCGCAGAGCGCCCGGTAGGAGGAGACGTCCGCCTTCACTTTGCGCATCTCGATGAAGTCGGCAGCCATGGCGCGGAGGAACATGTCGTTGTTCATCTCAGCCTCAGTAGAGGGATTCCAGTAGCGCGGGTGGATATCACCGAACTTGCCTTTCGCCTTGAGAGAGGTAAGGCGCATATTCCCCACCATCAGATAGCGGGGATTGAAGGAGATGTTGGTCTCCATGGTCTCCCACTCCTCGACCAGCTCCCCAATAGGAGCACGTACACGGACGACGGCGACATTGTTATCCGTGAGCAGCTGGGAGACACGAAGAGCCTCCTTGGGGTCAGAGAGCTGGTAACGCTCCGTGCCGGGCTTGCGGTACTCACGCTGGAACCGATCCACCAGCCCGAAGTCATTGACAAAGGGAGTACGGTTGGTCACATCGGCGGAACTCACGGGCACATCGCACATGACATAGTGCTCAACCGTACGCTTGGAGAGCACAGGAACATTCAGGCCACAGACGCCCCACTGGAAGTAGAAGGAGAGAAGCTCCTGCGCAGAGAAGTCAGGCTTCAGGCCATTCTGCACCGCCCAGCGGCGGAAATTGTCAAACTGCGCCATAGAGAGGTGACGCCGCTTGTCGAGCATGGACACCCACTTCCGGTTGGCCGGATCCTTGTACTCCTCGAAAGAGAAGAGCGCCGCCGGATGCACGAAATAGTTGATAGGAAGGAAGTCCTCAGCCATCTTGGTGTTGGAGGTCTCATCCAGATAGTGGAGGAAGTCCTCACGGGTCTGGATGGTGTAGTTGCCGGCCGCCATCTTGACAGTCTGCACCTCGTCAGTAGAGAGGAACATCTTCCGCTCCTCAAGAGGCATCTCGGTCCCGAGCATGTCGTACATATCCTGTTCCTCGGTGACGGAAGGGGAATACTCCATCTTGGGCAGGTCCATGAGAGCGGTGCCATTCTTGCTGAGGCTCAGGGGCAGGGCGGTCAGCTTCCACCCAGACTTGATGAGCTCAGGCAAAATAACACTGTTACCAAGGGCCTCCAGGAACACCATGTAGTTCTCGGTGCCATCAACGATCTCAGCAGCAAAGGGCTTTCCACCACGGGTGAGTAGGCGCTTTACATCCATTGTCAAAACTCCTTATTATAAAGTAGCATAGTGCTGGCCCCTCCCCAGTTTAGGAGAGGGGCCGGCACACACTGGGCTTACTGGCCCTTCAGCTTCTTGGCACGAGCGGACTTGGCCTTGCTCAGGCTGTCCTGCGCCTTGGCGTCGATCTTCTTGAAATCGACCTCCAGGTTGAAGCGCTCATTGCGCTTAGAGGCCTCGTTCCGCAGGAGAACGGCGGCGTCAGCAACCTTGCTGCAGAAGGCATCGACGGCCTCCAGAAACTCCTTGTAGTTCTCGGCCCGGTCGCCGGACAGGCACTCGGGGTCGGTGATGAGCTGCTTCTTCAGCTCCACCAGAGTAGCGCGCTCTGCGTCGATCTGACGAGAAGAGAGCTGCAGGGAAGCAACGGCGAAAGCCATAGAAGGCTTGTCGATGGTGATGGAACCGGAATTGGCGTCCTTGTTAGCCATGATTCATACTCCTCCTCTCTTAGATGTCGGCGTGGATGCCGTCGTCAACGAAATTGCGCATGTCCTCGTCGAACTTGCGCAGGCCGTCAACACAGCCGTCGCAGGCCTCAGAGACATCAACGCACTGCCGCTGAATACCATTGCCGATATCAACGATATCGCTCATCCACTTCTGCTTGGTGGACTTCTCCAGGGCGGTCTCAGCGGCGCCGACGAAAGTGCCGGCGAACTTGTGGATATTCTTGATGCACTCCTGCATTCTGTGAACAATACCGGAGGCCTTCTGGAAATCCAGAGCGGCAACAGAATTGGCCATAGGTGTAACCCTCCTACTAAAGATTTATTTATTAACGCCGTGGCTAGACAGGTTAGCCCGCGGGGTTAAACAGATTAGGTATTTGTGCGAACGATGGAAATGGTTGTTCCTTCTTTTCCAACGCAGAGGACATCGCCAGCGCGCATAGCCTTCCCTTTTAGGGAGTCACTGGTAGTCGCTGTATAGGACTCGCCCTCTGGCACAGATTTATGTGCACAGCAGTACCAGCATTTTGCACCCGAGATGGTCATAGTGTAGACATTACCGTCCGACCATGTAATCAGGTACTCCATGGTGGAGCCGCCATCACAAGCATAATGGGATGTGTTGATTTCACCAGCAGCCGGAGCTGTGATGTTTACATCCTCAGCAACGTTGACGGTGAACGTAGCCCCATCCTTTGTGGACATTTTCGTAGCCGTATACTTGCCCTCTGCAACTGGCGAGTAGAGGCCACGCCAGATATCGCCAATGCCACTTAGACCACTGACGTCTGGAATCTCCACCCACAAGTCTCGTGTGTCCTGACGCGGTGTTGGATCACACATTTCAGCTGCATCGAGATTGGTATGCCGGGCTGAACGGTAGAGGCTCTTATACAGAACCTCACCATCCTCATTGACTTTGAAGTAGGGCTGATCCCCCTCAACAGAGGACATATAGAAGTTGTCGTCTTTCGGGAGAACATATTCGACCCCTGCAAAGACGGAGAAGAGAGCTGCGAACAGCAATGCAATGAGCCGCTTCAAATTACTTTTCTCCCTTCATGTATATATGGATTAGAAACTGCCATTTTTACGTTGGCGTTGCATGTGTTTTAATGCACTGGATAAATCAAACCCACTGCGAACCATATCAGTCAGTATGGTCTTACAGTAGGGGCAGGTGCCAGTTACGGCATCAACGGATAGAACTTCCGCACCACATAGTGAGCACACTGTGCGCTTAGGAGATAGCACGATCTTCCCTTTGCTTGTAACTGATACCTGATACCACGTGCCCGGCGTAACAGAATGCTTACGACGCAACTCCACCGGAATTGTAATTGCGCCGTCCCCTCTAACTTTCACGAACGGCATAATGAACTCCTTCCTAGATTAACGTAGGGAGAATGTACATCGCGAAATACACAATGACTGCGATTACCGCTGCAGATGCTATCAGCTTGATTGATGCCTTAATGAGATTAAGGACAATCAGCATGATTACGATGACAATGACCAAAGTAACGAAGTCCAAGTGGATACCTCCTAGTAAAAGATGCATCTCAACGAACCATGCCCATCCCATCCACTGATGAATCCAATGGGGGTATTATTGAGGCACACAGGCTCACCCGACACCCCAGGCACGATTTTAGAGATGTCATCAACTACCACAGAGAACTCCTGCCATGATACCGAGCTCACTGTACCAGTAGTTCCAGCTAGAGAGACTACATCGCTGAGAGACAGACCCTCAGCGATGTAATCCTCTTTCACATATATTGCAAAGTCCGTGTCCTCGTCCACGTAGACCTGTGTATACCCGTCTATCTCACCTAGGTGTGCTGCGGTAACTAGCGTACGCTGCGTCCCACTCTCGATAGGCGGTGACTTCATGTCCGTGTTAAACATAGAGATTGCGCAGACGAGTCCAAAGATAGCTGCAAAGAGCACAAGTAAAGTAGCTATGGCACCAAGGCACTCTTTACCTGTCAGCTTCATGTCACACGATGCGGCCAGTGAACGAAGCCCGACGATCCACCTCTCTGTGTTCAACAACAAGCTCATGCATAATATTGAGCAGGGACCTTCCGTCTCCATAAATTCCCTTCGGATTGGTAAAGGGTGTATGCCACAGACAGGTTGTTTCCTGGGTAGCGCCAGCCTCTGTGTTGGTATAGAGGTAGCTGTACTTGGCGTCAAGGCCAGCTGCGTCAGGAGATCCAATCATGGCGATAGAGGTCTCTTCACCGCACCTGAGAGCCATGCGAAGAGGGAAGGCATCGAGGATATCCTTCGGCAGGCTCCCACCCACAGACTGAGAGCAGAAGAGTAGATGGCAGCCGCAGTATCTGCCACGCTTGATGAGCCTGCGCATGTAGTCCTTAATCAGGTCCACTACACGCTTCTCGGGGTCTGTGAATGGCACCTGGAACTCATCGAATACAACCAGGATACGGGGCAGGCAACGCTCCTCCATACCTATCTCCCGCATTCTGTGGTTGTATTCGTCAATCTTCCGCACACCCGCCTTCGCAAACAGCTCCATGCGCTCCTCCAGCTCCTGATTGAGAGCAGCAAGAACTGGGATGGCGAAGGAGCCATCCTTTGTGCCAGCAAGGAGGCTTGCGTGAGGAATGCGGCTCAGGCGCGTAGACTTGTCTGCGAAGCATTGGAACTCCACGTCCTTAAAATCAACCAGCACCATCGACAGTGCACTGGGCGGATAGTTGGTGATGAGCCCAGACAGGATGTGGTTGATAAGCATCGACTTGCCGGCGCCAGTGGTGCCCATGCACATCGCATTAGGAGTGCGGTCATTGAGGGCGATCTTACCGCCATCATCCTTCAGCGGCTTAGTCACCCGATCTCCCAGGTCGAGCTTGATACCATCATCAGCGGACTCTCTCCACCAGTTGTTATCCAGCAGAATCATTGTAGTAGCCTCCTTAATGTTTAGAGTACAAGCTCTCTTGACTCGAAAGCCTTTTCATACTCAAAGCGATAGATTTTGAACTTGGTCATATCCTGACCATAGAGATAAATGGCCACAGCAGAGTCATCCGTCTCCTTCACTGGGTGGTCAGGCAGGGATGCGTTCACCCCGGAATCCAGGAACTTGTAGCCAGCATCCGCAGGTCCTTTGCCACAAATCTTGTGGTTAAAGAGGACGAGGTGTCGCGGCTCAATCTCCTTAAACAGCGCAGCACATAGGATGATATGCACATCAACAGCTGGCCCATCCTGAAGGATAGCCTTGAACCTCTCTTGTGTGCGATAGTTGTCACCCCTGTATATGCCGAACTGCTTGTCCCAGCGTATAGCGAAGAAGTAAAGGGGGCTCTTGCCCTCAACACCTTCTTCACGCCGCTCTTCGATGATGCCTTCCAGGAACTCCAGCCACTCGTCCGGGTCCATAGTGGGCCTGGCAATCTCAGCATAATCCTCTCCGACAATAGAGGGGATATCGAGAATGTCGTAATAGTCTGGATCGGCGCTGTTCATGAGTATAGTGTTGTTCTTGTCCGCCTTAAGGTCTGTAACCAATGTGCGGATCAAGTCACACAAGTCCTCATTGTTGAAGGCGTACATGAGGATGTTCTCACCATCAGTGCGACTGATACGGAAGTTTACCGGGGCATTGTTGCTAGAGAAGGATGTGCGCTCCCCAAGAATGATGAGGCCAGGGTTCTTAGCCACAATATCGTTGTGCATACTAAGCCAACTCTGTAGGTGCGAAGCCGGCCACTGCTGGGAGCTGCTGTAGAAAAATGCCTTGCGATTGACGATATGTCGCTCCTCGCACATCTTGCTGAGTTGATCCAGGATGCACAGTGAACCAGGAGGCTCCTCCCCCTTAGCGATAGCTGCTTCCATCTTCTCCGTGCTGAACCAGTACTTATCTGCCAAGAATGGCGTTCGCCACATAGTAGTGGAGTCCTGCGTCTCACCAGCCGCCGTGTTGGAGTAGAGGTAGCCGAATTGCGCTTTAATCTTGGAAGCAACATCGGAACCCAGAATCTCCGTCGATGTATCGCTAGAGCATCGCAGTGCCACGCGGAGTCCGAACTGGTCCTTGATATCCTTAGACAGTGTGCCAGCCATTGACTGGGAAGTGAACAGCATGTGGATACCAGCAGAACGAGCCTCTTTGGCTAGACGCTGGATAAGTATCTTGATTTTGTTTACTATCTTGTCGTCGATGGTAAACATAACCTGGAACTCGTCGATGATCATCAGCACACGCGGCAGGCACTTGTCCACCATATTTAGAGTGCGCATCTTCTTGTTGTAATCCTCCAGCTTCTTAACGCCAGCATCGGAAAAGACAACATTGTTGCGCCTAGTCATCTCCGCGATGGCATACTCGAAGATAGAGACGGCGTACTCACCATCCTTGGTACCAGATAGGATCGATGCATGTGGCACACGGCTCCTGTGGGTCTTTGGGTCAGACAGGGACACGAACTCAATGTTCTTGAAGTCGACCATGATAAGCGATAGGTCTGCCGGGGAGTAGCGAGTACACAGTGATGCCAGTAGTTGGTTAAGAAACGCCGACTTACCAGCACCAGTAGCGCCGACGCACAGACCATGGACCGGCGAGTCACCAAGCAGTATATCGAATCCCTTAGAAGGGTCACCATCCTGTAAACCAAAGTTCAGCTTGATACCCTTATCACAGTTCTCAGTCCACCATTTCTCCTTTGGAAGGAACTTATCCCCGAATGATGGGAAGTACTGTATGCCAGCTTCCTTCAGGTTGGCGAGCGCATTTATGTAGGTGGACATCACCGTGTTGAACAGCGCAGGCGATGTATCGTAGGGCTCGTCCACGCCGTCAAACGGCTTCGAGTAGAAGGTGCACCCCGGTAGAGGATTGGGGTTTACTACCCAGACCATCACACCCGTACGGGCAGAGAACTGCATAAACTCTGTGAGTATCTTGTTCTCCTCAAGCTTGTCTACACCGGAGACGATTATGAGGAGTTTGTACTCAATAGTCACACGCCCGCTGCCCTCAGCCTCTTTGTTGAAAGTGTTCACATCCTGCTGGTCTAGTGCGCGCAAATTCTTTAAGGAATCCTGACGCAGCGACTCTAGGTGCTTATCAAGTGTGCCTGTAGCTATCTCGATGTAGTTGACCGTCTCCTGAGACAGGAATGTGGCGAAGTCGGCACCAAGACCCTCAGGATCATAGATGGTACACGAGAACTGTCTGGGGCGCACAGAAAGCATCGCATTCGCCAACATGAGCTTGATGAAAAGAAGCATCTCACGAGAACGGTTAGCGAAGACGATATTCTTTAGCCCGATATCATATTTGACATCGAGTGTCCCCTTCTGCTTGCCCAGCGTAAACTGCGTGTCCATCACATAGCCTGTGTTACAGACACTGCCGAAGGTCTTCATGTTAGCGATGTAGTCGTCGACAATCTTTTGCAGAGCAGCAACGCTGTCGCGATAAATGCGCAGTAGAGAGTCATACTTACCCATCACATGATTTGTGGCAGCACGGAAGTCCTCCGCAATCTTGGAGTGGTTCCTGTTAATCTCCTGCTGCATGGCCTCACGGACTTTTGATGGATCTCCAGCTGCCAGCTTTTCGAGCTCTGCGCTTTTAGCTGCCTCCAGTTCCGCATAGTCAACGTCAGGTATATCAGCGTACTTAGGCGCATCTCTAAACTTAGCGAAGTTGACACCGTACATCAGCTTGTCTGCGATGCGCAAGCCCTCGATGTTCATATAGATGCGCGCCGTATGCCAGTACATGTAGAAGAACATCGCACCGAGGAAAATAGGGGAGAGGAAGAACACCGCCGCCAGTATACAGATAGCAGTATTCTGCCTAGAGTCTGGCCCACCATCCTCTGGAGGTGCATACCACTTCTTAAGGCGAGCTCGCATCTTATCCTCACCCAAGAATCTGCAAGCACTTAGAGCGGTATCTATCAGTGCCTCCATGTCCTTTCTTGTAAGTGCGTCCTCGTCAATATTGAGTGTAGACGGCTTTATGCCATACCTAAGAACGGCATCGGCGACCTTGTCCTTGTAGGTGAGCAGAGTGTCATACTTCTTTGTCAGATCCGACACAGAGTTCTCTGCTTCAGCGTCGGCGGCCGCTACAGCAGCATCGTGCTCCTGATTCAGACGCTGCTTAGATTCCTCATACTTCCCATCCAGCGCCGCCACGGCCTGGGCGTAGGCCTCGATTGGTTTCTGGAATTTCTGGTCCAGCGCGGCTGCCAAATTGAAATCGAAGTTATCAGGCTTTGCAGCTTCCAGCTTAGCGAGTTGAGCTTTGCGGGAGTCCAACTCCTCACGCATCTGAATGATGTTCATGCCCTTGTACTCGCGCACCTTAAACTGAGCAAAGTAGGACTCCCACTTCTGCATATACTCTGCAATAGCGGGTTTATACAACTCCTCGTAAGTCATAGAAACTGTTGGTCACCCCCTGGAACCCTCCGAAAGTGGCGAGAGCCCTTCCATCGAGAGTAAGGCCAACACCAGGAGTGAACTTTATGTCACGCAAGCTCTCACTAGAGAGCAGTTTGCCTATCTCGATAGGGAGGGCCGCAACCATATCCGTGTATGGAATGTAGGCCTCATACCAGTCGCCGCACTTCACGATAAGCCGCTCGTCAGTAATCGGCTGATAATGAGAGTTTACGAAATTGCAAATGGCATCGCGAGCTGTATACCCCGCTCCGAAGTACCCATCTTTAGATACGTAGTACTTCACCTCTTTCGGCAACATAGGGCCGATGAGATTGCAGATGTGGTACTTCTCGTACACAACCCGTGCGAAGTAAATGAACTGCGCAGGGCAGTTAGGGGATACGAAGCCGTTCTTGAGCGAGAAGAAGAACTCTGCCCACTCATTTTTAGGGACGAGCAGAGCGAGATCTTTCTCAATCTGGAAAAACTCGACTGCGCTCTCGGTAGCCTCCAGGATAGCAGGGGCAGTGGTTGACATACTCAGCAATGTCAGCCACCTGTCCATATCATCCGGCTTTGCCCTGTAATGCTTAGTAGAGCCCTCCAGCGCCGGCTTACCACTGAAGATGCTCCCCCACTGCGGAATGGTTACAGTCCGCATTTCTCCAGCACCCCCTTGACAGTCACCAGCTCCGGTTTGCACCCAATCAACTTCGCGGCATCCAGTTTAGAGACCCAGATGTCAGGATAGTCGCTGCGATACCGCGAGTTAAGGAAGCTCACCGCAGGCCGCGGATAATAAGGAAGCTCCTTCGGGATGTGCGGCAGAATCATAGTGTGGGCCTTGTCGCCCCAAAAGCTCGGGGCCATGATAAGAGGGATGAACCCAAGTCGGAGCATGTAGGTACCCTCCTCATAGGTTTGGCTCATGGCCAGCTGCTTCACGATATTGAGGTAGCCCAGATAGGACTCCTTCGTGTAAGTGGGATTGCGCGCATAGATGTAATTGCGCATATCCAACATGTCCGACTGCGCCGGAATCGTATCGGGCAGCTTGGTCTTGAAATCCATAGTGATGAACGCCTTGAGTTCAGCCACAGTATTTCCCCCATTCACTTAAGCACTGATTGCCATACGGAATCTGTAGGAAGTCATTGATGGAAACTGGCTTCCCACTGAGATCCATGGAAGTGTAGAACTTCTTTTCGTTGACACGTAGCACAGCCCTGCCATCGCCCGCCTTTGACTTTACGCGGAATTCTGACCCGAATACCACAACAAAGGCATAAGTAGAGATTATGGCCTTCTCCATATACTTCACGCGCTTAGAGACGATAGGGAATCGCTCTTCCGGAGAAAGGCCACGTTTAATCTCAAACTTACTCCTAAGGAGGTCTACAGCGTCCTTGTCCAGGTCCACGACAGGGTAGTCAGGCACACCGCAGAAGTTGCGCATGAAGAACATATCCTCAGGCGCCCCGGTTGCCAACCACCGCGGATTGTGCATATTCATATTTGTGGCAAGACCATCTGTGATGAGACAGTCATGCGATATGCCCATACTATCAAGGTAGTTGATGATATTGTCGACTGCTACCTTGTAGTCATACTTGTAGATAGACCCGCACTCCTCGAAGCTGTCTGGCTTGGATAGCAGGATGAGGGCCTTGTCCGTAAATCCACGCATTTACTTAATCAGACCCTTCTTGACGTTGATGATGGTGTCCGCCATCTCCCGCACCTGCTTGAGTACGACCCTCTCCATAGAGAACTTCTCCTCATCGGAGTATAGGGTGAGAAGAACTTCGTTCTTGTGATCAAACTTGTACCGAGAAGCGGTCACGAAGGTAACGATGTCATTCCGATAGGGAGACGTCTGCTGGAAGACGTTGAACTTCTCAATGAGTAGACACCGCTTAATGAGGTCGACATCAACCTCCTTGACGAGGTTGGCCAACTCAGAGGCCACATCCAGCTCAATAGCGAGGCGGACCAGAATATAGCCGGGCTCAAGGTCCACCACCTTCTTGGCGAAGTCAGCAAACTTCGTCTCAGCCAGTAGGGTGAGAATGTCTGCATCCTCAGCAAATGCATCCATAAGGAAGCGCTCACTGATTTCCACCTCAGGACTAAAAGGGAATGCATTATCCACAGTTACCACTGAGTCTGTGGACAAACCGTAACGGTTCTTACGGATATCGCACATGACGTACCTACCCTTGAAGTCCTGGATCTTGCTGTCAGGCGAGAAGATGCGAAGCTGTGCGATCTTCCTTGCCTGGTCCATAACTGTCAGGTCTGCCCACTCTGCTCGAGCGGAGGAATCGAACCTGATATCGGTCACGTACACGATTGCGTTGACCGCCGTACCGCCATCCTCAATCTCCTTAAAACGGATATTAGAGTGGTTGTCGGTAACATCCACATAGAGCTTCACATTGTTACTGCGCTCCAGCGTATGCACAACACCAACCTTGGCAATGGTGTTGACGAACTTGGCAATCGATCCATTGTACATATCCTGGCGGAAGGTAGCGATTACCTCGTCATTCAGATATTGCACAAGGTTTGCATGGCTCCAGATGATGTATGCGGAGTCCTTCCCCTCATCGAAGGTGAGTCGCATCAGCTGCTGCTCAGTGGCATAGGACTCCAACAGCTCGATTTTTGTAAGTTTCACTTTTCCTCCTCATCGGTGTCATCGACAACCACATACAGGTAGAAGCGGTCATCGATGACGTAGATCATACACACTATGGCACAGAAGAGTAGAGTGAATAGGACATTCACCCAATTCACCCCAGATTTTGTGAAGATGATTCCAAGGAAGGTAAAGAACAAGTGTGCCGCCTCAAAACCAACGGACACCTTATAAGGGACAACTGATCCTATACGCCTAAGCAGAAAGATCAATCTACCGATATAAGAGATGAGCATGGTAAAGCCGAACCCACACACCGCCGTTTGCCCTACCGAAATCAAAATCAGACTAATGAAAACCCAATTCATTCGCAATCTCCATGAATGCGTGCTCATCGTGCTTCATCTCTGGATTCAGAGTCGGATTTGTGACAATCCGCTCCACCTCAATAGAGGCCGATGCAGCTACGCCTTTCGATCTGTACACAGCGGAGAATATAAGAGCTACGAAGAAGACGATGATACCATCCACAGTAACACCTCCAATACATCACTTATTTCCCTCATAGTGCGGTGGTCTGTTTCTGAAAGCACAACCTCGAACTGATATACCCGAAGTAGCTTCGCAAGCTCCAAAGCTGAGGCGGCGCACGAACCGACCTGCTTTAGAACTCCAGAGTCACTTAGCACTATAGGGAGGGGCCCAGGTTCGAGGCATGTAACCATGAGGGCTATTTCCTCCCCGAACCTGGGCACATAGAGATACGGATATGACAGCTTCTTTTTCTCGCTTGTAAAAGAGCTGTCAAACCCCGTTCTAATCCCCAAATCTCCCACTGACAGTATCCTCCACGCTCCTGAAGTATCCAAGGACCTGGGTGGACAGCATATAGTAGCCGATAGGCGCCACCACAACACCGCACAGCGTCACAATCAGCCCGCAGTTAAACATACGGCAGAAATCCACACAATTGATAATGTAAAGGATACAGTATATCGCGATGCAGGCAATCATGACGAGTGAGGAGTAGACCACAAGGACTGGCACAAGACTCACCAGTGCAATAGAGACGACGCGAAACACGAACAGGAGCAGGCAGATAAGGAGCATCACGTTGAACACTGTGGATTTCCCATACGCCAGCTTCCGAGCGAAGGTGATGTTGTAGAGAGGTGCAAATGCCTTCAGGATGCTGAGGCCGGTGCATTTCGTACCATGCACGGCCTGGAACACCTTGAGGTTGAAAATCCCAACAGGGACGCTGACAATTGCATAAAGCACAGCCAGCACAATGATGACAGAAAGTACGTCCAACATATTACTTCAACCCCTTCAGCATGGCAAAGCCACTCTTCACCTTGGGCCGCTCTTCAACAACCTCCTCGGTTGTAGAGCTGCCGCCAAACTCGTCCTCTTCCTCTGCAGCCTCCGAAGCCGCGTCCAGCATACGCATCAGGTCATCCATATCGTAAGCGCCACCGGTGTAGTTGACCTCAACGGCCTCTCCGCCCTCCTCGATGATACCCACAGAGTCCTCAGCGGAACCGATAGGAGCGGAACGAACAGTATGAGCCTCGCCGGAGTAGACCTGCTCGAAGGTGGGCGTCTCCACAAAGAAACGATCCCACTGCACACGGTACTCCTCGCGCACGCTCAGGCTGAACTTGATAGAGGCGCGAACGGTTGCCGGCACCTTGAACATCTTCCGGAAGTCCACGGACATGGACATAGAGGAGATGGCACCGCACATGTCATCGATGTTGTCCAGCTTCTCACAGTCCGTAATGATGCCAAGGAAGGGGGCCAGAATATCCAGAGGTTCAGGCACGGACTCCATGAAGGTATCGCAAACCTTGGGGTGCTCACCCTCAAAGCCCAGGAGTTTGTAGAAGGAGGGGATCAGACCGATGTACTGGTCACGAAGGATGACACACTGGTCATACAGCGACCGATGGAGATAGTAGTACGCCCCATCCTCACCTTGGAGGACAATCATATTGACCGCCGTAGGCACGTAGCGCGTGTCGCTTCTGATTAGCATGGAGTTTGTCTCCTTTCAAACATATGTAGTATTGGGTATAGCTGCTCTGGACGAACAGCTGTTTCAAACAGCCAGTAGAGAAGGATAATTGTATAGCCATCAACCTTCTCCACAATGCTATCTTTGATGCTCTCATTCTGCAGATACTTGCACTTCTCAGCAAACACCCTGCGGATATTTTTGCGCATAGCATAGAAGGCGATGGTGCTACCGAGCTCCCGCTCCAGCATAGAGAGCATTGCCCACGCCTTCTTGTAACTCCCCAGTAAGAACGCCCTGACCACCTGATTGGCGTAGACGCGTGTAACTGGCGCAAAGTGCTTGTTGATTTCCCGCATCGTTATGATTGGGTAATCCATGAGCTCGTTGAGCGCTGCGCGCAGGCTCTCCTCTTTGGGACCTGCACGGTAGTAGAGCTCCCGCATCGCCTTATCATCCATAGGGACAGGAAACTCCTTGATGAGGTCCATGTACACGTCCCAATTGGTGCGCTCCTTCTCAACCAGATTAGGGCGCTCAAGATACAGCTGCTCCAGCTGGTTCGGCTCTACCGTAATGAGTAGGTGAATGTACGACGGTATGACTGAAGTGTCCAGATAGGTGCGGATATAGGAGGGCTTTGGCTCCACCAGGAGGATGTGCCACTCTCCATCCAGCTTCGGAAGCAGGAATGGCAGTACATCCTCGAACTTCTTTACATCCTCGAAGACGTAGTCGTAAGGAGTGAAGTCCATATCCTTCCTGTGCTGGCGTAATTCAATCATCTGAACGCCTCCGGGATATTGTCGTACATGGCGATCTTCTCCTGCTCCCGGCTCAGCATATTGCGGACGGCAGTTAGGGCATCCTCACCCTCGACGATGATAAGATTGTTCACGTAGGTATCATAAGCGTCCACACACTCCGTGTACGGCCATACCTTGGAAAACTCCGCACGGTCCATGCCGAGGATGTCGATAATCGGGATCTGGTAATTAGCGGTGTTAACTACCCGAACCTCAGTGCCGTCGTCCTCCTTGATGATCTCATCATAGGAGAACCCGGACAAATCAAACATCTCGGAACGCCTCTTTGCCTCCGCCATAATGTCGGAGCAATACTGAGACGCGAATTCCTTAATATTCAACTACCCTTCCTCCCTTCAGTTATATATGATTTGTACGCCGCCAACTTTTCGTCGAGACCCTTAGGAGTTATGATAGGAATACCCATGGCATTCGCGATAGCAGACTTCTCATGGTCGGTAGCGTAGATTTCCTTGACCAGGAAAGCTACCTCGGTCTTACGCTTCCCCACATCTACCATCTGAATTACATCGCCGTATTTGCGGTTCATCTCTGCAACAAAGTCTGACCGCGACCTGTACCCATCAAAGGATCCAGACAGCATCACATTAAGACGCTTACCCAGCAGCCTAGGCTTAATGTTGCACATCGCCGCAGTACAAATGAGCAGCACCGCATGCTTGCGAATTTCCGGAGGAGTGCGAGGGCACTTCACGACCTGCATCATTGTGTCATGCCCTTCGCAGTACTGTCTCCATTTCACCTGATGCCCCTTTATTAAACAAATCTCCCCAACCTCGTGGAGATAGAGCGAAGGCTTCTCCTTGAACCAGTAGGGGAGGATTTGTGTATGAAGCTGGAACTTGTAGAGGCGGACTGCCTCGCGTGCAGATGCAATACCGAAATTCTTTACACCCATCCGCTTAGCCAGTACCACAATCTTCTGTGCCATGTGCTCCGGGCACTTCTCACTGGAGCAGTACCTGTCCGTCAGCGCGTCGTTGTTCGTGATAGGGTGCCCACAGTAAGGGCAGTTCTTGTTGATGTTCTCTGCGAGCCATTCTGGAATATCCACCCGTTTCCACACCCCTACCTGTAATACTTGATTTGTGTGAAATGCTCCACTGCCTGACGTATGTAGGGAGGCTGCCCGTGAAGAGTACCCCGCATCCTCTTGAAGTAGAACCAGTTCACCTGAAAGGCCCTCTGCGGTGGACGCATACTCTCGTAGTCGCACTCCCTGCAGAAGGCCCCCATGTAGTTAAATAGCGGAAGAGTGTTATAGGAGACGCCATCCGTGGCCACGTATACGTCCCGGCTGCTGAACCCACTCTGGCCTGTATAGTAGGCGAATGTCCACAGCTTCATGAACTCCTCAAGAGAGTCACAGCCCGCAAGCTTGTCAAAGTCGGCTGACATCTTCGCAAACTCTGATAAGGCATACCGGTTACCAAGCGCCTCCTCAATAGACATGAGGTAGCAATTAGGAGGTAAGTACGGGAGATAGCGCATAGTCCTGCCGTCCCCGCTGGTGTATTCGACATAGCCTTCAGCATTAGAAGCCTTCAGGAGTAATGTCCCTGCCTCCAGCGATTCGAGGAAGTCTGTCTTTTCATACGCCCTCACTGTACAGTTACCTCCTTCATGTCCGTGATAATCGTCGCACCATTAAGTGAAGCTGTCTGATATGTCACGACGATATTTCCACTGTCTGCCAGCTGGGTCCAGCGGAGCAATGAGCACTCCATGAAGGCGTAGGAGCCATCATCGAGGTATACCTTCAGAAACAGATTGTGGCCATGAGCAGGAACTTTATCATAGTCCGCATTTAGCGTGACTGTGTCATAATATATAGCACCCTCTGTTACACCCTCTTCGTACCCCGGGAGAGAAAGCTCCTGCTGCCCAAGCCATGTATTGTTCAGCAGAGCCTGATACTCAGGAGACTCTGGATTAGAGAGTGTCGCACGCGCCTCTTCCTGCTCCTGTTTTGCAGCGGCAATCAACTCAGAGGCATCGGTGCCGTCCACCTCATGAGCTTCAATCTCATCACCGGTGTAGCCCCACGCTCTCAGCTGCTGCTTCTCCTCGTCAGTGTAAGAGAAGACTCCTGGCGCGTCGAACTGGTCCCAATAAGAGTCATCGCCGACAACCACCCCATCATCACCTGTAGGTGCTGGTGTCGGATCTGCCTCGCTCTCAGTGACTGACCTACCTGCCAGGATCACCACAATGGCGATGACGACGCCCAGGATACCAACTCCCAGAATGATGAATGGGATGAACTTCTTCTTTTTGGAAGCCTCGTCATCCTGTACAGCCTCCTCAATCTCGGTGCTGTCCTTATACTCTGCTCCCTGCTTGTGTATCACTTTGTACAACCCCCTTTATGAACTCGGTAAGAGCTATTGTATCGATATCTTCGACCCTGAAGTTTTTGGGCTCCAGCAGCCTGTCACCATAGCGGAACTTGACCTGAAAGAACCCATCATCTACTCGGCTCTCCCAGACCTTGCTGATGACTTTGTTTGCTGATGCCTCACTGAGTCCGGATATATCGACGAGCAGAGTGTCCATGAACTCCCAGACATACACTTTCTCCCCTGAGACCAGCTCGTTTACGAAGTGCTCATCGTCATACGGGTCTGCTACTTCCTCCACTACTGCATCAGACTCTGACTCGTAAACCACATTGCCGTCGCTGTCGAAGTTTACCAGCACCTGCAGTTCTGCGAGGTCCTCAAGCGTATCGACTGTCTCCTTTGTAGAGGCAATGTGTGCATCAGCAGAGCCACCCTTGATATACTGCTCGACTGCGTACCTGATTGACTGCTCGTGGTCAAGCCCAAGCTCCTTAGGCGCCTGATGCCTAGCGATGAGCTCGTGCGTTAGGGACGGATGGCGCACATGCTGAGCCACAACGTCAGGGTTCGTGCCATACTTGCTAATCAGCCCACCCATGTAATCGTGCAGGACCTTTTCGCGATAGGTGTTCAGAGTCTCCATGTAGTTCTCTTTGTTGATGACGCTGACCCCTGTTTTCTGGTAATCCTCAATCAGCTTATCCCGCAGGAGAACCGGCATAGCCACAGAGTCATCATCATGCTGCGCCCAGGTGTCAACAAGAGAAGGAGCGCAGAAAAACGGCGGAGCACCTTCAATCGGCATCTCCATACATGTGCGGATCATCAGGATGATTTCCTCATAAGGGATAGAGCGGTCAGCCATCAACAGGACCTCATCGTGGATAGAGAGTGCGACGCGCACCCGAGGAAACCCGTTGTCCATGAGTTTGTCCCAGCCCTTGTTCCTGATGTACGCATCGAAGTTTGTCTCTGCCAGCTTCAGGTAGTCGGCGGCCGTACCCTGCACCGGCAGGTTGTTAGCCTGACGAATAAGGGACGCCTTCTTCCTTGAGGTAATCTCTGGATCCAGGATCTCCTTGAAATACTTGGTACGCCCGAAGAAGGTGGTAATGCGCCCCTGCCGTGTCACCGTCTCAGCATTCTGAGCGATGTACTTTCTGATTCTCTTGAAGCGATGATAGAAGTCGTTTAGGGACTTATCGGCATCCTCTACATCTTTCTTACTATAGCCGGCGCCTGCAATCTGCGCTGCGAGGCCATAGGCAGAAATCATGTACACAACACCGAAGTTGCGTCGTTTACCGACTTTTCTCTCTTCAGAAGAAATCTGCCACATCTCCTTATTAGAGATGAGTGAGCCGATAGCGCGGTGAATGTCATTCTCAGGATCTTTACACAGCTCAATGAGTTCCTTCTCACCAGCGAGAAATGCAATCATACGCAGCTCAATCTGGGAGTAGTCAGGATCCCACATATCATGCTCCGGGGAGTCTGAGAGAATGATAGCCTTCAGCTCCGGAGGAAGTTGGTGCATAGGAGACGACTGCCGGCCGGAAGTAGCGCCGTTCTGGTTCACCCAGAAGAATACACGTCCAGATTTCTTGGTGCGCTCAAAGCGGCTGTAGAAGGCCGTGCGGAGCTTGTTGTACACTCGGTACTTTTCAAGAATAACCAGGGCCGGGTATTTGGCGTTATTGAGGTCCTTCGCCTTTACCACCGGCTTGCCGTTCAGGTCGCACAGGTCTCCTTCAACGCAATGCTTACGCTCACCCTCCAGCTTGATACTCGCCAGCTTCTTGATAGATGCTGCACCAGTAGAGGGCTTACCTGTTTTTGTCCTAACCAGAACCGGGCACGCCATCTTGCCGAAGATGAGGTTAGAGAGGACCTCCGGAGAATTGATATTGCCGTCTACACCAGTGATGGTTCTGAATGCCTTTAGGAGCATATTCATCGTGTAGTCACAGTTGTCCAGATTCTTCATGAACTGTTCAACGTCCACACGCAGTCCATAGTACTCCTGGTCCGCCTTTACATCAGCGAGGTCAAACTCGACCTCTGTGATCTTCCTACTGTACGATGGTAGCTGCTTCCACAGCCACGGATAGAGAAACAGAAGTGAGGATGCATCTGGGCATGCATAAAGCCGAACAATCTCTTTGGGGAGAACGGAGAAATCAATCAGCTTAGGAGACACGAAGATATTGTCGAGCTCCAGGAACTGCTTGCCAGTGGCCCTGAACATCAAGTCCTTAAGGGCATGTGCGCCACGCTCGATAACGGGGTTGACCATGAAGGAGAGGGGCATTGTATCGTATTTGATGTGGATGCTCCACCCAGTGTGGAGAAAGACTTTCCGCTCGAACTTTTTGTTGTGCGAAACCAGACGGCGCTCCTCACGCTTAATGGCTGGCATCAACTCATTCTGCAAGAAGTCTTCCGTTAGGTTGTCGAACTTCTTATGGCCAAACGGGTAATAGGTGGATTCCCCATACTTGTAGGACAGGATGATGCCTACCATCTTATCCTCACCGTACAGGTCGATATCCGTGCCCGTAGTCTCGGTATCGATACCTTTCAGCTCAACATCTGCATCCAACCACCGCTTCAATCGCGCACGCGCCGTTTCAAGGTCATCGGCAACCACGAAGTCGCAGCTGTCGAGATGTGCAATATCGTAGCGGGCACGGAGCACCGGCAAGCTGTAGTAGGGAGCATCGCCACCAGCAACTTCAGTCGCTTCCAAAGCAATCCGTTCGTAGTCCTGGTAGTTAAGTGGCATCAGCTTACTCTCGGAATACTCGGCCACCACCCACATAGACAGGACTTTAGGGCCGAACTGAACAGTGTGTGAGTCAGGCTTCCCGTTACACTGCACCGTCTCCTCAAGAAAATTACTGCTCGGCTGAGAACGAACAATCTTCGTGTAGTACTTGCCAAGCTGCCACCCGCTCGAAGTTTCACTGCGCACATTCATCTGATGAGCACTGTCCAAAAGCTCGTTGTAGCTCCGGTAGATGTTCCTGTCGCCGTAGATGAACGTGTCCTTCTGTTTTACGATAGAGAACTTAACAGACCCGACATCTGTGTGGAAGTTCGCATTCTTCTCGCAGAAGTCAAGCCTGTTGAAACCATCCACGGCCTGCTCGTAGACGGTGTACTCTGTGCCGCTCTCATCGATGAAAAGGCCCTGCTTCAGCATACGCGACAACTCTCCTCAAACTCAGGCAGATGATCTGCAGTATTGAAAGCGAAGTAAGCGAAGTCTTGGTGACTGCCGATATAGCGCCCACGCCTCATCTGGCACTGGGCGATAAGGCGCTCCTCATACTGCTTGATGCAATCCCGCGCAGGCCCGATAATCCGGAATACCAGAGGCAGCTGTTGCTCCCCAAACAGATACTTCTCATCGACGTAATTCGCAAAAGCTGCATACCGCTTGTAGTAGGAAGTAATCAGCTCCTGGAAGTCACTGTCGGAGACCGTTCCTGCCACCAGCTCGTAGAGATGTTGTCGTGCCATTAAGATGTTCTCTCCCCACATCTCTTTCAGACACGCCAGTGTGTCGACCCGGAGTATGACCTTATCGGGGAGATTAAGTAGAAGCCCCGGGTTCTCCACTGCCCCAAAAGGCGTGGTTCGTTTCCCAGATGCTGTCATCATACTCGGGGACATTTTTGTTACAGACATAGAAGCGCTCCCCCTTGTCAATTAGGGCATTGAGTGATTTAATGTCAAGCGTTGTGATATCTACACAAAGCAAAACTCCCACCGCCCGTATTTGTGATTCTTCGAGTACCTGTTTGTAAACACGTTTCTCTGGAAATCGTTGATGTAGGCCCCCAGCTCCACCGCATCGAGGTAGTAAACATAGTTATCCTCGGTGACCAGGAAGAAGTAGCCGGAGGCGTGAGCTATTGCGATATCTGCGCACACCTGCTCCTGGTCTACGTACTTCTTCACTCTAAATACATGCGGTATCGATCCGCCTGCAAGAGAGCATAGGAACCCGTCCCGTGTAACGAAGTCTTCGAGAACAGGCACCAGTAGAGTTTTAGGATCCTCAAGCTTGGTGCGTCTTCTCACAGCAAGCATCTCCATATGCTGCTTCTTTGTCACCCTAAAGTCCTTGGCCACCTGCCCATAGATATGGAAAAAGCCGTTCATGGCTTTTGCATCAGGATCCTGCCTAAGGATAGACTGAATAGTGGGATCATCGCAATCCAGAATGGCCTGTACCGTATTCATGACCCGCACTGAAATCGGCGGGGCCTGCTTCCTCGCAATGCCATAATCCGAGACCTTGATAGATGACAACGAGTCAAGTACGGTAATATTGCGCTGGCGCGAACCACTCAGGTAATCCCGATTCTTCGAAATGTAGGTGACCTTGAGCTTGGCGATATCGTCCTTCTGGTAATCCCGCGGGTCCTCATTACGGATATCTATCCCGAGCACCTCGCACACGCGGATGAGTTCCACTGCATCTGCGAAGTAGGGGTCCATTCTGTTGAAGCCACGAATCCAGTCGCAAGCAGGAGGGAATACTTTACCACTGTTTGCGGTAAGCGGGAACAGCCCCTCAAGATTCCCATCCTTACCCATTTTATAGACACCCACTTCGAGAATGTCTTTGGGCCTGGGGACCTTACGGACGATTTTCGCCTTCTCATAAGCAATGATTAGGGACATCGCCGAAACCTTCATCTCAAGGCTTTTATCATAAAGACGCTTGAGCAGGTAGGGGAGCTTTGACTTCGCCTCCGCTATGTCCATGGCTTTGTAGGTAGGGGAGTCCACAAGGAGCTCGCCCTCCTCAATTGTGTCGCCCTCACTATTGCGGAACGTGTTGGCCTCTCTGTGGCGGCTTGCGTATTCCCGCATACCACCGCTTTTGTTGGTCTTGATGCCTGTTAGCACGTTTTCAAGATACTTCTGGACCCATGACTCATCGATGTCCTCTAATCTGCGTAAATATGACGTAGGTGTTGGCCTGTCCTTTGTCCACTCGCCAGCGACTGGTTTCTGCTTGTCGGCGTCATAATCGGGTTTGTCTTTCAACATCTGTACGATGGTGCCGAAATCCGGTGAACCGTCCTTGCTTTGGAACTGTTGAAATAGGACTTTGCGCATCCCGTTATAGGGAGACAGGCTGTGCATTGTTGGCGAGCCAGTCCGAGAGACTAAATCCACCAGTAGCGACTGGGCCGGGTTCGGAAGTGGACCTGTGTGGATTATCAACCTCTTCACTCCTCTCGATATGTAAATCCTTACAAAGCTTATCCAAGTCCTCAGTATCTTTGAGGAGCAAAAAGAGTGCAGGCGTAAGGGGACCAGCCACAATGCGCCCGCTAAGCAACTCTACATCATCCCTCAGCACGCTGATCCTCCTCACGCAAGTATCGCTCAAACGCCTCACTGTCTATTGCCAATAGCAAATCGGAGTAATCATAGATCGTATCGGGAACACCCTTTATCCTAGCACCATGCAAGAGGTGCTCACACAAGTCCTTCCTCTTCTGCCAAGGCAACGATTGCATCGACCGCACGTGTAGCGCTACTAGGTACTTCTGGTTGTCCACCACCTCACGGATATGGCGCAACGGCGTAGGCACCAAGTCAACCGTAAACCTAAGGAGCGAATCCTCACTACGGCACGCAAGCTTGAGCTTCGTGAAATCAATGTCCTTGCGGCCAACGATCATATAGAGGTCTTTGTGCGATCAAGCACTACCTCCACAGGTGCTTTCAGGAGTTCCTTACAGGAGAAGCGAATAGTCCCGTCAACCTCAACTGTAATCTCCACGATGACCTCACCTTCACCAGCCGGGATAACACCATCATAGGAGTAGGTGAGCTGACCGATGAGCTCGTTCTGCGATGCCAAAAGGCTGTCACCCTGATAGAGATTGAGCTGCAACTTGTTGGAGGCAACAGAGTTGTAGACCACAGTAGTTTCCTGCACAGGAATCTTAGAGTTGCGAGGAATCAACACACGCGCAGAACCGTCCGCCATCTCGATAGAGAGGGCCTTTGTCACATCACTGACTTGGATGTGTGCCGTGCCATCACTCAGCATCTGTGCGTAGAGAGCTGCGCCCTGAGCAACAATCTTGTCGGGGTCATAGAACATCTCGATGGGCTCCTGCCCCATTTCTTTGGCGACCCACTCGCGCAGGAAGGGGCATCGCGTAGAGCCACCAACCATGACCAGGTCATATCTCTCCCCGACCGGCACCGCTTCTCCGAGAACCTTTTTGGCCTTGATGATGGTCTCGGAGAATGTGAGCTTCATTATCTCGGTGTAAATCTCGGTAGTGAGTACGACCTGCCCAGCGCCATAGGGAGTGAGGTCTAACACCTCGTCCTGTCTGGACTTCTGCAGCCGAATCTTGAGTTTGGAGCAATCCCACTTCAGACGAGTCAGATCTTCACTGCTCAGGTGATGCACCTTGATATTCCCCTGCTTGATAACCCATCTGCGGATATTCGCATCGAAGTTATCACCGCCCAGAATACAGCCATCGGTGGCCTGCACATCGTAGTCTCCAAAACGGCTGTCGACTACAGATACATCAAAAGTGCCACCCCCAAGGTCATAGACCAGGGACAATGCCTTGCGGCTTTTAGAAGCATAGATGGCAGCCGCAGTAGGCTCATTGATGAGCCCCACCACTGACAGGCCGGCCAGCTCTGCCGCCTTAATGGTTGCATGGCGTTGGTTATCGGAAAAGTAGGCGGGTACGGAAATCACCACATCCTGCACGGCCTCGCCGCTCTCCTTCACCAGCTGCCTCAGCACTCTCGAAGATGCAGACACGGAGAGCTGGCCCTCCTTGGACATAGAGATGTCACACTTGAAAGACCTGGCCGCTGACATATCCTCTAACACATCTTTGCCGGCCTCTCCAGTCTGCAGGTTCACCACGGACGGCACAAGACCAGTAAGAAGCCTATCGCCCAAGCCAAGAAGCGAATTGGTCGTTCCAAGGTCGATGCCGTAGATCTTAGACATATTAACACTCCCTTCAATTATATATGTCCACCATATCTCTAGTACTTCATCGCTTCGTTCATCTGAACCATGTGCCGATACATATCTTCCCTGCCGGCATACTCTTTCTGCACGAGGCGCGTGGATTCCTCGTCGATATCCGCGATAGAGGAGCTTGCAATGCGGAAGGCCACAGGATACCCCGGACGCAGATTCAGATTGATGATGCGGCTGAGATTTGTAGCAGGAAGCTGCCTCTGCACAGAGTTAGGCAGCTTGATTGGATAAATCTTGCACTGGACAGCAATGGCGTGTGGACCGTAGGTCTCATCATACCCTGTTACGAACGAGCGATAGATTGGTTCCTCCCACGCCTCTATGCGTAGGGCATTAGTGGCCTCCCCCTCAACAACAAGACCGTCTGTCGGGATGCCATAGGCTTCCTTGAAGTCTGAGAAGGCCTTGACCTGATCCATGAGCTCCTGAAAGTTATGAACCCACGCATACATGGGAACCTCGAAGCCCCAGGACTTTAGGAGGGCGAACTTGTCGGTCACCGCACTAGAACAACGAACACCATGGGCATGAATGGCAACATGGCTCAAACACTTTTCCGGATTGGCCAGGGCAGTAGACACTGCACCGCGCTGAGAGGTGCTTCCGAAGTTCTCCTTGAACCACGTAAACTCCGAGTCAGGAATAGAGCACTCCATGACCACCAGGACACGCCCCATTTCCGGGATTGTCTTAGGGAGCCTTGGCGCAATTGCTTCCGCATTCATGGCATCGGAGGAGCGACCCCGTGTCTGAACATTGACAAGCTCTCCATTGTAGTAGGAAGCCTGGATGTTCCAGCCATCGATCTTGGACGACACGCTGTGCGGCTCATGCATCGACTCGTACATGGTACGAACCTCAATCAGGGAGTTTAGAGACGGGATGCTCTCGGTTTTGTCTGACAGCACCACCGCTTGGATAAGCTGCGGATACCCGTACTCTTTCAACATGGCCACAGGACACGGATCACTGGACCACGAACGCTGGCAGTAGGGATTCTTCGGGAAGCGCGCCTTCATAGATCTGTCCAGAATTGTATATTCTGCGTCAGACATAATAGGCTGACCCACCGAATAGGCCCACCGCGCGATGATGTACTTGACTATATCAGTCATTTTGGACCTCCAGTAGAAAGTCGAACTCGCCGTTGTAGCGGATTGTAGTTGGTGTGAAATCTATGCTGATGTAGGGCAGCGTATCACCCGGCTCCAGGGTGTAAATGGGCGTCTTGCTCGTTGCATTCACAAACTGGACAGTCACATCAATATCTGCCTCGTTGACCACATTACAGTACAGCACGCCATCTTCCATCCACGGCCTCTCGGCGTACGTCACTTGGAAGTAGGCGTACTCATATCTTGGCCAGAGCACTATGGTCAGTGCGATTGCAGCCACCAATAAGAGTGCTGCAACGATGCGCATGTCTCTGCCAAGCACAATGACTACGCCGTCTTCTGTTGTGATGTGCCCACGCACTTTAGTACCCTTAGGCCTGCTGTGTAGCAAGATGCCATCAAGCAAGTATCCGAGTACGGACCCGTTGTACGGGGATGTTATGAGAGTGTAGTATTTGCCGTACCAATATATCATTCCAGTACCACCCGCGGGTCAACGGCTGTGCCATCGATGTAGAGACCGAGGTGAAGATGCGGCCCGGTGGAATAGTATCCTGTGTTCCCACTCAGCGCTATCTGTGTGCCTTGTGAGACATTTTGCCCCTTCTTCACATCAATCCTGCTAAGGTGGCAGTAGTAGCTGCGTACACCGTAACCATGGTCAATCCAGATGTAGTTTCCAGAACCATAGGAAGTGCCTGTGCTCTCTACAGTCCCAGAGAACCATGCACCTACCGGCGTACCCTGAGGAGCCTTTAAATCCACACCATAGTGGAAGCTATACCCTCTAACACCCACAGGGTCATAGCGAGAGCCAAAGGGCGAGTTCACCTTATAGGCCTGCCCCTTTACCGGATAGTAGTCCATAGAGCCGATATCCTCGTAGTACCCAGCCTCTTTGATAGAGGACTTGAGCGAGGACTCTGTTTTTAACAGTGTCTCCAAATCCTCGTCAGGTGTGGGAAGAGGATCCACGATGTAGAGGTCTCTCACACCAAGCAGCGTATTCAGGTCATCAACGGTCTTCTTGTACTCCGCTTCATACCTGAGTATGCTTTCCAACGGCAAGTCGATTCCATTGACCACCGTATCGTGCAGTGAATCAGCAGTGTCGGTGAGTGCCGTAATTTTCTCGTCAATCTCATCGGTCGAGGTAGAGGCGATTACGGCATTATACAGCTCCACCTCACGGGTGGTGCGTATTGTCTGCTGTACGCGCTGCAGCTCCTCCTTTAGTGGTGCTACATCTTGGGAGAGCCGGAGTCCGAACTCACCTCTGATGGTGTTGGCTGTTGCTGCTTCTGCTTTTCCTGAGCACGCGAAGAAGCAGACGAACACTGCGCAACCCGCTGCAGCCAGCCGACGCGCGAATAGGTGCATGTTACCAACCCTTTCTCAAACGCTACATTGCACACAATGCCGGCATCACGCAACCGCTTTGCCTGCTCCAGCGCGTGTAAGTAAGCAGTGAGAGAAAGCCAGGGCACACGGTAACGGCTCGTAATGAGGCACATGGTTCCATCCTCATCGAACATCATAATCAGCTGCCCCCATATGAGCCGCTTGACATTTCTGTTCACGATGATAACGCGCTGGTCCGTAAGGATATCAGAATCACCGTACCCGACAGCGCCTTTATACACCTGGTCCCACGTAGCGTCGAATAATCTACGTATTGACATTCCCAATCCTCCTTAGTGCCTTCTCAGCCAAGAGTAGGGCATAGTGCTGCCCAGTAATGACGGTGTGAGCCTCTGCCTGAAGAACACGCTCTTTACCGTCCTGGCATAGGACAGTAAGAGGGTTTAGGCACCTGACGCACCCAATCACGTCATTAACAATCACGAAGTCTCCAGGTCTCATTGTAACCCAGCACTCCCTTCTCAAGCTCCTTGATGATCTGGAGCGCTGTAAACAGCACCTCCATACTACTACAATCGATGGGCAGGTGAGTGCCATCTTCGCACACCACCTGCCCACCATCTGTTACGGATGCAATATGAGGGGGAGCGGTTTTCACCAAAACGATGTCACCGATCTCCATCGCCCTCATCACTCTCCTCTTTAAAGAGCTTGATACGTGCAAGACGTCCGCAGCGCCGTCTGATCTCCTCTACAGTCTCCTCGACGTCACGTCCGTCAGTGAGCGGGTAGCGGAGGGTATCAGTCCCTATGTAGTCATAGCCAGTAACGTCCTGGCCGCCGTAGTCGACCCACGCCATCTTACATCCTCCTTTCATCCAGAAATTCTCCCGTACCACCACAATAGATCTCCTGCCCCATGGCAATCCGATTCAGCGGATACTCCAGCGGGTCAGTAAGACCGAGAAGCACGCTTGAAGCGAGGCCCATCTTAATAGATTCCATAATAACTCTGGAGAGGGCATGGGTACGAGAAGGCTGGATCGTTTTAACGCCCTTCATGGTTGGCACTGAGACAGTGTTAGCAAGGCTGCCCTTGCACATCTGAATGCTGTCATGGTACTGGCCCACATAGAGGTCATCACGGTCCGTGGAGACCACCATGTGAACAGTCATGGCTGCGGCCAACACCTCGAAGTGCTTCATGTTGATTTCACCCTCATTCTTATAGATGTTATAGAGGGTGTGGATAAAGTAGAGCTGCGCAGTAGGAACGTCAGTGTACATGAGCAGCTCCTTCATGTCATAGTCACCACGCTCAATGCCCAGGCCTTCGCCCTTCTTTGCCACCTTGCGAAGAGGGGCATCGGCCGGGAAGCGCTTAGAGAACTTGGAGTCCCCAATGGTGACCTTCTTGGTTCCATCCGGGCTGTACGTCTCATGCACCTCTCCGGACTCCCATGCTACGGGATCGTAAGAACCGAAGTTCTTGTTTTTAGAGAGGTCTTTGCACTCGATGTAAGCCTCAAGCTTCTCAAAAGCGGAGGTGACGCCGCTCTTGGAAGCGATGCCACCCTTCTTGAAGGAGTCCATTGACAGCTGAGTGCCGGGCTCACCGATGGACTGGGCAGCAATAAATCCGATAGGGAGGCCGATTGCGGCAGGACGGTGTGTGGAAGGGTCGTCTCCGTAACACTTCTTACAACAAGGGTCTTTGCAGGTGATAACAGAGCGAATCTTCACAACAGAGCTCTTCTTCGACAGCTCCTTCGCCATCTCCTTATCAATGTAGACATTGCTCCCGGCCATGTACCGTCCGGTGATGATTTTCCTGAAGACGGACTCAACCTCGTCGGCCTCTGTGATAAACCTGGCGATGTCGGATTTCTTGATTTCGATACCATCGGTCGTACCGCAGTCATCCCCGGTGATAACATACGGGGAAGTAGCGTGCCACATCTTGCGCATGGCGTAGCCCGTGTCAGCAGTATTCAGAGACTTGTTGATAAGACCCTGCCGGCCACCGTAGGCAGTAACGAAATGCTCAAGAGGAGTCAGCTGCTCCGTGTAGGAGTGTTCAATAACCGCACGGAAAGACTCTCTGGAAGACTTCTGAATCCGTCCCTTGTAGCCATACATCTGCGTCAGGTTGGACTTGCTACCACGGGCGCCGGACTCTGCCAATCTGACGAACCCAGACTCTTTGCCCACACGGTCATAGATGGTATCCTTCACCTTCTGTTCCATCCGCTCAAAGCCCTTATCGTAGGCATCAGCGAATGCGGACTCCTCCTCAAGGCCGCGCTCATAATACCCGACCATCTCTTTCATGGAGTCATGGAACTCCTCCATTACATCATTGTAGGAGATGTCCTCTTCATCCAGAAGGTTGAGAGTAGGAGGGTAGATGTAGCCCATCTTGAAACCAAGCTCTACCATCCTGTCGATCCCGTCAATGGCCGAATCGATGGACACGTCCAACATGGCCTCAACATAGGGAGCAATTGTCTTAGAGGTGACTTCTTTAACGCCGAACTTATTGAAGACCTCTTTAGGCAGGCAGGCCGCAAAAGCAACACGTCCAGCGCACTCCGTGTACCCATCAAGAGTAACGGTATCCTGTACACGCACACGCTGCATGAACAGGTCATCGAACAGCTCCCTATACCCAGAATAGGACTTCATAGAAGAACCCTTCTGGAGAATAGCGCGGGTACATACATTGAGCCCGTAGATGATCTCCTGCCGAGGCATGACGGAGCACTCGCCGTTTTTGGGGTAGTAGATGTTCTGCTCAATGCTCATGAGCTCCTTAACTTCCTCTACCGCCCCCTCACTGACAGGAACACGGCACCACATCTGGTCACCATCGAAGTCTGCGTTAAAGCCCGTAACACACAGCGGGTTAATTCGCAGAGAACGCTCGTCCGTCAGCTCCGCTTTAAAGGCCCGCATAGAGGGCTTATGCAGAGTCGGCTGACGCCCGATGACCACCGGGACTCGGTCCAGTATGCCAGACGAGATGAGCTTGGAGTTACACTTGTCGCGTTTATCCATTCCCACCCAATCCGAGGGGTTAGGATTGCTCATGCTGCTCAGTAAATGACTCCTAAACAGCTTAGGAGTCATGTCCTTCGGCAGCTTCACCTTCCGGATAGAAAGGAACGGGTCGATGGTAATGACGGAGCGCCCTGAGTAGTCCACACGCTTGCCCAGCATCTTAGCACGAATGTCGCCCTGCTTGGATGCCAGCTTCTCGATAACGGACTTGCGGTTAGACTTGTAAGACACCGGATGCACGAGCAGATTGTAGACCTTATCACTCAGCCGCTTATAGCTCGCCGCAAAGGCTCTGGCATCAAACATGCCCGACATGACCATCTTCATGTTCTTGTTCGCAGAGATGATCTCATCGTAGGCGATGGACATCTGGTCATGCCTGGAGGCGATATCCGGGCGGATGCCAAGAGGGGCCACAGCGACATACTCCATAATCATGGAATAGAGCCTGTCTTTGTGACCCTGTAGATTGATGAGGTAAGAGAGGCGGGAGTTGTTGGAGTAGAACACCGTGGTGCCGACGTAAAGATACAGATTCTCATATGTGCTGTTGTCAGCGGGGAAGAACCTCCAATCGCCGGCGGCCAGGTATCCTCCAGAACTGGCGCGACGAAATTCACCAGCACCAGTCCCGCCATAGGTCTTCCTGTACCCATCCATCACATCGATTAGGCACTCCCGAACACCTGCCTCCACGTCGAAGTCATCGATCCACTTCTTGAGGATCTCGGCGCCCCATAGGACACCCTCCGGACGTGTCACATCATCTACAGAGACATAGTCGTTGAGCTCTACATCATAGCATGTACGGAATCCAACGACCTCCTCAGTAAGGGTCTTGTCCGAATGGATAATCTTCTGCAGCAGGGAGGCTTTCTCCTGGGCAATCGCGAAGTTAATGACCGGCTTGCACAGGTGAATGTACCCGCGCTTATGGTCAATACCAACTGGCCTGTCCTCTCCCGGTGCGTACTCCACAGAACCAAAGATAGAGGGAGAATTCAGCGATGCCGGCATGAAGACATTACCGTCGTCAAAACCCTCTTTGACCTCTTTGCCCATCTGAAGGTAGTCTTCCTCACGCATGGGCTCAATTTTCAAAGGCATTGGATTTACCTCCTCTCTTAATTCTGTGCTGCATTCCAGATATCGAGAAACAGCTCTGGCGTCATCCCGTTGTAGTACCGAACCTCAATGGCATCCCCAGTTAAGGGGAGTACGCGCACATAGTCGATAAGCGTGTGTACAGTGTTCAGCGGGAAGTAGGTGTTGTCCCCGATGACTGCTGCATTTTCCGCCATAGAGTGATACCCAGCAGCTTTGTGAACAAAGAACTTAACGGACATAGGCTCAGTGGCTGTGAACATATGCTGTTCCGGGTTAATAGGGCGGCACCTATACACGCCTTTGCTTCTCCACTGGGCATTGCCAGTTGTGATGACACCGACCTTCTCCTCGATATCCACCACTTCACCCATGTCGCCCACAAGGATAATGTTGGACACATTCGATGCCACAGCAATCATCGACTCCTGACAGCTGTGATTCCTGTCAATTGCCGAGATGAAGGAAGTGTTCCTCGGCGAGTTCAGAGCAAACCCGATAGGCATGGTAATGGGTATCTCACCATCCAGAATTGCCTTGCGGAGCATCGTGTGCCCCTCCCGCACGCTCACCGTAGGCGTTGTGATCCGAGAACCACTTACCTCAATAGGAAAAATACACAAGCGACATTCACTCCCAACCACAGAAATATGAATACGTACTCCTGCCAAGATGAGGTTAGGAAGGTGGCGATGTGCACCCTCTTCCGGTAGAAAGGCCAGAAGAGGGGCACACCCTTACGGTTGCACAGATCTGCTATGATGTGTACAACCCACCCAACATTGAATCCCAGAATGAGGTCAGGCAGGACTGGAATCTTGGCCGCGGCCACCATAAGCATAACCACAAACAAGATAATGGGAATCAGCAGCGTGTGCGTAATCCCCCTATGGGTAAGATGCTTAGAGATGAACTTATGTTGTTGTCCCAACTTAGAGCGGTGGATATCAATATCCGGCATGTAGGAGCCAGTCACTACAGTCAGGAGTCCAATTGCAGGGAGGTAGGTGTGGCCATCGAGCTGGAAGCCACTGAAGTGCGTAGCTGTCACAGCTAGCATTGTGATAGTGCCACAAATGGCGTGGGTTTTACCTGTCATCCAAATGCTCCTTTCAACAAGTCACTCAACCCACCCTTACTCTCCTCAACATCAGAATCCGCATCCTTCTGCCTGGCCAGGATACTGCGTATGTCAGGCACCGTTCTGCTGTCCGCATACTCAGCATCGCAGGGAGGGAGGATTCCCTCGTCGTCTGTAAGTTTGTAGCCAAGCACCTCCAAAAGGTATCTGAACTTCTCAACTGCGTATGGTACAGCCGGCCCGTGCTGGGTGTACTCAGGAAGATTGAGCATCCGCAGAGTTGTGTTCACGCGATCCAGCACGTTATCCGACATCGCATTACAGGTCTCGTATAGGAAGTCAGCAGCTCCATAGGCAGCTAATGCGCTGAGTTCCATCTCACCCATCTTCTGACCACCACCACGCGCAGAGCCCTCGGTAGGCTGTTTGGAGATCTGAGAGTAGTCCTCCTCCAACATACCAGCGCGCGCATGGAACTTGTGGTTGACCTCGTGCTCCAGCTTAAGCATGTAGGGGACGCCAAAAGTGACGACGTTCTCCAGACACTTGCCGGTCGCAGGATTCCACAGCCTGGCCGTACCATCAGGGTTGAAGCATCCGGCCCAGTCGCGAATAGCAGCGTGCCTAGAGATAGCCCGCTCATGCAGAGTAGATGGGAGCATCGGATACTTACTGCAAACGCTCTTAGCGTTCTCGCTGTTCGCCAGCTCCCAGACATAGTGCATCAGCAGCTTGATATCGCCTTTGGTGGCACCATTGAACGGGTCACTCTCCACGTACACATCCAGCAGGTAGGCGATGAACCCGAGATATGCCTCGAAGTTCTGACCGATGTTCATACGGGAAGGAACGCCACACGGGTTCAGCAGGATGTCGAGCGGGCGCCCATTCATAAAGCAAGGCATCTCGCTGTTCCTGCGAATGATGGACGCCGTACCCTTGTTAGAGTGTCTACCGGCCATCTTATCACCCGTGCGAAGACGGTTGAAAGACAGCAGATGCGCGTTATACTCTGCGGCCTTCTTCTCGTCCTGATTGCGCTCAATCTGGTAAAGAATCCCCGAGTGCTTACCGGACCGCAGAACATCCTTAGAGCTGCAACGGGCGTCGCTCTTACTCTGACGGCTCACCTGTGCGATGACACCATTCTCCGGGATGTAGCGGTAGTAGTACTCCCGCCCAACCCGGATACTCTCATTACTCTGGCGATGCATCCTATGCGTGACTGTCTCCGTCGAAATAGAGATGAACTGATTAGCCGCGTACTCGGACAGCTCAACAGCATCCTCGTAGTTATACCCGTCTGCGAGGTAGGCGGCAAACAGATTCACACCAGGAGAGTAGATACCCTCCCGCGCAATCGCAGAGTCGACGAGGATGTCGCCCTTCTTGAACCTGTCACCCTCCTTCACACGGAAGTTAAGAAAGTTGATAGACTTGCTGGTAACAGAGGTTTCACAAATCTCGATATCCTCAACCTCGCCATCATCGTAGGTGAGGAGCAGCTTACCCATTGGAATTTCTACCACTACACCATCCTTCTTGGCTCTAATGACATAGGTGTTAGAGTGATTAAAACAGCGCCGGTACATAGAAGTGAAGACACGAGGAATCTGGCTCCCTTGTACCAGGATGGACTGCTTCAGCATGTTTGTCGCATAGGTGACACGCACGGCGTCATTGGAGCCTGCGAAGGGAATGAGAGCGGCGGTAGGGGAGAGGTGCTGCTCACAATAGGCGTTGACAAAGTCAAGTGTGAAAGCGTCAACGCTCTCCACCGTAACCTGATTGTTAGGCGCAGGGACTCTGGCAAGCACCTTCGTGTTGAGGTATTTATAGCCCTCCTTCTTCAGGGAGAGAATATCGCCGATACGATACTGCGCCTCCTCCTGAGCATCCATGTAGGTGACTTCCGTAGAAATACTCTCAATCTCCCCACGGCTATTCTTTAGGACGCGCCTGTAGGGAGTGGTCAGGATGCCATCCCTGATTTTGGCCCCGATTGCCTTTGTGTTTGTCACTCCCAGCTTCTGACCAGACGGTGTCTCATACGGGCAGATGCGCCCATAGAATCCCATCGACAGCAGCCGTACCTTCTCGGGGATCTCGCTTGTATGCAGCGTAGAGACAAGGTGGTTCGTCTGTGCCACAACAGCAATAGGATTGATGGTATCGGCAATGTCGAGATAGTTCTGCTCCCACAGGTAGCTCTTCCACATATTGGTCAAGCCGAAGAAGTTGCTCTCCGTGAGTAGATTATTTCTGAGCCCCCTAGAGATTGCTGCCTTATACTTCTTAACAAACTCTGGCACCACTTCCTGCATAGCATTGCTGAAAATCTCGTTGGCTGCCAGAACCTTCTTAAGCAGCCCGAAGTCCTTATCCAGAAGGAAGTTCTCATTCGGGTTTTTGCGGATGAACCCACAGAGGGAGTAAAGGGCCACCAGGTCGTGCGTATTCAGGTGGTCCATGTCCGTGCGCTCAAGGTTCGGGTTGTTGTAGAAGCAAACCCACTCATCGTGATACCGGCCCTCGGGAATGTTGTGGCCGAAAATATCGCCAAGACGCACGGTATAGTTACCGATAATCTCTTCCTCAAAGGTGGCACGGATAGGAGCGGAGCCAGACCGTTTACAGTCCACGAAAGCGGCACCAACATCGCAGAGGAACATAACATCCTCGTCAGTCAGCGTCTCCTTAGAGGACAGGTGGATGAGCACTTCGCTGTCCTGCGGGATAGCCGTGTAGGCAGCAAACTGTGGGAGCGCCGCAATCAGGCGGTCGTTATTCCTCGTACCAGCAGGCACAAAGCTCACAGTCAACTCCTGTGTCAGCTTATAGCCCACGATATCTGGCACAGCTTTAACATAAAGCTCGTTTACCCTGTTTTTGTGTACGTACCGCAGCACTTCCTCATCGACGCGATGTCCAGCCTCATAGGGCCCCACCTTCCTAGAGAGGATACGCCCATGGGCCCTGTCCAGGGAAAGCACCTCATTCAACGCATCACGCGTCTTACCAAGCGAGTAGTCGTCACCGCTGTAGGTAGCGTGGACCTTCAGCTTATCAAGCTCATCTTCCACAGCCTCGTCGGTGGCCCCGCTATCAGAAGCAAAGGCCGACAGAATAAAGGCCGAAGCGAACAGCTTAGACGGATCATCGTACACCCGCTCTTTGGCGTTGTAGGCGCGGATGAGCTTATGCATCGGAATTTTTGCATTTGCTCCGTACTTGACCATCACGTCCTTGGTCCCATCAAAGATGAGGGAGATATTACGCTTAGGCGTTGTGACCGACACCGTCTGCTTATCAGCTGCGTAGGACACACGCTCAGCTGCAACCATCTGCATGAGAAGGACGCGCCGCTCACCATTTACATTCAGCACTCCATCAGCATCCATTGCGGGAATTCGGAACACCTCTATCTCGTTTGGAAAAGTGACACCATCGATAGTGAACTTTGCGTATACCGGATAGTAGGAAGGGAACTGCTTTTTCACCTCCCGCCTGTAATTCCCGCGATACAGGCTCTCAACCCGAAATTCTGCTTCAACCTGAGAAACCGGAAGCAAGTCCCGCATTGCCTGTACGAGATACTGCATGTCGTTGTAGACAGTCTCTGTCACGTACTTATTGTAGGACTCGCGCTGGTACTCCAACAGGTTCAGCTCCAACTCTGGCTCTGGAATTTTCTGAACCTTCAAAATCCTGCTTTTAGGATCAAAGGAAAACATCGGCTAACACCCCGCTATTAACGTATTGGACTCCAATCCGCATCCACAAAGAATACGCCCAGCTTCTCACTTGGAGCTGGCTTATGTGAAAGCAGAAGAAGCATAACAACCAGAAGTATTAGCACCATGGCTCACTCCTCGTCGTAGTCTCCGTAGATATCGATGGCGAACGTGTCACCAACGCGGAGCGGCTCATCCACAGGGATGTCCGTAGCAGTCTCATCGTCCAGCAGCTTCACCAGCCGCTCTCCGTTGTAGATGATGCCCAGGCACTCCCCGAAGCTGCCGGACACGATAGCCTCCACAGTGTCGGGGAAATCCACCTCGATGGGCTCGTCCACGGACAGCTCCGAAATGAGCCGATTGTAGGACATCACCGGGTCAGCGAAATAGCACTCGCCGGTAACGCGGTTGCAGTAGACGGGCATATACTCGCCGTTCTCATAGATAGCACCGCACAGGATATCCTCATTGTTAATTTTCTCAGACATTTTCATTTACCTCCTGCAATTCTTTGAGAGTTATTTTTCTCTCATTTATATATGAAGGGAACTTGGTTTTACTTTATATCGTGCAGCCCGATTCCCTTACATAGCAAAAATAAAAGAAGTCCTCCAATGATGGAGGACTTCCAATAGGTGGTATACACGTGCCTTTTCCTACGCCAATTTTACGCCAATTTTACGCCAATTTTACGCCAATTTCCCGAAAAGTTACGGTAATATACGACACTTTTAAATTTTTGATAACCACCAAAAAGTTCTCAAAATAAGCGAAATAAGAAGAAATATGAACTAATCTCGGATAAGTTTGTTTAGGTCGTATGGCGTCGTCTGGTATACATAATAGTTCAACCAGTTGGTATAGAGCAATTGGCCAGCGCTGCGCCAGCGGACCACAGGGACGCGGGCGGGATCATCCTCGGGAAAGTAGTGGGCGGGCACGGCGATGTCCAGCCCCTTGTCAATATCCCGGCGGTACTCTCTGGCTAGGGTGTCCGGGTCATACTCGGGGTGTCCCATGATGAAGAACTGGCTGCTGTCCTCCGTCTTGACAGCGTAGACTCCTGCCTCAGAGGAGGTGGCCAGCAGCTCCAGCTCCGGTGCGGCGCGAATATCCTTCTCCCACACCTCGGTATAGCGGGAGTGGGGGGCACAGAACACATCGTCAAAGCCGCGAAACAGGGGGGAACTGGGCTTGAGCACCCGGTGCTCGTACACACCGAAGAGCTTCCTGGGCAGGGAGCGCTTCTCGATGCCATGATGAAAGTACAGCCCCGCCTGGGCGCCCCAGCAGATGTGGAGGGTGGAGTGGACGTGGGTGCGGCTCCACGCCATAATTTCGCACAGCTCCGGCCAGTAGTCCACCTGGCTGAACTCCAGATTTTCCACTGGAGCGCCGGTGATGATCATTCCGTCGAAGTTACGGTCCCTTACCTGGTCAAAGGTGGTATAAAAGGAGGCCAGGTGGTCCTCATCGGTGTGCTGGGACTGGTAACTGGCCGTGCGCAGAAGCTCCACCTGGATCTGTACCGGCGTATTGGACAGCTTGCGCAGGATCTGAGTTTCCGTCACGATCTTGGTGGGCATTAGGTTGAGAATCAAAACCTTCAAAGGACGGATATCCTGGTGCAGAGCCCGGTATTCCGTCATAACAAAGATGTTTTCGCTCTCCAGAATCGCAGTGGCGGGCAGAGCGTCTGGGATCTTGATGGGCATGCCTGAATTCCTCCGGTTCTGTTATTTATAATAGTAGAATAAGGGTAACATATTTAGAGGAGTACTTCAACCCGGGATTGCTGGACAGAAAAAAAGCGCGAAAAAAGGAAAAAAGGTGTTGACAAAGAGGGGGAAAGCTGGTATTCTAACTGAGCGCCTCAGGGAGGGCATGAAAAAACAGGAAAGTGGACGGGAGAGACCGGGCGGAAGCCGGACGGACTTTCGGAAGCGGGCTGAAAAAAGTGCTTGACAAATGAGTGAGAGCGTGGTAAACTAAACGAGTTCGCGCCGAGAGGCGGGAACCTGCTTGAAAAGAACAAAAAGAACGGCCATGAGGCTGAAAAACCTCAGAAAAGTTTGAAAAAAGTTCTTGACAAGCGAAAACGTGAGTGCTAAAATAAATAGCACGTCAGCAGAAAAGCTGACAGGGGCGTGTACCTTGTAAATTAAACAACGTGAGAGAAACACGAAGCACCAGAAAGGACGAGAAGTCC